>Ga0190265_10001406_pt1 | contig 15826 bp, 10 predicted proteins | sample Popmic124T_FD_133135 | JGI IMG/M metagenome (GOLD analysis project Ga0190265, IMG submission 133135) | Populus adjacent soil microbial communities from riparian zone of Indian Creek, Utah, USA - 124 T | ecosystem: Environmental > Terrestrial > Soil > Riparian zone | place: USA: Utah | collected...
ACCGCGGTCGGGTCGTTCCGGGTTCCGCACGCGGTTGGGTCGTTCCGCGTTCTGTCAGCCCGCTGCAACCGCGGTCGGGTCGTTCCGGGTTCCGCGCGGTCGGGTCGTTCCGGGTTCCGCACGGCAATCGCGATCGTATCTATGCGGATCGGAGCGGGCGGAGGAGGACCTGGGCTGAGAGTGGGATTGCTGTATCGTTGGCGTCGTGGCAGGCGCCGGGACGGAGTTGGGCGCGCTCGTGCGCGGGATGAGACCGGTCCTGCACGACGGGGTATACGTGTTTGCCACGCTGCCGAGCGCGATGGACCCGGCCAGCGTCGACGCGGTCGCGACGATCCGCGAGCGCGAGGGCTGGACGGTCGTGGTCGAGGAGTCGGAGGCCGGGCGCGCCGGGTTGGCGGTGCTGTTCCGCGCCGCCTGGATCACCTTGAGCGTCGATTCGGATCTGCATGCGGTCGGCTTCACCGCGGCGTTCGCAGCGGTGCTTGCCGAGGCGGGCATCGCCTGCAACGTGATCGCGGGCGCGCACCACGATCACGTCTTCGTGCCGGTCGAGTTGGCGCAGCCAGCGTTGGCGCGGCTGTGCGCGCTGCAGGAGTGCGGCGGAGACTGACAGCGCTCAATTCTCAGCTCGGGTCAGCGTCCGAGCACGAGATCGATCCCGGCGAACACGAGTTCGAGACGTCGGCGCTGAGTGATCACCACTCGGTCTGCTCGAGGATCTGCGGGCCGCGCGACGGCGCAGCGGGTCCGGCGCGGCGCCGACCTGGGCGACGACGCGGTTCATCGCAGCGGCGACCCGGTCCGGTGCATGCCGAGACTTCATACCCGGGGCATGACCAAGCGAACCGGCGCAGCGTCAAGCGACCGCCCACCGCGGGGCGGGCTCAGGCGCGCGTGCGGACGGTCGAGCTGGAGGTCGTGGTCGGGGAGGTCGTGGTCGGGGAGGTCGTGGTCGAGGGCGAGAGCAATCGGTTCAGCTGTTGGCCGAGCGCGACGCGTAGGCTCGCAGGACAGGGGCTGGGTGCGGCGCCGTCGGCTGCGAGCAGGGCGACGATGCCTTGATGCGCGGTGGTCGGGGCGCCGTGGGTCAGCAGCACGACTCGATAGTGCCAGCCGCCAGCCTCGAACACGTCCGGATCGGCGCGCGTGTCTCTTTCCCGCGCGGCCGGCGCCCCCGGAAGCGTCGTGGTCGTGTCTTCGGCCAGCATCGTCTGCACGCGCGTCTGCAGCCACTGCTCGGCCTTGGGCTCGAGCGTGTGCGATGCGAGCTGCGCTTGGCGGCACAAGCTCCCGTCCTGAAGCAGCGCGAACAGATCAGCGCGACTCGAGAACGTGGCGTCGCCGAGCAGCGTGAGGGCATGCCGTGTCGACTCGTCGAGCGTCCGAGAACGCAGCTGCGAACCGAGCGTCGAGTTGGCGGGTAGCGAGGGAAAATTCGTCGGCGGCGCGAGCAGCTCGGGATGGAACGTCTTGCTGATGCGCGCCGCGACGGCTTCGCAGTGCTGGATCAGGGTGGGGATGTGCGTGCCGCCGTAAGCCTCCGCCATGAGCGCGCAGTGTTCGTTCGCGGCCGTCTCGTCGTGCGCCAGGAGCGCGATGCGAACGCCGGTCTCGTGCAGCTCGCCCAGGGTCAAGCGCCCGAGGTTCGGTCCGTGCGCGGCCAGGAGCTTCGCCAGCCCGCTTCGAGCCGACGCGGTCTCCCCGAGCCCGGCCTCGGCGACCAGCAGCTCCGTCTCGAGCGGCAAGGCCAAGCCCGGAAACGACAGGTCGCCCGCATCGAACTCCGCGAGCACGCGCTGGCACGCAGCGCGAGCGCGTTCGTGTCGACCGAGGTCGTTGTACGCCCGCGCCAGGACGGCGTGGCAGCGGCCCCAGCCGAAGTTCATGCGCAGCGGCTCGGACAGGCAGCGCTCGAGCCAGGGCAACGCTTGCTCGGGACGACCACGCATCAACAGATAGGTCCCTCGACTGCGGTCCGCGAACGCTCCCAGGCTCGGCACGTGCTGGCTGGCGCTCTGCAGCTGCGCGGCCACGCGCTTGGCGCCGAGCGCGTCGTGGTGACGATGACTCACGACGGTTTGCATGAGCAGCGCCCAGGCCTCGTTCTGCCAGATCGCACCTTGCTGAATCGCTCGCTGCTCGGACCGCTCGCGGAAGTGCGCGAAACGCTTGGCGTCGCCTTGGTGTGCGTAGAACGTCGCGCGCAGCTGATCGGTGCTCATCGGGTAGAGCGCGATGCCCATCGCGTCGAGGCGGTCCGCGGTGCGCAGCGACCAATCGCTGTCGCGCTGCGAGTCGAAGATGCCTGTCGCGTACAACAGCCCGGTCAAGTAGCGCACGCGCAGGTTGGCCGGCAGTCCGATGATCGGTTGCTTGCTCTCGAGCAGGCGAATGAAGCGCTCCCAGCGCGCGTAGCTCTCCCCGACCGTATCGCGCACCGCGGTCGCGAGGCCGCAGCAGACCTCGTACGTGAACCCCGGCGCGAAGCGCGGGCCGAGCACTCCGAACGGCTCGAGCAGCTGGGCCGCGCGCCGCGTACCGTCGTAGTCGTACACGAGGGCGCTGCTGGCGGCGAGCGAGGCCGCGGTCATGAACAGCAAGATCAGCGCATCCGGCAGCTTCGGGGCCGGCGCGTCGCGCGGACGGATAGCGTAGCGCAGGGACACGATCGTCAGCGCGACCAGCAGGCTGAGCAGCCGCCCGAGCCACGGCCGCAAGCGCAGCGCGAGCCCGAGGCCCATCGCGCTGTGCAGCGTCTCGATCGCCGCTTCGCCGTACGCGACGGCGAAGCGGCGGTCGACGAAGTAGCCAGCGATGGCGAGCGGCGCGAGCACCGCCATCTGCTCGCGCAGCGGGCGCTTGTGGGCGCGGAATAGCGCGAGCGCCTGCTCCAGCACGCTGGCTGCGGGCGCGAGGCGATCGGGCTCGCGCAGCGTGATCTCGGTGCTCGCGCGCGTGATGATCGGGATGCCGCGCAGCTCTCCACTCCTGAGCAGGTGTACGCCGGCCTGCAGCCGCACGAGCGCGCTCGGGTTGGGCGCGCGCAGCAGGTACTCGCCCAGGGCGCGCAGCGCGCTGGATCTGCGCTCCGGTTCGAGCTCGGTCACGAGCCGATCGCGGAACATCAGGTGAGCGAAGCGCAAGCCGTCTTCATCGCGCGTCATGATCTCGTGCCGGCACAGCTCCTCGAGCAACGTGGCGAGTCGAGCGGCTGGGCGCTGCGTCAACGCGTGGCACAGATCGAAAGCGATGGCGCCCGTGGTGACGCTGAGTACGCGGGCGAGCTCGCGCGCGTCGTAGCTGAGCAGGTCCAGGCGGGAGAGCAGCGCCGCGTTGCGATCCGGGGGCAGCTCGGACTCGGGCAGCACCTGCGGCAATACCCAGGCGCCGTTGTTGAACACGACCACGTCCGAGCGCACGAGCTGGGCGAGGAGCTCGAGCGTGTGGCCCGGATTGCCGGCCGAGAGCGTGTGAAGGTGGTTCACGAGCCGCGTCAGGTGTTCGGCCGGTCCGAAGATCGAGCGCAACATCTCGAAGGTGGCGGCCTCGGTCAGCGGCGTGAGCCGAAGCACGCGCGACGTCTTGCGTAGCGCCTGTTCGATGGCGGACTCGGCGCGGCGCGCATCGCGCAGCAGACTGCAGACGAGCAAGAGCCGCGTGCGGTGGCGGGCCCGAGCGAGCGCCAGCAAGAACGCGCTGGTGCCTTCGTCCAGCTGCTCGAGTCCGTCGACGAGCACGACCAAGGTTCGCTCGCCCGCGGCGGACGCGACCAGGTCGCGCAGCGCCGCTTGCATGCGTACGCGCAGCTCACCCGCGATCTCGGGCGGTTGATCGGCGACGAGATTGAGGCGCTGCGCCAGACCGCGCGACACGTGCGCCAACGCGCCGATCTGGTCGGCGGTCATCCGCTGCGCGAGCCCGGGGATGACGTCGAGCAGCTTGAGCGCGAGCGCGCTGGCCGGCCCGTAGGGCTCGGGATAGCTGGCCGCATCCACGTGCAACACGATCGCGCCCGAGACCCGCGCCGCAAGCCCGAGCTCGTGCAAGAGACGCGTGCGGCCCATGCCGGCATCGTCTTCCACGATCGCGCTCTGACCCTTGCCGCCGTTCGCGAGCGCCAGTTGCCTGCGCAGTGGCCGCAGCTCGTTGGCGCGCCCCGAGAACGCTGCGTTCTGAAAGTGGAGCGGGGCATGCTCGTCGCGCGGACGCGGGGCGGTCCCGAGCAGGGTCTCGAGCCGATCCACGACTTCGGCTGTCGAGCTCGGCCGTGCCATCGGGTTGTCGCGCAAGAGCGACATCAGCAGTGCATCGAGCTCGCCCGGAACTTGGTCCGCGCCGGCGTGCGCTCGGTTCGCGAGGGCTGCGGATGGCGGCGGCGGCGGATTTCCCCACAGCTCCGGCAGCTCGCTCAGATCGCGAGCCGGGAAGGCGTGCTTGCCGGACAGCAGGTAGTAGCCCGTCGCGCCGAGCGCATAGAGATCGGTGCGCTGATCGACTCGACCGTCGCGCAGCACCTCGGGCGCGATGAAGGGTGGCGTGCCGACCACGTACTGGATCCGGCCGAAGCTCGAGAGCGCACCGAAGTCGATCAACTTCACGCGTCCATCGGGCGTGCGCCAGAGATTGCGCGGACTGACGTCGCGGTGCACGAGCCGGCGCGCGTGCAAGACCTCGAGCGCGAGCGTCGCATCGCGCAGCGCGTGGCAGACCTGGCGCCAGGTCATGGGCGCGCACTGCTTGAGGTTCTCGCCGGCGAGCAGCTCCATCGTGTAGAAGGCCCCGGACGGATCACCTCCATAGTCGTACACCTGCACCGTATGCTGGTGCTGAAGGCTCGCGAGCGTTTGGTATTCGGTCTCGAACAGCGCCTGGACCCACGACGACGGGTTTGGCGGCAGCCGCTTGAGCGCGAGCCGCTCGCCGGTCGCGCTGTCGTGCACGCGAAAAACCTGTGCGGTACCGCCGCTGTCGAGCGCTGCTTCGACTCGATAGCGTCCGCCGATCAGCGCGCGATCTCGCGCTGGAGCCGAAGAGCTTCGCGCCACCTACAGGTAACCCCGAAGCCCTTCACGCATGGATCGGATTGTACAGGCTCGGCTGCGAATCCGGTTCAACGCCCGCGGAATTGCGCCGCGCGCTTCTCGATGAAGTGCGCGACGCCTTCCTTGAAATCTTCGGACGTAAAGCTCTTGGCCATTTCGTCGTCCGCGACCTCGAGCGCAGCGCCGAGATCTTGGAACAGCGACTTCCAGACCTGAGCCTTGATCACGGCCAGCGATCGGGGCGAGACCGAGTCGGCGAGCTGGCGCGCGTACGCGATCACGTCGGGCATGAAGCGCTCGTGGGCAAAGGCCTTGTTGACGAGGCCGAGCCGTTCGGCTTCGGCGCCATCGACGACACGCGAAGACAACAACAGGTCGAGCGCGTTCGCCGGCCCGATCAAGCGCGGCAAGATCCACGAGGCACCATGCTCGGCGATCAAGCCGCGCTTCGCGAATGCGGTCGTGAGCTTGGCTTCTCCACTTGCAAAGCGAATGTCACAAAACAACGCGAACACCAGGCCGATGCCGGCGCACGGACCGTTGATCGCGGCGATGATCGGCTTGTGCACCGACATCAGGTAGCCGAAGCGTCCGCCGTAGTGCGCGGCGACCGCGGGACCCAGCTCGCTCGTGGGGCCGGCGGCCCGTTGCGTGCGTTCGACCACGCGCTGCACGTCGATCGCTTGCGACGAGAGCCCCTCGAGCAGCCCCATGTCGGCGCCGGCGCAGAAGCCACGCCCCTCGCCGGTCACGACGATCACGCGCACGCCGTCATCGACCGCTGCCGCCGTCAGCGCGCGCCGCACGCTGCGTTCCATCGCAGGCGTCCAGGCGTTGAGCTTCTTGGGTCGGTTGAGCGCGATCCGCGCGATGCGATCTTGCACGGTGTACAGGATGTCTTCGTAGGCTTCGGTCATGGTGGTTCGGCTCTCTACTTCGCTTTGGGTAAGGTGAGCGCGCCGGATGGTGCCGAGCAACAGATGGGATCGCAGTTCGGGCCGTTGGGCTGCTGCATCGTGTACGCGACGTCGTAGTGCGCGCGGGTGAGCAGCACCTGGTCGCGCTGGACTTCGACGTCGACGGTCGCCGGGTAGCCGTCCACGCCGATGTTGCTGAAGGATTGCTGGCCTGCAGGCAGCGCGCAGCCCGAAGCGCCGACGCCTGCCGCCGTTCCATCACACGGCATGCTGTCTTCCTCGCATGGCTTGAGCGGCAGTCGACCCTCGCACGTCGTCGTCTTGCCGTCGTGCTTGATCACGAAGCGGTAGTCGCCTGCCGGCCACCCGCCGTTCGGGTACAGCGTGATGGAGAAGCCGTTCATGCAACCCATCTCGGTGCATGGTCCGCGCGACCTCGGCCTCTCGAGCTGATCGATGCCGGGGCAGGCGTGCGCACGGGTCCCCGGCGCGGCCGGCGGGCCCGCCGGGGCCGGGCGGGCGATGGGTGCGGCTGCGGGCGCCGCGACAGGCTCGTGCGGCGCGGCCCCGCGCCCGCAGGCCACGACCGCGGTCCAGGACAGAGCGATCAGGATCGTGAACGCGAACGTCGGATGGGACACGCGTCCTCCGCGCGAGACGACACTGGACGACTGACGGAGCGAGCTCACAGGCCGAGGGCCGAGCAGGCGGGGGAGCAGCTACGACCGCCCAGTTTCGTGAATAGATCCGTCGCCGCCGACAGGTTCGAGAGCAGCGCGCCGCAGCCTTCGCTGATGCACTCACCAGCATCGCCGATTCCGGTGGGGCAGGCTGATTCAACGCAAGCGATCAGCTGCCAACAGCTCTCATCGCAGATGAAGGGCGCATCCGGTACAGCCTCGCAAATGCATTCTGCGCAGGCCTGCGTCACGAGGTCGCCGTTCATCTCCGAAAGCATCGCAGAGCACGATGGCGGCGGGGATCCGGCATCCAGGAATACGGGACAGCCTAGCTGGCCACCCGGTCCTTTCATAGGCTTCGAGCCGTCCGAACAGCGTGCGAGGGGCGTACATTTCCGCTCCAGCTCGGCGTTGATCGCCTCGACGGCCGAAGCTCGAATCACGCCGCACGACGGGATCCGCATCGCACATCTATTGAGAGCGACGGCAACGTCGTCACAACCTGCCTCACGGATGCAACGCGTCAGTTCCATCGCTCGGTGGGTCAAACATTCGAGCGAAACTCCGAGTTCGCCCGCGTGCTTGCGCCGGACTTCGTACGAACATTCGGCGGCTTCGCTCGGCACACACTGCTCGGGGTCGCGCCGGCCACACGAGACGCAGAACGCATCGTCGTGTTCCCGCACGGCTTGGATGTACTCATGGGCTTGGTGGTCGTCGTCGCCTCCGCAAGCGCTGGCCAGTATCGCCGAGATGATCAGCGCCGACCGCGGTCCCGTTTTCACGCTCATCGCGCGTGCCTACACCGCGATGTCGGAGCCTGCAAGCCCGGACGAGACCGAGGAGCCGACGCCGAGAGATCCGGCGCTACCGGGTGGCGATGCGTGTCTTGTGGCAATTGAGACCACGCACGAATGTCCCACGCCGGGCGGTCGCTTCCTGCGAACGCGCGCGCTGGGCCCACAAACGCGTACGCGCGGGGGCGTCGTTCGCGCTGGTGACCATCTTGCACGAGCACCGGGCTTCACTCTCCCGGAGCTCCAATGCAAATGACGTTAACCTCGTACATGTCCAGAATTGGAGCCGCTCTCTTGCTGCTTTCAGTTGCCTGTGGCGATGACTCCAACGACGGCGATTCGAACGCTGGCCGCAGCGCAAACGATCGCGATGGCTCGACGGCTGGCAGTGGCGAGTCGGGGAAGGGAGGCTCGGGTGGCAAGGCCGGCAAGGGTGGCTCGAGCGCAGGCAAAGGTGGCGCGAGCGCAGGCAACGGCGGGGCGAGTGCAGGCGACAGCGGCTCGAGCGCAGGCGACAGCGGCTCGCGGGACGGCGGTAGCGTGAGCGACGGCGTACCGGTCAAGCTCGGGACCTCCGCCAACTTCGCGATCCTCGCCAAGAGCGGGATCTCGACCGTACCGACCTCGGCCATCACCGGAGACATCGGCGTGAGCCCGGCAGCCGCGACGTACATCACCGGCTTCTCGATGACCGCGCACTCGTCGAACGTGTACGCGACCGCGCCCCAGGTCACCGGAAAGATCTACGCGGCCAACTACGGCGTGCCCACGCCATCCAACATGACCACGGCGATCAGCGACATGCAGACCGGCTACACGGACGCTGCGGCGCGTGCGCCGGACGTCACCGGGCTAGGCGCCGGCGACATCGGCGGCATGACGCTCACTCCGGGCGTCTACAAGTGGAGCACCGCTGTCTTGATCCCGAGCGACGTGACTCTCAGCGGCGGGCCCACGGAAGTCTGGATCTTCCAGATCGCCGGCAACCTCACGGTCAGCAACGGCAAGAGCGTCAAGCTGGCCGGTGGAGCGCTGGCCAAGAACGTGTTCTGGCAGGTCGCCGGTCAAGCCGTGCTCGGCACGACGGTGCACCATGAGGGCACGCTGCTGAGCAAGACGTCCATCAAGTTGGGCACGGGCGCATCGATCAACGGGCGGCTGCTGGCGCAGACCGCGGTGATGATCGACAGCAGCACCGTCGTTCAGCCCGCGCAGTAAGCGACGTCGCCGTGCCCGCTGCCCAGCGCGCTTCGAGCGCGCGGAGCGGCGCACGCTACGAACCGCCACAACTGGCGGGGCGGACAATGGCTGGCGTGAGCGCGGGTGTCCGGATAGGTTGCCCGCGATGACCGCGCTGCGTGAAATGGGTTGGCTGGTGGCGGTCGCGCTGGCGGCGCTCGCGTTCAGCTGCACGGATCTGCACGACGACCCATCGGACGAGCCCAGGGACGCGGGGCGCGACGGCGGAAGCCGCAACGAGCCCAAGCCGAGTGGCGCGGATCGCGACGCGAGCTCGGGCAGCGGAGGCGCCTCGGGCGCTGCTACGGGACAGGGAGGTGAGGGCGACGGCGACCCATCATCCGAAGCCGGCTCCGATGCCGGCCCTGGCACGCCGCCATGCACGGGCGACGACTGCGCCGCGTGCGACGCGGAGCCGTGCCTGCACGGCGCTGCGTGCGCTCCGGTGAGCGGGGGCCGCAAGTGCACGTGCGTGCCACCGTGGTTCGGAGAGAGCTGCGAGAACAACGATGACGCGGCGCTGTCGGCGCTCGAGGTCACGGCCGGCGCGCTGTGGCCGGCGTTCGATCCCGAGATCACCGAGTACACGGTCGACCTCGGCTTCGCCGACCCGCGCATCGCGCTGATCCCGAGCGCGCGCGTGCCCGAAGGCGCTTCGATCCGCGTCGAAGGCGAGAACCTCGCGTCGGGCGCGACGAGCGCAGCTAAGTCGCTCGCGATCAACACGACCGACGGCTTCAGCATCGTCGTCGCGACCAACACCGATGTTCGCCTCACCTACGTCGTGACGGTGCGCCGCTCCTTCGTGCAGCGCGCGTACGTGAAGTACAACTCCGACGAGTCGCGCGCCGGGATGGAGATCGGCAGCTCGCTCGTGATGGACGAGGAGCGAATCCTCTTCGGCCTGCCTGGCGCGACGTCCATCGACATTCCGAACGCGGGCGGCGTCGACACCCTGCTGCGCCAGCGAGCCAACTTCCAGCAAGGGCAATGGATCGCGCCGCCGATGCCGCAAGCCGGCGCGCGCTTCGGCTCGCAGATCGCATTCGACGGCGAGTACCTCGCGATCTCCGCGCCGAGCGAAGACGAGGGAACATACGCCGACACCGGCGCTGTCTACGTCTTCGAGCGTCGCGACGGTTGGTACGAGAACGTCACGCGTCTGACTCAGGTCGGCGAGTTGATTTCGGCGCGCGGCTTCGGCGACTCGATCGCGCTCGCGGGGGACGTGCTCGCGGTGGGCGGCAGCCAGCAGCGTGTCTATACCTACCGCCGCATCAGTGGCACCTGGGAGCCGCAGGGCTTTCTCGAGTGGCCGGCCGATGGCTTCTTCGGCACGCGCGTCGCGACCGACGGCACGTGGATCGCGGTCGGCGGCGGCGGGCCGGAAGTCCAGCTCTACCGCTTCGCGCCCGCCAGCTCCGGCAATCCCTGGCAGCATCAGGGCACGCTGCTGCCGGACACCGTCGCCGAGAACAACTTCGGTAGCGCCCTCGTGTTCCACGACGACGTGCTCGTCGTGGGCAGCAGCTACGCGTGCTTCATGGGCTGCAACGGCCTCGCCAGCCTGTACACATTTGCGCGCGACGGCACGGACTGGAACAAGATCGGCCGCATCGAGGCGCAACGGCCGCCGGACATTCATGCGAACGCCGCGCCCGGGTGGTACGGTTTCTTCCTCGATTTCGACGGCCGAACGATCGTGACCTCGGCGCCTCTCGAGCCGCTGCTCGCGCAGGGTGTGTATCCCGGCGTACCAGTCCAAATCACGACCGGCTCTTCGTCGGTGGGCGCCGGCTACGTCTACGACGCCAGCGGGAGCGATCTCGAGCTCACCGCATACCTCAAGGCGAGCAACGCCGAAGGCGGCGACACGTTCGGCAGCGCCGTCGGCGTCGCCGACGGCCTGATCGCGATCGGCGCCATGGGCGAGGACAGCAGCAGCGGTCACGTGCGCGACGCCGCCGCCGACGACAACGCCGCGCTCGACGCCGGCGCGATCTACGTCTTCGGTGCCGACTGCTCGCTCCTGGCGGCCGGCGCGATCATCCCTGGTTGCTAGATTCTCGCGGGGCGCAATCGCAATAGAGGCTACCCGCTCGAAGCCCGCAACTGTGAGTACCCCCCACCGCCGCCGCTTGCCAACATCAGCGGCGATTCGGCCTCGCTCGGTGCGCATCCGAGTCTTGCGCGTGCGCGGATGCGCGGAGCGCGAGCAGCACGACCCAGTTGGTCACGACCCTGCGCATCGCCGACCGCCCATAGCCCGCGGGTCCCCCTGTTGCAAGCGTCTCGGCCTGCTGACGGGGCTGCCGCTCCGCGCTACGCTCGCGCCCCAACCACGAGGTGTTTCATGTCCGAGCGCGTCGTCACCACCATCGAGAACGGGGTTGCCCACGTTCAGCTCACCCGGCCCGAGAAGCACAACGCGCTCGATCGGCCGATGATGAGGGCGATCGTCGACGCCGGGACCGCATTGCGCACCAACGCCCAGGTGCGCGCGGTCGTGCTCTCCGGTGCCGGCCCTAGCTTCTGCGCGGGGCTCGACTTCCAGAGCTTCCAGGGCATGTCCGAGCGCGAGCGCGGCGCCGACGGGGTCGCGTCGTCGGACATCGCCACCCGCAGCCACGATTCGCCCGGCAACCTCGCGCAGCAGGTCGGCTACGTGTGGAAGCAGGTCCCGATCCCGGTGATCGCCGCCTTGCATGGCGTGGCCTACGGCGGCGGGCTGCAGCTCGCGCTCGGCGCGGACATCCGCCTCGCCCATCCCGGCGCGCGGCTCAGCGTCATGGAGATCAAGTGGGGCCTCGTGCCCGACATGAGCGGGACGCAGACCTTGCGCGATCTGGTTCGGCTCGACGTGGCCAAGGAGCTGACCTGGACCGGACGCGTGGTCGCGGCCAAGGAAGCCGCCGAGCTCGGGCTCGTGACGCGTGTGTGCGACGATCCGCTGGCCGAGGCGTTCGCGGCCGCGCGCGCGATCGCCCAGCGCTCGCCGCACGCGATCCGCTCCGGCAAGCAGCTGTTCGAGCAAGCCTGGCACGCCGATACCGAGACCGCGCTCAAGCTCGAGGAACGCCTGCAGCTCGCGCTGATCGGCACGCCCAACCAGACCGAAGCGGTGCGCGCGAACTTCGACAAGCGCGACCCCCGCTTCGACGACGTCGGTTGAACCTCAGCCTGCTTTGCGGCTGCGGATCAGGTTCTCGTACGCGGCGCCCATGCGCTCGGCCAGCGCGGCGAGCGCGGCAAAGGCGATCTCACCGAGCGGTTCGTCGCCGTTGCTCGCGTACAGCACGTTCACCACGCGTTGCTTGATCGTCACCGGGAAGAGCGCTGCTTGCCGGCAATCGCTGTCGTTGACCAGCTCGCGCACGTGCTGGTCGATCAAGCGCGCCGCGGGGTCCGCGCGCAACGGCTTGGCCTCCGTGACCGCCAGGGTCAGCATCGAATCGGAGCCGGCGGGCACCAGCACGCCGATCAGCGGTCGCGGCGGCATGCCGCGCTCGGCGTAGCGCAAGCCTTGCAGCGTGCCCTGCTGCACCACGAACAGCGCGCTGTGCCGCGCAAAGCAGCCCGCGATCGAGAAGGCCAGCTCGATCAGCCGATCGCGATCGAGCACCTCCATCATGGCGGCTTCCACGCGCGGGAACGCGCTCGGCGTGAGCACGTTGGCCTTGATCCGCGGCGGCGGCGTGACGATCACCGGCAGCGCGAGCGGCTCCTCCTCGAGCGGCTCGTCGTCGTCGACGATCGTCGGCCGCTCGTCGTCCGACTCCAGCGCATCGGTGCTCTCACTGTCTCGCTCGCGCTCGAACGGGCTCTCGTTCGCATGCTCGAATGGGTTCTCGCTCAAGGGTTCGAACTGGTTCTCGTTCGCGCGCTCGTCCAGTTGTTCGGGCGTGTACTCGGGCTCGTACTCGAACGAGTACTCGGGCTCGATCGCGCGGGGCGGAGCGGACTCGGCCTGCGTCACCCAGCGCGGATCGATCGGCACCGGCGCCCACAGCGGCGACGTGCCGGGATCGGGTGGCGGCTCACTCGAGAGCGTTCCACCCAGGCCGCCCAGGATCGCACCTGCGCTGATGCTGTTGGCGAGGTCGGCGAGCGAACGCACGGTGATGTGCGGCGGGCGGACCGATTCGCCCAGACCCGGTGGTGGCGGCGGCGCGGCGGGCATGCCCCCCGTCGCGTTCATGCGCGTGCCCGGCACGTTCATCGCCGGAATCGGCGGCACGGCAGACGGCTCCCAGGGCTCGTCCGCGCTGAACGGCATCGGCGGCGGCAGATTGGCCGGCGGCGGCGCAGCCGGAGCCGATTGCGGAGCGCTCGCCGCCGGCTTGCCTTGTAGCGTTTGCTTGCCCGGCGGTGGGGCAGGCGGCGGCGCCTGCCTGCCCTGCATGGTTGCGCGCGCAGCGGGCTGCCCGCCCGGCGCGCTGTGCCGCTGCTGCCCGGCCGCCTGCTGCGCCTGCGCGGCCTGCATCGCTTGCAGGTCCATCTCGAGCGGCGTCTCGTTGTCGCGCGTCTGCGCCGGCACCGGCGGATAGTCGACCTCGATGTGGCGGATGCCGCGCGGGATCTGGAACAGCGTGAACAGCCAGTCGTGGATCCAGATCTCCGGCATCACGTACGCCTTGATCCGGCAGCCGGTGGCGAAGCGCAGGTTGTCGAGCACGCCCGGGTCGTTGGGATCCTGCACGGCCACGTGCAGCACCTTGTCGATGTAGCGCAGCGGGATGAAGCGGATGCGCTCGACCAGCGGCCGCGTGACGCGCTTGACCGCAGCCTTGCCCGGCCGCTCGAGCCACGCGCGCGGCGGCAGCGGTGCGCCGTGGAACTCCGCGAGCGCTTCGGCCAAGCGCTCGGGGCTGATCATGTGCAGCTCGATCAGGTTCGTGCCCAGACGCGCGCCGTACACGGTTTGATGCTCCAGGGCTTCCTGGAGTTGATCGCGGGTCAAGAACCCGCGCTTGTTCAAGAACTGACCAAAGCGCGACATGTGGAATTGGGCAATTCTAGATGGTAGCGGATGATCGCGAGCCTGCCCCAAATGCTGCCCCAAAGCCCTGCGCTTCCGGGCGTACACCAGAGCCGGCGAACGCACATTTGTAGCGCGGCCGCGCGCGCGGATGGTGACCGGGCCGTGCGGACGGCGATACCCTTAAGCTGCGCGTGAAAAACCCAGCTGCTCAAGTCGCACCGTCTCGTGAAGCCGAACAGACGGTCCAGTCCACCCTCGACCAGTGCTTCGAGATCGCGTTCCAGCAGCGCGCGAGCGACATCCATATCGAGCCCCAGAACGACAAGGTCGTGATCCGCCTGCGCATCGACGGGCGGCTCAAGATCTGGCGCGAGCTGCCGATCGATCTGCACCTGCAGCTGTTGTCGCGGCTCAAGATCATGGCCGGGCTCGATATCTCCGACAAACGCAGGCCGCAGGACGGGCGCTTCACGATCCCCAGCGCGACCGGCTCGCGCGACTTCCGCATCGCCACCGCGCCGATGCTCGAAGGCGAGAAAGCCGTCGTGCGCGTGCTGCAGCAGGACATGTCGCAGCTGACGGTCAAGAACGTCGGCTACTCCGACGCCAACCTGACCGTGTACCAGGAGCTGCTCGCGCGGCCGCACGGGCTGCTGCTGCACTGTGGCCCGACCGGCAGCGGCAAGACGACGGCGCTGTACGCGGCGATCAACGACCTGGCCAAGAGCTGGCGCAACATCCAGACGATCGAAGATCCGGTCGAGAGCCGCCTGCCCGGCATCAACCAGGCACAGGTGAACACCGACGTCGGCCTGACCTTCGCCGCGCTGCTGCGCAGCTTCTTGCGTCAGGACTGCGACGTGATGCTGGTCGGCGAGGTGCGCGACACGGAGACCGCGCAGCTGGCCGTGCAGGCGTCGCTCACCGGTCACCTGGTGCTCGGGACGCTGCACACCAACAGCGCGACCGGCTGCGTGTCGCGCCTTGTCGACATGGGCATCCCGCCGTTCTTCATCGCATCCGCGCTGATGGGCGCGGTCAGCCAGCGCCTGGTGCGGCGGCTGTGCAAGGCCTGCCGCCGGCCGATCCAGCCGTCCGCTGAAGTGCAGCGCCTGTGCAACCTCAGCCCTCAACACCAGCTGTTCGCGGCCGTCGGCTGCGCGCAGTGCGGCAAGGCCGGCTACCGCGGCCGCGTGGGCATCCAGGAGGTGTTCTCCATCACGCCCGCGATCCGCCAGGCGATCCAGACGGGGGCGTCGGATGCAGATCTGCAACAGCTCGCAGCCCGCAACGGCATGATCAACATCTTCATGGACGGCGTGGCCAAGGCTGTCGCCGGCCAGACGACGGTCGAAGAGGTCTACAAGACCGTGATCGCCGAAGCGCAGTAGCCGCGGGACAGCGCAGAGGCGCGTCCCGACTGATCCGGTTAACTGCTTCCCGCGCACCGCGCACCGAGCCCGCGCACCGAGCCCGAGCCAGAGCCCGAGCCCGAGCCCGAGCCCGAGCCCGAGCCCGAGGCGTTGCGAAATTCAGAGCGAGAGAGTGCTCGATGGGGAGCAGGGGCTTCGCTTCGTGATCACCGATCGTGGCCAGGTGCTCGGGGACGTAAACCCGCTCGCTGGCGCTCGCCCGCGCTGCGCGCGGCTTTGGGGTTGACGTCCCCTGCGCTCCGGGCGTTGCGGGGCTGTTTCGCGAGTAGCGGAACAGAAAGAGAGACAGCTGCAATGTTGATCATCTACGTCGTATGCATCGAGATCGTGAGAGAGATTCGGCCGGTAGCGGATCGGATCGCGAGGGTTCGACCGTGACCTGGCCCGACAGCTGAAGAAGAGCAGCTCGTCGGCGGCGCTGAATGTTGCCGAGGCATCGGGCACGCGAGGAGGGCGCCGGCGGAACACACACGAGATCGCCCTGGGCGAAGCGCGTGAGGCGCGGGCTTGCTTGCATGTCGCCGAAGCGGCCGGCTATGTACCGAGCATCGCGCCCGAGCTGCTCGACAAGCTGGACGGCGTGATCGCAACGCTGGTCAAGGTCGTTCGGTAAGCAGAAAACGATCGTGCGCGCCGGCCTCACGCTGGCGCGCACGATCGCAGTCTCGCAGACTCCTTCGGGCTCGGGGCTTTGCCTGACGATCGCGGCCTGCTCAGCGATTCGGCCGGCTGAT
>Ga0190265_10001407_pt1 | contig 15819 bp, 19 predicted proteins | sample Popmic124T_FD_133135 | JGI IMG/M metagenome (GOLD analysis project Ga0190265, IMG submission 133135) | Populus adjacent soil microbial communities from riparian zone of Indian Creek, Utah, USA - 124 T | ecosystem: Environmental > Terrestrial > Soil > Riparian zone | place: USA: Utah | collected...
ACGGCCCCGCGCCCGAATTCGCGCCGGCGTTTTTGACGCGGGATGACGACTGAGGGCTTGGGGGCGTCGGCCTCTCGGCGCTGCAACAAGGAAAGGGCCTCGCAGCGATGCGGGGCCTTTTTTCTGCTATCCCTCAACCTGGGCAGGCCAAACTGTATCCTATAGTTGACACGCCGCCACGCCTTGCTTACATGGCGCGATGATAGAGGTGCGCCAGACGGCGGCGTTCAGGAAATGGTTCGCGAAGCTGCGCGACATCCGGTCGCAAGCGCATATCGTGCGGCGGATCGAGCGGGCGCAGGCCGGAAACCTGGGCGACGTGAAGGCCCTGGGAGACGGCGTGAGCGAAATGCGCATTCATTATGGCGCGGGCTATCGCCTCTATCTGGCGCGAAGGAGCGAGCGGCTGGTGATCCTGCTGTGCGGCGGTGACAAGTCGAGCCAGGCGGCCGACATTCGCACGGCCAAGGCAATGGCGAGGGAATATGACGATGACGCTTGAAACGACGCGCTGGGACGTCACCGAGTTTCTGGAGAGCGACGCGGCGATCGCGGCCTATCTGGACGCGGTCTTCGAGCACGGCGACGCGGACGAAATGCGCGACGCGCTCCGCCATGTCGCCCGCGCCAAGGGCATGGCGGAGCTCGCCAAAGCGGCGGGGATAACCCGCGCCGGGCTCTACAAGGCGCTGGGCGAGGACGGCAATCCGTCCTTCGCCACGATTGTTGCGATCATAAAGGCGCTTGGGGTGAAGCTGGCGGCGAAGCCGGCGGCCGCCTGAGGCGCCCGCGGCCCCGCGGCGAGCGCAGCGAAGGCCTGTCGTTGCCGAGTCTTGCAATAATTACCCTTTTGATGCGCCGCGCCATTCACTCGGCAGTTCTGTCCGGTGCAACCATAGTAGCGCTGCCGCAACGCGTTGCAGATCCTCATCAAGCGATCTTGGCGGACAGATCACTTGTTCGCCAGCTTGCGCATTGGCCTCGAGGACTGCGATCGCATACCCCGCCTCAACGAGCGCATCACCCCAGCGCGCCCAATAGATGCCGCGCCATTTGGATTCGATTATGCCGGTTTCACTCCGAAAGAGCTTCGACCCCGGTGGCCTGCCGCCGTTAGCTTCAGCGATCCGCCGGATCTCAATAAGGATAACGTCCCGCAATCTCCGCCTCGTCCGCTAGCGTTAGCTGCTGTGATGCTAAGACTGAGGTACCGTGATGGCTAGCGGGAATAACTGGTAAGCCTCAATCAGGCCGCACCAGATCCACCTGGCTCACCCCGAGCGCCGTCGCCAGTTCATAGAGCGTCACGATCGTCGGGTTGCACCTGCCCCGCTCCAAGTCGCTGATATATTGCTGGCATGTCCCACAAGACCAGCCCCGCCCGCCGCGCCGCCTTCTTCGCCGCGTTGCGCGAAACCGGCAACCAGACCATCGCCGCTGAGCGGGCGAAAGTGTCGCGCGCCTGGGTGCAGTTGCACCGCTCCACCGATCCGGCGTTCAAGGCCGATGTCGCGGCGGCGGTGGCGGCGTCTTTCGACAAGCTCAGGACGAGCGGAGAAGGGAAGCCGCCGTCCGGGTGGGGGACGCTGGACGGGGTCGAGCTGGTCGTGCGCGGCACGAACGGCCGGCGCGTGCAGATCGCGCGGGCTCGCCTGCACCAATGGACGCCGCGCGTCGAGGATCGCTTCCTCCAGGTGGTGGCCGCGACCTGCAACGTCAGGGCGGCTTGCGCGGCAGTGGGGATGAGCGTCGAATCCGCCTACAAGCACCGCGGCCGCTGGCAGGCTTTCGCGCGGCGCTGGGACGAGGCGATCGTAACCGGCTACCAGCGGCTCGACGGGGCGCTGCTCGAGAATGCGATCGCCCTGTTCGAGCCACCCGAGCTGCCGCTGGAGCCGGCGCCCCTGGTGCTGGCGCCGATGAGCGTCGACCATGCCATCGCCCTGGCGCGGCTCTACGAACGCCGGGTCAGCCGAGCCGGGGGATGAGCGAAGACCGTGAAGAAGGCCCGGGGAAATAAGCCGTCACGAACTAAATTCGTGACGTCAGTCGGGCTCGGCTGCGCCGACCCGCTGGCCGACATTCGATGGCTCTGCGCGCTGCTTCGGCGGCGCTTCGCGTCGGCGGCGCTGCGCTTGGCATCTCATGCTGTCCTGCAGCCCCCGCCAAGGTATATATGGAGTGCCTCCAAATGGATTCCCGCGTAGAGGACCCGGTCCCGTCTGGCGAATCCCTGCCGCCCGCTAACCGCTCAGGCTCCGCCGGGCGAGGATCATCGCGCCGACGATGCAGCCGCCGAACAAGGCGCCCTCGAGGCCGCCCGTCACGATTTGGCTGACCGGCCCGAAGCCGCTCTCGCCGAACAGGCCGCCGATCTGATCGAGCCGGAGGCGCGAATCGGGGAAGGTGCGGGCGAGCAGATCGAGGCTGCCGCCCATCAGCCGCCCGCCGAGCAGGGGTATGAGCATCCCGGCGGCGGCACCGGCCATGCCCGCGACGGCGACGCCGCGCCGGAACGAGGGAGGCGCCGCGCCTGGGCCCGCAAGCCAGGCGCCGAGGCCGACCGCGCCGCCGAGCAGAGCGCCCTCGGCCGCGCCGGTGATGTCGCCGGGCGAGCGGCCGAGCAGAAGGTTGAACGCGTCGAGGCCGAGCAGCTTGACGATGCCGCCCACGACCAGCCCGCCAGCGGCGCCGCCGAGGATCCGCCAATGGGGGGAGCGGGCGAAGCCGGCGGCGGCAATGCCGAAGCCGACGCCGGCGCCGCCCATCAATGCCGCCGCCATGGTGAGCCAGAGGAGGACGAGCACGACGGAGGCCGCGCCAGTGCTTGGCCCGAGCGGCTGGGCGGCGCCGGCGAAGCCGTAGAAGAGGCCGCCGATCATGCCGGCGGCGCCGGCCCCGATCGTCCCGGCGCCGCCGAGCAGGAAAAAGCGCCGCCAGCCGTAGCGCGGCGGCGCCTCCGGAACCGGGGGCGCCGGCGCGGACGCCAGCGGCCCGGGCTCGTCGCCGGCCACCTCGACCGGCGCGATGAAGCGGTAGCCATGCTTGGGGATCGTCTCGATGAAGCGCGGCCGCGCCGCCTCGTCGCCGAGCCGGCTCCGAAGCGTTTTGATGCATTGGGTGAGCGCCTCGTCGGTGACGGGCACGCCCCGCCACACCTCTTCGAGGAAGCGGTCCTTCGAGACCAGCCGCCCGGCCTCGCGCACCAGCAGCGCCAGCGCGTCGAGATAACGGGCGTTCAGCTCCACCGGAACGCCGTCCCGGCTGAGCCGGCGGTCGTCGGGGTCGAAGACGAAATGGCCGAAACGAAAGCTGCCGGGCGTCATTTTTCAGCAAAACCTCAGAAGTCGCTCATGCCGCTCACTGGCCGCGCATGCCATATGGAAGCCTCATCCATCCGGGAAGGCAAGGCAATGGCGAAAGACATGGAAAATGACGGCCGGTCGCGCGGCAGCATTTGGCGGATCGCCGCCTGGGGCTTCGCGGCCTCGCTGCTGCTTCTGCCGCTGGTCGCGATGCAGTTCACCGATGAGGTCGATTGGACCGGGAGCGACTTCGTCTTTGCTGCCGTCCTGATCGGCAGCGTCGGCGGCGCCTTCGAGCTGGCCGCCAGGATGACTCGCAACAAGGCCTATCGGGGCGGAGTCGGTGCCGCGCTCGCGGCGGCCTTTCTGATCGTCTGGGCCAGCGGCGCCGTCGGAATGATCGGATCGGAGGACAATCCGTTCAACCTTCTCTTCATCGCAGTGATCGCTTTGGCCTTCGTCGGCGCGCTCGCCGCGCGCTTCCGGCCGCTGGGAATGGCCCTCGCAATGGCCGTGGCCGCGGCGGCGCACGCCTGCGTCGCCATGGTCGGCATGTTCAGCGACCTGCGCGGCGGTGTTCTGAGCGCGACCTTCGCCGGCCTGTGGCTGCTGTCGGCCGCCTTGTTCCGGGAGGCGGCGGAGCAAATTCCCATCCGCGCGGGCTTGCCGGACTGACGACCGACCTACTGGCTGTTGCCGGCCTGGTTGCTCGGCACGACGTCGATCGCGTCGATCCGGTTCTCGGCCGAGTCGGCGGCCTTTTCGAGCGCGGCCTCGGCGGCGCGGGTCGCGTTCTCCGCCTCGCTTTCGAAGGCGTCGGCCGTGTTCTCGATCGCGGCCTCGGTGTTCTGGAACTGGTTGGCGATCGAATCCTCGGCCTGCTCGGTGCAGGCCGAAAGCGCGGCGAGGGCCGCGACGGCGGCGATAGCGAGGATGGACGGCTTCATTGCGATTCTCCCACGTTTTCACGGGCAATAATCGCGGCCAGCCTATCATATTCCAAGCGGGCCAGCCTATCATATTCCAAGCGGGAGAGAAGGTGGGGGACTTCTGTTGCCCGGTGTCCCCCGTACCGCTGGAATCCGCTTCTGTTGCCCGGTGCGGCCCGAACCGCGCTTTTGTCCTTGTAACTTAGTCCGTGAGGACCTTGTTACGCGGCAATTGCGAGCGCCTCATTATCGTTGGCACTTGTGGTTTTGAGCCGTCACGGTGGTCTCATGCCGGGCAAAAACAGCGCTTTTCAACACACGTCGATCCTGGTTCGGCCCCGTCAGGATCGGCCGATCGGGCCGGTCTTGGTGGAGCCGCCGGGTACTGCCCCCGGGTCCGCTGCGTCTATGACACGCTGCAGTTTATCGCCATAGCCGGCCGAAGCCGACACTCCCCATATAGGGAATGGCGGATTAATGTGAAGTGAGCGGGGATTCAGCGCTTTCTGAGCTCGTCCCTGATTTCCCTGAGCAACGCCACATCGGCGTCCTCCGGGGCCTCGGCGGCGGCCGCTTCCTCCTTCTTCGCGGCCACCTTGTTCGCCCAGCGGACGATTAGGAAGATGATGAAGGCGAGGATCAGGAAGTTGATCAGGATGGTGACGAACTGGCCCCAGCCGAGCATCAGCGCGCCGGCGGCCTTGAGCGCCGCATAATCGGTCGGCGAGCCATCGTAACCGGCGGGCACCGGACCGAGCAGGACGAAATAGCTGGAGAAATCGAGTCCGCCGAACAGCGCCCCGACCAGAGGCATGATCACGTCCTCGGTCAGCGAGGTCGTGATGGTGGCGAAGGCGGCGCCGATGATCACCGCCACGGCGAGATCGAGCACGTTGCCGCGCGCCACGAAATCCCGAAACTCTCCAAGCATCTTTCGCCTCCCCGTTGCGGACCCGACATGGAATGCTTACGTCCTCTTTCGCCCGATTTGAAGGAGGGGCATTGAAATGAACCGCACCCGCTTGCTCGCAATCCTCGCGCCGATCGCGCTGTTCCTCACCGCCTGCGGCGTCAATTCGATCCCGACCGCGGAAGAGACCGCCAAGGCGCGCTGGGCCGACGTCCAGAACAATTACCAGCGCCGTGCCGACTTGATCCCCAATCTGGTCGCGACCGTCCGCGCCGCCGCCGCCCAGGAGCGCAACGTGCTTCGCGAGGTCACCGAGGCCCGGGCGAGCGCGAGCCGGATCAACGTCACCGGCGACCAGCTGACCGACCCGGCGGCGATGAACCGCTTCGCCGAGGCGCAGGCGCGGCTCACCATCTCGCTCCAGCGTCTTCAGGAAGCCTATCCGGAGCTTCGCACCAACGCGAACTTCCAGGACCTGCAGTCTCAGATCGAAGGCAGCGAGAACCGAATCACCGTCGCCCGACGCGACTATAATGCGGCGGTCCAGGCCTATAATACGGAGATCCGGACCTTCCCCTCGGTGATCGGCGCCCGAATCATCTACGGCAGCCAGCCGATGGCCCCGTATCAGGCCGACGAGGCCGCCCAGCGCGCTCCGACGGTCGATTTCGGCAACGGGCAGTGACGACGCGCCCCTTGCGGGCTTTCTTTCTGTGCCTGCTGGCGCTGTTCTGCGCCGGGCCCGCCATGGCGGTCGATTTCCCGCCGTTGAGCGGCCGGGTGGTGGATCAGGCCGAGCTGCTCGATCCCGGGCAGGAGGCGGCGCTGGTCGCGAAGCTCGAGGCGCTCGAGCGCGCCTCGAGCCGCCAGCTCGTCGTCGCCACGATCCCGAGCCTTCAGGACCTGACGATCGAGGAATTTGGCCACCAGCTCGCGCGCCACTGGCGGATCGGCCAGGAGGGCGCCAATAACGGAATCGTCCTCATCATCGCCCCCAATGAGCGCAGGATGCGGATCGAGGTCGGCTACGGCCTCGAGGGGATCATGACCGACGCGCTTTCGACCCGGATCATCCGCGAGACGATCACGCCGCGCTTCAAGGCCAATCCCCCCGATTATGCCGGTGGCATCGACGCCGGCGCGGATGCGATCATCGAGCAGCTGCAGGCGGCGCCCGAGGCGGCCGAGCAGCGCGCGCTCGCCGCCGCCCGGGCGGAAAGCGGCGGTAGCCGCGCCCGGAGCGGCGATCGCTCGCCTTTCCCGCTCATCGTCTGGAGCCTCATCTTGCTTTTCGTCTTCCTGCCCCTGCTCGGCGCCGGCCTGCACGGCCGGCGCTATCGCGGGCGCGGCCGGCGCGGGGTTTCGATCTGGGGTCCCGGCCGCAACCGCGACGGCAGCGGCGTCGGCTGGTTCCTTGCCGGCATCGCGCTCGACAGCATCGCCCGCGGCGGCGGCAGCTCGTGGGGGGGCGGCGGCTCTTCGTGGGGCGGCGGCGGAGGCGGCGGCTTTTCCGGCGGTGGCGGCTCGTTCGGCGGCGGCGGCGCTTCGGGGGGATGGTGATGCGGCTCACCCAGGAAGATCATGATCTCGTCACCGCGGCGGTGGCGAAGGCCGAGCGGGAGAGCGACGGCGAGATCGTCACCATCGTCGCCGCGCGGTCCGACGCCTATCACGACGTGGCGCTCCATTATGCGCTGCTGGCGATGCTGCTGGTGCCGGCGGGCCTGGCCTTCGTGCCGCAGGGATGGATCGACTGGTGGGCGGGCGTCCTGCTCGGCTGGAACGCCGAGCTCAGCTGGCCGCAGGTGATGCTCTACATCTTCGCCAAGCTCGCCGGCGCCTTCCTCGTCGTCCGCCTGGTCCTGGCCCATCGCGGGCTGCGCATGGCGCTGACGCCGGGCCGGACCAAGAGCCGCCGGGTCCATCGCCGCGCGGTCGAACTGTTCCGCGCGAGCTGCGAGCAGAAGACGAGGGGCCGGACCGGAGTCCTCCTCTATCTCTCGCTCGCCGAGCACCGCGCCGAGATCGTCGCCGACAAGGCGATCGCCGGTCTGGTCGCGCCGGAAGTCTGGGGCGAGGCGATGGCGGTGCTGATCGACGAGGTGAAGGCCAAGCGGCCCGGCCGGGGCATGGCGGTGGCGGTCGAAAGGATCGGCGCCGTCCTCGCGCCCATCCTGCCGCCGACGCAGGGCAATCCCAACGAGCTTCCGGACCGGCTCGTCATATTATGAGCCGCGAGGCGGATTCGCCCGAAGAGACGCTCTGGGAAGGCAGATTTCTGGCCGCCAAGAGGCGCGGCAAATGGGAATATGTGGCGCGCGCGCGCGGCATCCACGCGGCGGTGATCCTCGCGGTCGATAAAGGCCATATCATCCTCGTCGAGCAATATCGCGTCCCGCTCGGCCGCAATTGCCTGGAGCTGCCCGCCGGGCTGGTCGGCGACGAGACTCGAGGCGAGGAACCGGCGATCGCCGCGATCCGCGAGCTCGAGGAGGAAACCGGCTATCGCGCCGAGGCAATGAGCGATCTCGGCCGCTTCTACAGCTCGCCGGGAATGGTCTCGGAAGGCTTCACCCTGCTGCGCGCCGAGGGCCTGACGAAAATCGGGGAGGGCGGCGGCGTCGAGGGTGAGGATATCCTTGTCCACCGCGTCCCGCTCGGCGAAGCGCCCGCCTTCGTCGCCGCCAAGCGCTCCGAAGGCTGCGCGATAGACGTCAAACTGCTGCTGCTTCTGGCGAGGGATCTGCTGGTCTAGCATTCGGACGACCCGCTTTCGACCCAAAGCGGACCATCCAGATCCCCTGTTACCGGGGCGCAAGGGGCGTCACGATCACGTCCCAATGTTCCTCCAGCAAGGCGAACCGGCGAGCCTCTTCCGCGTCGAAGGCTTCCCGGTTTGGATATAGGCGAGCGCTGGCAGCTTCGAACGCCTGATCGAACGGACCGCCGATCCCGATCGCGGACGCAGCATCTCGAAACGTGATGCTCACGCGCAGGTCCCACCGTGCACCGCCGCTCAAATGAGTGAACGGTTCCTCAGTTTTCATCGAGATGATGAACCCCTGCCGCTGCACTTCCCTGAGGATCGGAGCATGATTGCGTTCATAAAGGCGCTTGAACTCGGGGGCGCTTCCCCAGCGGATGCGATAATAATATTCCACCGTCACTTGTTGGGAAGCGACGGACGGCGCAGGCGCCTGCGCACCTCCGGTTGATGGCAGTGCTGCTATCGCCAGTGCCATCGCGATCCAGCGTTTCATGCTTACCTCACTCCGTTGTCCAAACCGGAGCCTATCAGACACGCCCGGGTCTGCAATGTCCGCTTCCCACCCAAAGCGGCCGCAAAGCCACCGATCCCCTGCCGGCAGTCAGCGGATCGCAACCAAAGCTATGGCTCCCGCGAGGAGAAGGGCGGCGATCAGCTTGCTGGCCTGCCATTGGGGCGGAGCTGCCTTTTCGAGAAACACGATCGCAGCGATCAGCGCCACCCACGCGAGGTTCATCACCCCGGCGACGAACAGGAGCAGCATCAGCGCCCAGCAACAGCCGACGCAATAGAGTCCGTGCACCAAGCCGAGGCGCAGCGCTCCGGCGATTTCCGGCGACCAGTACCGCATCACGAAATGAATCGGTGAACGGCACTGGTCCAGGCACGCGGCCTTCGCCGGGCTGAGCTGGAAGAGCGCCGCCGCGACCAGGACACCGGCAGCAACAGCTCGATCGCCAAGCGACAAACCGGCAGCGGAAACCAGGCCGAGATCGATCAGCAGGGCCTGTGCAAGCGCCGCGACGGCGGAAAAGGCGGCCCACACGAGGAGGTAGGCCAGGGAGAAGAGGAGCGTGTGCGCCAGGCCTCGGCTTTCGGTCGGCGCGCGGTCGATACGCGCGTGCAGAAGGATCATGGGCGCGGCGGACGGCAACATCATCGCCACCATCATCACGGCCCACATCGTGAAGGCCGCAAGGAGATAGCCGGCCGACCAGGGTTCGACCGTCATCGCGCCCATGTCGTGGCCGCCCATCGCCGGCATGCCGGCCGTCGCCAGCCATCGCCAGGCGAGCGTCGCGGCCACGATGAGCGCCGCTCCGGCGATCAGGCTGCTGCGCGAAAGCAGCCGCTTGATCGACAGCTGGGCGCGCGCCGGAGCCGATTGGCGCGCCTCGCCAGCCTTAATGGACGACACCAGTTTCGGTGAGGTGCAGCGGCGCGAACTGGGCATGGGAATCGCTCAGCTGCACATCGACCGGCCCCTGCGTGGTAGCCCAGCCGCGACCGACCTCGCAGGTTTCATATTCGAACCCGTCCGGGAGATTGATGCGGGCGCGATGCTCTTCACCGGTGACCGGGTTTCTGATCGGCTCGCCGCGCGCATCGATCCAGCCGGGAACGTTGAGCCGGGCCGTGCGGCCTTCGACATCGATCTCGAGCTCGACCGGCGCGAAGACCGGATCGTGGACCTTCTCGAAGGTCGTCGAAAAGACCTGGAAAAAAGTCGAACCGGGCACCGTGTCGAGCCCGCTCATGATCCGCAACAACGCATCGCGCTGTGCCTCGTTCGCCCTCTCGTCGACAATCGGGACCACCTCACCGCCTCCCTCGTGGATCGCGCCCGGCCAGGCGACGATCATACCGATCCGAAGCCCGCTGAGGTTCGTGTCGCCGTGATGGCCTTCCTCGATGTCGACCGCGGCAACGGCCTGACAATGGCCATATGTCGGCAGCGCGTTGAATTGGCAGGGGCAGCCCCAGGCGCAGTTGCAGTGAACGAACTCTCGCCCCCTGATGGTCCATTTCGTGTCGGTCACAGCGTCTCCCTTCGACTCGGAACAGCGTGAACTCGCATAGCAGGAAAGGGCGGCTACGTAGAGAGGCCGTTTGGCAGTGATGGCCGTTGCAGGTCGTAAGGCGTCACCGACTGAGTGTCCGCTTTCCACCCTAAGCGGAGGTCGGCCGTAGCGCCGCGTCGCTCTACCGGAAATTGTCGGCGTAGGCCTGAAGCTTGAGCTTGGCTTCGGCGGCGGGGACGACATGGGCGTCGATCCCTTCGCGCGCCGCATAGGCCAAGGCGGCCTCGAGCGTCGGGAAGGTCAGGATCACCTGCTCCTGCGTCTCGGCGCCGCCGGCCCAGCCGGTCAGCGGATCAGGGCGCTTGGGGCGCGCCGATTCGAATTCGATCACCCAGTCGCCCGCCCGCGCCCGGCCCGATTGCATTGCGTTCCTCGACCGCTGGAAAATCCGTGCCTTCATGAAGACGGCCAGTGCCGAATTAGCCGAGGCGAATCAAGTAGCCGCAAGGCCTAGCCGCCCGCCGTCTCCGCCTTTATCAGGCTCCCCATGGCGCGGGATGGAGACGCAGGCGGGCTCAGCCGCCGGACGCTGCTGATCGGCGGCGGCGCCGGGATCGGCCTCGTCATCGCCTGGCGGCTGTGGCCGCGCAGCTACGCGCCCAATTTGCGGGCGGCGGAGGGCGAGACTCTGTTCAACGCCTTCCTCAAGATCGGCCGCGATGGCCGCGTCGTCGTCGCTGTGCCGCAAACCGAGATCGGCCAGGGCGTCTATACCAGCCTGCCCCAGATCCTCGCCGACGAGCTCGGCGCCGACTGGCGGACGGTCGCGGTCGAGCCGGCGCCGATCGGCCCCCTCTACGCCAACACCTTGCTCGCCCAGGAGGCCGCCGACGACAGCGGCTGGCCCGGCGCCTTCGAGGGCATCGCCCGCTGGGCCGCACGCGGCTACGCCACCCGCAACGCTTTGATGCTGACCGGCGGCTCGACCTCGGTGCGCGCGTTCGAGCCGCGCCTGCGCGAGGCGGGGGCGGGCGCCCGGGCGCTGCTCTCCATGGCGGCCGCCGAGCGCTGGGACGTGAGCTGGGAGGAGCTCGACACGCGGGCCGGTTTCGTCTGGAAAGGCGCGGACCGGATCCCGTTCGCCGAGCTCGCCGAGGCGGCCGCCGGCTACGACCTTCCCGAAAACCTGCCCGTTCGCGGCGGCATCGAAAGCCGCCTCGTCGGCCAGTCGCTGCCGCGCCTCGACATCCCCGCCAAGATCGACGGCAGCGCCGCCTTCGCCGCCGACGTCCGCCTGCCCGACATGGTCTATGCGGCGGTGCGCAGCGGCCCGCCCGGAAGCCGCCTCGCCGGAATCGACAAGGCGGCAGCCGACGCGGTGCCCGGCGCGCTCAGGGTGTTCGAAAATCCCGGCTGGGCGGCGGTGGCGGCGACCAATTGGTGGGCGGCGGCGCGCGCGCTCGACGCATTGAGGCCGCGCTTCCGCGGGCCGCAGGTCCTTCCGACCAATCGCGGGATCAGCGCGGCGCTCGCGGCGGCGCTCGATGGCGGCGAGGCGGACCGAATCGTCGAGAGGGGCGACATGGATTCGGGCTTTCCGGGCGCGAGCCCGATCAGCGCGCGCTACGAAGTCGGCCTCGCCCCGTCGGCGCCGATCGAGCCGCTGACCGCCACCGCCCGCGCCACCGGCGACCGGCTCGAAATCTGGGCGCCGACCCAGGCGCCGGGCCTCGCCCGCGCTGCCGCCGCCCGGGCGGTCGGCTTCCCCGAAGGTCAGGTGACGCTCTACCCGATGCTGGCCGGCGGCGGCTATGGCCGCAAGCTCGAGACCGCGGCGATCGAGCAGGCCGCGGTGATCGCGCTGCGCATGGGCCGGCCGGTCCAGCTCACCTGGCCGCGGATCGAGGAGATCCAGCGCGACACCTTCCGCCCCGCGGCGGCGGTCAACATGACCGCGTGGATGGCGCAGGGCCGGATCCAGGGCTGGCACGCCTCGATCGCGGCGCCGACCACCGCCGCCCAGGTCGCCGCGCGCCTTGGTGCCGGAACCAGCCTCATCCGCCCGGACAATGCGGCGGTGGCGGGCGCGGTCCCGCCCTATGCGATCGCCAACCTCGCGGTCGATCACGCACCGGCCGACATCGGCATCGCAACCGGCCTGTGGCGCGGCGCGGCTCACGGCTACACTTGCTATTTCACCGAATGTTTCATCGACGAGCTGGTTCGAGCGGCGGGGCTGGAGCCGCTCTCCTTCCGAATGTTCCTACTCGCGGCCAATCCGCGCCTCGCCCGCTGCCTCGCCACCGCCACCTCGATCGGCGGCTGGGACGGCGGCCCGCCCGGCAGCGGCATGGGGATCGCCTGCCACAGCGCCTTCGGCTCGCACATCGCCTGCCTGGTCGAGGTCGAGGTGACTCGCGAGCAGCGGCTGCGTGTGCTTCGCGCGGTCGCCGCGGTCGATTGCGGCCGGGTGGTCAATCCGGAGATCGTCAAGCAGCAGATCGAGGGCGGCATCGTCCAGGGCGTCTCGGCCGCGGTCGGCCGGCCGATCGAGCTCGAGGACGGCGTGCCCTCGGCGCGTTCGATCGGGGCGTACGGCCTGCCGATCCTTCGCGACTCGCCCGAGGTGGCGGTCGAGCTGCTCGACAGCGAGGAGGAGCCGGGCGGAGTCACCGAGCTCGGCGTGCCGCCGGCGGCGCCCGCAGTCGCCAACGCCTATTTCTCGCTGACCGGGCAGCGCGTCCGCACCCTGCCGATCGTGGTCGGGGCGCAAGCGTGAGCGCGAAAACCGGCGTCCTGCTGGTCAATCTCGGCACGCCGGACTCGCCCGAGCCCGGCGCCGTGAAGCGCTACCTCAAGGAATTCCTTTCCGATCCGCGCGTAGTCGAAATCCCCGCGCTCGTCTGGCAGCCGATCCTTCGCGGCATCATCCTCAACACCCGTCCGAAGAAATCCGCCCACGCCTACCGCCAGGTCTGGATGGAGGAAGGCTCGCCGCTCGCCGTCTTCACCGCCCGCCAGGCGAGGAAGCTCGAAGGGGCGTTCGGCCCGGACGCGGTCGTCGATCATGCCATGCGCTACGGCAATCCCGCCATCGCCGGGCGGATCGATGCGCTCAAGGCGGCCGGCTGCGAACGCATCCTGGTCGCGCCGCTCTATCCCCAATATTGCGCTGCAACGACCGCGACGGCCAATGACGCGGCCTTCGCTCACCTCGCCGGGCTGCGCGCCCAGCCAGCGCTTCGAACGCTTCCGCCTTATCATGACGATCCGCTCTACATCGCCGCGCTCAAGGAGAGCATCGAAAGCGGGCTCGGCGGGCTCGATTTCGAGCCGCAGGCGCTGATCGCAAGCTTCCACGGCATGCCCGAGCGCAGCCGCGACCTCGGCGATCCCTATCATTCGCACTGCCTGAGGACCGCGGCCCTCCTCTCCGAGGCGCTGGGGCGGGAACTGAGCACCGTCTTCCAGTCCCGCTTCGGCCGCGCCAAATGGCTCGAGCCCGCCACCGACGCGGTGCTCGGCGAATTGCCGTTGAAGGGCGTGACGAAGCTCGCCATCTTCGCCCCTGGCTTCGCCGTCGATTGCCTGGAGACGCTGGAGGAGCTTGCGATACGGGGCCGCGAGAGCTTCCTCGCGGCGGGGGGCACGCATTTCGCCTATCTGCCTTGCCTCAACGATTCCCCGCCGGGCATGGCAATGCTTCGCGCCCTGATCGCCCGCGAGCTTGAAGGATGGGTGACGCCGCAATAAGGGCTCCCCAACGACAAAAACAAAGGAGAGGAAGATGGCACGCGTAGCGATCGTCACTGGCGGCAGCCGCGGCATCGGCGAGGCGATCAGCATCGCGCTTCGGGACCAGGGCGTCACCGTCGTCGCCAATTATGCAGGCAATGAGGAACGGGCGCGCCAATTCACCGACCGGACCGGCATCAAGGCCTATAAGTGGGACGTCTCCGATCTCGACGCCTGCCTTGCCGGAGTCGCCGCGATCGAGGCCGAGCTGGGCCCGGTCGAGATCCTGGTCAACAATGCCGGAATCACCCGCGACGGCACCATGAAGCGGATGGACCGCGCCGCCTGGGACGAGGTGCTCGACGTCAATCTGGGCGGCTGCTTCAACATGGCCAAGGCGGTCTGGGGCGGAATGAACGATCGCAAATATGGCCGGATCGTCAATATCGGCTCGATCAACGGCCAGGCGGGCCAATATGGCCAGGTCAATTACGCCGCCGCCAAATCGGGCATTCACGGCTTCACCAAGGCGCTCGCCCAGGAAGGCGCGCGCGCCGGAATCACGGTCAACGCGGTCGCTCCGGGCTATATCGACACCGACATGGTCGCCGCGGTCCCGCCCGACGTGCTCGAGAAGATCGTCGCCAAGATTCCGGTCGGGCGGCTCGGCAAGGCCGAGGAGATCGCGCGGGGAGTCACCTTCCTCTGCGCGGAGGACGGCGGCTTCATCACCGGAAGCACGCTGTCGATCAACGGCGGCCAGCATATGTACTGACGGAGGAAGCGTGGGCCCCATCAAGCGCTCGATCATGATCGCGGGGCACTCGACCTCGATCAGCCTGGAGCCGGTCTTCTGGGAAGCGTTGCGGCGCGCGGCCGAGCACGAGGGGCTGCCGCTCAGCGCCTTGGTCGCCCGGATCGACGCCGAGCGCGTCGCCGCGCCCGAGCCCGCCAACCTCGCCAGCGCGCTCCGGGTCTGGCTGTTTGAACGGTCGCGCGCCTAGCGCCCCAGCAGCACCCGCGCCTGGGTGGCGATGTGGGCGAGCATCGGGGCGGTGGTGACGGACGCGGTTCGGGCGCGGTCGACGGTGCGGCGGAACTGCTCGATCCGCGGGCCCCGGCTCGCCACCCATTTGTCGACGATCGACTTGGGGTCGTCGCTCTTGCGCCGCTCGAGGAATTCGAGCCGCAATTGCTCGAAATCGCGCGCCAGGCCGGCGGTCAAGAGCCGCTCCCACTGGTCGCGCGCCTCGAATCGGTTGGCCGCGTTCTGCGCCCAATCGAGCCCCAGCGCCTCGCCAAGCTTGGTGTAGGCGCGGGTCAGCTGGACCTCGTCGACCTTGAGCTTCTGGCCGAGCACCGCGAGCCCGATTGCGCCGTTCAGCTCGAACAGCCGGATGATCCGATCGGCGATGTCCCGGGGCGCATCCATTTCCTCGAGCTCGGCGCGAAGGCTGCCCGCCTCGGCGCGCGCTTCGGGCCGGAGCAGATCGTCGACCATCGCCTCCAGCTTGCCGAGGCCCGGCCGGAGCAGCTCGACGAGCGCGCCCGGGCTCATGTCCTGGGCGGTGCAGCGCAGGAGGTCCGCAATGTGGAGCTGGAGCCCGGTGGAGGCCCGGTCGAACAAGGCCAGCCGCACCTCCTCGGGCACGTCGGCGGTGTCGATCCGGGCCCAGAGCTCGTCCATTCGGAACAGGCGCTCCGCGGCGAGGAAGGCGGCGGCGGCCTGGCCGAAGGCGGCGCCTTCCTCCTCGGTCAGCGAGAAGGGGGCGATGATGCCCAGCCGGTTGACGAAGCGGTTGGCGACCTTGGTGGCGATGATCTCCCTCTTCAGGCGATGGGCGAGGATGGCGTCGCCATGCCGCTCCTGCATCGCCTTGGGGAAGGCGTCGCACAATTCGTGGGTGAGCGTCGGATCGTCGGTCCACTTGGCCGACTCGATCGCCGCCTGCAGCCGCATCTTGGCGGTCGACATCAGCACCGCCAGCTCGGGCCGGGTCAGGCCGAGATTGGCCTGCGCGCGGCGCAGCAGCTCCTCATTGCTTTCCAGGCCCTCGACCGCCCGGTTCAGGCGGCCGCTATCCTCGAGGATCTCGATCACCCGGACCAGCTGCGGCAGCGCGAGGGGGCCGCCGCGCTCGGCGATCGACAG
>Ga0190265_10001408_pt1 | contig 15818 bp, 6 predicted proteins | sample Popmic124T_FD_133135 | JGI IMG/M metagenome (GOLD analysis project Ga0190265, IMG submission 133135) | Populus adjacent soil microbial communities from riparian zone of Indian Creek, Utah, USA - 124 T | ecosystem: Environmental > Terrestrial > Soil > Riparian zone | place: USA: Utah | collected...
CGCAGGTGCGGTGCGACGAGCTCCAGGGCGGGCCGCGCCATCTCGGTCCAGATGTCCATCAGGACGAAGTCCACCGGGCCGTCGATCACCTTGAGCGTCTCGCGCAGGTCGCCCTCGCGCAGATCGATCAGCGCGGCGAGGCCCGCGGTCGCGAAAGTCGCGCGCGCCTTCGACGCCTTTGCAGCTTCGTACTCGGTGCCGATCACCACGCCGCCGCCGTTCGCTCGCACCGCGTCGGCGAGATAGAGCGTCGAGACGCCGAACGAGGTGCCGATCTCGACGACCCGCGTCGCGCGCAGCGAGCGGCAGAGCAGGTGGCAGAGCTCGGCCTTGATCGGATCGAGCGCCACCATCTTGTCCGCCAGGAAGCGATTGGCGTTGTCGTCGAAACCATCCCACGACAGGGTGCCCTGCTTCGCCCGCTCCATGAAGTAGGCGCGCGTTTCGGCCTCCTGGACGGTGCTTTCCGCATGCAAACGGTCAACCAGAAGCTGTAGCGAAGGATCGGACAGTACGCTCATCGGTGCATCACCCGGCTTGGACGGACGCTCGTCGCCGCCGAGCGTAACGCAGACCTGAACCGAGGTCGCACACGTCGGGTCCCTTTCGTACAGGTGCCGCTCGCCCCCCGCTGGGCTCGACCTCAGCGGGCCTGGTGTATGCTAGGCGCCATGGTTGACGAGCCCGAACGACCGAGCATGAATGCCGCGCAGCTGGCGAGCGTGGCGGTATTTCCGCTGCCGCATGTCGTGCTGTTTCCGGGCGGGCGGCTGCCGCTGCATATCTTCGAGCCGCGCTATCGGGCGATGACCGCGGACGTGCTCGCGGGTGGTTCGGGGTTGATGGTGGTGGCTCAGCTGAAGCCGGGCTGGCAGGGCGACTATGCCGGGCAGCCGCCGGTCTCTCCGATTGCTGGCATCGGCCGGATCGAGCGTAGCCAGCACAACGCGGATGGGACGTACGACCTGGAGCTGCGCGGTCTCGCTCGCGTGGAGCTCGAGGAGTTGCCGATGCTCGACAAGCCGTACCGGCGAGCCAGGGCCACCGCCTTGGTCGAGCTCGCGCCGCGCGAGGGGTTGCCGGCCACGGAGCTGACCTCGTTATTCTCGCTCGCCACGCAGGTCGCCGTGCAGGTCCGCAACCGCGAACCGCGCTTTCGCCTGCTCGCGACCCTCGCGGAGCCGCCCGGGCTGCTGATCGACAAGATCGCAGACCAGCTCGTCGGCGATCCTGCCGAGCGCCAGCGCCTGCTCGGCATGCTCGATCTGGGTGAGCGGCTCAAGGCCGTCACGTCTCACATCGCGCAGCTTCAGCTGACGCTGCTCGCCGGCGAGGACAGCGGCGCGATGCTGCACTGAACGTCACGCAGCGGGTGCCGAGCAAGCCAGGCGGCGACGCTCGACAACATCGGCTCCGGACGTTGCATGTGCAGCAGATGGCCGACGCCCTCGATCGTGCAGTCCTCGATCCGCGGAAACCACGCGTGGAGGAGCTCGCGGCTCTCCACGAACCATGGGTCCGTCCCGGTTCCCAGCACGGAAAGGACCGGCTGAGCGATCGTCGCCGCTTGCTGCAAGCCGAACTGCCACGCGCTGAGCGCGGGGAGGTAGCCGCCGAAGAAGTTGTCGGCGTCCTTGATCGCCTGCGCAATGCCGCCGGGGACCTGCTTCTGGACCACCTTGCGACAGGTCTCCCAGTCGAGACCCGACACGATGCTCAGGAACTTGGCCATCGCGTCCTCGCGGTCGCCCGCACTGTACGCCGCGAGCGCGGGTCCCGCCTTCTCGAAGAAGGCTCCGGCGCTCGGCGCCGACGTCAGGGGCGGCTCGAGCAGGACGAGGGTCTGGACGAGATCCGGATGATCGAGCGCGAGCTGCAGCGCGATCGCAGCGCCGGTCGAATGTCCGGCGACGTGCGCGCGAGCGATGCCCAGCTGGCGAAGCAGCGCAGCCGCGTCGGCTGCATGCTGCTCGAAGCTCACCGCGTCAGCGCCTGGGCCGCGCGGGCTGCCCGCCTGTCCCCGCTGGTGATAGGCGATCATACGATGGCGTTCGGTCAGCGCCTTCTCGGACAGGAAAGGCTGGAAGCTGTCGGCGATCGGCCCGGTGGAGATCAGCAGCAGTGGCTCTCCCGATCCCCTGATCTCGTACTCGAGCTCGGTCCCGTCGATCTTCGTCTTGTGCATGGTGTTGTGCCTCCACCCCAACTGCGTAACAACGGCTGTTACGGTGGGAACATCTGCAGCCACAGGCGACGAAATCGTGGAGCAGGCGCGCGAAGCCGCAGGCCGGGGCGCGTGGCAAGAGGCGTTCGAGTTGCTCACGGACGCGGACGCGCGCGTGCCGCTGCGCGGACCGGACCTGCCTTTTTTCGCTTCCGTCGCTTACGCGGCGGGCGATCTCGATCGGACCATCGAGGCCTGGGAACGGGCGCACACGGAGAACCTACGCGGCGGCGATCACGTGGCGGCGGCTGGCGCTGCCGTACGCGTTGCGATGCACCTGCTCTTCGACACGGCGCTCATGGCACCGGTCCGCGGCTGGTTGAAGCGCGCAGAACGGCTGCTCGAGAAGCACGAGGAGACCCCGGTCCATGCTTGGCTCGCGGTGATCCAGAGCTATGAACGGCTCTTGTCGGGAGATTTCGAGCACTCGCTCCAGTGGGCCCGGAAGGCCATCGAGCTCGGCGTCCGACACGATCCGGCTGCCGCGGCGGTGGGGCGCGTGGCCGAAGCGCGCAGCTTGATCCTGGACGGTCATGTTTCCGAAGGCCTCTCGCTCCTGCATGAAGCCGGCGTGGCCACCTCTTCGGGTGAGCTCGATCCGCTCCTCACCGGGGTGGTCTATTGCGAGCTCGTCTGCGCCCTTCAGGGGATCGCGCAATACGATCTGGCGGAGGAATGGACGGTCGCCATGGAGAAGTGGCGTCACGGCCAGCCGATCGGGAGCGTCCATGGGCGTTGCCGCATCCATCGCGCCGAGATCCTCCGGCTGCGCGGGTCGTGGAGCGAGGCGGAGCAGCACGCGCTGATCGCATGTGACGAGCTGCGTCCGTACCTCCGCCGCGAGTTCGGTTGGCCGCTGATGGAGCTCGGCCGAATCCGCCTGCTCCGGGGAGACATCGGGGGCGCGGAGGAGGCCTTTCGCTCGGCGCACGAGACCGGCTGGGACCCACAACCCGGTCTCGCGCTCGTGTACCTGGCGAAGGGTGACATCGCGCTCGCCGCCGATTCCATCCGCGACGCGCTCGCGCATCCACTCTCGATCCCGTCCAAGGAGCTTCCGCCGCACACCGAGCTTCGCCGAGCGCCGCTCTTCGAGGCGCAGGCCGAAATCGCGGTCGCGGCAGGCGACCTGGTGCTGGCGCAGACCGCGGCCGGCGAGCTCGCGCGCATCGCCGCGTCCTTCGAAAGCAAGCCGCTCGCCGCGAGCGCAGCGCTCGCGTACGGACGCTTGCACCTGGCGACCGGTGACACGGCTGGCGCGTGCCGAGACTTCGATCGGGCCGCGCAGCTCTGGAATGAGGTCGGCGCGCCCTACGAGACGGCGCTCGCCCGCCTGGGGTTGGGACACGCACACCGCGCGGCGGGCAACGAAACACGCGCCATTCTGGAGCTCGAAGCCGCTCGCCTCGGTTTCGATCGGCTCGGAGCCGTACGGCAGGGGACCGAAGCTGCCCGTGCCTTGGGCGATTGTGCGGGAGCGCATCCGCCCGTCGTGCTGGTTGCGCCCTCCACCACCAAGACCGAGTGCGTCTTTCGCCGCGAGGGCGATTACTGGTCGCTGGGGTTCGATGGCCGTACGGTTCAGCTGCGGGATCAGAAGGGTTTGCACTATCTCGCTCGTCTGCTCGGCGCTCCCGGGCGCGAGCTCCAGGTGCTCGACCTCGTCGCGGTCGAGCGCAACCCGGGCACCGCCGATGCCGGCGCGATGCTCGACGGGCAGGCCAAAGAAGCGTACCGGCGGCGCCTCGCCGAGATCGAGCACGATATCGAAGAGGCGCAGGCACTCGGGGATGGCGAGCGGTCCGCACAGGCCGAGATGGAACGCGACTTCCTCGCGCGTGAGCTCGCTCGCGCTGTCGGTCTGGGCGGCCGGGATCGACGCGCGAGCTCGGATTCGGAACGCGCCCGGGCCAGCGTCACGCGAGCCATCCGGCAGGCCATGGCGCGCATTCACGAGCATCATCCGGCGCTAGGCGACCACCTCGATCGCACGATCCGCACGGGCACGACGTGCGGCTATCTCCCCGACCCACGCGTCGCCGCTGAATGGCAGCTGTGATGCTCCGATGGACGGCCGCAGCCCCCGTCCTCGTGTTCCGTCGTGAACACGAGGACGGGGCGGGCGCGCGTGGCTTCAGTTGCCGCCGGCGAGCTGTGCCCAGAAGCTACACTTGTGGTCCGCGGCGAACTGGGCGGTGAAGTACGGCACGGGCGAGGGAGGCGCGAGCAGTTGGATGCGGCTGGTCGCGACCGTCGACGCCGTCAGCGTGACGTGCTGGGGCCATGCCGGTGCGTCGCTGCTGTTGGGATCGCCGCTCGCTGCGAACTCGGTCCAGTAGCTTTGCATGGCGTCGGCGAGTTGTTGCTGGGCGGGGTCCAGGTCGGGGGCGGGTTGGGTGCGGCGTACGTCGAAGAGGTACTGCAGCTCGGAGCCGTGGTACGCGCCGTACGAGAAGCCGGGGACTTGTGGCAACGCGCCCATCGGAGCGTTCGGATCGTCGAACTCGTAGCCCCACGTGGGCACGTGCGGAGCGAGCAGGCTCATGGCGAGCAGCGAGTTGCATGCGAATGCGGAGTCGGTGCCGATCGCGGTGAGCGCTTCGAACTGACTCGAGTAGTTCGCCAGCGGATATTGCGCGGCGATCAGCGGGGCGACTGCGGGTGGCACGCCGAGCAGGATCGCGATGCGCTGCTCGTAGGTCAGATTGGGAGGCAGGGGCGGGTTGCGGAAGAAGAAGGTGGTCGCGACGAACAAGCTGAACTCGTCGTGGGTCGAGCCCTCGATCACCGGCACGTGGTGGAACGCGCCGGTCGCGAAGGCTTCGCTGGGCGAGAGCGGGAGGATCTCGCCATCCTTGCGCGGCAGGAACGCGCTCGGCAGCGGGTTCTGGTTCTGGAGGATGGTCGAGACGGGGAGGGCGCGCAGGCAGGCGAGATCCGCGCAGCCGACCTGGGTCGCGAACGCGGTGCCCTGGGTCTCTGCCGTGGCGAGCGTCGGGAAGGTCATCGCGTAGGCGCCGCTCTGGATGATCCCGCGGTGGAACAGGCCGGCCGATTGCGGCGAGATCATGTGCGCGTGCACGCTGACGCCGCCTGCGGACTCGCCGAAGATCGTGACGTTGTCGGGGTTGCCGCCGAACCTGTCGATGTTTCTCTGCACCCAGCGCAGCGCCGCTTGCTGATCCTGCAGGCCGTAGTTGCCCGAGGTGGCGTCCGGCGATTCGGCGGTCAGGCCCGGATGCGCGAGCCAGCCGAGCGCGCCGAGGCGGTAGTTGAGCGTGACGACCACGACGCCGCGCCCGAGGATGTCGGTCGGGATCTGCGCGGCGCTGTCGCCGACCTGGAACGCGCCGGGATGCAGCCAGACCATCACGGGCAGGTTCTGCTGGTGGATGGGCGGGTGGAGCGGCGGCGTGTAGACGTTGAGGTAGAGGCAATCCTCGTTCGTGCTGGCGAGGCCAAATGGTCCGGGATTCTGCGGGCAGCTGCTCTCGAACGCGCTCGCATCGAGCACGCCGTGCCAGCGCTGCGGCGGCTGCGGCGGTTGCCAGCGCAGGTTGCCGACCGGCGGCGCGGCGTAGGGGATCCCCAGGTACGCGTTGCCATCCGGGGTGATCACGCCTCGCAGCGGGCCGCCGTCCGTGACGACTACCTTGTTGGGCTTGGCGCTGGCGAGCGTCGCCGAAAGGAGCACCGCGCCCGCGATCGCGAGCGTGGTGACGACTTCGTTGCGATGCGGTCTCGATGTGGGGGTCATACGTACGCTTCCTCCTCGTTCAACACAAAGGTGCGCGACTGTAAGCAGCATGGGGCTCAAACGGAGCCCCCATTTTAGCTGCACCCCTGGTGGGACGACAAGGTGTGAGTGGGGCGCGCGCAAACGGATCAAGAGATCGGCTCATCGAGTGGTCGCCGACATGACGGGTGATGTGGCCATTAGGTGCCATGCGTTGGGTGTGAGCTTGCTCCGCGTTGGAGGGCCGGCGTTGTGTCGTGATGACAACGATCTTGCTTGCGTTCGCTCAGGTACCTCGATTAGTACGTAAACGTCGTTGGCCCAAGACCCAGGGAGGCGCGCGGCTCGCTCGCGGTCCTGGGTTCGCCCGAAGTGCTCGCTCGCGGTTCCGCGGGCGTGACCATCTCGGTGTCGCGAAGCGAGACACCGGTCGCTGAGTCACGGGGCTCTGCAGCCTCAAAGATGTTCGTGCCGTATCCACGGCGAGCAGTGCGTCGCGCTGCTCCGCCATAGCCGTCTCGCGTCTCTGCGGCGGCGAACAACCTTTGGAGGACTCTATGAGAGCGCACCACGCTGCGTCATGGATCGGTCTTGGCTTCGTCTTGCTCGGGGCGTGTTCCGGCGAATCGGGCAAGCAGACCGAGCAAGGCGATGCGACCAAGGCAGCGCCGCAGCTGTTGTCTGCGCAAGCGCCCAGCACGCACTACGTGAACCTGAGCTTCAGCGCGCCGGTGGGCTCGGCGGGCTCGGAAGCCAGCAGCTACGTCATCCGTGACAAGAGCGGTGCGCTCTTGCCGGTGACCGCAGCGGCCGTCGGGGGCGATGGCACGCTGGTGACGTTGACCACGGCGGCGCAGCAGGCCACCGAGTACGAGCTGCTCCTGGCGATGAACCTCGGCATCGGCTCGGCGGGCTTCACCGGCTCGCTCGAGGGCGAGCCCTTCCTCGAGAGCGCGCTGGCGCTCAGCGATACGTCTCTGCAGCTCACCTTCAGCGAGCGCCTCGACCGTCAGTTCGCGGAGAGAGCCGCGTCCTATCGCCTGCTCGACCCCGACACCGACCAGGACGTCGACATCCAGGTGAGCGCGGCGCGCCTCAACGATGATCTGCGTACCGTCGTGCTGACCACGACCGCGCAGGAAAACCGCCTCTACACGGTGCAGGTCACCAACGTGAAAGCGCGTTTCAGCTGCGAGGACGGCGACGTCTCCGGCCTGAACACCGCGAGCGTCGGCATGGTCTGTGCGCAGGCCCTGCGCCCGGTTACGACTGAAGGCGCTCAGGCGCGGCTCGATATCGTCGCGCGTACGAGCGTCGACCGGATGCAGCCGACCAATCCCGTGGCGCCCGGCAGCGTCGGCACGGTGCAGACCTCGAATTCGGGCGCCGGCGTGGGTACCGCTACGTGCAGCGGCAACCCCTGTGCGTCCTCGAGCGGGTCGAGCGCGAACGAAGAGCTCACCTTGCGCTTCGACGTGCCGACCCGCGCGGACAGCGTCGTGTTGGACGTCAACGGGCTGCGCAACGCGGAGGTGGTGGTCTTCGTGTCGAGCGCGGCTGCGGCGGGGTTCGACTTCACGATCCAGAGCGCCGAGATCAAGGCGGTCACGGTCGGCGACGGTGCGGCGATTCACTTCAACCGCCTGAGCTCGTTGCCCGTCGACCTGATGGTCGACCAGATCAGGGTCCGCGCCACGGCCGGCTCGACCTGCCTCGCGTCGGTCTGCGTGGGCGATGGCCGGATCGTCGATCCCACCCGCAGCGTCGCCAATTTCTACGGCATCCCGACCGTCGACAACACGCCGCCGCGCGTGGTCGAGGCACGCTCGGTCAGCGCGACCAGCGTGCTGGTCACGTTCAGCGAGCCGCTCGACAGCGAGGCCGCCGACCCGACACACTTCTCGATCGGCCCGAACCTGGTGGTCACCGGTGCCGTCCAGACCGAGTACCAGACCCAGATGCTGCTCACCACCACGCGTCAGGTCGCGGACACACAGTACACGGTGACGGTGCAGGGCGTGCGCGACCGCGCCCGCAATGCGCTCGATCCCGCGGCGAGCAGCGCGATGTTCCGCGGCATCTCGCGCGAGCTGTTTCTGGAGACCGCGATCGCACGCAGCGCGACCGAGGTGCTGCTGACCTTCAGCGAGCCGATGGATCGGTCGACCGCGGAAAACATCGCGAACTACTCCATCTCCGACCCCGATGAGGACGTCGACGTCGACATCGCGATCACCGGCGCGACCGCCAGCGCCGACGCCAAGACGGTCCTGCTCACGACCACGCCGCAGCAGAACATCGAGTACAAGATCACGGCCACCAACATCCGCGCGATCCGCGACGACTTCTTGATCGATCCGATGCGCAACACCGCCGTGTTCCACGGCATCCCGCCGGCCGACGCCGCCCGGCCCGCGGTCGTATCGGCCGTCTCCGCCAGCGACACCAGCGTGCTGGTCACCTTCAGCGAGGCGTTGCGCGTGGAGTCCGCCGCTGCGGCGAACTTCAGCATCGCGCCGGGCCTGGCGGTGCTCGACGCGACCTTGACCGCTCAGGAGAACCAGATCCTGCTGACCACGGCGGTGCAGCGGGCCGACGTGGTGTACACGGTCACGGTCGCGAACGTGCGCGACAAGGCCGGCAACGTCGTCGCCGATCCGCCCGGCAACAGCGCGATCTTCATCTTCGACGGTGGCCCCGAGACCGTGGGTGCAGGCGAAGCGCCGCGCGTGGTGGGGGCCGCGTCGACCAGCAACACGACCGTGGTGGTGACCTTCAGCAAGGCGATGAGCGACGACGCGCTCGTGTCCGGGAACTACGGCATCGTGCAGGACAACGTGAACTCCGAGGTCGGTTACCTCGGGGTCGTGAGCGCGCGCTTCCTCGACGCGGATCACACCGCGGTGGAGCTCACGACGCGATCGCAGAATGAAGTGACGTACACGGTGGCGGTGACCAACGTGCGCGACCGCAGCGGCAATCAGCTCGCCGCGCGCGAGGTCTCGGCCGGCGTGCTGGTCGATCCGCGCAGGGCGACCTTCGCCGGATCACCGTGGAGCTGCGACCCGCTCAACTGCACGGCGCCGGATCCGGACGAGGATGGCCTCTCGGACAGCGACGAGCAGCGCGGCAGGATCATCGCCATCACCGCCGTCAACGGCACCGTCGTCCAGCGCCAGGTGACCTCGAACCCGGATGCCGCGGACACCGACGGCGACGAGCTCGATGACGCGCTCGAGCGTCTGATCGGCAGTGACCCGCGCGACCTCGACACCGATGACGACCTGCTCGGCGACTACGAGGAGTACAACATCCTCTACAGCGATCCGACCGCGCAGGACTCGGACGGAGACGGCGCGGACGACTACCTCGAGGTCGAGTTCTACAAGTCCAACGCGTTGATCGCCGACTCCGATGGCGACGGCTACGACGACAGCGCCGAGCTCTTCTCGATCCACCGCGATCCGAAGATCGCGGACCTGCCCGAGCACAGGTTCGAGATCGGCAACGTACGGCTGCAGCTCGATCATCGCTTCAGCTACGTGGACGCCGAGGGCAATTCCCGCACCGAGACCGTCTCGAGCACCAGCGCTCTGCAAGAGGACACCGCGAGCAGCACCAGCGACCTGAACCAGACCGTGGGCCACTGGCTGCTCGGCGCCGAGTTCGGCGTCGACACCTGTCAGTCGGACTGCGACAGGCTGGGCGTGCACGTGCTCGTCAACCGGCTCCACGCGCTCGCACACGTCGAGGGCGGCCAGGAGTTCACCACGTCCCACACGGCCGAGTCGTCGCGCGCGACCTCGCGTGCGTTCCAGGACGCGATCGAGCGCGGCAACGAGCTCAGCACTCAGAACGAAGTCAGCCGGGAAGTGTTGGGCGCGAGCATCAGCGTCGACGCGACCTTCGACAATCCCTCGAGCCTGGCGATCACGCTGCGCAACCTCGAGCTGCGCGCCTTTACCACCGATCCAGGCGATCCCACGCGCATGATCCCGTTCGCGACCCTGGTGCCGGAGAGCACGCTGATCACCGGCGAAGCGCTGGCGCTCAACATCGGTCCGGGGCAGTCGCGCGGTCCGATCGTGTTCTCCAACCGCGATGTGTTCCCCGGTGCGATCGCGGACTTGATGCGCTCTCCGCGCGGCGTCGTGTTCAGCCTCGCGAACTACGACCTCGAGACGGGTGACGGGCGCAACTTCGCGTCGGGCCTGCAATCGGTGCGCGAACGCACCGCGGGGATCCGCATCGACAAGGGCGACGGCACCGCCGAGGAGCTACGCGTGATCACCGCGGGCGTGCTCGATCGCGCGCGCGACGACCTGCGCTGCGCCGAGACCGGCAGCCGACCGGGCCAGCTGTGCAGCACCGACGCGGATTGCGCGGACTCGGCGCCGTGCGCGGGCGGCCGGATCGTGGGCGGCTTCAGCGAGTTCGACGGGGTCAGCGGGTCCACGGGGCTGCCGCTCGACTTCGTGCTGCAGAGCACGCTCGGGATGCGCAAGTCCATCCCGGCCCAGCTGATCGCCGGCGGCACCAGCGCCAGCGCGGTCGCGCTCGGCGACGACGTGCAGGTCGTCGCGCCCGGCGCTGCGGTGACGCGCGGCTCCGTGGTCGTCGCGCCCGGGCGCGATGGCATCCTGCAGACGCGGCCCGCTGGCAGCGACTACGCGAGCGAGGGCATGCGCCTGCTCGCGGGTGACAACGGCACGGCGGATAGCACCGCGGTCGGTGACGACGTGCAGGTCGTCGCGGCCACCACCTTCCCGCTCGCGCCGCGCGCGGTGGTCGTCGCGGCAGGCGCCAACGGCGTGCTCGACACGCCGATCGCAGCCGACGACGTGTTGATCGGACCCGACGGGATTCGCGCCGGCGAGGACAACGCCGTGCAGAGCTACGTGCGCGGCGACGACGTGCAGCTCATCCCCGTCGGTACGCGCGGTGTGCCCGAGGACAGCGTCGTGATCAGCGGCGGCAACAACGGCGTGCTCGACACGTTGCCGCGCGGCGACGACGTGTCGGACGTGGTCAGCGGGTACGAGGTCAGCCGCACCTGCGGCGTGAACACGCCGTACCGCATCCTGCGTGGCCCCAACGGCATCGCGGACACCAAGGCCGAGGACGGAGTCTGCGCGACGGCGTACGCGCCGCACTACTTCGGCGAGGAGTGCAACAGCGACGCCGACTGCGGTCAGAACGAGGCGGGCAGCACCGGGCGCTGCGCGGGTGACCGGCAGGTGATGGGCAGCTGTGACGTCGTGCTGGCGCCGGTCAGCGCGGGTGCCGCGTGCCTCACGCACCGGGACTGCGGTGAAAACACCGGCACCGGCGCCACCGGGCACTGCGTCGTTCCGCTGATCGTCGTGCGGCCCAGCGTGGCCGGAACGTTCCTCGACAGTGTGCCGGGCGGCGACGACGTGTTCGTCGGCCCGGGCATCCCGTGCACGGTGGACGCCGACTGCAGCGCCGACGGCGTGTCCGGGACGTGCGACGGCACGCAGCAGGTCGTGCGCGTCGAGGAGCGCCGCCACGGTCAGTTCCGGCGAGTGTGGGCTTTGCTGATGCCCGACGACACGCAGTTCCAGACCGACTTCGGCGCGATCACCGTGCGCCCCGGCGACGAGCTCTCGCTGTCGTTCGTTCAGGACGTCGATCGCGACGGCCTCACGGCGCAGACCGAGTTCCTCTACGGTAGCTCCGACTATCGCAAGGACACCGATGACGACGAGCTGTCGGACTTCGCGGAGGTCCGCGTCGGCTGGGACGTCGGGGTCGACGGCGAGCCGTTGCGCCGCAGTCTGCCCGACCCGCGCCGCGAGGACACCGACTCCGACGGCCTGACGGACAAGGAAGAGTTCGACTTCCGACCCGACCGCTGCGCATGCGATGCGCGCGGTCCCAAGGCGCTGTTCGGAAGCGGAAACCTGCTGCGCTCCCCTGCAGCTGGCGCCACCGAGCAAGCGCTCCCCTGCAACAGCGACAGCGACTGCACGGGCGCGAGCGGCGTCTTGCGTGTCGGCTCCTGCAAGGACGCGTCCCGGTGCACGTTCAACAGCGCCGCCGGGACGTGGGACTGCCCGGTGTGCTCCAGCGACGTCACCGTGTACCGGACCGACGCGCGACAGGCCGACACCGATGCCGACAGCGTGTCCGACGACGCCGAGGTCTTCGGTTACCTCACGGGTGCGGGCATCGTCGACCCGCGCCAGCGCGCCGGCGTGAGCGCCAAGTACATGGTGCTCGCCGGTCCCGACCGCGACGCCGACACCACCGCGTGCCCGCAGAACTTCTGCATCGAGGATGCGAGCAAACCGGCAGCCCAGCGGCAGCACTGCGCGAGCGACGGAGACTGTGTCAGCCGCGCCTGCATCCACCCGGTCGCGTGTGACAACGTGCAGGTCGTGCCCGTGGGCACGGCAAGCCTCGATCCGCGCACGGTGGTCGCGATCGTCGCCGACAACGCGCCGCGGCCGGGCGAAGTGCTGGCGGTGGCCGACGCGATCGACTCGGTGTCTCAAAGTCGGCTCTCGGGCGACGACGTTCTGATCGCGGGGCTCGACCAGAGCGTGATCGACCGCTCGTCCGTGCCCGAGACGTGCGAAGACCGAAGCGAGTTCGCGTTCTGCTCTGCCATCAAGCCCGGCGCGGACGGTCTCATCAGCAGCATCGTCGGCGGCAATGACGCGCTGATCCTCGGCGGCACCGGTCAGCTGCTCGAGACGAGCGATCCGCTGCGCGCCGACACGGACCTCGACCTGTACGGCGACGGCTACGAACGCATGCTCGGGTCGAGCCCCAACCGGGCGGGCGATGCATCGTTTGCCGGCGACCTGGACCAGGACGGCCTGACGGACTCGCTCGAGCGGCTCGGCGCGACCGTGCCGGTCGTCGTCTTGACGGCCGGGCCTGATCCGAGCTCTCCGGTCAGCAATGTCCAGATCAGCGACGAGAAGTCCGAGGCCCTGCTGGCCGACACCGACTTCGACGGGCTCCCGGACTATGCCGAGCGCTACATGCCGTGCGTCGCGGCGCCCGCCTGTCTGCTCGAGGTCGGAGCGCTCGCCACGCGACGCTGCACCAACACGGGGGCTGTGTGCACCGCGGTCGCAGACTGCAGCGCGGGCCTGCGCTTCTGCCCCACCAACCCCAACCGCTCGGACACCGACGGCGACGGCCTGAGCGATCTCGACGAGCTCTCGGCGGCGCAGCTCGATGTCCTCACCGGCTACGCCGAGCTGTTCCCGGGTTACAGCCTCGATGCCAATGACTCGGCGCAGCTCGGCACCGACCCGAGCCGCGTCGACACCGACGGCGACGGCCTGAGCGACGACTTCGAGCTCAACCTGGGTTGGGTCGTGGTGCGCTACGACGGCGACGTCTCGCGCGTGCTGTCCGATCCGCGGCTGCGCGACACCGATGGCGACGAGCTCGACGATGGCGCCGAGCACGCCAAGCTCACCGACCCGCGCGACCCCGACACCGACGGCGACGGGCGCATCGACGGTCGCGACACCTTCGGCAGCCCGCTCCGCCCCGACATCAGCGTGAACGTCACGTACGCCGCGCTGCAGCTCTCGGCGAAATCGCCCGAAGCCCCCGAGTGGCTGTGGGCGCTGCACGTGCAAAAGCCCGGGCAAGTCTTCCCCGGCTCGCTGGTCAGCAACAAGTTCAACTGCCCGCTGCCTGTGGTCGGCCAGTGCATGTGCAGCACCGAGCTGCGCGACATCCCGCTCCACAAGACGCTGCCCCTGACGCTCGCGCCAGGTGAAGCCTTCGTGTTGAACGGCGCGATCATGGACGGCTACGAGGACCCCGGTCGCACCTGCTTGAACGGCAACACCAACGCCTACGAGACGGTCCCGTACTCGGACGACAACCACTACATGAGCTTCATCTCCGAACCGGTGACCTACGAGTCGCTGCTCTCACGGCAGTTCACGAGCCGCACGATCGATCTGACGGACGTCGCCAACTCCGGCTACGGGATGAGGGTCTTCGTCGAGATCGAGACCAACTGCGCAGGCAGTGCGCGCCATGTGTGCCGGCCCGGGAGCGCGTGCCTCGCGAACGACGACTGTGAGAGCGGCGTCTGTGCCAACAGCGTGTGCGCGGACCTCTGCGGCAACGGAGAGCTCAACGATGGCGAAGCCTGCGACGACGGCAACAAGCTGGTCTGCGGCTGCGACCAGAACTGCGACGGGCGTTCGCCCCAGGCCTGCCGGCCCGGCGTCGCGTGCGTCCTCAGCCAGGACTGCCAATCCGGCGCGTGCGCCAACGGCATCTGCAAGGGCTGCGGGAACGGCATGGTGGAGCCCGAGCTGTCCGAGGTCTGCGACGATGGCAACACCGACGCCTGCGGCACGTGCAACTCGATCTGCAGGGCCACGGTCACGGGTCCTGGCTGCCGGTCCGGCACGCTGTGCGCCGCGGACGCCGTGTGCGCGAGCGGAAACTGCGAGGGTGGCGTGTGCCGGGACGTCTGTGGCAACGGCATCGTCGAGGCCAGTGAGACGTGCGACGACCACAACGACCTTGCCTGTGGCAGCTGCAACACCGGCTGCAACGGACCGGGGACCGGGACCTGCGCCGTCGGCGATGGTTGCGCGGTCAACGGCGACTGCACCAGCGCCACATGCACGGCTCACGCCTGCCAGTGAGTGAGTGAGGCGAGCAGAGCTACAGCTCGGTGGCCTCGATGCGGCGGTTCTTCTGGCGGCCGTCTTCGGTGTCGTTCGATGCGATCGGGCGCTCGTCGCCGTAGCCGACGGCCTCGATGCGGCCGGCGTCGATGCCCTTCGACACCAGGTAGTCGCGGCAGGCCTGCACGCGCTTCTGCGAGAGCGCCTTGTTCCCCTTCGGGTTGCCGACATTGTCGGTGTGGCCCGAGATCTCGATGCGCGCGCTCTTCTTGTGCGTCATGTACTCGACCACGCTGTCGAGTCGCGGCAACGACTCGGGGCGGATCGTCGCCTTGCCGCTGTCGAAGTGGACGCCGTCCAACACGAAGCGCGGCGCCGACGCATCGGGCGGCGGATCGATGCGCTGGTAGCGCATGGTCAGCTTGATGTTCTGCTTCCGCTTGTCGCTCACCGACACCTTCGCCGCGACGTTGCGCCGCCCGAGGCTCAGGTAGACGAGCTCGTAGCTCTGACCAACCGGTACCAGTATCTCGGTGTAACCGTCCGCGTCCGTCTCCGCGGTGTAGTACTTCGTGCCGTCCGGCGCGGTCAGCGAGATCACGATGCCTGCGATCGGCCCCTTGTCCTTGTCGACCACGAACAGCTTGAGCGCAGCTTCGGTCGCCGTCGCTTTGATCTTCGACGGCTTGGCACCCTGCGTCGATTGGGCGGCGTCCGATTCGCGGACCACGAACTCGCCCGCGGGAGCAGCGCCTTCGGCCGTCGTCTCCGGCGCGTCGCCGGGCGCGGCGTCGGCCTCCGGCGCCGACTCGGCTCCCGAAGCGGGAGATTGCGTGGTGTCGTCTCGGGCGTCAGCAGCCGGAGACTGGGCCGCCTGCGCGCCTCCGCAGCTGGATAGAGCCAACGCAATCGCGATGGGCACAAGCTCACGCATGGATTCCTCCGTTGCCGGACGACGGTTTTGTTGAGAGCGTCAGACCAAGGAGAGAGAGTATGCGCAAGCTGATCGTTTCGGAATTTCTTTCCCTGGATGGCGTGATGCAGGCGCCCGGTGGCGCCGACGAGGACACTGAAGGTGGCTTCCGCCACGGTGGCTGGACGACGCCGTACTGGCACGACGACATCGGCCTCGCCTTCGACGCGCTCATGCAAAACACGGACGCGTTCCTGCTCGGTCGAAAGACGTACGTCATTCATGCGAACGCGTTCGAGCCGATGA
>Ga0190265_10001409_pt1 | contig 15818 bp, 16 predicted proteins | sample Popmic124T_FD_133135 | JGI IMG/M metagenome (GOLD analysis project Ga0190265, IMG submission 133135) | Populus adjacent soil microbial communities from riparian zone of Indian Creek, Utah, USA - 124 T | ecosystem: Environmental > Terrestrial > Soil > Riparian zone | place: USA: Utah | collected...
CGCGGCGATGATGGGCCCCTGCGCGGCCGGCACCGCCTACATCCCGGCGCTCTCGGACTTCGTGCCGATGGTCTCCGGCCAGGGGGCGATGGCGCTCGCCGGCCCGCACCTGACCAAAGCCGTGACGGGGGAGGACATCTCGATGGAGGACCTGGGCGGCGCCAAGGTCCACTGCCGCAAATCCGGCGTGGGGGACCTCGAGGTGAAGGACGCCGAGGAATGCATCGCCAAGGTCAAGCAGTACCTCTCCTACTTCCCGTCCAACTGCGAGCAGAAGCCGCCCGTCATCGAGACCGCGGACCCCGACGACCGCGCCTCGGAGAAGCTGCTGGAGATCGTTCCCGAGTCCTCTCGGCAGCCCTACGACATGTACGACGTGATCGGCGAGATCGTCGACGACGGCGAGTGGTTCGACATCAAGCCGAAGTTCGCCAAGAACCTGATCACCTGCTTCGCCCGCTTCGGCGGCCAGCCGGTAGGGATCGTCGCCAACCAGCCCAAGCAGCTGGCTGGCATCCTCGACAACGACTCGGCCGACAAGGCGGCTCGCTTCATCAACCTCTGCGACGCCTTCAACGTCCCGCTCGTCTTCCTCCAGGACGTCCCCGGCTTCATGGTCGGCGCCAAGGTCGAGCACGCCGGGATCATCCGCCACGGCGCGAAGATGCTCTACGCCGTCAGCCGCGCCACGGTGCCGAAGATCACCGTGATCGTCCGCAAGGCCTACGGCGCCGGCTACTACGTGATGTGCGGCAAGGCCTACGAGCCCGACCTGATCGTCGCCTGGCCCGGCGCGGAGATCTCGGTGATGGGCGCCGAGGGCGCGGTCAACATCATCGGCCGCTCGGCGATCGAGGCCTCCGACGACCCGGATGCGACCCGCGAGGCGATGCTCGACGCCGTCCGCCAGCAGATCGATCCCTACATCGCCGCCGGCAACGCCGTGATCGACGACATCATCGACCCCCGCGAGACCCGCCCGACGATCGTCAATGCCTTGCGGATGGCGAAGACGAAGCACGTCGAGAAGCCAGCCAAACGACACGGGGTGATGCCCGTATGAGGGGTGTGGCGACTTTCCGGCCCTATACGAGGGGTAACTCGCCACAGCGAGGGTTGAGATGAGCCAATTCGACGACCCGGTAGTGATCAGTTGCTCGATCAGCGGCGTGATCGCCAATCGCGATCAGTGCCCGGCGATCCCCTACACGCCGGAGGAGTACGCGGCGGAGGCGCGGCGCGCGGTCGACGAGGGCGCCTCGCAGATCCACATCCACGCCCGCACGCCGGACGGCACGCCCTCCTACGAGGTCGAGGACTTCAAGGCGATCACCGAGGCGATCCTGGCCGAGGTCGGCGACGTGATCGTCAACTACTCGACGGGGGCGATCGGGATCCCGATCTCCAAGCGGATCGAGTACCTGCGCGAGCTGAAGCCCGACGTGGCCGCCCTCAACATGTCCTCGATGAACTACGCCAAGTACTCCTCGCGCCGCAAGGACTTCGTCTTCAAGGCGGTCTTCGAGAACAGCTTCGACACGATCATCGAGTTCCTGACGGCGATGCGCGACCTCGGGATCAAGCCCGAGCACGAGTGCTTCGACGCCGGCCACGTCGCCAACCTCGACCCGCTGATCGACATGGGCTTGCTCGAGCGGGAGCCGCTGCAGATCTCGCTCGTCATGGGAGTGAACGGGGGCATCCGCCCGACCGCCCGCAACGTCGGCTTCATGGCGGAGCAGATTCCCGGTGGGGCCGAGGGCGAGCACCAGTGGCAGGTGATTGGCATCTCCCGCGACCAGTGGAAGCTGCTCGGCGCGGCGCTCGTGCTGGGAGGCAACGTCCGCGCCGGGGTCGAGGACAACCTCTACCTCCCCAACGGCTCGATGGCCCGCTCCAACGGCGACCTGATAGCCAAGGCGAGACAGATGGCCGAGGACGTCGGCCGCCGGGCTGCCAGCGTCGCCGAGGCGCGAGAGCTGTTGGGGGTGCCGAAGCGTGAGCGGTCTTCTGCATAGCAGTCAGTGTGGAGAGGAGTCGGTGCCCGTCTGCGGGAATTTGGTCGCGTGCCCTTCGGGCGACGCTCCTAGAGAGAGCGCCCGCCTATGGCGGGCAAACATCAGATTGCATATCGCCGCTTCGCGACATTCCCGCAGACGGGCACCGGCTCCTCCCTCTCACGCCGCTCTGGTCGACGTTCGAGCCGCGGGATCTGAGGGTGAGCTTTCCCAGCTTGAGCTTGGGGCCTGCGGAGGAGATGAGCTTCTGGGGTACGTCGGGCGGACATGCGGTCGCCCCCTGGGCGAATGTGGCCGAAGGCCGCGAGATGCAATCTGTCTATTGCCCGCCATAGGCGGGCACAAACATTTGGAGCGAGGCCCGAAGGGCCCGCGACTCAATTCGCCCAGGGGGTGACTGCATGTCCGTCCTGCCCCTCGATGACATCAAGATTCTCGACTTGACCCGGCTCCTGCCCGGCGGCTTCTGCTCGCTTCTGCTCGCCGACCTCGGCGCCGAGGTGCTGAAGGTCGAGGACACCGGGATGGGCGACTACATCCGCTGGGCGCCGCCCTACTACGGCGACGAGGATCAGCAGGAGCTGGGTACGCGCTCTGCCCTCTATCTCTCGCTGAACCGCGGCAAGCGCTCGATCCGCCTCGACCTCAAAGTCGAGGCAGGACGGGAGGCGCTGCTGCGGCTGGTCGAGCACTACGACGTCGTCCTCGACGGCTTCCGCCCCGGCGTCCTCGACCGGCTCGGCGTCGGCTACGAGCGGATGCGCGAGGCCAACTCCGCGATTGTCTATTGCGCGATCACCGGCTACGGCCAGGACGGTCCCTACGCGCAGCGGGCGGGCCACGACATGAACTACCTCGGCCTGGTCGGCTTGCTCGGCCTGACCGGTGCCAAGGACGGCCCGCCGGTCCAGTCCGGCGGCCAGATCGCCGACATCGGCGGCGGCGCCCTGATGGCTGCCTTCGGCGTGATGGCGGCGCTGCACGAGCGACGCCGTTCCGGCGAGGGGCAGATGGTCGACGTCTCGATGGCCGACGGAGCGCTCTCCTGGTTGGCGCTGGTCGCCGGCCGCTACTTCTGCGACGGCGAAGTGCCGCGCCGCGGCGAGCAGCAGCTCGCCGGCGGCCTGCTCTGCTACCTGCCCTACGAGGCCGCCGACGGTTGGGTCACCTGCGGCGCCTTGGAGCCGAAGTTCTGGGCCGCCTTCTGCACCGGGGTGGAGAGGCCGGACCTGGTCGAGGTGCAGTTCGAGGCGCCCGGCTCCGACGCCTGGCGCAAGGTGGCGGATGTGTTCCGCGCCCGCACTCGCGAGGAATGGAAGGCCTTCAACGACGAGCACGACTGCTGCATCGAGCCGGTCCTCGACGTCGACGAGGCGCTCAAGTCCGAGCTGGTGCGGGCGCGCGAGATGGTGGTCGAGCTGGAGCAGCCGCAGCTGGGGCGGGTGCGCCAGCTTGGTGCCCCGGTGAAGATGAGCCGCACCCCCGCCGACCCGACCCGTCCGGCTCCCGCCTTCGGTGAGCACACCGAGGAGGTGCTTGGCGAGGCCGGCTATTCCGAAGAAGAGATCGCGGCAATGGTGGAGTCCGGCGTGGCGGCCGGCCCAAGCGCTGGCTCTGAGGCCACCTTCCGCGCGTGACTGCCGAGAGGCCGATATGTCGCCGCAGTAGTTCGGCCCGTCGACCGGACGTGTTTGCGTGAGCGCCAAGGCCGAGACCGAACTGCTGCGAATGGGGGAGCTGGCCGAGGCCTCCGGCGTCCCAGTGCCGACGATCAAGCACTACCTGCGCGAGGGCCTGCTGCCGGAGCCGGTCAAGACGAGCCGCAACATGGCCTATTACTCGCCCGAGTTCGTCGACCGGATCAAGCTGATCAAGCAGCTGCAGGAGGAGCGCTTCATGCCGCTGCGGGCGATCAAGGCGGTACTCGACGAGGACCCGGAACGAGCCCGCGCCCTGGTCGAGCTGGAGGATCGCATCCTCGATCGCGCCCTTGCCGGCGAGCGCACTCGCACCAGCGCCGCCGAGGTGCGCGAGCGCTACGGGATCCCCAAGGAGGTCCTCGACCGGCTGGAGGAGCTGGAGGTGCTCAGTCCCAACTCACGCGGCTACTCGCCCTCCGACATCAAGATCATCGAGGCGATCAGTCGCTTCCGCGCGGGCGGCTACGACGAGGAGATCGGCTTCACCGTCTACGACACCCTGCGCTACAAGAGCGCGCTCGAAGAGCTGGTCCGCCAGGAGGTCGACGTGGTGATGAATCGCCTCGCCGGCGAGGTCCCACCCGAGCGCGTCGTCGAGATGTTGGAAGCCGGCGCCCAGCCCCTGCAGGATCTGATCGCCGCGCTCCACACCAAGCTGATGGTGGTCGAGCTGGAGCGCCACCGCGCCGGCCGCAGCTGAGAGCCCATCCCGGCAAGAGTTCCACTTAACTTTTTTTGGAGACAGTTGATGGCTGTCCGAGGACGTCGCCGCAAAAAAAGTACAAGACGTTCCACCCTTACCGGGATGGGCTCTAGGTTGAGCTCAGCTCAGCGAGGCCCTGCTGGTGGGAGATGATCGGGACGTAGCCGAGCTCGGTGCGAGCCTTGGAGATGTCGATCGTGCACTCCTGCGTCAGCAGCCACGAGCGGAAGGTCGTCATCGGCGGGGCTCCCCGCAGCGGCAGGACCCGCCAGGCCGCCTCGGCGACGCGGGCCAGCGGCGCCGCCGTCCAGGCGGGCAGGCTGCGGTCCGGCGGCTGGACTCCTTGCGTCTCCAGCAGGGCGGTGACGAACTCGCGGAAGACGACCGCCTCGCCGTCGGTGACGAAGTAGGCCTCGCCGGGAGCGCCGCGCTCGGCCGCCCGCACGAGCCCCTCGACCACGTTGTCGACGTGGGTCGTGTCAGTGACGTTGCGTCCACCGCCCACCCAGGCCCATTTGCCTGCCTCGACGGTCTCGACCATCTCCGCCAGCAGCGTCGTGTCGCCCTTGCCCCAGACGAACCTCGGCCGCACGGCGACAGTCTCGAAGCCCTCGCGGTTGGCGTCGCGCACGGCCTGCTCGGCCCTTGCCTTGGTCGCCGGGTAGGGCGCTCTGGAGTCGGGTCGTAGCGGAGCGGTCTCGTCCACTTGGACGAGTGGCTCACCGGCCATCAGCGCCGCCTCGGTGCCGCAGTGGACGAAGCGCCCCACTCCCGCTTCGGCGCAGGCCTCGAGCGCATTGCGGGTGCCGGCGACGTTGCCCCGTTCGAACTCCTCCCACGGTCCCCACTCGCCGAGGTGGGCCGCGAGGTGGAAGGCCACCTCGGTTCCGGCGGCGCCGGCCGCGAGTGAGTCGCGGTCCTCGAGATCGCCGCGCACGGGCTCGGCTCCCAGCTCGGCCACCCGGCTGGCGGCGGCGTCGGAGCGCGCCAGCGCCCTCACGACCTGCCCTTCGCTGACCAGTCGCTCGATCAGCCTGCCGCCGATGAATCCCGATCCGCCCGTTAGGAATGCCGAGGCCGCCATCGGCGGCGATGTTAGTCGCGGACGGGTGACCCGAGCCGCACGCATCGTCCTGCCCGGTTCGCACAGGGCTGCCTGTGCGGCTATAGCCTGCCGCCATGAAGTCGGTCGTCATCACGGGGGCGTCGACGGGGATTGGGCGGGCCACGGCGCTGCATCTGGACGCCAAGGGCTTGCGCGTCTACGCCGGCGTTCGCAAGGAGGCCGACGCCGAGTCGCTGCGCGGGGAGGCTTCGGAGCGGTTGACGCCGGTGATGCTCGACGTCACCGATCCCGCCCAGATCGCGGCGGCGGCGGAGCAAGTTGCCAGCGAGGTGGGGGAGGCGGGGCTCGACGGCCTCGTCAACAACGCCGGCATCGCCGTCCCCGGCCCACTGGAGGCGTTGCCGATCAACGATTTCCGGCGCCAGGTCGAGGTCAACCTGACCGCGCATGTGGCGGTGACGCAGGCGATGCTGCCGGCGATCCGGACCGCCCGTGGGCGCCTCGTCTTCATCACCTCGATCGGCGGCCGCATGGCCTTTCCGATGTTCGGCGCCTACCACGCTGCCAAGTTCGGCCTGGAGGCAGTGGGGGACGTCTTCCGCCAGGAGCTGCGGCCGTGGGGGATCGAGGTCGCGGTGATCGAGCCGGGCTCGATCGCGACGCCGATCTGGGAACGGGGCGAGCAGGAGGCAGAGGCCTTCGTCGCCGGCGCCACGGACGAGCACGAGAAGCTCTACGGCCAGTCGATCGCGGCCTACCGTGAGGTCGCTCGGCAGACCGGGGCTCGCGGCATCCCGCCCGAGCGAGTTGCGAAGGCGATCGACCACGCGCTCAGCGCGCGGCGTCCTCGCACTCGCTATCTGGTCGGGCTCGACGCCAAGACGCAGGCCCGGCTGAAGGCGATCCTGCCGGCCCGGCTCGTCGACCGCCTGGTCGCCCGTATCGCCGGGACGTAGGCGGCCGTCGCTCGACGCGCCCCCATTGTGCCTCGCATAGGAGCAAAAAGGGGGTCGCGTGAAGCTCAGCGGGCGGCGGCGCCCAGCGCTTCGCGCTCTTCCTCGATCGCGGTGAGGGTGGTGCGTCCTTCCGTCGCGGTTGCGACCGCGGCCGCTTCGTCGAGCGCCTCGCGGGCACCATCCTGGCCGGCGGCGGCCCGGGCGCGTCCGAGCGCCAGCAGGGTCAGCGGCAGCGACCAGAAGAGTTCGCGCCGGCGGGCAACCTCCACCGCCCCGGCGGCCAGCTCGATCGCCTCCTCGGCCCGGCCGAGACCGATCAGCGCCTGGGCACGCACCGCGGCCCTCCAGGCCTCCAGCTCATCGCCGCCCTCCATCGCCTCGCGATGCAGGCGTTCGGCCTCTTCGAAGGAGTCGAGCGCCCCGGCGTAGTCCTCGGCCGCGAGCTGCGCCGCGCCCAGATTTCCCAGCGCGAGGCTGCGCGAGAAGACATCGCCGAGCCGCTCGGTCAGCTCGCAGTTGCGGCGGCCCACGGCGACGCCGGCCTCGGCATCGCCACGCATCGCCAGCAGTAGTGACTTCGTGCCGCGGTTCCAGCTCGCGGTCTCCGGATCGCCCTGCTCTTCGGCGATCTGCAGTCCCCTCTCGAGGAACCGCTCGCACTCCTCGAACGCGCCGCGCTCGCGGCGGACGATCGCCTTCGCCCCCAGCGCCCAGGCGACCGGCGAGCCGATGATGATCCCGGCGCCGATGCCGGGATCGCCTGCGGCCAGCTCGAGGACTTCGTCAGCGGTCCGCTCGAGCCGATCGAAGTCGGCCGCACAGAGGTAGGCGTAGGAGCCGGCGGCCCGGATCGCGACGCGAAGATGGATGTCGTCGGCCTCGTCGGCCAGCCGTCTCGCCTCGGCGACTCCGGCGATCCACTCCGCCGTCGTCTGCTCGAGGCCGGGGCGGGCGTAGCGCAGCATCTGCAACAGCGCCAGCGAGCGCAGGTCGCCGATCCGCCTCGCGATCTCCGCCGCCTCCGCCTCCAGCCGGGTCACTTCCTGGCGCTCCATTCCGAGTCGCCAGGCGTAGTCGAGTTGGAGCAGGCGGGAGGAGACGCCGAGCGCATCGGTCTCCTCGCTCTGGTCGAGTTGGTCGACGAGGTCCGTGACGGTTTGCCAAAGGCGCAGGGCGTCGTGGGGCCGACTGTGCCCTGCCCAGTGGGCCGCGCGCGCCGCCCACCGCGCCGCTTCGAGCTTCTCGCCGCCCTGCTCCATGTGGCTCGCGATCAGTGCCGCCAGCTCGTCGTGGCGGTCCGGGTTCAGTTCGATCGTCGCTCGTGCCACCGCTGCGTGGGTCGCCGCCCGCTGCTCGGCGAGCTGGCTGCCGTAGGCGACCTCGCGGGTCAACGGGTGGCGGAAGGCGAGGACCCGTTCCGGGTAGAGCTCCAGCTCGTAGAGGAAGCCCGCCTCGATCAGCTCTCGCAACGTCTCCTCGCCCTCCTCTCGGTCGGCGAGCCCGCCGACGAGGACCAGCGCCCGCTCGCCGATCTCCTTGCCCGCAACCGACGCCGCCTGCAGGAGCCGCTTCGCTTCCGGCCCGAGCCGGTCGATTCGCGCGGCGAGCACGGTTTGCACGGTTGCCGGAACGCCGGCGTCCTCGACAGGACGGGCCAGCCGGTAAGCCCCCCGCTCCCCCTCCAGGTAGCCGGACTCGGCCAGGGCTCGCACGATCTCCTCGATGAAGAACGGATTGCCGGCGGTGCGGGCGTGGACCAGCTTGGCGAGCCCGTCCAGCGATGGATCCCCGCCGGCCAGGTCATGCAACAGCTCCAACGTGTCCGCCTGCCCGAGCGGCTCCAGCGAGATTTCCCGGTAGTCGGGCGGGCCAGTCCAGGGAGCTTCGTATTCGGGGCGGAAGTTGACTATCGCCAGCGTCTGCGTCCCGTCGACCGAGCCGAGCAGTTCGCCGAGCAGCACCTCGCTCGCCTCGTCGATCCAGTGCAGGTCCTCGACGATCGTGACGATCGGGTCGCGACGTTGCGGCGCCCTAACCAAGCGGCAGACGACGCCTCGCAGCGCTCGGTGTCGCGCCTCGGCGCTGAGCTGGGGGAGGGGACGGTCGGGATCGGGCACCCCTAAGAAGTCGAAGAGCAACGGCAGATCGTCGGCGAAGCCGGGATCGAGCAGAAGCGCCCGTCCGGCGATCTTCTCGCGAACGATTCGCTCCGGGTCGTTGTCGGCGATGCCGAAGTAGGAGCGCAACATCTGGAGCACGGGCATGAAGGGAATCTCGCGCCCGTGCGACTGGGCCTGGCATTCGAATACTTCGATGCCGCTCGCCCGGGCACGCTCGGCTAGCTCGTGACAGAGCCGGCTCTCGCCAATCCCGGGCTCGGCGACGATCCCGACGGCCGCCCCCTCACCTGCCTTGGCCCGCTCCAGCGCCTCGTCGAGAGTTGCCATCTCCTCGTCGCGGCCGACGAAGCGGGAGAAGCCCCGCTCACGTGAGAGGTCGAGCCGCGAACGCGCCGAGCCGACCCCGGCCAGCTCGAAGACCCTTACCGGCCGGCTCGCCCCCTTGATCTCGAACTCGCCCAGGTCCTCCAGCTCGAAGAAGCCGCGCGCCAGCTCCGCGGCGCGCTCGGTCAGATACGCCTTGCCGGGCTCGGCAAGGGCCTCCATCCGTTGCGCGAGACCTACGGTGTGGCCGATCGCCGTGTACTCGCTATCGCCCTCGGCGCCGATCGCGCCGGCGACCACCTCACCGGAGTTGATGCCGATCCGGACGGAGAAGTTGAGCCCGTGCCTACGCCGCAGCTCCGCCGCGTAGTCGGAGATGTCGTCGAGCATCCGCAGGGCCGCGTAGCAGGCGCGACGCGCGTGGTCCTCATGGGCGACCGGCGCGCCGAAGATCGCCATGATGCCGTCGCCGGTGAACTTGTCGACGGTGCCCTCGAAGCGGCGCACCTCGTCGGCGAGGATCGCGAAGAAGCCCTGCATGATCTCCCGCCACTGCTCGGGATCCTGTTGCTCGGCCAGGTCCATCGAGCCCTTGACGTCGGCGAACAGCACGGTGACCTGCTTGCGCTCGCCGTCACTCTCGATGCCGGTACCGATCACGACTCCGTAGAGGTTACGGCCCCGAAGCGGTGGGCCCGGCTCGACGCGGCCCGGCCTGAATTCACGCGCCCTGTCCACCTATACTGGCCAGAACCGATTGACTGGTCAGTCAACCAGCCTTCCGGTGTGCGTTATGTACGTATACGGGACAAAAGGAACACCGGAAGCGCTGAGACGGCGCCGACGAGGGGAACCGAAGTGCGTGTAGCGGCCGTACAACTCAACTCGACCGGCGACAAGGCCAAGAACCTGGTCAGCGCAGAGCGCCTGGTGCGCGCCGCGGCCGCCGACGGTGCCGAGTTGGTGGCGCTGCCGGAGAAGTGGAACCTGCTCGCATCGGGGGAGGAGATGGCGGCGGGCGCGGAGGCGCTCGACGGGCCGAGCCTGGGCGCGGCCCGAGCCTGGGCGCGCGAGCTGCGCATCCACCTGCTGGCCGGCAGCATCGCCGAGCGAGGCGATGAGAAGGCGTTCAATACGTCGGTCCTGATCGGGGCCGACGGGGAGGACGTCGCCCTCTACCGCAAGATCCACATGTTCGACGTAGACGCAGGCGGCGTCGAGTATCGCGAGTCCGAGCACGAGGAAGCGGGGGCGGAGATCGTCACGGCGCCGCTCGGCGATCTCGTCGTCGGTCTCAGTGTCTGCTACGACCTCCGCTTCCCGGAGCTGTACCGGATCCTCGCCGTGCGCGGTGCCCGCCTGATCGCCGTACCCTCGGCCTTCACCCTGACCACCGGCCGCGACCATTGGGAGGTCCTGCTGCGGGCGCGGGCGATCGAGAACCAGGCCTTTGTCCTCGCCCCCAACCAGGTGGGAGAGGCCCCCCCTCACTACAGCTCTTTTGGGCACTCGGCGATCGTCGATCCGTGGGGCGAGCTGCTCGTCACCGCGCCCGACGGAGAGTGCTTCGTCGCCGCCGATCTCCACCTGGCGGCGCAGGACCGCGTCCGCCACTCCCTCCCCTCTCTCGCCAACCGCCGCCCCGAGGCCTACGTCTGGCCGCAGCTGCAGGAGATGCACGCCTGATGGCCAGCTCGAAAGCGCCGGCGATCGACAAGCGCCGCCAAATCCTCGACGCGGCGATCCGGGTCTTCGCCCGCCAGGGCTTCCACTCGACCCGCGTCGCCGACATAGCCGACGAGGCCGGGGTCGCCTACGGGCTCGTCTATCACTACTTCAAGTCGAAGGACGAGGTGCTGAACGAGCTGTTCAGCGAGCGCTGGTCGCTGCTGCTGGCGGCGATCGACGAGGCCGACCGCAGCGAGGCGGCGCCGCGCGCCAAGCTCGAGGCCGTCGCCGGCTTCATCGTCGACTCCTACCGGCACGACCCGGAGCTGATGAAGGTGATCATCGTCGAGGTGACCCGCGCCGCCAACTCGTTCGGGCGCACGCACCTGCCGGAGATCCGTCGCGCTTACGAGTCGATCGCCAGGATCGTCGCCGGCGGCCAGGAGCAGGGCGCCTTTCGCCGCGACATCGACCCGGCCTTCGCCTCGATGTCCTTCTACGGGGCGATCGAGCAGCTGCTCTCCGGCTGGATCTTCGATCTGATCCCCGCCGGCGACGGCGACTTCGACGAAGCAAAGTCCCTTGTGGTGGCAGCGATCTGTGACGGGCTCGAGCCTCGATAGGTAAGGTCGGGCTCCGATGGAGAACGAGATGGTCAAACGACTGGTATGGAGCGGACTGCTCGCCGCCAGCGGCGCCGTCGCCAGCATCGTCGCGACGCGGATAGCCGCGGTCGCCTTCCGCCGCCTTTACGACGAAGATCCGCCGGAGTAGGCGATGCCAGAGCCGACCGTTACGCCACCCCCGCCCGAGCCCGACCACAAGTCGGTCGGCGAACTCGTCTTCGATGTCAGCGAACGAGCCTCGACGCTGATCCGCGAGGAGATCGAGCTGGCGAAGACCGAGGTGAGCGAAAAGGTCGGCAGCCTCCTGCGCGGCTCCGTGGTCGGGATCGTCGCTGGCACCTTCGCCTTCCTGGCGCTGATCCTGGCCATGCACGGAATCGCCTGGGTCATCAGCGAAGCTTTCTTCGACGACAAGGTCTGGCCCGGCTACTTCATCGAGGCGGCGCTCTTCCTGCTGATCGCCGCGGTCGCCGGCCTCGTCGCCTACCGTGCCGTCCAGAAGGGGGCACCGCCGGTGCCCAAGCAGGCGCTCGAGGAGGCGAAGCGGACCAAGGCCGTGCTCGGCGGCGAGCCGGTGCAGCCGATCAGGGTGGAGGAGAAATGAGCGCCCATCCCGAGTCCGGTCGCCCGTCCACTGCCGGCCTGCCCGGCCGTTCCGCCGCGCAGATCCGCAGTGACATCGAGTCGCAGCGCCGCGCCCTCGGCCACTCGGTCGAAGCCCTGCGGTTTCGCGTCGCCGAGCTGACCGACTGGCGCCGCCAGGTCCACGAGCACAAGCGCGAGCTGGTCGTCGGCGCAGCCGTCGCCGGCTTCGCGATAGGCGTCATGGCGCTGCGCCGCCGCCGCTGACGGCCCCAGGGGTCAGAGGGTCAGCTAAGGACCGACTTCGAGACGCTGCCGACGCCCAGTAAGCCAGGACCGACGTGGGCACCGAGGACGGCGCCGACCTCTGAGATGAAGGCCGGCTCGCAGCCAAAGATCTCGTAGCAGTCTTCGATCAAGATCTTGGCTGTCTCATCGTCCTGGATGTGCTGGACGACCCAGGCGTCGAGGCCGGAGTCGTGGCGCTCGCGGGCATAGTCGCGGAGGCGCTCGATCGAGCGGGCGCGGGTGCGGACGCGCTCGACCGGGGTGATCTCCTCCTCGAGGGTGAGGATCGGCTTGATCTTCAGCGCCGAACCGATCCAGGCCCGGGCGCCGCCGATCCGTCCGCCGCGCCGAAGGTACTCGAGGGTGTCGATCGCGAACCACATCTTCAGCTCCTCGCGCGCTTGCTGCACCCTGGCGGCCGTCGTCTCGGCGTCGCTCCCCCCAGCGGCCGCCGCCGCGGCGCCCAGCGCGCAGAGTCCCATCCCGCCAGCCGCCGAGCGGGAGTCGATGACGTGGACGCGCTCGCCTCCCTTGTCCTCCGCGATCAGCCGCTCGCGCGCCTGGCTGGCGGCGTCGCAGGTGCCGGAGATGCCGGCGGAGATGTGGACCGAGACGATCTCGCGCCCGGCCTCGAGCAGTGGCTCGTAGACGCCGACGAAGTCGCCCACCGACGGCTGCGAAGTGGTCGCGCCGCTCTCGGAGGCGCGCAGGCGCTCGAAGAAATCGCCGTAGTCGCCGATCTCCGACTCCGGCCGCTGGTAACCGTCGATCGAGACGTAGAGGCTAATCGTCTCGATGCCCCTCTCGGCGACGAGATCGGTGGGAAGGTATGCCGTCGTGTCGCAGACGACGGCGGTTGGCGGGGTCGGGGCCAAGGCGAGCTAAGTCTTTCAGCTCGCGCCGCACGCCGGAACGGCGGTGGGGGTCATCGCTACACTTTGTGAAGTGACGGAGACCCCGAAAGAGGCGATCGTGCTCAGCGACAAGGCGGTCGCGAAGATCGGCGAGCTGCTCGGCGGTCAGGACGAGGCCGAGGACCAGGCGCTGCGCGTCGCCGTCCGCGGCGGCGGCTGCTCGGGCTTCCAGTACGCGCTCGCCTTCGATCGCGCCAAGGACGACGACCACGTCTTCGAGGTCGACGGCGTCGCCGTCGTCGTCGACAAGGTCAGCATGCAGTTCGTCTTCGGCTCGGAGGTCGACTACGTCGAAGGCTTGCAGGGCGCCGGCTTCCAGGTCAACAACCCGAACGTCGTCGCCGCTTGCGGCTGCGGCTCGTCTTTCCAGGTCAAAGACGACGCCCCGGAAGCCGCAGCCGTCTGAGCCAACACCCCGCGAGGCCCTATCCCGGTAGGGGGTGGAACGTCTTGTACTTTTTCTGAAATCCGGCCCTCGGACGGCCGCAAACGGCCTTCAGAAAAAGTTAAGTGAAACCCCTACCGGGATAGGGCCTATTCGATCTGCAGGGGCGGCGACTGCGCCGGGGGCGTCGCCTGCGGCGCCTCTGCCGGCTGCTCGACGCCAAGCACCTCGGCCAGCTCGCCGGACTCGAACATCTCCTCGACGATGTCGGCGCCGCCGACCAGCTCGCCGTTGACGTAGAGCTGGGGGAAGGTCTGCCAGTCTGAGATCTCCGCCGTCACCTCGCGCAGCGGCTGCAGGGCGGGGAGGACGTCGACCGCGCCGTACTCGACGTCGACCGCGTCGAGCACCTGCACGACCCGCATCGAGAAACCGCAGCGCGGCGCCTCCGGCGTGCCTTTCATGAAGAGCAGCACCGGGTTGGCGCCGATCAGCTCCTCGACCTTCTCTTTCAGCTGTGGATCGGCCATGGCCGCGATTCTAGAGATCGCGATACGTCGCTTCCGAGATCGACCACACTCCGGTGGGGTAAATCTCCGATGCGCGGCTACCGCGGCTGCGTTTTCAGGCTCAGGGCGTGGATCTGGCCGTCGTCGAAGCGCTCCCTGACTGCGGCCTTGACCAGCCGGTGCTGGTCGATCCGCGAGAGGCCCTCGAACTGCGCCGCCCGCACAGTCGCCCGCAGGTGGTCGCCGGCGCCGGTCTCGTCGACCACCTCGACCTCGGCGCCCGGCAGGGCCGCCTCGATCATCGCCCTGATCTCCGCCAGGTCGGCCACGCGGCGCTAGCCGGAGACCTTTTCGCCCAGCGCGCCCAGCATCTCCTCGACGCGGACGAACTTGACGCGGGGGCGGCCGTGGGGCTCGCCGCGGCCGACCTCGGCCTCGTCGATCGCCTGCCAGTCCTCGAAGCTGACGAAGCGGACGCCGCGCTCTCCGAGCAGGGCCTCGACGGCCTCCGGCTCGGGGCTCTGCGGATCGAGCAGCGTGCCCTCGGCGACGTCGGCGAGCAGGTGCTGGACGGTCTCCAGGGCGTCTTTCTTGTTGGTGCCGATCACGCCTGAGGGGCCGCGCTTGATCCAGCCGGCGGTGTAGTGGCCGGTCTTGTGGCCGGCGTCGTGCGAATCGAGGACGCGGCCACCCTCGTTGAGGATTAGGCCGCGCTTTTCGTCGAAGGGGACGCCCTCGATCGGGATGCCGGTGTAGCCGACCGAGCGCAGAACCAGTCCGCACTCCAGCTCTTCGCGCTCGCCGGTGTCGCGGGCGCGCAGCGTACCGCCCTCGTCGACCAGCTCGTTGCGGCCGATCACGATGCTTTCGGCCTTGCCTTCGCCCTTGATCTCCACCGGAGAGCGGAGGAAGCGCAGGGCGATTCGCTTGCGCTTGCCGCTCGGCTTACGCTGCGCGAACTCACGCAGGATCTCGACGTTGACGCGGGTCGTCTTGTCGGCCTCGTCGGACTCGATGTAGGCCTGGCTGGCCTGGTCGAGCTCGACGTCGGCGGGGTCCACGACCACGTCGGCGTCCTCCATCTCGCCCAGCTCCTTCACCTCGGGGTTGGTGAAGGCGGCCTGCGCCGGCCCGCGCCGTCCCAGCACGACGATCTCGCGGATCGTGCTGCGGTCGAGCATCTCGATCGCGTGGTCGGCGGTGTCGGTCTGGTGCAGCTCATGGTCGGTCAGCGCCAGCATCCGGGCGACGTCCATCGCCACGTTGCCGTTGCCGATCACCACCGCCCGCTCGCCGGAGAGGTCGAACCGCTCCTCGCAGTAGTCCGGGTGGGCGTTGTACCAGCCGACGAAGGCGGTGGCCGCGTGGCTGCCCGGCAGCTCTTCGCCGGGGATGCCGAGCTGGCGGTCGGTCTCGCAGCCGACCGTGAAGACGATCGCGTGGTAGAGACGCTCCAGATCCTCGACCTCGATGTCGTGGCCGACCTTGACGTTGCCGAAGAAGCGGAAGCCCTCGCGCGCCGCGGTTTTCTCGTAGACGCGGATTACCGACTTGATCTTGGGGTGGTCGGGCGCCACCCCGCCGCGGACCAGCCCGAAGGGCGTCGGCAGGCGGTCGAAGAGGTCGACCTGGGCGTGCGTGTCGGCGTCCTTGAGGATGTGCTCGGCGGCGTAGAAGCCGGAGGGCCCGGCGCCGACGATGGCGACGCGGACCGGGTTCTCAGGAGTTCCGATTTGGCTCATGTCCTCTGTCTGGGGCTTCGAAGATGGATGGATGGCGATCAGCGACTACCAGCTTGCGAGGGCGGAAGGATAGGGAATGGGCATTGCCGAACACCTAGCCCGAATCTTGCGGCAAGCCGCGAGGAGTGAGTCCGCGTGCCGAGCGTGGCGTAACAGTCACGGTGTGGGTGACGGAGAGCGCGTAGCTCCGTAAAGCCCGCCGAAGCGACTGGGTCAG
>Ga0190265_10001410_pt1 | contig 15814 bp, 15 predicted proteins | sample Popmic124T_FD_133135 | JGI IMG/M metagenome (GOLD analysis project Ga0190265, IMG submission 133135) | Populus adjacent soil microbial communities from riparian zone of Indian Creek, Utah, USA - 124 T | ecosystem: Environmental > Terrestrial > Soil > Riparian zone | place: USA: Utah | collected...
AGATCCTCGAAGGCAAGGACATCTGCATCTGCGCCGGCTCGGGCGGGGTCGGCAAGACGACCACCTCGGCGGCGATCGCGACCGGCATGGCGGCGCGCGGGCTGCGCGTCTGTGTGCTGACGATCGACCCAGCGAAGCGGCTTGCCGACTCGCTCGGCCTGCGCGAGCTGGGCAACGAGGCGCGCCAGGTCGAGCCGGCGCTGTTCGAGCAGCACGGGATCGAGATGAAGGGCGAGCTGTGGGCGATGATGCTCGACGCAAAGGCGACCTTCGACGATCTCGTCGCCCGCCAGGCGCCGGACGAGGAGGCCCGCGACAGGGTCCTGAACAACCGCATCTACCAGCAGATCTCGAGCGCGCTGGCCGGCTCGCAGGAGTACATGGCGATGGAGAAGCTCTTCGAGCTGCACACCGATGGGCGCTTCGACCTGCTCGTCCTCGACACGCCCCCCACCCGCAACGCGCTCGATTTCCTCGACGCGCCGAAACGCCTGATGCAGTTCATCGAGGGCCGCTCGCTGCGGGTCTTCATGAAGCCGACGGGTCTGGCGGCGCGGGTTGCGGGGCGCGGGGCCTCGGTGGCGCTCTCGGTCTTCAAGCGGATCGTCGGCTTCGACCTGCTCGCCGACCTGGCCGAGTTCTTCAACGCCTTCAGCGGCATGGTCGACGGCTTCCAGGCCCGTGCCAAGCGCGTCAACAGCCTGCTCGCGGATCCACACACCTGCTTCCTCGTCATCTGCGGCCCACAGGGCGAGCCAATCGACGAGGCCGTCTACTTCCACCGCAAGCTGGTCGAGGCGAAGCTGCCCTTCGGCGGCGTCATCGTCAACAAGGTCCACTATCCGGCCGAGCGCCTGCGCGGCGACGGCGGAGACCTCTCGGCGGCACTGGAGGCAAAGCTGGAGGACCCGGGCCTGGCTGGCCGCGTGGCGGAGAACTTCGCCGACTACCAGGCGCTGGCCGAGCGCGACGCGCGCAACATCGAGCACCTCGCTGCCGAGCTGCGCGCCAAGGGCGTCATCCGGGTCCCCTACTTGGACGAGGACGTCCACGACCTCGGCGGCCTCGCCGAGATCAACCGCTACCTCTTCGCCAGCAGCGAGGAGCGGATCGAGATAGCCGCAGGCCGCGCCTGAGATCGACGCCGTCGAGCTGGCCTTTGGTATTACAAAGTAATTCTTGATCAAATAGTCGGCACGGTTGCCTCTCCCGGGCGACCTCGACAAAGGAGAACAAGAATGATTCGCAGCATCAAGGCTCTCGGGCTCGGCCTGCTCGCAGCACTTGCAGTGAGCGCTGCCGCGACCCCTGCCGCATCGGCCAACCCCTTCTTCCACTCTGAATTCGCCGGCATCTTCCTGACAGGCGGACAGACGGGCATGGTGGCCAATACGTTGACGACCGACCTGGGCGAAATGAAATGCAACGTCGCCAGGTTCGACGGCACGCAGGGCCCGATGACAACGACGACAATGACACTCAAACCGACATACGCAGAATGCAAAGTCGGCATGCAGAACGCCGTGGTCACACCGAACGGCTGTCGCTACACGTTCCACCTCGAAGAACAGACAGAACCGATCGAGGCGCGCATGGGCATCGAGTGCCCGATGGGCGAAGAAATCGAAATCGACACCCAGGAATGCACGATCAAGATTCCGCCACAGGCGCCGCTCAAAGAAATCACATTCACAAATGAGGGCGAAGGGACGACACGCAGCATCATCGCCGACATGAACGTCGGTGGGATCCACTACGAAGAAATCGGCGCTGGCTGCGCTAGCGAAGAAGAAACAACAGAAAACGGGACCTACACCGGCGTGATCACAATCAAAGGCGAGGACTCAGAAGAACACCACGTGGGAATCTGGGTGCAATAGATCTAGGACCGGATGAGTGTGGCCAAGCAGATCAAGGACGCAGGGAGCGTGGCGTGCTCTGCACGCGAGCGACTGAGGACGAAGATATGCGCAGCGCCACACTCATCCGGCGTAGTGGTCGTACTTGAGCTCGCGGACTTCCCAGTCGGCGTCCTCTGGCACCGGGAATAGGTGCCGCACGCGCGGAGTGTCGATCCGCTCGCGCTCCTCGATGTGGGCGTCAACTGCCGGGAAATCAAGCGTGCTCTCGTCCACCTCGACCTCGTCGAGCCAGTCGGTGGCGGTGATCCGAATCTCGTGCTCGGCCGGAACCGGCTCGAGGATGCGGGTGTCCTGATTCATGTTGTCCTCCTCGTAGCTTTCAGCTTCGACAGCAGGCGTTTCTCCCGCAACAGGACCCGCGGGCCGAGACGGCTCGACGTCCTCAGCGACGGCGATCGCCGAATCGCCGGTATCGAGGCCAGTCGCGATCAAGGTCTCATCAGCGGCCTCGTTGAGATCGGCGCCGAGCTCTCCGAGCGCGGCTTCGCGGAGGATGCGGCGCACGCAATCCTCGACCCAGTTGGCCAGGTCGGCTGCATTCTCAGCCGGCGTGCCGGACATCTGAGCGCTTTCCAGCTCCATCGCGGCTTCGACCCGCTCGCGCGCCGCAAGGCGATCGGTGGAGCCGTCGGCGATCAGCGCCGCAGCGCGCATCGGCAACGAAGCGCCGACGGGGCCCTGCCCGTCGAGAACTGCGCGCAGCGCCAGAAGATGGTCGCTCAGCCCTTCCAGGGCAGACGGGCGCTCACAGCCAAGCTCGAAGCGGCGCACCGCCCAGGCCAGCGGGCCGGTCGGGTCGGGGCGCGCCTCGAGGGTCTCAGCCAGATCGACAAGTTGCGCCGCCTCGTCCTCGTCAAGTCGGTAGCCGCCGTCGCGCGGCGCCGGAGCGCCAGTCGCGATGCGACGCCAGCGACCCTCGCCCGTGGGCGCGAAGGCGTGCGGGCCGAGCCCGACGCCGCCCGCCTTGAAGAGGCGCATGACGCTGATCAGATCGGCCAGCTGGTGCAGCGCGGCGACGGCGCTGTCAGGGCCCTCGCCCTGCTCGGCGATCGCCAGGAACTGGGGCTCCCAGGCAGGGCGGCCCATCCCCTCGCTGCGCATCGCCTCGATCGGCGCCTCAAAGCTGTCGGCGCGAACGAGCTGCATGCCGTGGGGCAGTTGCAGCCGGGCCAGCGGCATCTGCAGGCCGACGATCGGCACGACGACGATGTCGGCCTCGTCGACATCGCCGGTCTCGGCGTCGAGCACGACGAGGGCGCTCTCGAGCCGCTCGCGGTCGAGCGAGAACTCGGTGCAGCCGTCCCAGAGCGAGGCGATGAAGATCGTGAGGAAGCGAGAGGCGCGCTCGCCGGGCTCCGATGGCACGCTCTCACCGCGCTGCTCCAGGTAAGGCGCGGCGACGCCGGACAGCGACACGGCTTCGCGGGCGGGCTCGAAGGCCGGCAGCGATCGCAGCTCCGCCTCCCGTTCGCGCACGTAGCGCCCGGTCAGCGGGACGTAGCTGTGGAAGAAGGCCTCGTCGGGGCCGGCCGACTCCGCGACGTCGAAGGGAATCTGATCGCCGCTGGCGACGAGGGTGGTCAGGCGGGTGGCCGACTCTGCGGCCAGCCGCCGCAGCGCCTCGTTGAGCAGGGGATCGCGCACACCCCCGACCTTCCCTCCCACCCCACACCGCTCCTGCGCCTGCAACCCACCTTGCAACGCGCCTCGGGGGTCCCCTCGCCGGAACTTATGAGCCGCCAGGGCAAGAGCCCTGGCAAAACGATTCGACGCGGGTTCCGGGGAGGGGACCCCCGGGGCGCGTGCGCTAGGCGGGAACCGGCGCCTGCTCTTCGAACAGCCAGCGAGTGCCGTAACGCCGCATGTCCTCGATCAACGGCACCAGCGCTTCGCCCTTCTCGGTCAGCGCGTACTCGACCCGGGGAGGGACCTCGGGGAAGGTGTTGCGCGCGACGATGCCCTCCTCTTCGAGCGCCCGTAGGCGCAGCGAGAGGGTGCGGGGGCTGATCCCCTCCAGCGAGCGCTCAAGCTCGCAGAAGCGGCTACGCCCCTCGGCGAGGTCGCGGATGACGAGGAGCGTCCACTTGCCGCAGACGACGTCGGCGGTGCGGCAAACGGGACATCGGGAGTTGCTCTCAGCGCTCATCGAGAAATCGAGGCAGGAAGACGAATGCCTCGCTTCAGCGAGTGTAGCGCTATGGCTTCACTTAATGAAGCTTTGGAGGCGATCGAGCGCGCTGCGACGCGCTGCTGACGAGGAGCTCGCCTCCTTGGGTCGATCGACTTCGATGAAGTCGATCTGGATCACATGCAGTCGATAGGTCTGTCCCGCCTCGGTCACAAGATCGACCGCCTGTCCGGCGCGCAGGAGGAGCAGGTTGCAGTCGTCTTTGCCGCCGACGCAGCGGCCGGGGCCGCGCACGTCGGTTACCTCGCGGGAGACGTTGAAGCCGACGCGCTTGCCGCTTTCGGAAGTGCCGATGAAGACGACGACCGGGTTCTTCTCCGGCAGCAGCGCGCCGAGCGGCAGGTGCTCGCGCACGGCGAGGTTCTCAGAGCCGGCGACGCCGAAGCGGACGTTCGGCCGGTAGGCGAAAAGGCGACCCGTAGTCGGCGGCACGTCGCCTCCCGATCCGCCCCCGCTCGGGGTCGGCGCCGGCGCGGTCTCCCCCCCGCCGCTGCCCGCTCCGCCGATTTCCGCGGGAGCGGATCCAGCAGACGAGGCGCCTTCCGAGGAAGAACTCGTCGAGCCCGACTCGCCTTCGGCGCTCGCGCCGGCGGATCCCGAGTCCGTGTACTGCTGCTCGAAGGGGTCGGTCGCCGAGCGACCGCGTAAACGCTTGTGGTAGTCGCGCAGGCCTGGCGTAGCCTCGACTACGGTCAGCTTCAAAGCCTTCGCGGCACCCGTTTCGGGCGCGGCGCCTTCCGAGACCGGGGGCAGCGGTTCGGGGTCGGATCCCATCAGGAAGGGCACAGCGACGATCGCCACCAGCGCCAGCGCCACCAACGGCAGCAAGCGCCGGTCGCGCATGTCGTAGTAGAGGTCGGCGAGGAACGCAGGCGGTTTGATGCTCGGCCCTTTCGCTCCGCCCTCTCCCCCGCCACCGCGCTTCAAGCTCGGCTTTCTCAGCTTGGGCAGCTTCAGCTCCGGCCCCTTCTTCAACCAGTTCATCGCGCTACCCCCGTGGTCGTCGCGACCGGCGCCACTTCAGTGGTCCCCGGGCTTTCCGGCGAAGCGCCGCCGGTCACACCCTCGCCAGGCGGCGTCAGGTAGGTGGTGACGGAGAAGGTCGCCTGCAGGATCGGGAATTTGGCGTTCGGCGCCTCCTCCAAGGCGAAGCCGTTGACGGTCAGCAGCCGGCCGTCGACCGCCACTTCTTCACGCTGCGTGGCCACCAGAGAGTCCAGCCCCTTGATGAAATCGGCGACCCCGAAGAAGCTGCCGTCAAAGGTAAGCGTGTAGGGCATCGCCGCGAGGCCGGCCGGACCGATCGACGCGCCCAGGGGCATCGTCGCGGCCGCCGCCTCGGTGGGCGAGATCGGCGCCCCCCCGGTGCTTTCCGGCGCGGTGGCTTCGACTTCTTCGCCCCCCGCCGCCGACAGGGCCAAGTTGCTGAAGCGGACCCCGGCGTCGGCGGCTATGTGGTTGACCTGGACCAGCAGCGAAGCGGTGTCGTCGTCACCCGGCACGGCCTTGCCCAGGACGACAAGCCGTCGGTATTCGTCGGCGAAATGCTTGCGCGCTTCTTCGCCCGCGGCGATTTCAGCCTGGTGTTGGGAGAGCGACGATTCGACCTGTTCGACCTGTTTGCTCAGCTTGGCCGCTTCTTCGCGCTTCGGGCTCAACGCGAGCATCCAAAAGGCGATGGCGAGGACGACCACGCCGAGGATCGCGAGCACCGCCACGTTCGAGCTGCTCAGTTTCCCTTTCATCATTCCGCTTCCGCGCTTTCGGAGGTTTCGCTGCTTTCGCTGGTCGAGGCAACCGCTTCGCCTTCCGACGTCGCGCTAGCCGCAATCGGAGCCGCGTCGAAGGCGACGACGAGGGAGAACTTGGCGATGAACTCGCGGGTGCGGCATTCATCGCCACCTGAGCCGGTTGCCGCCCCGACTTCGGTCGAGGACGCTTCCTCTTCTTCTTCGCCCAGTTCAGAGGATTCGACCCCTACGCGGGTCACACCGTCGATGTCTTTGAGCGCGGTGACGAAGCCCGCCACAGCGTTCTGTCCCGTCGCGCAACCGCTCACTTCCATCGCCGGGCCGGGCACGTCGCCCCGCAGGTTCGTTCCTGAAGAGGAGCCACCGCCACCGTCGATGGACACGTCCGGCGAGGCAGTGGCGGTGAGGTTGGTCAGCCAAACGTCACCGGGAAGGATCAGCGACATTTCCCGCATCACACGCTCCCAGTCGAAGCGGCTGTCGGCGAGTTCGCTGACGGTCGCCACACGCTGTTCGCTCATCGCCTGGAACTGGGTGTAAGCAGCTAGGCGCTGGGCCTTGGCCGCTGCCCTCGCGTCTTCGCTCTCCAGCTTGGCCACTTCGCTTTCGCGCTCGCTGATCTGGTTGCTGGTCAGCACTAAAGCGGTCACGCCGGCGAGGACGAGGACGAGGGCCCCAAGGACGACGTAGGCAAGCGGGCCGGTGCGCAGCGGAGCGTGCTCACCACGCCGTTCCTCTGGTGGGATCAGATTGACAGGACGCATCGCTCAGTCCTCCAGAGCGAGTCCGAAGGGCAGGGTCAGCCGCGCTGCCGCAGCGTCGTCGAAGCCGGCCAGCGCCGCTGGCCGGACAACGCCGATCGGAGCGCCAAGGGCAGCCTCCATCCGCTGGGGCAGGCCCGCGATCGCGCTGCCAGGACCACAGAGAACGATCCGCTCCACCGGCAAGGCGCCCTCCAGGGCGCCGTAATAGTCGAGCGAAAGGCGAAGCTCGTCGATCAGGGCGGTGACGCCGTCCTCGAGCGAGCGCCGCGCCTCGGCGACGGTCTCGGGGTCGCCCTCGATCTGCTCGACGGGAGCCTCCAGTCCGACGTGCGTGAGCCACTGCGCGGTGTGCTCGGGGGCGATGCCGCGGGCGCTGACGAGGCGGGACGAGATCGCCTCCAGGCCAGCATGCGAAACGCGGGTGAAGAGACAAGCGTCGCCGCGGGCGACAGCGAGGTTGGTGACGTCGCCGAGGCTGCAGTAGAGAGCGGCGCCTTGGGGCTGCGGCGCCCCATCCTCAGTGGAAGCAGCATCGCCGGCGCTCTGATCCGTGGCGCCGGCGAGCGCGCGGATCATGCCGAAGGCGGAGAGGTCGACCCCAACCGGGTCGAGCCCGGCGCGCCGGATCGGCTCGATGAAGGAGGAGACCATGTCGCGCCGGGCCGCGACGACGACCACGTCCACCTGGGCCGCGCCCCCGTCCTCGGCAGCGACGCCACCGACCACCTGATGCTCCAGCATCGCTTGGTCGAGCGGCATCGGGATCTGCTCCTGGGCCTGGAAGCGGACCGCCGCCTCCATCTCCTTTGGATCCTCGATCGCGGGAAGCCGCATGGTGCGGACGACGACCCGCTGGTTGGCGATCCCGAGCCTCACCCGCTTGCCGAGCTTATGCTCGGAAAAGAGCGACTTCAGCGCCGCGGCAAGGCGATCGGGGTCAAGCACCTCGCCCTCGTGGAAAGCGCCGGGGTCCAGCGGGCCGATCGCCGAGGCGGTCACCTGCGCGGCGCCGTTGACGGCGACCTCGGTCGCGGCGATGCTGCCGGCCTCGATGTCGAGGCCGACGAGGCCGCCGGTCTTCTTCTGCCTGGTCAGGGAAAGCACGCCCTCCCTGGATCGACAGGAAAGCGGCAAACCTTTCGCCCTGCAAGTACTCAGTTATAGGAGAACTTGGACAGACCTACTAGGCGCGGGCTCAGAACGTGCTCAGATACCAATCGACCAGCTCTTCGCCGGCTAGCAGGCCGACGACGCCGCCGAAGGCGAGGAAGGGCCCAAACGGGATCGCCTGCTTGCGCGCCTCAGCCCCGTTCCGGGCAATCAGCGCCAAGCCCACCAGCGAACCGGCGAGCACCGCGATCAGAAGGGCGGGCGCGACTGAACGGCCCAGAAAGAGACCCATCAACGCCGCCAGCTTGACGTCGCCGAGGCCCATCCCGCGCGGATAGGCGAGCGCGGCGGCAAGCAACAGGCCCCCTGCGGCGATCGCGGCGATCGTCCGTTCGGGCAGGCTGCCCGGGTCGATCACGGCGGCAAGCGCGGCTCCGGCGATCGCTCCAACGAGGAGGATCTTGTTGGGGATGATCCGCAGCTCGAGGTCGGTCAGGGTCACCGCGGCGAGGATGGTGACGAAGACAAGCCCCAGCGCCACCTCCCCTGGCTCCTCCCAGAGGACGAGCGCAGTCGCCGCGTAGAGGGCGCCGAGGCCGAGCTCGACCAGCGGATAACGGGGTGAGATCGCCTCACCGCAACAACGCGCTCGCCCCCGCAGCGCCACCCAGGAGAAGATCGGGACGTTGTCGTAGGCGGCGATCTGCGCCCCGCAGGCGGGGCAGCGCGAGCGCGGCCCGACGATCGATTCCCCCCGCGGCGCCCGGTGCGCGACGACGCTGATGAAGCTGCCGGCAACCGCCCCGGCGAGAAACGCAAATATCACCATCGCCGCCATTTCAGGAAAGAGTTCGACGCTGGCACGCCGATCCTTGAAAGCTGGTGAGCGCTAACCGAGCGTCTCGCGCTGGATGTGCCAGGAGGGCGCCACCGGATCGAGGAAGTTCGGCGGCTCCATGTAGCGGAGGCGATCGTCGTATTCGTAGTTCTTGATGTAGCCGGTGCCGCCGGTGGTGCCGACCGCGCCGCGGAATTTCTGCGAGATCGCGCCTTTCACGGTCAGCGTGCCGAGCTCATCGCCGCAGTCGTAGTGGTCGACGATGAAGGAGTGGTCGATCGCCAGGATCGCGGCCTCGATTTTGAGGTTCGTCTGAGTCCCGGTGAGGTCGTCGCCGTCGTCGCATTTGCCTTTCACCGTGTCGTTGGTATCGGAGAAGGGGTGGCGGACGCGGACGAAGTTGTTGGCGATGAGGCCGAGCAGGCCGCCGCCGGTCCTGGTGATGTCGTCCCAGACGATGATGTCGTTCTCGGCGGCGATCGTCAGTTCGCCGGAGTAGGTGCCGCTGACCCGGGCCGTCCCGCAATCGGAACCGCTCGGATAGATCGCGGTGAAGGGCGAAAAGGAACTGGAGCACGGGCCCCATTCCTGACCGCCGTTATTGGGGCAGGAGTCGTTGGCGATGTAGACGACGCCGCTGGACGGGAAGGCGAGAGTCGAGGCGCCGTTCCGCGTCGTCACTTTCATCTGCGTGCCTTCCAGCTCGATCCTGGTCTGGCAGGAGAAGGTGTAGCTGGGACCGGCGATCGTTTTCAGCCTCGCGTTGGTCGACGGCGGTTTCAGCACCGGAGCCGTGGTTATGAACGTGCCTTTGAAGTTGTTCGAGGTCGGGGTGCCATCGCCGGAGCAACCGCCGTCCATCCAGCCTTTCGGGGGCGAGCCGACCTCGAGCACGTCGCTGGCATTGCGTCCGAGGATCGGGCTGCCGCAGATCGCGAAGTCGTCGTTGGTGTGCATCGGACCTTTGATGTTGTCCTGGGGGGCGAAGACGATGCGGTCACAGGTGTTCCCCCCGTGGTTGGAGAGCGCCACGCTTTCCCGCCCTTCGCGGCGAAATTTGACGCACTGCGTGTAGGCGCTGACGATCGTGTCGGAGTCGTAGACGACCGGGTCGGAGGTCTCGAGCTGGGTGAAGTAGACGTAGTCGAGCAGGCTGGCGCGTTTGTAGGTGGCGACGAGCGCGACTTTCGTCTCACCCGAATAGCCGGTCGAGCGGATGCGGAAGGAGCCGTTGCTGATTTTCCCGCTCTGCTCGAGCATCGATTCGACCGGTTTGGCCGGGTCGCAGGTCGATTTGCCGGTCGCCGGCAACAGCTCGATCGAGTAGGTCTCGCGGGCGGGGCCGGGGACAGAGCGCCGGTTGGCGGTCGAGCCCTGCTGGTTGACCGCGCTCGGGGTCGGCACGGTGGTGCAGCGTGACCAGTAACTGTTGTCGTTGTTGAGGTGGAAGGAGTAGTCGGCGACGCCGGCCTGCGCGGCAGCATGGGCGCGGCGGTGGTCGAGGTCGCGCTGGACCAGGTGGATATCGCCGTTGGTCGCGGCGAGCGTTGCCGCCGCCAGCATCGAGACCAGGGAGATCGCGCCGACGACTGCGATCATCGTGTAGCCGTCCTCGGCCGTGGGATCGATTCGCCGTTTGAGGGCGCGCATCAAACGCATGGCAGGTTCACCTGGGCGCTGTCCTCGCTGGCCGGTTCGATTCGCAGCGTCGCCGAGTCGCTGAGGGTGATCGCGGCGTTCGGTTCAGCCGCCGCCTGGGCGCTGGGCGAAACGGTGAAGGCGATGTTGACCTGGACGACTTTAGCCGCGCTTTCTTTCGTCAGCGGGGTAGCCAAAGGGGTCGAGGCGACCTGACCACCTTCGTAAGCGAAGTAGCGGAAGAGGGGAACGTCGGCCGCCGGTTCGCCCAGCTGGGCGACGCCGACGCCGTCGACCAGCTGCTGGGGGGTGGATGGGGCGCCCCAGGCCCAGTTCGCCGGTTCGGCGCCGGCGCCGATCGCGACCGTCTCGGTGACTTTGCCGCTCGCGACCGAGTAGACGTAGGTATTCGGCACCGGGGTGACCGCGGTACCGCTCTTCGAGAGCAGGATCAGTTTTTCGCCGGTGCTCCCTTCCTGGACGGGTGCCAGCCCCGGCGACACGCAGGCCGAGTGCAACCGGTCGATCATCCGCTTCATCACCGGGCGGCCCCGCTGGTTGGCGTAGACGCGCTCGGAGACGCGGTCCTGGCTACGAGTGGCGACCTGGACCATCATCAGGATCGCGCCAAACACGAGCATCGAGACCATCATCCCCACCATCAGCTCGATCAGCGTGTAGCCGCTCTCGTCTCTCATGGGCACGGTCCGGGTTCGGAGGAGACTGGGTCTTCGAGGTATACGTCGAGCTCGGTGCCCGCTTCGACGTCTTCATGGGTGAACGGCACGGGCACGCCAGAGGCTTCGATGTGCCTTTCACCATCGGTCGCGCAGACGTCGTAGGTGCTGAAGGGAAGACCGGGATCCGGCAAGCCGCCCTGCGCGTTGGCAGTGTAGGCGCGCACCACCGGTTTTTCTTCGTCGCATTTGGTGTCGGTGACTTTGACGACCGCCCCAGCGACCGGCGCGTTTTCGGGATCTTCGGCGTCGGTTCCACTCCAGACCGTCAGGTACAGGGCGGGCAGCAGCACGGTCACGGGCGTAGTCCCGTTCGCTGAGACGATCGCTTCGCCAACCGTCCCGGCCGGGACCGATTCCCCGCCCTGCGCGGGGTTGTTCCCCTCGCACGTGCCCGCGTACACCGCGTAAGCGGAGGAGAAGGGGAAGAGAGGCGTCGCCGTGACTTTTTCGTGCGGCGTGCCCGGCGTGCCGAAGGCCTTCGCCAGGTCCATGCCGCTGTTGAAGATCATCACCGCGTCGGCGCTGGAGGGAACCAGCGCGCCTTTGACGTAGGTCTGAAAGCTGGCCTCGATATCACCCGGTTGGTCGTACTGGAGCACCAGCGTGTTGGTGCTTTCGGCGACGACGCTGGTCGGCTGGGGCTGCGGCGCTTTGCCGTTTTCGTCGTAGAGGACCGGGCCCGACAGTTCCAGCGTGTACTGACCCGCCGGCAGGTTTCCGAAGACCGCGCAGCCGTTGGGGCCGGTCAAACCGCTGAACGCTTTCGTGCCGGTCCCGGTGAGCACCACGTTCTCGATCCCTTCGCCTTCGGCGTTGACGATCTGCACGGCGAGCGAGCCGCTTTTGGTCGAGATCGAGCCGTTCGGGGGCGCGACGAGGCTCTGCACGACGACCGGCGGGCGGTCGCCGATGCTGGGCCAGCTGATGGTCGAGCGGATCTCGATGTAGTCGGCAGAGGCCGAGCCCGTGTCGCATGAGGCGGTGCCGGTGCTGTCGGTCTGGAAGATCGCCGCCGATTCGATCGTGTAGGGCGTGTCCTGGACCCGCACGACTTTCGTCTGCACGAGGTTCGAAAGCGCAGAGATCCGCATCGTCCTCAGCCGCGCCAAGTCGGCCTGCGCCAGCCCGTGCGCCTGCGCCCGGTGACGCTGCTCGCCGGTCAAGCGGGTACCAGCGTCGAAAGCTTTGAAGACACCGACCGCGGCGATCGTCAGCAGCACGGCGCTGACGAGCACCTCGATGACGATGCTGCCCTGCTCGCTTTCGATCCGGTCGGTGATGCGGCGCACCTATTGCCTATCGGCATGGGAATCCGGCTTCTAAAGCCGAGAGCGGTAGCCGGGTTGGACATTTGATCCAAAGAAGAGGGCGGGCCCGAAGGCCCGCCCTCTGGACAACCGCACAGGGTTGTCAACTACTGAGCCTGCTTAGCCGGCCCACTGCCCGTCGGTCGGACAGCCACCGGTCGAATGCGGATCGCAGTCGGAAGTTGCGACGCCTTTGTCCGAGACGATCCAGAAGTCGGTCCCCGTCTCGGATTCGGTCGACACTTTGTATTTTTTGGCGCCTTCGACCGTGACCGTGAGCGTGGCGTCAACCAGGGTGGGCTCGATGGCTTCGAGTTTCCCTGCGTCCGCAGCAACACCACCAGCGGAAGCGTCGACCACGCCGCCGTTGTCGGTCGCGTAGGTCTCCATCGCGGTCTGAGCCGTCCTTGCCGCCGTCTTCGCGTCGGCGTCGGTGGCCTTGTCCCGCTGGTTGAAGAAGGCGGGGATCGCGATCGCGGCGAGGATGCCGAGGATCAACATGACGACGAGAAGCTCGATCAGCGTGAAGCCGGCCTCCCGATCACCACTGAGCCGGGCGCTCATCTTGGCCCGGAGATTCTGGAGAAACATTAGTGACCTCCTATGGTCCTAATCGTTTGCGCCAGAGCCCCGTCGCTTGAAGCCACGTGGTGTCTGTCGACCCCGGTGGTAGCCCGGCCGGCTCCCGCAAGGGAGCCCCGCAAGCTTTGCGCCCCCGCCTCACAGCGGGTTTGCCTTTTGCACCGAAGCACTGGCAGATTCATCACAGACCCCTAATCGACCACCGCTCAAATCCCTTAATCCCCGAAATTTGGGCTTCATCGCGCCAAAACTCAGAGTCGGGGCGATCCGCGGACCGACGACCTACGGGATATGCCGTAGACCCGGAATCAAGAGGGTTGAGTCGGCGACCCTTGCCGCGCGGGGCCGCTCAGTGTGTCCTCGAATTTCCTCAACAGCCCGAACAGCTCCTTGGCTTCCCAGCTGTCCCCCTTGCGCTGGTTGCGATGGCGGGTCAGGATGCCGGCCTCAGCGAGTCGCTCCAGGCCGTTGATCGCAGCAACCCGGGAGCGTCGACCAAGCTGGGCACGTACTCATGCGGGGGCGGGACGAATGCCGCCGCGGGCGGCGAGTGTCCGGCGATCCATCCCGCTCCTCGCGCAGCTGGCCAGCTCCGCTGAGCTTTGCAAGGTTAATGCCCTGGCCCTGTTGAGTCCTCCGCCTCGCAGGGCTGGCCGGTGTGCTCACAGATCACCCTGAGGTCGCGGTCAAAGCACCAGAGGATGATTTCGGGCCCCGCCGCCTCCGCTGCGGCGGCGATCAGGAAGTCGATCGCGGGACGGCGGTGGCTCCCGTCGGATGCCTCCGCGAGTTCGCGTTGGACTTCGAGGGCGCGCTCGGCGCTTGTGTTCTCCACGGGTATGCGCTCCAGCGGCGCAAACAAACTGTCGAAACGCCCCCGGTACTGATCCGCGGTCTCCGACTTGTGCATGGCCTCGAGGATGACTGGCGTGCAGGTGACGATCTCTGCCTGCTCGTAGCGAGCGGCGAGCTTCTCCCGTATATCGGGGCGCTGCGACTTCTGCGACCAAGCCCAGATCGAGGTATCGGCGAGGTAGCGAGGCACTAGAACCGTGGCCGCCGCTGCTCCTCCAATTCCCCCGGCCCAACTAGACCGAGTGCCCCGGACCGGATCCGCTCGGCCCCGCGACGCAGCTGCTCCCCACGGCTGACGACCCGCAGCGCCTCGTTGACGGTCTCCTTGTAGCCACTGGTGCCGAGCACCTCTCGGGCGCCCTCGAAGGCCGGGACCTCGATCTCAATCGTCGTCCGGTGCGTTGTCGCCACATGATTCACGCCACGGAGTATATCAAGCTATATCCCTAAAATCTGTATTTCATAGCCCAATAAATATAGATAAGAGCTACGAGCCGAGACTCAGCCGATCTTGTCGTAGAGGCTGAAGATCGGCAGGTACATCGAGATCACGATGAACCCCACCATGCCGCCGACGAAGACGATCATCAGCGGCTCGATCAGAGAGGTGAGCGCTTTGATCTTGGCGTCGACCTCGGTCTCGTAGAAGTCGGCGACTTTGCTCAGCATGTTTTCCAGCTGGCCGGTTTCCTCGCCGACGGCGACCATGTGGCCGACCATCGGCGGAAAGATCGGGTTGCGTTCTATTGGCCCGGCAAGCGCGCCGCCTCGCTTCGCCGCCGCATAGAGGTCTTCCATCGACTGCTCGAGGACGACGTTGCCGGCGGTTTCGCCGGTCAGCTTGATCGACTGCAGCATCGGCACCCCCGCCGCGACCGAGCCGGAGAAGGTGCGCGACCAGCGGGCCAGGGCGATTTTCTGGATCACGTCGCCGATCTGGAACGGAATCCGCAGTTTGAAGCGGTCCCACATCTCCTTGCCGCGGTCGGTCTTCTTCCAGCGGAAAAAGCCGACGGTGAGGCCGACCAGCGCCGGGATGATGATGAACCAGTAGCCGGTGATCGCGTCCGAGGCCGTGACGCAGAGCTGCGTCGGCAGCGGCAGCGCCGAACTTTCTTCAGGGTTTTCTTCAGCCAGTTCTTCGAAGATGCCGGCGAACACCGGGATGACGAAGGCGACGATGGCGACCAGCGCGACCACGGCGAAGCCGAAGACCAGCAGCGGGTACATCATCGCCGATTTCACCTGGCGCCGAAGCGCGTCGGCTTTCTCCACCTGGTAGGCGACCCGGTCGAGCGAGTCCTCCAACCGCCCCGACTCCTCGCCGGAGCGGACCATTGCCCGGTAGAGGCGGTCGAAGACGTCCGGGTGGCGCTCCATCGCCTGCTCCAGGGTGCTGCCGGCCTCGACGTCGGCCCGCACCCCCGCGACGGCCTCCTTGATCTTGTCGTCCTGAGTCTGCTCCTCGAGCGTGTGCAGGGTGCGCAGCATCGGCATCCCCGAGGCGACCAGGGTCGCGAACTGGCGCGAGAAGACGGCAAGCTCGCGCACGTCGACCGACTGCCAGCGTTTGAACAGGTCCTCGATCGCGAAGGGCGCCTTCTTCTCGCTGACGTCGAGGACGATCAGGCCGCGCTGGCGCAGCTGCTCGGTGACCTGCGCCTTGGAATCGGCCTCGAGCTCACCGACGGTCGCGGCCCCGGCGACGTCCATCGCGCGGAAGGCGAAGGTGCTGGCGCTTGCCATCGGCTATGCCCCCTGGTTGTACGCGGGCGGGGGGGCGCCCGGGACGCCCTGTCCGGCGCCGTTGGCGTTCATCGCCGCCGTCGGCACCGCAGCGCCGCCGAGCAGCCGTTTGAGCTCCTCCGGCACCGAGGCGCGCTGTTCGGCGAGCGTCCGGGTGATCGACCCGGCTCGCACAAGCCGCGCCAGGTCGGCGTCCATGGTCTGCATGCCGACGGCGCCCGAGGTCTGCACGGCTGCATATATCTGGTGGGTCTTGCCCTCGCGGATCAGGTTGCGGATCGCGGGCGTCGGGACCAGCACCTCGGTGGCGACGACCCGGCCCATCCCGTCGGCGGTCGGCAGCAGCTGCTGGGTGACGATCCCCTGCAGGGCG
>Ga0190265_10001411_pt1 | contig 15807 bp, 18 predicted proteins | sample Popmic124T_FD_133135 | JGI IMG/M metagenome (GOLD analysis project Ga0190265, IMG submission 133135) | Populus adjacent soil microbial communities from riparian zone of Indian Creek, Utah, USA - 124 T | ecosystem: Environmental > Terrestrial > Soil > Riparian zone | place: USA: Utah | collected...
TCCCTCATGAGGTATGTGCCCAATGAAAATTCGCAACGTCTTGTCCTGCGTTAAGCCGAAGAATTTGAAAAGCTGACGGCGTTTGAAAAAGAACTCACAAACGACCAAAAATAAAATCAGCAGCAGGGCCGTGAGGAAATTCGCGCCAACTCCGACTGAAAGGTCGTACCAAAGGCCGTGTTCACTCGATGGAGGGGATGTCCATAAATTCGAAGCCACGCTAACGGTTCCGGTGGATTCAGCCATAGAATCGCGACCGTAATTAAATCGTTCTATCGGCGCAACATGCGAAGTAGTCATTCAGCGTGAGCAAGGATTGCCGAGGATGCGACACCTGATTCAATCCGCGCATGATTTCACCACCGTTCCGTACAATTTCCTTCCTGTCGTGCACATTACTTTAGTGTCTGCCGCCGGGATGGATTTGCCGCGGCTGAAGCAGGCGTAGGGCTAACGCCGCGTTGCATGCAAATGGCGGGTCGCGCTCGTGGTGCGGAAATGGTTATCGCGTGTTCGAAAAGCATTTCAGGCGCGCGGCATCGACGCGTGTTGGAGATGGTTTGTGCGGCGGTGGTTCTGAGGTGAACGGTGACTTTGGCGGTGAAGGCACGCAAGACGTGTGGAACGCGTTCTTCGGACGCTGATCGATTTTTGCGTCGCGGTGGTCGCTTTCGTCAGGTAATCAGCAACGAATCATGCGACTGCGTTTTCCGGCTTTTTGTTTCTTCCTGGCGGGCGCTTTCTTCATAGCCAAGGGAGTCATGCTGGATATCGCGGGGCGTAAACTGGGTTTGACCGGATTCGCCATTGGCCTCGCCGCGCTGGGCGTGTGGTGCATGCCACACGCGGCAACCAATTGGCGTGGGCGTATCGGCCGGTGGCTCGCCGTTCTGGGAATTCTTGCGCTATTCCCGCCATGATTCTTTTTCTCAGCCTGGCGCTGCCCTCGCCGCAAAAAGGCCATACGCCATTGTTGTTTCGGCTCCCAATTTCGATCGGCTGCATTCTATTAGTGGCGGGTTGGATCTTGCGTTGCTGGGAAAACAGTCACGCTCATCGCCGTTGGCGGATTGGACTGGGCCTGGCCTTGAGCTGGTATCCTGTCTTTGGGGTCGGCGCGTCACTCGGTTGGGGCGGCGGCTATTGGCCCGCTGGGCTTCTTTGGGTCGCGCAAGGCTGGCTTCTCTGGCCGCCGAAACTGGATGCGACTTTGCGACCGCCGCGAATTTCCTGATCCGTTGCCGCGATCAAACGCGGACGGACGTGCCGCAGCCTGAGCCGATTTCTACAGAAGGAAACGAAGCGCGAAGAACATTCTGCTCTGAATTGATTTTTGCCTCTCCGACCACTACGACCGGTCCCGCCGGGGAGACAATCGAGGCCTTAACCTCCCACCAATCCAGAAAGGTATCAACGACTTCCCAAGTCGCTCCCCGGTCAATGCTGCGGCGCACGACACCGTAGATGCGTTCGCCGTCTGCACCGTTGGTCGTGGATACCATGCCGGCAGCGAACAAGTTACTCGAGCCACCAGCAGCGATGGTCGTGTCGTAAGTCCAGTAATTCGTATTCGCCTGATAATCGTCCGCTGTCACCAAACTCTGGCCGCGAGCGGCGTTAGTCAAAGAGCCACCTGAAGCACTGCCAAAAGGAGTGAGATCGGATGCGGGATTGAGAATCGGCAAAACGTTTTCATAATGGTTCAGCAGTGACAATGAATGCGAATGGGCAATTGGCACCGTTTTACGGTGCAGCCAGCCGGCGAATGGGTGCGATTTTGGACGTGCCGACGGTCAACTCGCCGATGACACAGACGTTGCCCAGAGCGTCGCTCGCGACACCGAACGCCTGCGCCTCCGTGGCCCCGACGGGCAGGAACGAATCCGTTGTCACCCAGGGCGCGACCCCGTCTGCGCTCCCGCGCACGAGCCACGTCCGGTTGGGCGAGACTCTAGTCAACGGAACTGAATCAACTCAACGGGCGGACCGACTTTCAACGAGCCGCGCGCTTCCAGGCATTTCTGTAATGTTCAACGCCGTTGTGGCACTTCTCATCTCCTACTGCCGCATCGCCCTTCGCCAAAAATTTTTGGGCTTGATCGATCTTCTTGCTCGATGCGCCAGCCGCAATGGCGTCCTGAATCGCAATAAATGCCAGCAAGCGGTCGGCTTGCAGGATTCGATCAACGAGTCCCTGCAACATCGCCACGGGAATTTGACTCTGTCCGCCTTTAATGAGCGTGCAAAGCTTCCTGATCGTGAATGCGTCCTCACGGAATACTCGCCGGCCATTGCCTTCGAGGTGTGTTTCATCCCTCCACAGTTCCGCTGCGGTTGATTTGGTTAAATGCTTGATGGCCTGGTCCAGTTTCCTGCCGTTGTTCGGATCCGTTACCGAAGATCTAAGGGCAATGAGTTCGGTGAGAACGCTTTCATCGACGCCGCGCGAACCCAAAACCGTAACAGTGAAAGAACAGGAAGCGGAGTTCCCGTTCACGTCGCTGGCGGTGCAGGTGACGGTGGTAGTGCCGATCGGGAACGTATCGCCCGAGAGCGGCGCGCAAGTGAGAGCGGGTGATGCGTCACAGATGTCTGTTGCGACAACCGAATAAGTTACCGCCGCTCCAGCTTCACTGGCGAATGCGACAATGAAGTTCGATGGACAGCTAATGATCGGCGGCGTGCTGTCCGCCACCGTTACAATGAAAGAACAGGTGCTGGACAAACCATCTGTGTCCGTCGCGGTGCAAGTGACGGTGGTCTGGCCGAGGGGGAAGACGGAACCGCTGGCGGGCACGCACGTGAGTGTGGGCGGAAGGTCACCGTCATCCGTGGCGGTGACAGTGAAGTTGACCACGGTTCCACCGCCGCCGGAACAGTTCGTCACCACGTTCACCGGGCAGGTAATCATCGGAGGCACAAGTTCCCGGTAAACAACAATCGCGAAGTCATCAGAGTTAAGGTTGTTGGACACTGACTGGGACCGGCCCGCCACGACCACCATTCCATTCGGGCCAAGAGCAAGTGCGCTTCTGCTGTTGACGATATCGCTTCCGTTTGCCGGACCGTTATACCGCCGCTCCCAAAGCAATGCGCCGTCCGCTGCTGCATACTTCGCCGTATAGTAGTCAGAAGCGTTTATCGGAAACCCGTTGCTGACGCTGACAGAACTTCCCGTCACCACCACATTGTCATTGCCATCCACTGCGACGGCAGAGGCGCCGTCACTGCCGTTCGTCGCGTTCCCGTATCGCCTCTCCCAAATTAGGGCGCCGTCGGCCGCCGCATATTTGGCTGTGTAGTAATCGTTGCCGGATAAAGAATCCGGGAAGTATCTACCCGTCACAACGATGTTGCCGCTATCATCCACCGCGACGGCATTGGCTGAATCAGAACCATTCGCGGGGCCGTTGTAGCGCTTTTCCCAAAGCAGCGCGCCGTCTCCCGCCGCATACTTTGCCGTGTATAAATCAGTGTTGCCATTGGCGAAAGTGCCCCCTGCGACGACCACGTCGCCGTTGGCGTCCACGACTATCGCTGCAGGAATATCCTGACCATTGCCAGGTCCGTTATAGTGGCGCTCCCAAAGCAGCACTCCATCCGCCGCCGCATATTTGGCTGTGTAGTAATCGGAGTTGTTCTGAATTCCAGTCACGACCACGTTGCCATTGGCATCCAGAGCTACCGCGATGGCGCGGTCGTCACGTGCTCTGTCGTATCGTCTCTCCCAGAGCAGCGCGCCATTGGCGGCGGCATATTTGGCGGTGTAAAAATCGGCGTTATCGATCCCGCGTGAGGTGCCGGTCACCACCACATTCCCGTCAGTGTCCACGGCCACCGCACTCCCGGTCCCGTTGGTGTAGCGCTTTTCCCAAAGCAGCGCGCCGTTCGCGGCCGCATACTTCGCGGTGTACAGATCCTCCATCTGACTTCCATCGATAGGGCTTTCGGGACCCCTCGAAAATCCCGTCACGATCACGTTCCCCGTGGCGTCCACTGCAAGAGCGTTCGCCTGATCCGTGCTGTTCCCAATCCCGTTGTAGCGTTTCGACCAAAGCAATGCGCCGTTCTGGCTGTACTTGGCGGTGTAGTAATCGTAGAAACAATCGTCGCAATCCGCAGGGCCGTTGTTTCCCTTGGACCAACCCGTCAAGATCACGTTTCCGCTGCGATCCACCACCACCGCCCGCGGATTGTCGATTCCGTTTCTTGGCCCGTTGTATCGTTGCACCCATGCCTCAATCACAGCGGCTCGCGCCGGAGGGGTCACGAGCGCGAGCACGAGTAAAAGCGAGGCGAGTAGAGTGAAGAGGAAGTTTGGCTTGTTCATAGGATTCTCAAATCGTGTTCACGGCGTTGCCAATTTGCGGACAACCGCGTGCGCAACCCCGTCGCTCCCATTCGCCTGCCCGCCGACGAATACGTTTCCAACGGCATCGCTGGCGGCACCGCGCGGGAACGTGTTTATGCCGGTGGAGCCTGCATAGTCGTCGGTCGTCACCCACGTCGCGCCGCCGTTGATGCTGGCGCGGGTGATCCACCTGGAGGTGTTCCCGCTGTTAATTTGCCCGGAAGTGAAGATGCGGCCATAAACATCGGCGGTAATCGATTTACCCACGTTGCTGGAACCGGAAATGACATCATCCACGGTCTGCCAGGTGGCGCCGCCATTGGTGCTCCTGCGGGTAATCCAATGTGTCTTGGTAATTCTCTTCACCGTAAGGTTTGCCGCACCCGTGACGTAGAGATTGCCACTCGCATCAGAAGTGATCCCGTTGGCGTAAGATCCGTAGGTGGGGACGCGGTAATCATCCACCGTCGTCCAAGTCGCGCCGCCATTTGTGCTGCGACGGACGATCCAGGCATTCGAGAGTCGTCCCGCGGCAAAAACTCCGGCTGGAGACACCGTCATTCCCATGACGGCGGGGTTTGCACCGGGAATGTCATCGACGGTCGCCCAAGTTGTGCCGCCGTCGAGGCTACGGCGAATAAGCCAATGATGCTTCCCTTGCGCGTCCCACATCATTCCACCAGCAAAGACTCGGCCCACTCCGTCCTGCACTACTGCGAATGGACTGTTGTAAAGGCCCGAAGCGATGAAGGAATCAACGATGTCCCAAGTGTCGCCGCCATCGATGGAACGGATGGTGAGCCAGTTTTTGGAGTTAGGGCTTCCAGGCGGACGCGCGCTCGCCGTGGCGAAAACCGCCCCCGAAGGACCGACCGTGACGCTCCAGCAATTCGCGAACGTCGTGCCCGGCACATCGAAGACATTCAGCCAGCTTTGGCCGCCATCCAGGCTCCGGCGAATGATGCCGTGCTGCTGTCCGGCGGGATCGCCCATCATGCAGGCTGAGAACACGATGCCGTTTCCAGCCGCCGCGAGGCCCGCGACCGCGGCGCCTTTGCCTGGAATGCTTTGAAAATCATCCACGGTTTCCCATGCGGATTGGCCGAATGTGGAAACGGATGTCGCGAGTAACAAGGCCGCGCCCAAGCTGCCAATGAAGTTTTGTTTGTTCATAAATGTGTTCCCGAGTTGCGTTGCGTTGGCTGAGAAACTGTTCACGGAGAGTTAAACCGGCGTGGAAGCAACGACCTTACAACGCAAAGAATAATTCTACAGGACGGGCGAAAACCCTCGGGAAGCTTATTCTGTCGTGACCCGCGGCAGTGTCGCCGGGGCACGGGCCGCGTTGAGAGCGGCGCGGCAACGTTGCAACCGTGCCTGCACGTTTGGATCGCCCGGCGTGAGGTCCTCAAGGCGTTCGAGGTGGAAGATGGCGGCCTGCAGGCGTGCGAGGCTGGAAGATTCGTGCGCTTGAGACCAATGCCAGTCGCTGATTCGCTCCGGCCCTACGGCAAACCAATCCTTATGATGTGTGCGGAGAGAACGGAGCGACTCGGCCAATTCGCTGGCTCCGGCAGATCGCGGCACAATTCGACGGCCGAATGGAGTGGGAGCCAGTAAGCGGGCGTACTCGTACAAGCTTTGTGCAGGGTATTCGGTTTCGGTGAACTTCCAGACTCGAATGACACCAGGAGAGGCCAGCGTGACGAGTTGGTTGGAGGTGGTGAATACCGCGCTGATTCTGCCTTCGTGCGGCAAACGCGGGCTCACGGCTTCGCCGGTGGCCGCGTCCAAGAGGCGCACAAAATCCTCGTCGCAGCGGGCGACAATGAATCTCCCGTCGGGGCTGAACGAAGCGACTCGCACCGCTTTGCTTTGCATGACCGAGGGAGGGAGCATGATCTCGCCGGTGAAGCTGTCCCATACTTTCACTTCCGGCCCCAGTCCCGCCGTGAGCACGCGCCGGCCATCGGGACTCCAATCCAGCGTGTACAGGCTTCCTCCATGCTTGAAGTAGGGTGTGAGGGGCTGACCAGTTCGCGCGTCCCAGACGCGGCCACTCTGGTTTTCGCCCACGGCGCCCACTCGGCGTCCGTCGGGGCTGAACGCGGCGGCATTGATCGGCGCGTCATTATCTGAACGAACACCCACAGGCTTGGCCGTCAACACCTCGCGAAGTTGCAGGCTTCCATCTTCCAGGACTGCGGCGGCGGTACGAAGGTCGGGGCTTATTGCCAACCAATCGCGGTCTGTTCCCGGCCACGCGATTCTGTGGCGTAATGGTCCGTCGGCCGCATTCCAGACCTGCGTCGTTTTGTCATCGCCGGTGGTGAGAACCTCACTGCCAGTCGTATTGAAGAAGACATTCCTGACCGGAGCGCCATGGAACAACTCGAAGCGCCGGATCGCGCTGCCTTCGCGCCGCCAGAGTGTAGCGGAACGCGACTCGCCGAAAAAACGTTCCGTGCCTGCGGCCGCCGCCCATTGTCTTCCGGTTCGATCAAAGACCAGGCAGCCGGCCATGCCCCCGCCTGGTGCAGGCATTGGTTCGCTGATTTCCTTGAACGTCGCCACGTCCACGAGCCGGACCGTTCTGTCTTCAAGTCCCAGCAGCAACTGACGGCCATCGGGCGAGGGGGTGATTGTCCGCGTGCCATATAAACGCAGTGACCGGTCAAGTGGTAAGAGCGCAAGGTCCCACACCTTGACGGTGCCGTCGTCACTGGCGGTCAGGAGACGACTGCCGTCGCGGCTAAACCGGACGGACTCCGTCCAACCAGAGTTCCACATCGGCGGAACAACTGGTTGTCCGGTTTCGGTGTCCCAAATCCTCGCGGTGCCATCATCGCTACCAGCCGCAATGCGAACACCGTCGGGTCCGAAATCGAGGCAGCGGCTATGGCTGAACATCTTGAGCGCGGGCAAAACTTCCGAGTGCGAGTTCGCGTCCCGTACGTGAATGAAATGTTCCAAGTCGCCCGTTATCAATCGTCGCCCAGTCGGATCGAAAGCCAGGACGCGAGGAATCCCGGATCCGGGAAACGGTTTGCCGAGAGAAGTGCTGGTGGCGGTATCCCATAGTTGAAACTGGAACAAATCGGTCAGTCGATCTGCGAAGGTTGCCGTCGCAATCCGGCTGCTGTCGCGATTGAAGACCGCCTTCCGCACAGGTTGTTCGTGCCGCAGCGCGGCGCCATTCGCCTGGCCGGAGCGCGTCTGCCACCTGCGAACGGTTCCGTCAGTGCTGGCCGTAATGAATTGTGTCGAATCCGAAGCGAAGCCGATCATCGTCACGGTGTTCTCGTGACCGGTCGCTTCAGCAATGACCTTGCCTGTGTCCGCGGAGATAATCTGCACGGTGAAGTTCGTCTGGGCCACCACAAGCCAGCGTTCGTCCGGACTCAACGCCGCCGCGGTCGCATTCGTTATCTCAGGAAACACGGGCACGCCGGTCGTGGCATCCAGCAAAGCAATCCGAGCCGGGAGACCGACATTCGCAGCATCGCCTGTTCGGAGGATGCCGGTGACATAAAGGCGCTGTCCGCCGTGAAGGAATTGTGCATGTCTGGCGGGCTCTGCGAACTTGAACTCGACAATGGGCTTCGTGTCGTCGGCTGTGTTCCAAATGCGCACCACGCCATCAAAACAAGCGGTGACGATCCGTTGTTCGTCGGGACTGAAATCGGCAGACCGCACGTTCGCCGGGTGAACGAAGACGCTTTGCAATTTGGGATGCTCGTTCAACGCCCACTGGAAGCGAGTGCGGTGGATGAATTCTTCTGCTGGAGCGTTCGTGACCAAACGCAATGCTTCCGCAAGCCAAGCGAGGGAAAAGGCTGCATTCTCTTCATCCATTTCGCGAATGCCGTTGGCGACATTCAGGCGAACCAGATGTTGGCGATTCTCGTCGGCAAGCTTTGTCTTCTCCTCCGCCAGCTTGGTCTTGTCGGCAGCGAGGTCACGCACGATGTGCGTCTGCCGCGCTTGCCAGAGCCAGCCAGCAGCGATTAACGCGGCTACCGCAATGGCCATGATGCCGGCTCGCTGAACGAATCGCAGCCGTCGTTCAATCCGATGCAACCTCGCCAATGACTTGCCGCTCTGGAGCAATTCCAAATCAGCGCGCATCTCGGTGGCGCTGGTGTAACGGTCGGCGGGATCGTGGCGGCAGGCGCGGGCGATGACGGCGTTGAGTTCCATCAAGCCTTCGCGGTCGGGCAACTCGCGCAATTGCGTGGGCAGTTCGGGAAATTCCTGGCGGTCTTTCCCGGTGGCAATTTCGTAGAGAACTTTGCCGAGACTGTAGAGGTCGGCCTGCGCCGTGCCCGAGCCTTCCGGGGCGGCGAAGCCTTCGGTGCCCACATAGGTGTGCGTGGCATCGACACCCGCGACCAAGCCGATGTCGGCCAACTTGGGCACGCCGTTGACGAAGATGATGTTCGACGGTTTTACGTCGCGGTGGACGAGGCCGTTCTCGTGCAGGTTTTCCAGCGCTGTGGTGAGCGCGATGCCGATTTGCACGCACTCCTCGAACGGGATTCGCGCGCGTTGAAACAAATCGCTCTTGAGCGTGCGCGGCGAGTAGTTGTCGGGATGGATCTGGCCGCCGGTGACAACATCATCGGCCAATTCCATGACGTAGTAGAAATAGCCATCGCCGCGGCCAACGTGGAGGATGTCCACCTGGCTGTCGTGTTGGCGGGAAATGGGTTCGAATTTGAGAATGCCCTCGAACTCGCGCTCGAAGGGACGCTCGTGATCGAACGAACTGCGCGTGACAATTTTCACGGCGCGATACGCGCCAGTCACGCTGCGGGCCAGCCACACTTCGCCGTAGGCACCGCGACCGATGCGCTTGATCAGTTCGTGGTCGGGAACGGGCGGAGGAACGGGCAGCGCGGGCGACCCGCCCGCATCGGTCGGCGACGCGCCGGCCGAAATGGCGATGGCCCTTGCAGCGGGTTCAGCGTTGGGATTCAGAGCGGAGTCTTTTTCCGTTCCGTCCGGCAGGTTGCCGGGCGGGACAGGCTGGTAGCCTGTGCTACCCGGAGCTGGATCGGGTTCGTTCATGCGATTCTCTCGTTTGAACGCAGAAGTTGACGTGAAATGCGCCGACGCAAAAGGCGCTGTATAGAACCATCCAAAGATTTTGGCAACACGCGGTAGCGACGGATTGGCGGCAGCGATGGCAGCAGTTCAATCAGCAGCCGCACCCATCTGTTATGGAATTCCAGCTTCATCCGGTCAGCCCGCCCCTCGAATTCCTTCGAGGACTGGAGACGATTCTCCCTCTCCCCTCAACGGGGAGAGATTTCCCCGAAGTATTCGCACATTGAACCCCTGAACTGTAGCAGCCGACGCAAGGAGGCTCTGACTTCCTTCGCCGAAAACAGAATGAGCCTCCTTACGTCGGCTGCTACGAGGGTCGGGGTGAGGGGGTGGGAAGGTGTAAATACGCTGGGGATGGAATAGAGCGCGCCTGGCACCACCACCCCTCACCCTCAATCCCTCTCCCCGTTGAGGGGAGAGGGCAGTCTGCTGTGGACGTCCTTCTGGTTCCTTTCGGAGTTTCTTCTTATCTGTGTTCATCTGTGGTTTGAACTGTTTTGGGATCAAACGCCTTTCGCTTCCAGCGCCTTCGCCTCCTGCCGGATCAGTTTCGCGATGCGGTGCTTGGCCACATAAATATGCGCGATGGTGACGTTCAGCGCCTTGGCGACATCGCGAGCCGGCCAATTCTTGAGCACAAACAGATCGAACATCTGGAATTGCTCGATCGAGACGCGGCGCTTCACTCGTTGGATCGCGGCGTCCATCAGGTTCTTGCGCCATTCATCGTCCCACGCATGTTCCCATTGCTGCTGCACCTGGTTATCAGGCAGGCGTTCCATTAGCGGGGTTTGCCGGGAGTCCTCAGAGGGACCGACCATCACCGGCCGGCGAGCGCGCTTCTCAAATTGGTTTGCGATCTTGGAGCGCGTGACGGTGAGAAGCCACGTCTTGAAGGCGCACTTGACCGGGTCGTATTCGAAGCGGGGAATGCTCTTGGCGACGGCGAGCACGGTCTCCTGCACCACTTCCTCAGCTTCCTGATGAGAGAGGCCCCGTTGCATGGCAAAGCCGTAAATGAGCTTCCAGTAGGTGTTGAAGAAATCGCGCCAGCTTTCGTTGTCCTGCCAGTTTTTAAGCCGGCCCAGCAAGCTCTTGCGCGTGGGGATGAGTTCTTCCGGGCAGTCGTCCATCCGAGGTTGGTCATTCATCATCCGATCGCGGCCGGGCGCAGAATGTCCTCGCGCGACGGAACACGACGGATGATTAAACCAATCGCGCGAGGGCGTCCTTACAAAAATTACGGAGGAACCGTTTCGCGTTGCCACGACGCAGGCGGCGTCTCTCAATTCTTTTCGTAATCGTAATCGCAATCTCCCGCCAACCACGCCGAGAAGCTTGCGATGTGGGAGGACGAGAAGAGGTTTGGCGACCCTAACGGGATTCGAACTCGTTTCCAGCGTTTCGGGATTCTTCGTTAAAACGACGTTGTAACCCCGTCTTTATTGGGTCTAACCGGAGTTGACCTTTCGTCCATCAAAACGGTTTCTACGACGAATTGCGAAGGTTCTCTGTCAGGTTTTGTCAGGGGTTTAACCGACGAGTTCCACACTTCCACACTCTCCAGAATTGACGATCCGGTATTGGTATGGCGAAGCCACGCGCTGGAACTGCGAAACCTTGGGGTGTGAGAAAAAATTGTTCTTCGATCTTTGTGATCGAACTACAAGCAATGTTTACGGGCCTTCCATCAGTGTTTTCAAGATACGGAATTGACGTTCCGGGCAGTTGTATATGGCGAAGCCAACACACGAAACTCCGAAATCTGAATCCACTGCGAGTGAGGCGAAGGTCACAGCCGCGAAGCCCGCTTACATCGACAAGATCGAGCAAGCGGCTGATCTCCAGATCACCGTTCGCACTCTCGAAGACTGGATGCGGCGACGGCTGATTCCGTATTACAAGATCGGCAAGACGGTGCGGTTCAATCCTGAAGTCGTCCGCCAGAGCCTCGACGAAAAATTCAAATTCGCCGCGCGATAACCAATGGACGCTGAGATCAATTACGATTGGGGCGTCCGCGATGCTGATGCGCTGGACGGCGGGGACCACACGGACTTTGACTACGACGCGGTGGAGCGCGCTCTCGGTTCGCGGAACGGACTCGATGACGAAGGTTACGCGCGTCTCGCCCAGGCGTTTGTAGTGGTGCTGACGTGGATGCTCAACACTCGGCTCTGCCAAGGCGCCGATGCGTTCATCGGTCGGAGAGCGATTGCGGCGGCGTGGGTTCTGAAGCCAGAGATGTTCAACGGCCTGTCGCAAACCCAGGTCGCGGCGTTGATCGGCCAACACAAGATGGCGATCAGCAAGAGTGCGTCAGACTTCTCGCGAGTATTCGGGATCCGCAACCGCGGACAGATGCACGGGCATAATTTCAAAGTCTCGGCCACTTCCACCAACCCGTTGCCAGATGTTTCGCCGGTCGCTCCGTCCACAGATGAGAAGCCGGAAGCGAGGCTTGCGGCATGAACAAGGAGCGTTTCCCGCTGTCGTGGCCGGACGGAAAGCCGCGCACGCCGGAGCATCGTCGCGAGCGTTCACGATTTCGCCGGCCCGGATACGCGTGGGTTGGGCACTCGATGAGCGAAGCTGTCGATCTGATTACGGCCGAAGTGCGGTTGCTTGGCGGTGCGTCCTCGATCGTGTCGTCGAACGTCCGCCTCCGCGTGGACGGCCTGCCCTACAGCGGGCAGGCGCAACCCAAAGACCAAGGCGCGGCGATTTACTTCATGCTGAAGGGAAGGCCCGTCGTCTTCGCGTGCGACAAATACAACCGCGTCGAGTGCAACCTGTTCGCTATCGGCAAGACGATTGAAGCGACGCGCGCGGTGGAGCGATGGGGCGCGGCCAGTATCGAACAATCGTTCCGCGGCTTCATGGCACTGCCTGAGAAAGCCAGCGGTCCCGATCCTTACGAACTGCTCGGGCTGAAGCATGGCTGCACCGAAGACGATCTCAAAGCCGCCTATCGTGAAGCGGCGAAAACTTTCCATCCCGATGTGCCGGTGACTGGCAGCTACGCGAAGTGGCAGCAGATCCAGGACGCACACAATTTGATTGCCCAAAACGTCACAGCAGCCCTGAAAGGAGGTCAGTGAAGAAAGAACCCCATGAAACAAAAATGCGCGGGGTCGCTCAAACCGCCGCGCATCAACTAACGCCTTCACCAATAGGCATCTCGTCAAACCTCACACTGCCGCGCAACCCGCTGCTGGATGCTGAACCGGAACTGGCGCAGTTCTATTCCGCCGCTGCACTCGCCGAGCACGCGAGGGAGTTCGCGGCGCGGTTGCTCATGTGCGGCCGGCTCGAACGATGGGAGGATGCGTGAAAGCCGATCACTGGATGCCTTTCTACATCGGCGATTACCTCCGCGACACGATGGGGCTGAGCCGAGCCGATCACGGGAGCTACATGCTTCTCATCATGGCGTATTGGACAAACGGAGGTCCGTTGCCCGATGACGCCGATCACCTCGCCGAAATAGCAAAGGTTCAGCAATGCGAGTGGCAATGCGTAAGCAAACGACTCGCGAAGTTCTTCCAGGTCGAAGCCGGTTTCTGGCGACACAAGCGAGTTGATACCGAACTCGCCGTTGCGAAGGAGCGTCACGAGCGTCGTTCCAAGGCTGGAAAAATCGGAGTGGAAGCAAAGCGTCAGCGTCGCGTTAGCAATGCTGAACCATTGCTTGAGCAATGCGATACACAGTCACAGTCACAGTCACATATTGACAGAGAGAGTGGCGCGCCCGTCGAGCCGCTGTCGTCATTTCCGAAAACGGAAGCGGAGGCGAAGCACGCGGCGGCGTGGGCGGGCTGTCCAGAAGAGTTCGCATGTTCCACGTGGAGTAAAGCAATGAGCCGAGGGGGACGGGACGCGAAGGACGTGCTGATTCGAAGTTGGCAGCATTACCTCCGGACGGAGTGGAGCTACGAGCAGAATCGAAACGCGAAACCAACTGCATCGCCACTTCCGGCCGGCCACAGCGGTCCCGTTTTTCTTGGCACCCAGGTCAAGGCAACCGAGCAATTGCTGTCGGACGTGACTTCGAAGTTGAAGAGATTGGAGCCGCCGAATCCGTTGAACTACGAGAACGGTGAGAGCAACAAACGCTTCCATGAGGACCGGAAAAAGGTTTTGGACGCTCGTGTTCCTTTGGTGGAGGAGAAGGCCAGGCTGGCCGAGAGGTTGACAGAGCTACGGCGCAAACAGTCGGAAGGGGATAGCAACCGGTAGCAAGGGCGAGTTCCGAATTCTTTCGATGCGCAGGGGCAAGACCAATGCAGCTTGGGTGTTCACGACGAGATTGCGCGCATCCCGTTGCTTTGAACATTTCGACAGCCGCGCGCCCTGCTTCACGAGCCACGGCAAGGATCGCTTTCCAATCTGCGTTTGAGTGTTCCACGTGGCCGAGCATGGCGCGGAGGGGCGGACAAATACGGGGTGGTGCGCGGGGCAGAATTGACGTTTGGGCAGTTATAGGAAAACGAACCGCGATTGCGGACTTACGATCATGAGAATCGAATTATCACAGAGCACCTTGGAACGAAAGCTGAACCGAAGCCGCAAGGCCATTGTCGCCAAAATTCAGTCGGGCGAACTTAAGCCCGATGGGGCGATTGTTTGTGGCGGCAAGCAAAACTTCACCTTCGATGCCGTCCACTTGCCCGCCATCCGAAAGTTATTCGCTGGCGGTCATCAAGTCGTCATGTCGCTGATGCTCTTTGCCGTTCTCGCCTTCCACACCGCTGCTGCTGACCTCGGGTTTTTCAATTTGGTGAACGCGAGCACCAACAACATTGCCGGCATGGCGACGAACGTTTACGGGTCGAGCTTCAATGCGATCGACGTGAGCGAAGTTGACTATCTTGGCGTGCAAGTTCTCGTCCGGCCAACGGGCGCCACAACGAACGGAGCGGTAACGCTGAAGTGGGGCGGCTCGATTGACAGCACTTCTTACGACACGGATTGGCATTCGATGGTGATCCCTGTCGATGGGCCAACGAACAAAGTGTTCACGACAGTCCTGGACGTGCGCGGTCTCGCCGTCCTCCGGCTCGTCGCTGGCCTCAACACCAACAGCACGGCGATGACGAATATCCAAGTTCGCTACCGCCGAAAAGCGGGGTGGGTTCGACACCTAACTTCGTAAACATCCCATGATTTCACCAACACGAGCGGCCTGGGACCAGGCAGATTTTATTGAGCACGCCGAAACTTTGACGGCAGACGTGAAGCGTCTGACCGCCGAGGTTGTCGTCAGCGGGAGGACGTTGCCGACGTTAGCGGATGCTCCGAAGGACGACGTAGTGACCAGCGTTGAAGTCTTGGAGACGAACTGCGTGCTGCTGCGCGCTGCGCTCAAGTGCGGCCCTGCTGTGCCAGCACCGGCCCCGACTCCCGCAACACAACCGGTTGCCGCGAACGACGCGAAAAAGGAACCGGAGATTCCTGCTGAACACCTCGGGGAGTTGGCGGCATTGAACTCTGAAGCCTCGCGATACGAAACGGCCTTGCACGTGGCCGGCCGAAACGTGAAACCGCGCCCAACGGCGGCAAGCGCGATTGGTTTGATCTACGCGATGACATCGCATGTCGCTGCGTTGCGGTCTGAGGCTCGCGACCTGGACGTGAACAAGCTGGCGCCCGTGGTGACGCACCTCGACGCAGCAGCAATCCGCGAGTCACACGTTTTGATGAATGAGTGCCAGCAGTTGAAAACGGCAGTGCGGGAACGAGGCGGGAACGCGCCCATTGGAATGCCCGACCGTGTTATCGAATACTCCGACGCCAATAATTTGAGCCAGCAACTCGGGTTCCTGCGCTTGTGCGCGGATGAGCTTCGAGCCAGCGCACGGCAACTCGGTATATCCGTGAAAATTTCACAGCCAACGATCAACCCCGCGCGAAGCCAAAACACGAAAGAGCAAACGATGGATACATCCAAAATGACGGAAACGGAGCGCGTGCTGGCGAAGAAGCAGGGCGGGCTTGTTAAAGCGCACCAGAGCGGGGCGACGGGCGAGACGGCACGGCTCTTTGCGAAGCACGGCGTCAGCACGATGTCCGAGTTTCAAGCGAAGCGGAAAGCCGAGCTACGCGAGAGAGCAAAAACACAGGCAGCGAAGTAAACCACTCACGAAGGAAGCAATTTATGGAATCAAACACTTTTCATTTTCGAAGCGACGAAGAGACGCATCAGACACTCTGCTCGTTGGTGCGCGACGAATACGCTGCCGGCTGTGCGGCACGGGATGTTTACACTGCTGTCTATCTGGAAGCCGAGCCGTCCCTTTTTCCTGAGTCTCTTGCCCGCGCCCACCGCAAGCTGATTCACGATGCAA
>Ga0190265_10001412_pt1 | contig 15799 bp, 14 predicted proteins | sample Popmic124T_FD_133135 | JGI IMG/M metagenome (GOLD analysis project Ga0190265, IMG submission 133135) | Populus adjacent soil microbial communities from riparian zone of Indian Creek, Utah, USA - 124 T | ecosystem: Environmental > Terrestrial > Soil > Riparian zone | place: USA: Utah | collected...
GACGGCGGCGACGACGCCCCCGATGTTCCTGTGCACCCTGCACGCGCAGCGCGTCCTCGGGCTCGCCCCCGAGGCCGCGGGCCTGCTGTTCGCCCCGTTCAACGTCGCCGTGATCGCCGGGTCGCTCGCCGGCCCGCGCGTGGTCGCGGCGGCGGGGGAGCGGCGCGCGATGGCCGGCGGGCTGCTCGGCGTCGCCGCCGGCGCGATCGCCCTGCTGGCGATCGCGCCCGGGGCCGCCGCGCTCCCGTCGCTGCTCGGCGGCTTCACGCTGCTCGGGACGGGACTCGGCGTGGCGTCCGTCGCCTCCACCGCCCGCGGCACCGCCGTGCTGGCGGCGCGCGACCAGGGGCTCGCCTCCGGGCTGCTGTCGACGAGCGCCCAGGTCGGCACCGTCCTCGGCCTGGCCGTCGTGGTCCCGCTCGCCGCGGCGCGGACCGCGGCATCCGGCGGGGACGCGGCGGGCGCGGTCGCCGGCTACGAGCTCGGGTTCGTGCTCTCCGCGTTCCTCGCGGCGGGCGCGGCGGTGGTGGTCGGCGCGAGCGCGCGGCGGGCCGCCGTGGCGCCCTGTCCGGGCGTCCCCGAGATCCGGGCCGTCGAGAACGGGGGGCCGTGAGGGGTGGGTTCGCCCCCCCGGCCCACCACCGCTCAGGACGCGTCGGGCGGCGCGGCGGCGGCGTCCTCGCGCAGCGCCCGCACGATGAGCTTCGCGTAGGCCTCCTGGCCCTCCGGGTTCGGGTGCGTCCCGTCGTCGTAGAGCAGCCCGCCGGCCGCGCTCGCCGCGTGCCAGTCGGCGAGACGCGCCTCCGGCCAGTGCTCGACCGTCTCGGCGAGGATGCTGTTGACCTCGTCGTTCCAGCGCCGCGGCACGCGCACGTTGACGAGCACGACGTCGTCGACGCCGCGGAGGGCGGCGCGCAGCGCGCGGACGTCGGCGCCCCACACCGGCCCGTTCTCGCCGAGCTGCACGATCACGCGGCTGGGGAGCTGGCCCGCGGAGCGGTAGTAGGCGAGGCGGCCGATGATGTCGCTGGTCTGGCGGCCGACGGCGGCGTCGACGGTGGCGTGGCGTCCGAGCGACGTCTGGGCGGCGAGCATCACCGACGCGCCGACCGCGAGCGGCCGGCCGCGGGGCTTCTTCGCGGTCGCGGGCTCCGACGCCGGGCGGGCCGCAGCGGCCGCCGACTTGGTGCTGGCGAGCGTGGCGGCGTCCTGCCGTGCGGGCGCGTCGCGCGTCGCGACCCAGCTCGCGGGGACGACGACCGCGAGCGTCGCGGCGAGCGCGATCGCGAGCCGCCCGCGCGGCGGCCGGCGGTCGAGCGCCGCCCGGATCGCCCGCTGCGCGGTCCCCGTCCGGATCGGTTGCTCGACCCAGCGGTAGGAGGCAGCCGCGATCGCCACCGTCACTGCGAGCTGCAGACCGAGCAGCAGCGTGCGGTTCCAGTCGAGGTCGAGCTCCGGCCGGGTGAGCGCCATGACCGGCCAGTGGTAGAGGTAGATCCCGTAGCTGCGCTGCCCGATCCAGCGCAGCGGCTGGACGCCGAGCCAGCGGCCGACGCGGCTCGCCTCGTGCGCGGTGGCGCCGATCACCACCGCGGCCGCGACGGCGAACGTCAGCAGCCCGCCGCGGTAGACCCACGGGTCGTAGTCCTGCCAGGTCGTCATCGCCCAGCCGACCACGACGAGCCCGGCCAGCGCGCCGGCGTCGAGCAGCGTGACGGCGCCGCGCTGCGGCGTCGAGCGCAGCGGCCCGAGCGGCCAGGCGAAGGCGAGCAGCGCGCCGACGAGCAGGCCCGATGCGTGCGTGTCGGTGCCGAAGTACACGCGCGAGGGGTCCTGCCCGGGGTCGAACAGGACGCCCATCAGCAGGGCGGAGGCGAGCGCGCCCCCGAGCGTCACGAGCATCGCACCGCGCCGGCCCAGCCGCGTCAGGCAGAGCCCGAGCGCGAGCGGCCAGAGCAGGTAGAACTGCTCCTCGACCGCGAGCGACCACAGGTGCTGGAGCAGCGACGGGCGCTCGAACGTGGCGAAGTACGACTGGTCCGCGACGATCTGGTGCCAGTTGTTGACGTAGGCGAGCGAGGCGAGCGCGTCCGCGCGCGTCTGCGCGGCCTCCTCCGGGAAGGCGACGGCGAGCACCGCGAGGCTGCCGGCGATCACGAGGAACGCGGCCGGCAGGAGCCGCCGCGCACGCCGCAGCCAGAAGCGCGCGAGGTCGACGCCGCCGGTCGCCTCGCGCTCGCGCAGCAGCAGCGACGTGATCAGGTAGCCGCTGAGGACGAAGAACAGGTCGACGCCGAGGAAGCCGCCGGGCATCCACGTGACGCCGCCGTGGTAGAGCAGCACGGCGGCGACGGCGATCGCGCGGATCCCGTCGAGTGCGGGGACGTAGCGCAGCCCGCTGGGCACGCGGTCTGCGCCGGCCGTGCTGGAAGGGGGCTCGTGCATGGGGGCTCGACCGACCCGAGAAGCGTAGCCGCGCCGTCCCGTCGCCACGCAAGGGCCCATGCGCTCGGGGTGGGCGCCGACCTCCGGCGCGCCGCGCCGCGTCCATATGCTTCGACGGACCCGATGCACGTCGACGCGCTGTGGCGCTACCCCGTCAAGTCGCTCGGCGGCGAGCCGCTCGAGCAGGCCGAGCTGACGCGCGACGGCGTGCGCGGGGACCGGCTCGTGCACGTGCGCGGAGCTCGCGGTCCGCTCACCGGCCGGACGCGCCACGGCCTGCTCACGGTGCCCGCGACCACCGGGCCCGACGGGGAGCCGCGCGTGGCCGGCACCCAGTGGGACGGCCCGGAGGCCGCGGCGCTGATCGCGCGCCACGCCGGGCCGGACGCGCAGCTCGTCGCGTACGACGGACCGGAGCGCTTCGACGTGCTGAACCTCCTCGTCGCCACCGACAGCGCGGTCGCGGAGCTCGGCGCCGACGTCCGCCGGCTGCGGCCGAACATCCTGCTCGGCGGCGTGGCGCCCGGCGCCGAACGCACGTGGGCCGGGCGCGCGCTCGCGATCGGGGCGGCGCTGATCGGGATCCGCGGGCTGCGCCAGCGCTGCGTCGTGACGACGATCGATCCCGACACCGGCGCACAGGACGTCGACGTGCTGCGCCGGATCGGCGCGGAGTTCGACTCGCGGATCGCGCTCAACTGCTGGGTCATCGAGCCCGGCACGATCCGGCGCGGCGATCGTGCGGAGATCGTCGACACGGCGACCCAGCCAGAGCACGACGGCGGCTGGATCGTCGGGGCGCCCTACGTCGTGCCCGGCTGACCGGCGCCACCGGTGCGATGATCCGTCCTCCGCACACCACCGAGGAGGCCGCATGGCTGGACGGTTCGACGTGACGGCGGTGATCGATCGCCCGATCGAGGAGGTCTTCGCCTTCCTCGCCGACGGGACGAACGATCCCAGGTTCAGCCCCCGGGTCCTCGAGATCGCGAAGACTACCGACGGCCCGGTCGGCGTCGGCACCGAGTACGCGAGCACCGTGAAGGACGCGGGGATGAAGACGAAGCGCGTGTTCCAGCTCACCGAGTTCGAGCCGCCGACGCGGATCCGCTGGGCGGAGCGCTCCAAGAACGTCGTGACGGCCAGCGAGGGCGGCTACGACCTCGAGCGGGTCGACGACGGCCACACGCGGGTCCGGCTCTACAACGTGCTCGAGGGCCACGGGGTGGGGAAGGTCCTCGCGCCGCTCGCGCTGCGCTCGGCGCGCGGCGGGGCCGGCGACTTCGGCCGTGCGATCAAGGCGGCGGTCGAGGCGTCCTGAGCGGTCGGGCGGCTCGATGCGCCCGGATCACGCCGGCGCCCGGCTCACGAATCGAGGCGCTGGCGCGTTCCAGCTCCGATGACCCAGACGCTCGCACCGACGACCACCACCCTCGACCAGCGCGTCGCCGCGCTCGACTGGACCGCGCTGCGCGCGCAGCTCGACGAGCGCGGCTTCGCCGTCACGCCGCCCGTGCTCGACCCCGGCGAGTGCGCCGAGCTCGCCGGGCTGTTCGACGGCGGCCGGTTCCGCTCGACGATCGACATGGCCCGGCATCGCTTCGGCGACGGCCGCTACCGCTACTTCGACCACCCGCTCCCCGCGCCGATCGCCGAGCTGCGCGGCGCCTTCTACGCCCGCCTAGCGCCGGTCGCGAACGACTGGTCGGCGCTGCTCGGCGGTGCGCGCGATGCGTTCCCGGCCGCGCACGCGGAGCTGCTCGAGCGCTGCCGCGCCGCCGGGCAGGAGCGGCCGACGCCGCTGATCCTGCGCTACGGCCCGGGCGACTGGAACGCGCTGCACCAGGACCTCTACGGCGACGTCTTCTTCCCGTTCCAGGTGCTGACGATCCTGGCGGAGCCGGGCGTCGACTTCGACGGCGGCGAGTTCGTCCTGATGGAGCAGCGCCCGCGCGCGCAGAGCCGCGCGCACGTCCTCGCTCCCGAGCAGGGCGCGTTCGTGATCTTCCCGACGCGCGAGCGGCCGCAGGCGGGCAAGCGGGGGTACCACCGCGTCGGGCTGCGCCACGGCGTGAGCACGATCACGCGCGGCTCGCGCACCGCGCTCGGGATCATCTTCCACGACGCGACGTGAGGCTCAGGCGCCGGCGACGGTGCCCGCGTCGTGCAGCCGGCCGATCTCCTCGGGGCTGAGCCCCAGCACGTCGGCCAGCACCTCCTCGGTGTGCTCGCCGAGCCGCGGCGCCGGCCGGACCGCGACCCGCTCGACGGCGGAGAAGTCCAGCGGCGAGCCCGGCGTGAGGTACGTCCCGACGCCCGGCTGCTCGACGTCGGCGAACATCGGGTTCGCGGTCGACGCGCGCGGGTCTTCGGTGACGAGCTGGCGGAACGTCTGGTACGGGCCCCACGAGACGCTCGTCCCCGCGAACGCGGCCCGGATCGCCGCGAGGTCGCGCGAGGCGAACCATGGCCGCAGCAGCGCGGCGATCAGGTCGCGGGCGCCGAAGCGGCCCGCCTCGGTGCTCAGGTCGTGGCCGGTCGCCTGCTCGATGCTGGCGCACGCCTCCCCGATGCCCGTCTGCTCCTGGAGCGCGGTCCACTGCCGCGGGGTGAGCGCGACGACCATCACGCGCCGGCCGTCGCGCGTCTCGAAGTCGTGCCCGAACGCGCCGTAGAGGTAGTTGCCGTCCTTGGGCTGGTCGCGCGAGCCGAGCTGCGCCTCCGCGATCCGGCCGAGGTTGCCGACCATCGCGAACGCAACGTCGGACAGCGACAGCCGCACGAGCGTCCCGGCGCCGGTCAGCCGCCGGCGGCGCTCGGCGGCGAGCAGGCCGGTCGTGGCGAGCGTGCCCATCGCGACGTCCCAGGCCGGGAGCACGCTGTTGAGCGGCTCCGCCAGGTTGCGCGGCCCGGTCGCCCACGGGAACCCCGTGGCCGGGTTGACGGTGTAGTCGACCTCGCTGGTGCCGTCGGGATTGCCGGTCAGCGCGACCATCACGAGGTCCTCGCGCCGCGCACGCAGCTCGTCGTACGCGAGCCACCCGCGCGCCGGGAAGTTCGTCAGGAACAGCCCGCCGCCGTCGCCGGGCGCGGTGACGAGCGCCTGCACGAGCTCGCGCCCGGCCGGCGTGCGCAGGTCGAGCTGGATCGAGCGCTTGCCCTTGTTCAGTCCGGCCCAGAACAGGCTCTGCCCGTTCTCGGCGAGCGGCCAGCGCGCGCGGTCGAGCCCGCCGCCGATCTGGTCGAAGCGGATCACGTCGGCGCCGAGCTGGGCGAGCGTCATCCCGCCGAGCGGCGCCGCCACGAACGCGGAGCCCTCGACGATCCGCAGGCCGGCGAGCATGCCGCTCATGGGTGCACCGCGACCAGCCGCCAGTCGAGCACGGCGGCGTCGTCGCGCGCCACCTGCACGCGCAGGTGCAGCAGGCCGCCGCCGTCCGGCAGCGGCTCCGCGCGGTCCAGCTCGACGGTCGAGCGCAGCGTGTCGTCCTCGAACACCGGCGCGAGATGGTCGCACCCGTGCCAGGCGACGATCGTCGCCAGGTCGGGCAGCGCGCGCGTGACCTGCGCGGCCGCGAGCCCGATCGTGTGGCCGCCGTAGACGAGCCGCCGGCCCGCCTGGCCCGCCGCGTGGTCGTGGTGGGCCATCGCGACGTTCAGGCTGAGGCGGGCGAGCTCCGGCGCGGCGCTCACCACGTCGCCGCCCTCGAGCTCCCACACCGTCCCGGGGGCGAGCACCTCGAAGCCGAACGCCGGCGCCAGCGCCGCGAGGTCCCAGCCGGCGACCGGCGCCGCGAGCACGGCCGCGTCGAACGCGAGCGGCTCGCCCGCGATCGGGTCGGCGTGGTCCGTCGTGCCCTGCCGGTCGCGCAGCGGCAGCATCGCGCAGCGGGTGAAGTCGAGCACCGGCCGCTCGTCCTGGTCGACGGTGACGATGCGCAGGACGGCGAGGCCGGTGGCGGGCCGCTCGGGCCGCGCGCGGTTCTGCTTGAGCGCGACGACCTCGGTCGTCGTGCGCAGCGTGTCGCCGATCCGCGGCAGGCGCCGGAGCACCAGCCCGCGGTAGAAGAGGTTCGCGATCACGCGCTGGGTCAGCAGCGTCGACTGGCCGATCGCGACGTCGCACACGAGCGCGGGGTGCGCGAGCGGCCGCTCGTCCCCCGTGACGCGGCGCGCGAGCGGCGCGTCGAGCGCCAGGCGCAGCCGCCCGCCGAGGATCGCCTGGTGCACCGCGGCATGGCCCGCGGTGAGCGTCAGCGCGGGCGCGCCGCGCTCCACGTGGCCGCGCTCGAGCTCGTCGAAGTACGGCCCGGCGACGCGGACCCGCGCCGCGGCCGTCACGCCGCCTCCCCGGCGCGCGCCAGCGTCCGGAGCGCGGCCGCCCGGACCGCCTCGTCGAGCATCTGCCCGTCGAGGGCGACGGCGCCGGCGCCCGTCTGCTCGGCCTCCGCGAGCGCGGCAACCACCGCGCGCGCGTCGCGCACCTCCGCCTCGGTCGGGGTGAACGCCGCGTTCAGCGCGGCGAGCTGCGCGGGGTGGATCGCCCACTTGCCGTCGAAGCCGAGGTCCCGTGCGCGCGCGACCGCGGCGGTGAACCCGTCATCGACGGCGATGCCGAGGTACGGCCCGTCGATCGCCTGCAGCCCGTGCGCCCGCGCCGCGAGCAGGACGAGCTCCTGCGCGGGCCGCCAGCCGTCCAGCTCGCGCGCGCCCGCCTCGGTGCGACCGAGCGACGCGGCGAGGTCGGCGTAGCCGAGGATGAGCGCGTCGAGCCGCTCCGAGGCGGCGGCGATCTCCTGCACGCGCGCCAGCCCCGCGGCCGTCTCGATCAGCGCCTGCACGCGCAGCGGCTGCTCGCGCCCGGCCTCGGCCCCGTCGAGCAGCCGGTCGACGAACGCGAGATCGCCGGCGCTCTCCACCTTCGGGACGACGATCGCGACGGGTTGCGGGGCGGGCGCGGCGAGCGCCGCGATGTCGAGGTGGCACCACGGCGTCCGCGGGGCGTTCACGCGCACGCTCACCGTCACGCCGGCCCACTCGGGCCCGCGCAGCGCCGCGACGACGCTCGCGCGCGCGGCGTCCTTGACGCCCGCGGCGACCGCGTCCTCGAGGTCGATGACGAGCTCGTCCGCCGCGAGCCCCGGGGCCTTCGCGAGCATCTTCTCCGAGGAGCCCGGCACCGCGAGGCACGAGCGACGGGATGTGGTCGGCGTCACGCGGGCGAATCTACCCGCTGCACCATGCGTGCCGCGCCGCCGGCGCTCAGTCGCGCCGGCCGTGCGCGGCGATCGAGAGCGGCTCCCACTCGCGCCACGTCGCGAGCCGCGACTCGTAGTCCGCGGTCGCGATCGCGAGCGGCCCGTCGCCGAAGAACACGCGCAGCGGCGGGGCGTCGGCATCGACGAGCTGGAGCACGGCGGCGCGCGTCGCGACCGGGTCGCCGGGGCTCGCGGTCCGGCTCGCCCGGCGCCGCGCGGCCTCCTCGCGCACGGGCTCGTAATCCGGGTGCGGCGTCGTGTGGCGCGCGGACGGGCCGCCCCAGTCGGTCGAGTAGCCGGCGGGCTCGATCAGCGTGACCTTCACGCCGAAGCCCGCGACCTCCTGGGCGAGCGACTGGCTCAGACCCTCGAGCGCCCACTTGGACGCGTGGTACATGCCGATCCCGGTGAACGCGGAGATCCCGCCGATCGACGAGACCTGCAGGATGTGGCCGCTGCCCTGCGCGCGCAGGAACGGGAGCGCCGCCTGGGTCACCCACAGCGCGCCGAACAGGTTCGTCTCGAGCTGCGCGCGGGCCTCCGCCTCGCTCAGCTCCTCGACCATGCCGAACTGGCCGTAGCCCGCGTTGTTGACGACGACGTCGAGACGCCCGAAGCGCTCGTGCGCGCGCTGCACCGCGTCGAACGCGGCCGCGCGGTCGGTCACGTCGAGCGGGAGCGCGAGGATCGCGTCGCCGTGCGCGGCGACGAGATCGTCCAGGGCGGCGGTGTCCCGCGCGGTCGCGGCGACGCGGTCGCCGCGCTCGAGCGCGGCGATCGCCCACTCGCGGCCGAAGCCTCGGGACGTCCCCGTGATGAACCAGGTCTTCGAGGCCACGTTCGGACTCCTCGGTCGAGACGGTGCGGTCCGCCGATCCTAGGCGCCGCGCCGCCGTTCGCCCGTCGCGGGTGAGGCGCGGGGGTCAGCCTGCTCGCTCGGCGCGCCGGGCGAGCGCCAGGCCGCCGACGAGCAGCGCCGCGCCGAGCAGCAGGAAGCCGGCGTCGTATGCCCACTGCGCGTCGCCCGCGCGGACGTGGTGGATGCCGAGGACGTGGTGATCGATCGTCCCCTCGACGAGGTTGAACGAGCCCCAGCCGGCGAGCATCAGTCCGGCGAGCCGGAGCGGAGCGACGCGCAGGCCGGCGCGCACGAGGAGCACGACGCCGGCGACCGTCGCCAGCCACGCCGCGGCGTGGAAGAGCCCGTCCCAGAGCGTGTTCGTCTCCAGCCCGGCCACCGTGGTGGCCGGGTGCTCGCCGGTCGACGTGAGCATGTGGTGCCACTGCAGCACCTGGTGGAGGACGATCCCGTCCACGAACCCGCCGAGCCCGATGCCGAGGAGGATTCCCGCCACGGTGAAGCGCCGGATCTCCTCGTGCGTCGTCCGCGCGGCCCTGCCGGGGGACAACACCTGCGGTGCACGCTGTGAGAGCGCCATGGGGCCGGGCTCTCCGGCCGCCCCGGGCGCCGAACCGGGCCGGTCACATCGATGTCACGAGACCGCCCGCGCCGTGCCGAGCGGGAAGCGCGCCGCCGTGAGCTGCTCGGAGACGTCCCACAGCCGGCGGGCGACGCCGGGGTCGCTCGCCGCGGCAGAGCGCCCGACGAGCTTCGGCGCGCCGCGCTGCTCCATGAACCCGCCGGGCCCGGCGAAGCTGTTGCCCGGGATGTCGGCGGCCGCCGCGTAGAGCGTCGGGAGCGCGCCGCCCGCCTCGTCCTGGGCGAGCAGGCGGTTGCCGAGCCGCGAGACGACGTCGACGATCTGCCGGCCGCTGTGGAACTGCAGGTTGGTCGCCGCATATCCGGGATGGGCGGCGGTCGCGAGCACCGGGGAGCCGGCCGCCGCGAGCCGCTGCTGGAGCTCGGCGGTGAACAGCAGGTTCGCGAGCTTGGACTGGCCGTACGCGCGCCAGCGCCGGTACGGCTTGCGCTCCCAGTTGAGGTCGTCGAAGTCGATCGCGCCGAGCCGGTGCCCGGTCGAGGAGACGGTCACGACGCGCCCCGTGACCTGCTCGAGCAGGAGGTTCGTGAGCGCGAAGTGCCCGAGGTGGTTCGTGCCGAACTGCAGCTCGAAGCCGTCCGCCGTGCGGCTGAGCGGCGGGGCCATCACCCCGGCGTTGTTGATCAGGAGGTCGACCTCGCCGTCCCAGCCGGCGGCGAACTCGCGGATCGAGGCGAGGCTCGCGAGGTCGAGCCGGCGGACCTCCGGAGCACCCGGCATCGCCGCGGCGGCGGCGCGGCCCTTCTCCGTGTCGCGCACGGCGAGGACGACGCGGGCGCCGGCGCCGGCGAGGGCGCCGGCCGCGGCGCGGCCGATCCCGCTGTTGGCGCCGGTGACGATCGCGGTCCGGCCGGTCATGGCGGGCAGGTCGGTCGTGCTCCAAGTTGTCATGGACAACAATGTAGACGCTGACAGCAAAGCAGTCAACGTCTACTTCGTTCGCTACGCTCCTGTGCGTGAGCCGGCGCCCGTATCACCACGGCAACCTGCGCGCGGCCCTGCTCGACGAGGCCCGGCGCGTCGTGCGCGAGCAGGGCGCCCAGGCGCTGTCGCTGCGCGAGGTCGCCCGCAAGGTCGGCGTCAGCCACGGCGCGCCGAGGCGCCACTTCAGCGACCGGCAGGCGCTGCTCGACGCGCTGGCCGAGTCCGGCTTCGCCCAGCTCGGCGACGAGCTGCGGCGCGCGGCCGCCGGCGCGGGCGGCGACTTCGACGCGCGCATGCACGCGACCGCGGCCGCCTACGTGCGCTTCGCCACCGACGACGCGGCGCTGCTCGAGCTGATGTTCGCCGGGAAGCACCGGGAGCCGTCGGGCGCGCTGCACGAGGCCGCCGACCACGCGTTCGCCGTGGTGCTCGAGCTGATCGAGCAGGGGCAGGCCGAGGGCGTGCTCGACCCCGGCCCGGTCGAGCGCGTCGGCCTCGTCCTCTTCGCCACGATCCAGGGCATCGCGGCGCTCGTCACCGGCGGCATCGTGCCGCCGGAGCAGATCGACGAGCTCGTCGCCGACGCGGTCGGCCACTTCATGCGCGGCTCGCGCGCGCCGGTCTAACCGCCGCGCAACGCCGACTGCGCGGCCGCGAGGCGGGCGATCGGGACGCGGTAGGGGGAGCAGGAGACGTAGTCCAGGCCGGCCATGTCGAAGAACGCGATCGAGTCGGGGTCGCCGCCGTGCTCGCCGCAGATGCCGAGCTTGAGGTCGGGGTTGGCCTCGCGTCCGACCCAGGCGCCGAGCCGCACGAGCCAGCCGACGCCGGGCTGGTCGATCGTCTCGAACGGGGAGCGGTCGAGGATGCGCTGCTCGAGGTAGTGGGTGAGGAAGCCGGACTCGACGTCGTCGCGCGAGAGCCCGAGCGCGGTCTGGGTGAGATCGTTGGTGCCGAACGAGAAGAAGTCGGCCTCGAGCGCGATGCGGTCGGCGATGAAGCAGGCGCGCGGCAGCTCGATCATGGTGCCGATCAGCGGACGCAGGTCGGCGGCGTCCATCGTGTCGATCACGTGCTCGACGCGGGCGCGCAGGATCTGGACCTCCTGCTCGTAGGCGACGAGCGGGAGCATGATCTCGATCTGCGGCGTGCGGCCGAGCCGGTCGCGGACGGTGCGGGCGGCGGTGATGATCGCCTCGACCTGCACGTCGTAGATCTCGGGCGCGATGATGCCCAGGCGCGCGCCGCGCGTGCCGAGCATCGGGTTGGTCTCCTCGAGCGAGCGGACGCGGTCGAGCGTGCGCTCGAGCTGGCGTACGTCGCGCGGGCGCTCGTGGCGCGCGCGCTCGAGCTCGACGGCGAGGTCCTCGCTGTTGGGCAGGAACTCGTGCAGCGGCGGGTCGAGCAGGCGGATCGTGACCGGCAGGTCGGCCATCTCCTCGAAGAGCCCCTCGAAGTCGTGGGTCTGGAGCGGGAGCAGCTCGGCGAGCGCGGCGCGGCGGTCCTCGCCGGCCTCGGCCATGATCATCGCCTGCATCTTGGGCTGGCGGTCGGCGGCCATGAACATGTGCTCGGTCCGGCACAGCCCGATGCCCTCGGCGCCGAACTCGCGCGCCTTGCGGGCGTCCTGCGGCGTGTCGGCGTTGGCGCGCACGCCGAGCCGGCGCACCGCGTCCGCCCAGCCCAGGACGGTGTCGAGGTTCGGGTCGACCTCGGGGTCGGTGAGCGGCACGTCGTCGGCCGTGACGCGCCCCGTCGAGCCGTCGATCGCGATCATGTCGCCCTCGCGCAGCTCGACGTCGCCGGCGCGCAGGACCCCGGCGTCGAGGTCGATCCGCAGCGCCGCGGCGCCCGCGACGCACGGCTTGCCCATCCCGCGCGCGACGAGCGCGGCGTGCGAGGCCTTGCCGCCCTCGGCGGTCAGGATCCCCTGCGCGGCGAAGAAGCCGTGCACGTCGTCGGCCTCGGTGAACGGGCGCACGAGCACGACCTTGCGCCCGCGCTGGGCCCAGTCGACGGCGTCGTCGGGCGTGAACACGATCTGCCCCTTGGCCGCGCCGGGCGAGGCGGCGACCCCGGTCGCGATCACGTCGAACGGCGCGTCGGGCGCGAACGTCGGGTGCAGCAGCGCGTCCAGGCTCGCGGCGTCGATCGTCACCAGCGCCTCGGCCTCGGTCAGCAGGCCCTCGCCGACCGCGTCGACCGCGAAGCGCACCGCGGCCTGCGCCGGGCGCTTCGCGTCGCGCGTCTGGAGCATGTACAGCCGGCCCGCTTCGACCGTGAACTCGGTGTCCTGCATGTCCTTGTAGTGCGCCTCGAGCGTCGCGAGGATCTCCATCAGCTCGGCGTGCGCCTCGGGCATGACGTCGGCCATCTCGCCCAGATCGCGCGGCGTGCGCACGCCCGACACCACGTCCTCGCCCTGTGCGTTGACGAGGAAGTCGCCCGACGGCTCCGGCGCCCCGGTCACCTCGTCGCGCGAGAACGCCACGCCCGAGCACGACGTGTCGCCCATGTTGCCGAACACCATCTGCTGGACGTTGCAGGCGGTGCCCCAGTCGTCGGGGATGTGGTTGATCCGCCGGTAGGTCGCCGCGCGCTTGCCCAGCCACGAGTCGAACACCGCCCGGATCGCCTGGCGCAGCTGGTCGGTCGGATCCTGCGGGAACGACTCGCCGGTCGCCTCCGTGAAGATCCCCTTGAGGTCCCCCACCAGCGCGCGCAGGTCGTCGGCCGAGAGCTCCACGTCGGTCTCGACGCCCGCCGCCCGCTTGCGCTCGGCGATCGCCGCCTCGAGCTGCTCGCCCGGGATCCCGCGGCAGACGTTGCCGAACATCTGCACGAAGCGCCGGTACGCGTCCCACGCGAAGCGCGGGTTCTCCGTGCGCGCCGCCAGCCCCTCGACCGACTCGTCGTTGAGCCCGAGGTTCAGGACCGTGTCCATCATCCCCGGCATCGACTCGCGCGCGCCCGAGCGCACCGACACCAGCAGCGGATCCTCCGCGTCACCGAGCCGCTTGCCCGCGCGCTCCTCCAGCGTGCGCAGCGCCGCGGCGACCTCGTCGGCCAACCCCTCGGGCTCCGTGCGGTCGTCGCGCATGTAGCGCACGCACGCCTCGGTCGTGATCGTGAAGCCGCTCGGGACGCGCTCGGCACCCAGCACGCGGGTCATCTCCGCCACGTTCGCGCCCTTCCCACCGAGCCGGTCGCGCAGATCGCGGCTGCCCCGGTCGAACGGTACGACCCACTTCGGCTCGGCTTCGGACACGCGGACGGCTCCTCCTCGATTGCATAATGCGGCGCGTGAGCCATTCTCCCGCGCTGCCGGTCGTCGTGCCGCACACCGTCGCGGACGTGATCGGCGCGACGCTCCACGCCCACGGCGTGGAGGTCGTGTTCGGCGTCGTCGGCAGCGGCAACTTCGTCGCCACGCACGCGCTGGTGCAGGCGGGCGCGACGTTCCACGCCGCGCGCCACGAGAACGGCGCGGTCGCGATGGCCGACGGCTGGGCGCGCGCCTCGGGACGCGTCGGCGTCGCATCCGTCCACCAGGGGCCCGGGCTCACCAACGCGATGACGGCGCTCGCCGAGGCGGCGAAGAGCCGCACGCCGCTGCTCGTGCTCGCCGGCGACACGCCCGCCGCGGCGCTCGGCTCGAACTTCCGCATCGACCAGCACGGCCTCGTCGCCTCGGTCGGCGCGCTCGCCGAGCGGCTCCACGCTCCCGAGACCGCCGCCGCGGACGCGGCGCGCGCGCTGCAGCGCGCGCGGGTCGAGCGGCGGCCCGTCGTGCTCATGCTGCCGATCGACGTGCAGGCCGAGCCGGCGCAGGAGGCGCCCCCGCCCGTCGCCCCCGCTGCGTCGCTGCCGCCGCGTCCGGCCCACGCCGCCGTGTGCGCCGCCGCCGACGTGCTCGCACGGGCGGAGCGACCGGTGCTCGTCGGCGGTCGCGGCGCGGTGCTCGCGGACGCCGGTCCCGCGATCGAGGCGCTCGGTGCGCGGTGCGGCGCGCTGCTCGCGACGTCGGCGGTGGCGAAGGGGCTGTTCGCGGGCCTGCCGTACGACCTCGGGATCACGGGCGGGTTCGCATCGCCGGTCGCCGCCGGGCTGCTCGCGGAGGCCGACGTGGCCGTCGCGTTCGGCGCGCGGCTGAACCCGTGGACGACGCAGCACGGCCGCTTCTTCGGCGCGGGCACGACGGTCGTGCACGTCGACGTGGAGCCGGCCGCGTTCGGCGCCTACCGCCCGCCGGACGTCGCCGTGATCGGCGACGCGCAGGCGACGGCGCTCGCGCTCGCCGACGAGCTGGCGGCGCGGGGCGCCGCACGCAGCGCATGGCGCACCCCGGAGGTCGCCGCCCGGCTCGCGCGGCGCTGGCGCGACGAGCCGCTCGAGGACGCCGGCAGCGCGGAGCACATCGATCCGCGGGCGCTCTCGATCGCGGTCGACGGCATGCTGCCCGCCGACCGCGCCGTGGCGACCGACTCCGGCGCGTTCCTGGGCTACCCGGCGTTCTACCTCGAGGTGCCCGGGCCGTGCGACTGGGTGTTCACGAACGGCTTCCAGGCGGTCGGCCTCGGCCTCGCGACGGCGATCGGCACGGCGATCGCGGCGCCGGACCGGGTCACGGTCGCCGCCGTCGGCGACGGCGGCCTGATGATGGCGCTGCCCGAGCTCGAGACGGCGGTCCGGCTCGGGCTGCGGCTGCTGGTGCTCGTCTACGACGACGCCGCCTACGGCGCCGAGGTCCACCACTTCGGCCCGATGGGCTACGAGCTCGGGACCGTGCGCTTCCCGGACGCCGACCTCGCGGCCTTCGCACGCGCGGCCGGCGCGCAGGCGATCACCGTGCGCGAGACGGCCGACCTGGCGCCGCTCGCGGCATGGGTCCGGGAAGGGGGCGGTCCGCTGCTCGTCGACGGGAAGGTCGACCCGGACGTGTGCGCCGACTGGCTAACCGACGCGTTCCGCGGCGGCTGAGCACTCCAGGTGCCGCCCGGCGCGCCACGTGCGCGCGGCCGGCTCGGCGTACCGCGCGAGCACGACCAGCTCGTGCTCGACGCGCGCGCCCGACGGGTCGACGCCGGTCTCGCGCAGGACGAGCGCGGCCGCGCTCTCGCCGACGCCGAGCGCGTCGGCGCACGGGTCCTCCGCGCGCAGCACCCGGGGCCGGAGCTCGACCGTCCAGCTGAACCCGCTCGCCCAGGGTGCGGTCGTCGCGCTCCAGCGCGGGAGCGGGTCGCGCAGGATGCGCTCGGTGGCCGAGCCGCCCAGCGTGTGCTGGCCGGCCGGCGTCCCTTCGACGTCGACGGTCCAGCGGAACTCCGTGATCTGGCAGCCGTCCGCCTGGATGAGCATGCGCGCAGGCTAATCGACGTGCGTGATCTGATCCAATACGATTCCCGGGCAGATTGATAGGTGCCGCAGATCAACTGAGCCGGCTCAAGCTGCACCAGCTGCGCTACTTCGTCGCGGTGGCCGAGGAGCTGCACTTCCGCCGCGCCGCCGAGCGGCTGCACATGTCGCAGCCGCCGTTGAGCGACGCGATCCGCGAGCTCGAGGCCACCGTCGGCGTCGCGTTGCTGGTCCGCTCGCAGCGGCGCGTCGCGCTCACGCCCGCCGGCGCGGTGCTGCTCCGCGACGCGCGCGCCACGCTGGCCGGCCTCGAGC
>Ga0190265_10001413_pt1 | contig 15795 bp, 7 predicted proteins | sample Popmic124T_FD_133135 | JGI IMG/M metagenome (GOLD analysis project Ga0190265, IMG submission 133135) | Populus adjacent soil microbial communities from riparian zone of Indian Creek, Utah, USA - 124 T | ecosystem: Environmental > Terrestrial > Soil > Riparian zone | place: USA: Utah | collected...
CGCGGCCTGGTCGGAGTCTGCCTCCTGACCGACCGCCTGCGTCCCTCCCGCGCAACCGCACGACCCGTCCTGCGTCTGGTCGGCCGACTGGCTGGTGGCGTTCGCATTCGTCGCCGTCGCGTTCGAATCGACGGAGTTCGACTGCGTCACGTCGCCGTTGTCGCCTGGGCTCAGAACGCGAACGGAGATGTTCTGGTTCGCCGGCTGACTCTGCGAGGCGCCCGAGAGCGCCCCGGCGGTCTGGCCGCTTGCGGCAGCCTGACCGGCCGCTACGAGAGCGGCAGCGTCGACCGGCGGTGGCGCCGCCGCAGCCTGACCGGCGCTCATGAGGAGCCCGGCAGCCGCGGCGAGCACCGCGAGTATCCGTTTCATTCGGTCCCTTCCTTCCGAAGTACTTGAAGACGTGAGCGGACGGACGAAGCCCGCTCGGATCGGAGAGAAGGGGGCGCTAGCCGGGGCGGCCTTCTGGGCGGCCGGGCTCAGCGGCCGCAGCCCTGTCTTCGTCTTCGACTCGTCGAGCGGCAGCCGCGAGCGCGAAGACGAATGGGAACAAGAAGAGCAGCAAGATCTTGGAGCTGTGGTCGGGCGCGCCGAGCGGCGTGACGCCGCCGTACGAGAGCACCGCTGCGCGCTCCCGGGCAGGCGCGGCGCTGTGCTTCACGTGCCTCGTCAAGCGCTCGTGTGTCTCGGCGCGTCGCGCGGCCTCGGCCTTGGGCCGCGGCACGACGAGAGCCGCCATCGCCTGGGGCGCGACGGCGGAGTCGGAGGCGAGGACGGCTGCGACCTCCGTCGCCGTGATATCAGCGCGCGAAAGAGCCGAATCAGGGCCGAACCGCCTGTCGTCGGCGGTCGGGGAGAAGGCCCCGCCCGCTGCCGCCACACTGCTTTCGCCGGCGATATCACCGGTCGACGACGTCGCCAGGCAGCAGGTGAGCTCGACGACGACCGCGAGGGGCGCCTCGGCCACGTCGGCTGCGAAGGCGACGATCGCCTCTGCGAGGCTCTGGGCCGGCACAGCTCCGGCGGCAGCGGCCTCGAGCGCTGGCGGCGTGGCCGGCGCAGAGGGGAAGTCCCAGCCCGGCCCGGCGCCCGGCGAGAGGACGGGCGCGGTGGCGGCGGCGATGATCGACGCGACCGTCTGGGCAATGTTGCCCTGGCTCACGGGGCCGTCGCTACCTGGGCTCGCGATGCGAATCGAGATGTTCAGATTGATCGGCTGATACTGCGAAGTATCGCTCTGATACTGAGGTGCGGATTCCGATCCGCTTTTTCCGAGAACGTCCGTTTCCTCGCCACAATTCCAGTCCCAGTTCCAGTTCCAGATCGGGAGTGACGAAATCCCCGGAAGGACAATATCGGGTGATATCACCTCACCGCAGTCCCACGACCACGTCCAGTCCCACTGCTCGGTGGGCGCGGCCACAACCGCCGGAGGCGAGTCGTGCGCGCTCGGAGCCGGCGCCGCGGGGGACGCCGAGGCCTCCTCGGCCTGCACCGGGGGCTTCGGTGAGGCGAGCTGCGGTTGCGCAGCGGCCGAAGGGCCTGCGGCCGGCGTCACGACTTCCGCGACGACGGCACCGAGCGCAGCGTTGACCTGGGTGACCGCGCCGTTGTCTCCCGGGCTCTCGACGCGAATCGAGATGTTCACGTTGATCGGTCGAACCTGCTGCACGGTCGCAGCGGCGGCGGCCGCAGCCACTGTCGCAGCGCTGTCCACGGGCGCAGCCAGCGTCTCCGCAGGCGCTTCCGGGGCCGGCGCGGGCGCTTCCGGGGCGGGCGCAGGCGTCTCCGGGGCCGGTGCGGGCGTTTGCGGGGCCGCCGCAGGCTGCGCGGGCGCGGCCTCGGCAGGCGCCGCGCTCGGCTGGGCGGGCGCAGTTACCGCCGGCGCGGCGGCCTCGGTGAGGACGGCGGGGACGGCGGCCTCGGCGATCTCCTCGACGACCTCGAGCACCTCGCCGGCGTCAGGTGCCGCCGCGGAATTGGTCGCCGCAAGCGTGGCGTCGACGATCGACGTCGCATCGGGAACGGGGACGGGCGCGTCTGCGGCGAGTGCGGGCGGCCCGAAAGCGGCCGCAGCGCCGAGGAGGACCAGCGAGACGCCGGCCTGACGCCGCAACCGCAGCAATCTCACCGTCCCCACATAAGGGAAATACCCAGGCGTCGCATGATTGATCCATTTCTCTTTTCTTTCGCCGCGTAAATCGGGCGAGGCACGGTCGATCCTTTGAGAGGTCGTCGAAATGAAGTAGTCTCCGATTGCGGATTGCGGTGAGAGGCGGAGGCGAGGTATGGCGGCGAAACCGGAGGGGCTCGTCAAGGCGTGGCGGGAGCACGGTGACCTGGACGCGCGCAGCGAGCTGATCGAACAGCATCTGCCGCTCGTACGCGTCCTCGCCGCTCGCTTCGCGCGACGGGGCGAGCAGCTCGACGACCTCGTCCAGGTGGGAGCGGTCGGTCTGATCAAGGCAGTCGACCGCTATGACTCCGCTCGCGGCTCGTCGTTCGTCGCGTACGCGGTGCCGACGATCCTCGGAGAGATCAGGCGCCACCTCCGCGATAGCGCTCACCTGCTCCGCGCGCCGCGGGCGCCGAGTGACGCCGCGCCGCTCCGATCCGTGCCGCTCGACCTCGAGGCGCAGGCTGCACGAGACCCGGCTGCCGAGCGCCGGCTCGAGCTGGGCGAGGAGCGGGTCCTGATCGAGCGGGGCCTCCGCGGCCTCGCCCGTCGGGAGCGGCGCATCGTCGGCCTGCGGTACTACGGCGGCCTGAGTCAGCGCCGGATCGCCGCGGAGCTCGGCCTCTCGCAGGTCCACGTCTCGCGCCTCCTGGAGCAGTCGCTGGGCAAGCTGCGCGCGGAGATCGGCCAGACGTAGCCGTTCGCGGTGATATCACGGCGAGCAGTTGCGGCTTGCGGCTCGTCCGTGGAGTCGTACACTTGAGCCGATGAGCGCGCCGTCCGCACAGCGCGCCTCGGCACCGAGCCGGGGACGCGGAGGAAACGACCCGAGCGGCCGCCTGTTGCTACGGATGCCGCGCTCGCTGCACGGCGCCCTCGCGGAGCTGGCCGAGCGGGAGGGAACGAGCCTCAATCAGTTCATCACCGGCACGCTCGCCAGCGCGATCGGCTGGAACGGAGAGGACGCACCTCGCGGCTCCACAGCCCGGCCCGACGCTGAGACGCCCCCTCGCGAGGGCTCCACGCGGACGTTGAGCCTGCTCCTGATCGTGAACGCAGCCGCAGTCGGTCTGGCGGCGCTCGCAGCGATCGGGCTCCTGCTGCTCGCCTGGCTCGGCTAGCGACGCCCGAAGAGTGCTGAGAACGAAAGGGGCCGCCCGCAGGCGGCCCCTTTCACCTCGCGGTGACCGCTCGACTACGTGCGGCTGATCTTGATCGGGACCGACAGCGCCGTCGGCGCGGTCGGCGGCCCGAGCAGGAGCTCGCCGAAGTAGTCCTGTCCTGCAGTCATCGTCTTCGAGAAGCTCACCGACAGCGTGACCGGCGTCCCCGCGGGCACAGGCCCGGCAGGCACGCCGCTGACCGTGAGGTCGTTGCCCTGGATCGCGTCGATCGTGAGCGTGAAGCTCGGCGTGCCGCTGACGGCCCAGCCCTGAACCCAGACCTGGTAGTCGCCGTCCGCGGGAGCCACCAGCTCCACGGACTCATTCGACGTGCCCGTCGCCGACGAGCCGACGATCTCGCTGTTCGTGAACACACCGTCGCCGTTCGCGTCGTAGACCACGAACAGGTCGAGATCGTCCGTGTTCAGCGCCGTCGAGGCGGTGAGCCGCGATGCGTGGCTCAGCGTGATGCTCTTCTTGACGCTGGCCGAGCTCGGGTCGTTCGGATCGTCTTGCTGCGCCGTCTCGGTGGTGGCGGCCGGCTGGCTGAGGCCGAACGCCTCGGCCGAGAGGCCGTCGAGGTCGAGACCGGACTCGAACGTGACGTCGAAGCTGCCCGTGTTCGTCGCGGTATCGATGTCGACCGCCGACGGGGCAACGGACGCGCCGGCGAGGGTGACCGAGAAGGGCGTGTGGAATGTGTCGCCCTGCCAGCCGACCTGGTGCAGCGCAAGCGCGTGCAGGCCCTCCTGCGCCGGCGCTGCCACGAAGTCGGTGTTCTCACCCGTGGCCGTGTCGAACGTCCAGACGCCGGCCCCGACGTTCGTGCTCGGGCTGCCGCCGACCGTGTCGATGATGTACGGAGCACCGAACACGGTGTCGCCCACGACCTGGAAGTGGTTCTCCGAGCGACCCATGATCAGCGTGTCGAGGTCGGTGTACGGCGCCTTTCCCTCCCACTCCGTCCGAGCGAGGAACAGCGATCCGTCGGCCGGCTCCTCCGGGACGTCGAGGAAGAAGAACCGCCAGTCGCCGGACTCCGCCCGCCAGCCCCAGTCGTTGGCCCCGAAGACGGAGCCGTTGTTGTAGAGCAGGTTGGACTGAGCTGCCGCCACACCGGCGCCGCCGAAGACGACGGAGCCGGCGATCTTGCCCTCCGCGTCCTGGGCGACCGTCGCTGCGACCGCCACCGAGACGGGGACGACCATCGAGTCGGCGCCGTTCGTGAGCACGATCGCTCCGGAGTACATGCCGTACGGCGTGCCGGACGGCACCGCGACGTTCGCGGCGAACGAGCCGCTCGCGGAGGCCGGCGTAGTCACCCACGACCAGTCCGAGTTCTCGTACCAGTCGATCTGGACCTCGAAGTCGGTGACCGGGATGCCCGCGTCGCGCATGGAGTGCTGGAGGCCGAGGAAGAGGCCGTCGGCCATCCGCTCCTGCGGGTTGCGGACGAACGCCATCACCGCGTTCGAGCCTGCCAAGTGGTACATGAACCGGACGTACTCGCCCTTGTCCATCTCCGAGTTCGCGAAGTCGAGGTCGGCGAAGCCGTCGATGTTCGAGCTCGTGCTCTTGACGGCGTGGTCGACGACGCCGTCGTCGTCCGCGTCCGTCCAGAGGTTCCCGTCGGCGTTCCGGTCGGTCCAGTTGTAGGCGAGCAGGCGCCACGCCTGATCCTCGACGTAGTCCTCGTTCGCATCGAACTGGTCGCGCGGGAAGTTCAGCCGGACGACCATGAGGTCGGCGTCGGCGTGCTCCTCGACGCGGTCGCTCAGGTCGAGCAGGTAGTCCGGCGCGTTGAAGTTGTAGGCGCTCTCCTCCGCGAGGTTCGCGCTCGAGAAGTCGAACGTCTCCGTGTCGGTGCGGATCATCTGGCGGTCGGAGACCTGCCAGGTGCCCGGCCCGTTGATCGTGAAGGTCTGCGAGTCGACGCCGCCCGGAGCGATCAGGTGCGAGAAGACCGGGTACTCCTGACCGCGGTAGTCGCCCACCCGCCACTCGTTCGGCGAGACACGCGCTCGGGCACCCCGGGCGGTCGCGACCGCAGCTCCCGCGTCGACCGAGCCTGAGCCCTGGATCAGCGCGTCGTAGCCGAGGTCGGCCGCCGACGACTTGAGGATGTCCTTCGCCGTGCTGTAGAAGCCCGCCGGCACGGCGCCGACGTTCTGACGGTACGACTGGTAGATGAGCGCCGTCGCGCCGGCCGCAACCGGCGTCGAGCGGCTTGTGCCACCCCAGCTCGTCCAGGAGAACCGACCGTCGAGGACGGTGTTCAGCGTGGCGTCGCCGGCCGAGTACGCACCGTCGGCGACGACGTCGACGCCCGGGCTGCCGGTGGCGCCGGGGCCGCGGTTCGACCACACCATCACGTCGTTGTCGACGATCTGGCTCGTTTGGTCGATCGAGTCCCAGCCGGTGCCGCCGAACTGCGTGGATGCGCCGACGGTGATCGCCGCGGACGGGCTCGGCGGAGCCTCGGTGCCGAAGCCCGGAGCGCCGTTGCCGGTCGAGAAGAGCGGCGTCGTCCGGCCGCCTTCGTAGATGACGTCGGCTTCCTGGCTGGCCGCGTCGAAGCCGTCGTTGTCGACATTCGACGAGCCGTACGAGTTCGACGTGATGTCGACTCCGCGCGTGGGGTGCGTCGCAAGGAAGTACCCGAACTGCGTCGAGAAGTCGAACGAGAAGTAGATGTCGCCGTACGGCGCCAGCTTGGCCTTCGGCGCGCCGCCGATGACCGCGCCGGGATACGTGCCGCCCGGCAGGTCGCTGAAGGTCGGCGCGAGGCCGTTGACGACGCCCTGGCCGACGATGTTCGACGCCGTCAGCGTGCCGTGGCCGCCGATGGCCGGGTCGTAGTCACCAGACCACGCGAGGACCTCGCCCGGCGCGTGCACGAGACCGACGCCGAATGCGTCCATACCGCCTGGAAGAATCGTCGTCCCGTTCGAGATGAAGTAGAGGAGGCCGCCCGAGAGGTCCGTGTAGCCGTCCCCGTTCATGTCGCGGTACGAGGCGGGCGAGCTCTTCGTCACGGGCTTCTCGTCGTCGAAGCGGTAGTCGTTGTCGAGGTCGACGTAGACGGTGTCGTAGACGCCCGCCGTGGTCGAGTCGGTGACGAGGAACGCCGGCCGCTCGCCGAAGAGCGCGAGCAGGTGGTCGTCCGGATGGCTGCCGAGGCGGACGTTGCCCGACTTCGTCAGGCCGGCCCGGAACTGGTAGAGGTGCTGCTTCGTGCCGGTGGGGAGGTTGAAGTTGCGCGACGGGCCCGTCTTCGTCGCGAACTGGACGGGGCACGTGCTGTGCGGGTTCTTCCCGGCGAAGGCCGGACAGGACGCAGCGGTCGTCCTCGTGAACCACGACAGGCCGTCGTCGATGAGGCTCGGGGCGGCGAGCCACTGCAGCGCGCCGTACGGGTCGAACGCCTTCGGCCAGCCGTTCCAGCCGGCCCGGGCGCCCGTCAGGCCGCTCCAGACCTCCCACGTGCCGATCAGGTCTGGGTGCCCCCAGTCGGTACCGCCGTCGAGCACGCCGAGCGTGACGCCCTCGCCGGCGTACCCGGCCTCCCAGGCGTCGACGAAGTTGTGGGTCTTCGCGTCGAGCACGCCGAGCTCCTTGAGGGCCTCGAAGTTCGAGCCCTTCAGCGGGGGCGCGGCCGAGTGCGGGACCTCCTTGCGATACAGGTCGCGAAGCGCCTTGTTCGTCGCCTCGCTTGTCGGAGTCTTGTCGACCTCCGGATCCCGGTCGCCGAGCGGCTGGCCGGTCTGCTTGAAATCGATCGGCCCGACGGAGACGACGCCGGCGGCCGTCGCGAGCTTCGGCAGCGCCTGCACCGCGATCGCGCCGACGACGAGCGCCTTGTCCTGCGCGGACGCGACCTTTGCGTCGTGCAGGAGCGCACTCGCGGCCGCGCCGTCACCCGTGACGGTCACAAAGACGTGGATGGTGTCGGTGGAGCCGCTCTCGACCTGCTTCCGCAGGCTCGGATGCAGCTTCGACTTGGCGCCGTCAGACGCGGTCTTGACCGCGCGCGGCGCCTTCCCGGCCTTCTCGCCCGGCGCGGCCTGCGTAGCCGACGCGACGAGGAAGACCACGAGAGCGGCTGCGAGCACAAGCGTCGCGACGCCGCCCATCGAGCGTGGGTTCATCACTCTTTTCACTCTCCCCCTGCTTGAGGTCCCGGCACCGGCCGCCCCCGGCTGCCCTTAATTCGGGCCCGATGGTAGCCGAATCCAAACACGGCCACCAACGCCCTCGCGACCGGCGCAGACGTCTAGTCTTCGCGGTCTGACGCCGCCGGCCTGGCTCACCGCCTCGGAGCTCCGCATCGGGCTCGGCTGCATGCGGCTTTCGACCGACGAGACGCGTGAGGACGAGCTCGCGCTCCAGACGATCGCGGCCGCGGCCGCGGCGAGCATCACCGTCTTCGACACCGCCCGCGCGTACGGGCGCGACGAGGCCGACCTCGGCCACAACGAGCGCCTCCTCGCCCGGGCGCTGCGGCGCGCGGACGTTGCCGCCGGCGCGCGGATCGTGTCGAAGGGCGGCATGACACGGCCCGGCGGCGCCTGGGTCCCGGACGGCCGCGCGAAAGCGATCCGGGCCGACTGCGAGGCGAGCCTGACGGCGCTGGACGGCCTCCCGATCGACCTCTATCTCGTCCATGCGCCCGATCCGCGCACGCCTTGGCGAACCACGGTCCGCGCGCTCGCCAGCCTGGCCGAGGAGGGCCTCGTCCGCCGCGTCGGGGTCGCGAACGTCAACCGCGGCCAGCTCGACGAGGCGCTCGAGCACGCGCCGGTCGCCGCCGTGCAGGTCGCGCTCAGCGCACTCGACGACCGCGCGCTCCGCGGCGGCGTCGTCGAGCGCTGCGCCGAGCAGGGCGTCGCCGTCATCGCGCACTCGCCACTCGGCGGGCCGCGCCGCGTAGGGCGCCTGATGCGCCACGAGGCGCTCGCCGGGGTCGCCGCCGCGCGGGGCGCGACGCCGGGCGAGGTCGCGCTCGCCTGGCTGCTCGACCTCTCCCCCGCCGTGGTCGCGATCCCGGGCGCCCGCCGGCCGGAGAGCGCGCGCTCGGCCGCCCGCGCCGCGGCCCTCGCCCTCGAGGACGCCGACCGCGACGCGCTCGCCCGCGCCTTCGGCAGACCGCAGCCGGCCCGCGCGGCCGCCGCGCGCAGCGCCGGCGACGGCGACGGCGAGGTCGTGGTCGTCATGGGCATCCCCGGCGCCGGCAAGACCAGGATCGGCCGGGACCTCGCCGCCCGCGGCTACGTCCGGCTGAACCGCGACGAGCGCGGCGGCACGCTGCGCGAGGTCGCCGACGCGCTCGAGGAGGCGCTCGCGGCCGGCGAGCGCCGCGTCGTGCTCGACAACACGTACCTCACCCGCGCCGCGCGGAGCTACGTGCTCGAGGCGGCGGCACGGCACGGGCTGCCGGCACGCTGCGTCTGGCTCGACACGCCGCTCGCCCAGGCGCAGGTGAACCTCGTGGAACGCATGCTCGAGCGCTTCGGCTCGCTCCTGGGCCCGGAGGAGCTGCGGCAGCACGCCCGTCGGGAGCCCGGTGTGCACGCGCCGACGACGCAGATGCGCACACAGCGCGAGCTCGAGCCGCCGTCCACCGACGAGGGGTTCGCGGCCGTCGAGCAGGTGGCGTTCTCCCGGGCGTCGCGGGCGGACGGCCGGCCGGGCGTCCTCGTCGCCGCAGCGGCGCTGGCGCAACCGGGCTGGGAGGACGCCGTCCCCCACGCCGACGCCCCGCACCTCGTCTTCGACTGGCGGCCGGACGCGGGCGAGGATGCGCTCGGACCGGAAGCCGCCCGCCTGACGGCCGTGGTCTCAGGCCCGGTGGACACGGCCGTCTGCCCGCATCCCGGCGGCGCCCCGATCTGCTGGTGCCGGCCGCCGCTGCCGGGGCTGCCGCTCGCGTTCGCACGCAGGCGCGACGTCGACCTCGCCCGCTCGACGCTCGTCGGCACGAGCGCCGCCCACCGCACGCTCGCGACGACGCTGGGTGCCAGCTACCTCGCCGTCTGAGGATCGTCTCGCGCCAGCAGGCCGTCGGCCAGCTTGGCGTCGATCGGACGAACGAGCTCCGCGACCGCCTGGCGCACCTCGGCGCTCTTATCGGTCATGCCGGCAAGCACCGCCCATTCCCGCGCCTCCTCGGGGTTCGTGCGGAAGACGATCTCGCCGACGCGCTGGATCTCGTAGATCACCCCGGACGCGAGCAGCCGGTCGACCCACGACCGCGCCTTCTCCGGCTCCCCTTCGAGCAGGTCGAGCACAAGCCGGCCCTGTGCGTTGGCCGAGCCGCGTTCCGCCGCTGTCTCGAACAGCGTGCGGGACGCCGACGGGTCGCGCTCGCGAAACGCCTCGGCCAGCCACAGGATCTCCCTGGAGTCCCTGGTCGCAACGAGCCGCTCCTGCCACGATCGCGCCGCCTCTGGGTTCTCCGCATTCAAGGCCAACCAGCGCATCGCAGAGGGCGACCCGCCTTGGGCGGCATCGACGTACAGTTCCCGGCCCGCGATGACGTCACGGCCGCCGAGCGCGTCAGCGAGCTGCTCCACCTCGAGCCACGCTCCCGTCGCGACGAGACGATCCCGCCACTTTCGGGCTTCCTCCGGCTGCTCGTCGTTCAGCACTTCCGCCAGCTGCCGCAGCGCAGGCGGGTGGTCGGCTTCCGCGGCAATCCGGAGCAGCGCGTCCGCCTCGTCGGCGCTCAGGCCGGCGACGAGAAGGCTCAGGTCGTAGGCCTCGACGGGGTCGCTCTCGGCGCGGAGGAGGCTGATGCCGCCCGCAGCCGTCACGGCGTCCACGTGACGACGCGGCCCGTTCAGGTCGAGCTCGTGCAGGTCGACGCGCGCCGCCGCGGGGAGCCGGGATCCCGGCCGCAACCTTCGGAGAGCGTTTGCGTCGACGCCGAGGACGACGCGGCCGGTCGTGACGAGGCGGCGCAGGCTTTCCTCGTGGGCGCTCACGTCTGCCGCCGCCGTGCCGTCGGAAACGGCCGCGTCCGCGGGCAGGTAGACGAGTAGCCGTCCCTCGATATCGACGGGCGCCGAGAGCACCGCTGCGACCGCGCCGAACTCGTCCCTCCGCGGCGCCCGACACAGGACCCGGTCCGACGAGTGAAGCCAGGACACAACCGCCTCGTCGAGCGAGTCGAACGTGGACTCGGCCCCCGCCGCGCTCCGCAACACGAACGGGCCCGGCCGCGACGACTCGGCTCCGGGCGGGTCTGCACCCCGCAGTGCAGGCTGTTCCGCCCACAGCTGAGCCAGCAGCAGCTCGTCCGCGGCCGCCTCCGTCCAGCGCGCGGCTACGTCGCGCGGGCCGAGGCTCTCGTGCAGCGAGACGACGCCGAATGCGACGCCCGCGGCGAGCTCGGGCCCGAGAAGCGACTTCCACTCCTGCACGAGCCGCTGCCGCTCCGGGTCCAGCTGCGCGTCCCGTCCCAAGGCGATGACGTGGACGACCGCACAGCGGCTGCCGGGACGCGCTTCGACGAACGCCCGGACGAACTGCCGGATCTTTTCGTCGACGCCGTATACCAGGAGCACGTGCCCCTCAGGCTTGTCCGGCATGAGGCCTGTCAGCTCCCAGGCGCTGCCGGCGCCGCCCGTCTCCACGGGCACGACCTCGCGTCCCAGCCGCTCGGTCAGCCGAAGCCTGTGCTTTTCGAATGCGGCGCCGAGCACACGCGTCGCCTCGGCCTCGATCCGCGACGCGATCGCCGTAGCCTCCTCGACCGCCAGCGGCGTGCGTGTGCGCCCGATCTCGCCCAGCCGCGCATTCAGCTCTGCGACGAGCCCGCCGGCGACGCCCGTCGGGCCGACGCCGTGGAGCGGGCCGCCATCCGCGAGCGCCCACAGCAACGACGCTTGCCGCTGGAGATTCTCCGACAGGTCTTTCTCCTGCGGCTGCGGCACGGCCGTCGGCTTGAACCGGACGGCGGCGTTCTCGAACCACGTGATGGTCGCCTGCGCGGGATCCCGCTCGACGGCGCCGCCGCGTTCGAGGTCCTCGACGAGCGCTGCGACCGCATCTCTGACCCGGCGCTCCTCGTTGGCGCTGAGCTGGTCGCCGTCCTCGCCTTGGAGTGGGTGGAAGTCGGCGAGCGGACGCGGCTCGCCTGGCTCGGGATTCGCGAAGACCGAGAAGACGCAGTTGCGCAGCACCTCGTTTGCGTACTCACCGCCGCCGCGGAAGCCGTGCTCGCGCGCCTTCTGCTCGACGAGGAACTGGAATGCCGCCATCGCCTGCTCGCTCTGCGGCAGTGACTCATCGTCGCACTCGAGGCGCGGCTCGCCCTCATCGACACGCACGTAGCGACGCACCTCGTTCTTGAGGTCGAAGAGGTGATCCTGCGCACGGAACAGGATGACCCTGATCAACCGCTCCTTGGCATCCATGTCCTCCAGGTCGCGGACGCGATCGGCGCCGGAGGCGCGGATCGCGGCGATCGCCTCCTTGTCCGCCGGGTCCTCTGCCACGGTGCGCAGGTACTCGAGACAATCGCCGACGCTAGGCCGGTTCACGAAGACGCGGTGCGTGAAGAACGTGTGCTCGACCGAGTACGTCCGCCGCCGCCTCGCACGCTCGATCTTGCTCGCGATGAGGTCGTAGTACTGCTTGTCGGTCAGGAAGAAGAACAGCGCCGGCGCCTGCGTGAAGAGGTTCTTGAAGTAGCGGATGACCGCGTCGAGCTGCGTGCCCTGAGCGTCGTCGACCTTGTCGAGCTCCTCGAGCACGACGATCGTCCGCAGCTTTTGCTCCTTGAGCTGGGCGAAGATGTCCTTGAGGTCGTTCTCGAGCTGGTGGATCGAGTTGTCGGTGACCAGCTCGACCTCGGCGCTCTCGCTCCTCGCGGTCGAGCGCGAGACCGTGCGCGACGCGCCGAAGCTCAGCACGGCGGCTCCGGCGAGAGCGGCTGCGAGGAGGTGGATCACGCTGGCGCCGGGCAGGAACAGGAACCACGCCTCGATGCCCGCCGCGCCCGCGGCTGCGATGCCCGCCGCCAGCTTCAGCGCGTTCGGCACGTTGAGATTCAGCTTCGACTCGACCGCCTCGGTCAGCGTGCTCTGGATCCCCTGGCGGCTGCGCTCGGTGTACTGGGCGGCAGCAGCCTTCCTGTAGGCGCGGTCGATCCTCGCCGCCAGCCCGAGCAGCTCCGCCTCGTTCGCCGCGCGCCGGCTGCCGTTCCGGCGCCCGCGCAGGAGGCTCGCGAGCGCGTTCACGGCGGTCGTCTTGCCGAGTAGCCGATCGACCTCACCGGCGACCGCCGCGCGACCGCCGTCGAGGTGCCCGGCGCGCTGGAACTCGTCCAGCTTGTTCCGGAGCGCGCGCAGCAGCGCCGTCAGGAGCCGGCGCGCGTCGATCTGGAGCCGCGCCGGGCTCGGCTGCGACGCATCGGAGAGCGAGGCCGAGACCTCCGAGACGTTCAGCACGACCGGCAGCAGCCGCCAGCCATCCGCCTCGAGCTTGACGCGAGCCCGCCGCGCCGCCTCGATGACGAGAGACGTCTTCCCGGCGCCGCGGTAGCCGCTGACGAGGTACGTGCCGCGCCGGTCGGGATGGCCGATCGCGCTCACGATCGGCCCCAGCAGCTCGTCGCGGCCGACGAAGACGGCGGCCTCGGGCGGTGCTTCGTGGTCGAGCAGGTCGTAGCTCAGAGATGCGTCCCAGGTCCGCGCAAGCCTCATCGTCACGCGGCCCGGCGGCGCGCCGTCAGGCGGAGGGACGGGCCCGCGCTCGTCGACTGACGTCGTGCTTTCCCCCGGAGTGGCCACGGCTCCAGCTACGAGCATCCGCCTCTCGGCTCCGATCGTCAAGACCGCGCAATCGCCGCAGACCTCGCGGCGATTCGTCACAATCCCGCGGTCGACAGGGGAGGCCCCATGGCGCTCAGGTTCGTTCTGTTGCTGTCCGCGGCTCTGGTCGTCTCGTTGAATGCCGGTGCCGCCACAACGGTCGTCGCCGAGGCTCCGCCCGGCGCCCAGATCTCCGACTCGCTCGAATACATCACCCGCGTGCCGGACTCGGCCCAGATCGTGGAGGGCAAGTTCGACACCATCGGCAACCGCGAGCTGCTCGTCGTGACCGGCCGCTTCGGGTTCAAGACCTATGACGTCAGCAACCCGTTGTCGCCGCGGCTCCTCGACACGTTCCTGCCCGCCGACCTCGCTGCGAACGGCTACTGGCAGGACGAGGACATGGACCTCGACGTACGGCGCAACCTGATCATCGGCGCCCTCGACCCGCGTCACACCGACCTCGACCCGACGTCAGGGTGCCCGCCGAACGGCTCGACGCGGATCCCGGCCTGTCGGTCCGGCTTCTACGTCATCTCCTACGCCGACCCCGAGAACATGCGCCAGATCGGCGACTTCGTCGAGCTCCCCGCCGGCCACACGTCGACATGCATCGAGAAGTGCCACTACATCTGGACAGGGGGGCCGGCACGGCGCAGCGACCAGGGCGATCTCGGCGCATTCACGCCCGGCGGCCGCGGTGACGGACGCCCGATCTTCGTGACCGACCTGACAGACCCCGGGAACCCGCGCGTCTTTCCGGAGCCGATCGACCTCTGGCGGAACGACGGCCTCACGGACTACTCCCACGACGTCGACGTCGACGCGAACGGGATCGCCTGGACGAGTGGCCGCGGCGGCCTGCTCGGCTACGCCGTGCGCGGGCGCTGGCGCGACCCACGTACCGACACGATGCGCGTCGCCAAGCCGTGGGATCCGATCCTCGTCGCCGGCGGCGGCATCGAGGGCGGCGCCGACGGCGTCGCGCAGCCGCAGACGGACTTCATCCACAACGCAGCCCGGCCGCTCGACGGCACCGTGCACGCGTCCGGCGTCGCCGACGGGAACATCGTGCTGATGACGGAAGAGGACTTCACCACGCCCTGCGACCAGGGCGGACGCATCGTCGCGGCGGACATCACCGACTCGCTGGGCGGCGAGCCGGCAACGAACTCGACCCCGGCGAACCCGTACCGGATGAACGCCCTGAGCGCGTTCCACCCGACGCAGGACGCTCCCGACACGGCCGCACCGATCACCGGCTGCTCGGCGCACTACTTCGAGCTCTCGGGCTCGACCGTCGCCGCGGCCTGGTACGGCCAGGGCCTGCGCCTGATCGACGCGTCGAACGCCCGCAACCTGCGCCAGGTGGCCTACTACTACGTCACCGGCACAGGTGCGGCGAACCCGAGCTCGCTCGCGTGGGACACCGCCTGGCGCGGCGACCTGGTCTACGTGTTCGACATGGCGCGCGGGATCGAGATCCTGCGCCTCAAGGGTGGGTCGGCCGCCGCCGCGAGGCTGCCGACGGTGCAGTCGCCGGCGCCGAAGGCCGACCGCTGGGCAGCCCGACCCGTGGGCGGCCTCGGCAAGAACTCGCTCATCTGTCCGATCTTCGACGTGCCGCAAGGGAGGTAAGCAACCGAGGCGGATCACGCAATCCGATCCCGGCTCTCGCCGGTAGTACTAGACGAAGGTTAAGTCGCGCTAAAGGAGCGAGGGCATGGGACGAGCGGCCCGCAACCGACGACTGGTCGCGCTCGCGTCGATCCTCTTGCTGACCGGCCTTTCGGGGTCAGCGGCGCAGACCGCCGTGAGCTCGTCCGACTTCCGGATCAGCGCCGGCACGTCCGTGCGCCTCGACGGTCACGGGCCGAGCTTCTTCGGCGACACGATCGGACTCGACTTCCGCGCCGGAACGCTGCGCGCGGCGTGGGCGGACAACAGCAGCTCGGCTGAGCTGGACCTCGCAACCGCTGCGATCGGAGTCGCGAGCGACGGCTCCACGGCCGTCGGGCCGACCGTGACGGTGAGGGCCGCGGAGGAGCAGACCGGCGCCGCGCTCGCGATCGACCCGAGCGTCGCCGGGCGCGTGCTCGCGGTCGCGCGGCACGCCACCCTGTCAAGCGCGAGCCCGGGCGTCCTGCGCGCCCGCAGCGTCGACGGTGGCAGCAGCTGGACGAGCACGGTCGACCCCGTCGGCGTCCCCGACAGCGAAGTCTCGTCCGATCTCGCCTGCGACGGGTTCGGAAACTGCTTCCTCGCGTTTCTCGACGCGAGCGACCCGTTCGCTCCCCAGCTTCGGCTCGCGCTGAGCACAAACGGCGGCCAGAGCTTCTCCCTCGTCACCCCCGACGTCCCCGGCTTCGAGGGCGACGTGAGCGTCGCCGCCGGCGCGGGCAGCGTGTGGCTCGCCTTCACCGGCTTCGACACTGCTCCCCGTCTGCGCACGCTCGCGGCGCCCGTCACCGGGCTCGGCGCCGTCGGGACGTTCAGCCGGCAGGACGTTCCGCGGACGACGTTCGGCAACAAGCCCGAGATCGCACTCGGACCCGGCGGGAAGGCGCTCGTCGTCACGCAGCATCTGTCGAACGGGACCCTCAGCTTCGTCGAGTCGGGTGTCGATCCGGACGGGCTCGGA
>Ga0190265_10001414_pt1 | contig 15793 bp, 15 predicted proteins | sample Popmic124T_FD_133135 | JGI IMG/M metagenome (GOLD analysis project Ga0190265, IMG submission 133135) | Populus adjacent soil microbial communities from riparian zone of Indian Creek, Utah, USA - 124 T | ecosystem: Environmental > Terrestrial > Soil > Riparian zone | place: USA: Utah | collected...
CGAGGAACAGGAAGGCCACCAGCTCACCGAACCCGAGGCCCCACCCGGGGCCGTTGATGGCGCCGGCGGCCACGATCCCCGCCAGGGCGAGCGCCCCGAACAGGTCGGCCAACGGGAACATGATCGAGAACCACTTCGCGCCCCGGAGCTGGGCCCGGTACTGCCGGTCGATCGCGCTGTCGAGGCGGGCCCTCGTGCGGTCCTCGAGGCCGTAGGCCAGCACCACCGGGGCGCCGCTCACCAGCTCCGACACCTCCGAGAGCGTGCCGCCCACCGCGTCGCGGACGTCGTCGTACGCGGCGAGCTGCCGGCGCTGGAGCAGGCGCAAGAGGGGGAGCAGGGGCAGGAACACCGCGATCGCGACCAGGGTGAGCTGCCAGGAGTAGACGGCCATGACGGTCAGGGTGGCCACCAGGAGGGTGGAGTCCACGATCCAGGCGACCGCACCCCACTCGGTGAACTGCGCCAGCGTCTCGACGTCGCTGGTCACCCGGGCCACGAGGGCACCGCGGCGGTGGTCGACGTGCTCGGCGATCGACAGGCGGTGGATGTGGGAGAAGGTCCGGACGCGCAGGCCGAGCAGGCTGGCCTCGGCGGCCCGCACGAGCCGCCGGAACGTGCCGCGGCTGATCGCGTAGAGACCGATGATCAGGACCGCGGTGCCCGAGCACGCCACGGCCACGAAGCCCGGCCGGTAGCCCTCGTCGCCGAGCACACCCCGGTCGAGGATCTGCTGGATGAGCACCGGCACCGCGAGCTTGCCCGCCGCGGTGAGGACGGCCAGGACGCCGGTGAGGAGCAGCCCCTGGCGCAGCTCGGGCGTGGCCGCCACGCCGCGGCGCAGCACCGCGACGGCGCCGGCGCCCTGGAGCGCGTCCTCTTCGGGCGTCGGCTCGCGGTGGCGCCGCTCGTGGTCGCTGCCGCCGGCGGGCGAGGACGAGGCGAGGGCCTCGACCGCGGCGTCATGGGCATCGAGACGGGGCGACTCTGCAGGCTCGATGGTCATGCCGCGTCCTGCTCGTAGGCCCGGACGAGCGCGGCGTAGGCCGGCACCTGCAACAGCGACACGTGGGTGCCGTCGGCGACGATGCGGCCGTCCTCGAGCAGCAGCACGCGGTCGGCCAGCGCGATCGTGGAGACGCGGTGGGCGACGATGATCGTGGTGGCGGGTGTGCGCCCCCGCAGGCCGGCGAGGATCGCCTGCTCGACGCGAGCGTCGACGGCCGAGGTGGCGTCGTCGAGCAGCAAGAGCTGCGGGCGGCGGAGGAGGGCGCGGGCGAGGGCGAGGCGCTGGCGTTGCCCGCCGGACAGGGTGACGCCGCGCTCGCCGATCACCTCGTCGAGGCCGTGCGGCAGCCGTTCGACGAAGAGGCGGGCGCGCGCGATGTCGAGCGCCTCCCACACGTCGTCGTCGGAGATGGGCTGGCCCAGGGTGAGGTTCTCGCGGATGCTGTCGCCGAAGAGGAACGTCTCCTGGAACACGAGGGCCGTGGCGCGGTGGACGGCCTCCGGGTCGAGGTCACGGAGCGACACGCCGTTCACCCGCACCTCGCCCGACGTCGGGTCGACGAGGTGGGCGAGGAGGTTGCACACGCTCGACTTGCCGCTCCCCGTCGATCCGACGAGGGCCACCACCTCGCCCGGTGCGACGCGAGTGGCGAGGCCGTCGAGGACGACATCGTCGCCGTAGGCGAAGGTGACGTCGTCGAGCACCACCTCGAGCGGCCCGGGGGGGAGCGCGGTGGGGACGGCGGGGCCGTCCCGGTCCGGCGCGGCGAGGACCCCCGCGATGCGGTCGTGGGCCACCACCGCCCTCGGGAGCTCCTCGAGGAGGAAGCCGACGATGCGGAACGGGAAGGCGAGGATGCCGAAGAGGGCCATCGCCTGCACCAGCTCACCCGTGGTGATGGCGCCGGTCGAGAGCCGCCACGCGCCGAGCCACAGGAGGAGGATCGTGCCGAGGTTGGGCAGGGCGTCGAGGGCGGGCTCGAACGCGGCCCGCAGGTTGCCGACCGTGAGGCGGGCCTGGCGGAGCGCCTCAGCCGCGGTGCGGAGGCGCTCGGTCTCCCGGGCCTCGAGTCCGAGCGTCTTCACGACGAGCACGGCCTCGAAGCTCTCGTGGGTCACGGACGACACGTCGCCCACCCGCGCCTGGGCCGTGGCCGCAGGCCGCTCCACGCGGCGGGTGTAGGCGCTGTTCGCGATGGCGAGGCTGGGGAACAAGGCCAGGCCGACGAGCATGAGCACCGGATCGACCAGCGCCAGCTGCGCCATCGCCACGACGATCAGCACGACCACACCGAGCGAGAACGGGAGGGGTTGCATCACGATCGTGGCCCGCTCGCAGTCGGCGTCGGCGTGGGCCAGCAGCTCCCCGGCCGGATGGTCCTCGAACCACTTGAGGGGCACGCGGAGGTAGCGGTCGGTGACCAGGCGGAACCAGTGCACCTGCATGCGGCGTTGCGCCATCTGCCCGAAGTAGCGCCGGAGCACGACGCCGACCATCCGGAGCAGGGACGCGCCGACGAGGGCCGCCGCGCCGATGGCCACGGAGCCGCGGTCGGCGCCGCCGTCGAAGGCGGGGCTGATGACGTCGTCCGTGACGCGGCCCAGGACGATGGTGCCGCCCACGGCCATCACGGAGAACAGCGCCGCACCGGTGATCGACAGGATGAAGGGCCGGGACTGGGCCTTCACCGACATCCACAGGAGCGCGAAGCCGCGCCTGAGCAGGCGCTGTTCCTTCGGACCCCGCGGCATGGGGTCGAAACCTAACGGCGCCAGAGCTGGATCGGCGCCTGGTTACGGGGGCCCGCGAACGGCAGGTCGACCCAGGCTCCGCCGCCGGCCGCCGAGGCGTAGGCGCCGCAGGTCAGGTCGAGCACGCTGCGACCGAAGGCCGGCCCGAGCTCGGGCGTGCGGCGTTGGGCGATGTCGAGGGCGAACGACTCGATCTGGCCCAGGTAGCCGAGCTCCTCCAACGGGGCGGGGACGCCCTCCGGGATGGGCGGGAGGCGGACCTCGGTGCCGTTGCGCTCGAGCAGGACGTGGGGGAGGAGCTCGAGTCGCACCACGCCGTCGGGCGAGGAGGCCTGCACGTCCCACACGGGGTCACCCGATCCGCGCCAGCTGGCCACCACCCGCGCCATCGCGCCGGTGTCGAAGCGGATCGACACCTCGGCGTGCTCGTCGACGGGATGGTCCGAGGCGCCCTCGAGCACGGCCCGAACCTCGGTGGGCCTGGCCGGCGCGGCGAGGAGGAGGGCGATGGCCAACGGGTGCGCGCCGAGGTCGAAGAGCACACCCCCGCCCCACCCCTCGGTCAGGAAGTCGCCCCAGGTCGGCCGGGGCTGGATCGCCCGCACGTCGATGAGGTCGATGCCGTCGAGCTGCGCAGCGTGGGCGAGAGCAAGGCGCACCGCCGGCGCGTGGACGAGGTTCTCCGCGTACGCGATCCGTGCGCCGTCGTCCGCAGCGGCGACGAGGCGGTCGGCGTCGGCGAGGGTCGCGCAGAGCGGCTTCTCGACGAGCACAGCGGCGCCGGCTGCAGCTGCGGCCAGCACCTGCTCCGCGTGCTGGTGGGGTGGCGTGCAGACGACCACCCCTTCGGCCCCGGCCGGGAGGTCCTCGTAGCGACACGCGGCCGCGCCGACGCGGCGGGCCGCGTCAGCGGCGCGTGCGGGATCGCGCGAGGCCACCGCGGTGATGCTGAGGCCCGGCACCTGGTCGACCGCGTAGCCGTGCACGGCGGCCATCCACCCCGCGCCCGCGAACGCGAGGGAGACAGCGGGTTCCGACGCCACCGATCAGGTGTCGCGGAGCGCGGCCACGACCGGCGCCATCGGCTCCATGGTGTCGCCCTGGAACACGATGTACGACACGTCCCACCGCTCGCGGCGGTAGCGGATGCTGTCGGCGATCTCCTCGACCGTGCCGATGCAGGCGTGGGGGTAGGTCTCGAGCTCCTCGGGCGGGAGCCCGAACAGCGGCGCCATCATCTCGGCCGTGCCCTTGCGGTCGTCGGTGACGATCCCGGCGAACTGGAGCATGTTGATCTCCAGATCGGCGTAGCCGTCGCCGGCCGCCTCCTTCACCCACTGGAGCTTCTGGTCGGTGACGTCCGCCGCGCCGTCCTGCGCGGCCGCCGCGTCGACCCGGCCGCTGTGGATCGACGGGTTGATCCCGATGATCTGCGCCTCGCGGGCCGCGATCGACAGGACCCGCTTGGCGCCGCCGCCGATGAGGAACGGCGGATGCGGGGTCTGGACCGCCTTCGGCTTCGCGTCGTAGCCGGTGATCGCGTAGTGCTCGCCCTCGAACGAGAACGGCCCGGGGGCGAAGCAGCCCTTGATGACGGCGATGCCCTCCTCCATCCGGCTGACCCGCACGCCGGGCTTGTCGTAGGGGATGCCGGACTGCTCGTAGTCGGAGGCCATCCAGCCCGCGCCGAGGCCCACCTCGAGGCGTCCTCCCGACAGGACGTCGATCGTGGCCATCTCCTTGGCGAGGACCACCGGGTGCTTGTAGTCGTTGTCGAACACCAGGGCGCCGACCCGCAGCTCGGTGGTGGCATCGGCCGCGGCCATCAGTGCCGGCATCGGCGCGAGGTGGTCACCGAAGTGGTCGGGCATGAAGAGGGTGGAGTAGCCGAGGTCCTCCGCCTTGCGGGCGAGGGCCGCCCACGCGTCGCCGGAAGGGGCCGTCGAGAGCTGGATGCCGAACCGGAACCGCCGTGGGTGCGCCATGAGCGGGCACGCTATCCCCGGTACGATCGAACGCGGGCGAAACCCCCTTGGTCCCTCTTCATCGTGCGCCCACTCCTCCTCCGACTCTCGCTGATCGTCCTCCTCGCCGGCTTCGGCCTGGCGGCGACCGGCGCCGCGCTGCTGCCCGCGGCGGTCGGGTTCAGCCGAGCCGGCTCGTCCACCGAAGGCGACCTCGATCTCGGTCCGCTCGACCAACGCTCCTACGTGCTGGCCGCAGACGGGTCCGTGCTCGCCGCGCTGCACGTCGAGATCGACCGCCAGCCGGTGCCGCTCACCGAGATCCCCGACCACCTCATCGACGCCGTCCTGGCCGTCGAGGACGCCGAGTTCTTCATCCACGACGGTGTGAACCTGCGGGCCACGCTCCGAGCGCTCGTGCGCAACGTCGATGAGGGCGAGACCGTCCAGGGTGGCTCCACCATCACGCAGCAGATCGTGAAGGCCGAGCTGGTCGGCGATGCCAAGACGATCGACCGCAAGGCCCGCGAGGCCGTGCTGGCCCGGCGCCTCGAGGAGTCGATGACGAAGTCGGAGATCCTCGAGCGCTACCTCAACACCGTGTACTTCGGGAACGGCGCCTACGGCGTGCAGGCCGCGGCCGAGACCTACTACGGCATCGACGCGGCCGACCTCGACGCGGCCCAGTCCGCCTTCCTGGCCGGGGTGATCGGCAACCCCAACGCCTTCGATCCGATCCGTCACCCGGAGGCGTCCGAGGCGCGTCGTGACACAGCCCTCGGCCGGATGGTCGACATGGGCTTCCTCGTGCAGGAGGACGCCGACGCCCTGGCCGCCACGCCCCTGCCCAGCGAGATCCGGCAGGTCCTCCCGACACCCGACTCGTACTTCGTCGAGGAGGTGAAGCAGCAGCTGCTCGACGACCACCGCCTCGGGGCCACCCGCGACGATCGCGAGCAGGCGCTGTTCCGGGGCGGCCTGCGGATCCACACGACGCTCGACCCGCGGGCGCAGGCCATGGCCACCACGGCGCGCGACGACGTCCTGGCCGAGGTGTCGCCGGCCGGCACGCAGGTGGGCACCACACCGATCAACAAGCATCCGAAGAGCGGCGTCCCGCGCTCCGCCACCGCCGCGGTCGTGTCCGTCGAGCCCGGCACGGGAGCCATCCGGGCGATGATCGGCGGGCCGAGCTTCGCCAACGAGAAGTACAACATCGCCACCGGCCGGGGCACGAACGCCGTCGGTCGGTCGGGCGGGTCGACGTTCAAGATCTTCGTCCTGATGGCCCTCCTCGAGAACGGCTACGTCCCGAGCGACTCGGTGAACGGTTCGGGTCCGTGCACGTTCACGAACATCCGGGGCCTCGACCCGGATCCGTACACGGTCCAGAACTTCGGCGATGGCGCCGGCTCGGTCGGGACGATCACGGACCAGACGCTGCGGTCCTCGAACTGCGCCTATGTGCGCCTCGGCCAGATCGCGGGGATGGACGAGGTCGTCGAGCAGGCCGAGAAGATGGGCATCACGACGGACCTCGACCAGGTGGTGTCGATGCCGCTGGGCACGAACGAGGTGCTCCCGGTCGACATGGCCGCGGCGGTCGCCACGATCGCTGCGGACGGGCTCTACGCCGAGCCGTACTACGTGGAGCGGGTGGAGGCGTCCGACGGCAAGACGATCTTCTCCCACGAGGTCGAGACGACCCGCGCCGAATCGGCCCAGAGCGCCCGCCTCGCGGCCGATGTCCTCGAAGCCAACGTGCGGGGCGGCACGGGCACCCGGGCCCGCATCCCCGACCAGCACGCCGCCGGCAAGACCGGCACGGCCGAGGGCTCCGGCGACGCCTGGTTCGTCGGCTGCACGCCCTACCTGTCGACCGCCGTGTGGCTCGGTTCCCCGGACGACAACGAGAAGGTCGTCATCAAGGGGAGCGAGATCACCGGTGGCGCCTACCCGGCGGAGATCTGGGGTCGGTTCATGCGGTCGTGGCACGAGGGCCTCCCGGAGCGCGACTACCGCGCCGCGGGCGGCACGCGCGGGGGTCGGTTCCTCCAGCTGCCGCCCAACGTCGACGCAGGAGGCGGCGCCGAGACCACCACGACCACGCTCGACCCCACCGTGCCGACGATCGTCCTTCCTCCCGGGTTCCCGCCGGGGTTCCCGTTCCCGACCGTTCCTGGCACCCCCACCACCCGACCACCGCCGAGGACGACCCCCACCTTCGACGACGACCCGTTCCCGCCCGGGTTCCCCTTCGATGACTGAGGCCGTGCCGGCGCGGCGGCGAGCCATGCCAGGATGACGGCATGACGCGTTGGGATTCCCTGTTGGCGGTGCAGGAGCACGACACCACCGTCGACCAGCTCGCCCATCGGCGGCGCACGCTCCCCGCACGGGCCGAGCTGGACCAGGCCATGACGCAGATCTCCGCCATCGAGGCGCAGATGGCAGAGGTGGAGGCCCGGCGTCACGAGCTGGCCAAGGCGCAGCAGCGGCTCGAGGACGACATCTCCAGCATCTCCGAGAAGGCCGTGCAGCACGACAAGGCGCTCTACAGCGGCACGATCTCGAACCCGCGCGAGCTCCAGGCCATGCAGGACGAGATCGCCGCGCTGCGGCGCCGCATCAGCCAGCTCGAGGACCAGGACCTCGAGCTGATGGAGCAGATCGAGCCGCTCGACGCGGAGATCTCCCGCCTCGCCCTGGAGCGCGCCGCGCTCGACGAGTCGGGATCGGGCATGCGAGCCGGGATCGCGGAGGACGAGGTGGCCATCGACGGCGAGCTGGCCGCCGTCAAGGCGGAGCGCGACGCGATCGCGGCCGAGGTCGACGGCACCCTGCTCGAGGAGTACGAGGCGCTGCGCCCGAAGATGGGCGGCATCGCGATCGCCCGCCTCGTCGGCGGGTCGTGTGGCGGCTGCCACCTCGCGCTGTCGGCCGTCGAGGTGGCGCGGTTGAAGAAGCTCCCTCCCGAGGAACCGGCCTGGTGCGAGGAGTGTGGCCGTCTCCTGGCCCGGACCTAGCTCGGCGACGGCTCGGGGCGCGCGGTGATCCTCTGGTTCGTCGGCCCGTCGGTCCTCATCGTGTGGGCCGTGTTCACGAGCCCGTCGGCGGACTACCGCTTCGTGGCGGCAGGGAGCCTGCTCCCGCTCCTCGAGCTGCCCTTCGGTGAGCCCCGCCTGCTGCACAGCGTCATGGGCGCGGTGGTCGTGCTGGCGGCGGTGATGCTGGGAGCGAGCGGTCGCCGCATCGTCCAGCGGCAGCTGCTCGGCCTGCCCATCGGCATGCTCCTCCACCTCGTCCTCGACGGCGCCTGGACCGACGACCGCGCGTTCTGGTGGCCGTTCCTCGGGCGGTCGTGGTCGACGTCCGAGCTGCCCGAGCTCGGTCGGGGTGGCCTCAGCGTGCTGCTCGAGCTCGCGGGCGCGGGGGCGTGCTGGTGGGGCTATCGGCGCTTCCGCCTGGATGAGCCCGAGCGGCGTGCGCTGTTCCTGCGCACGGGCCGCGTCGGTCGTGACGTGTCGCGGTGACCCGATGCTGATCGTCGTCCGCCACGGCCGCACCGAGGCCAACGCCTCCGGCTTGCTGCTCGGCCGGATCGACCCGGGCCTCGACGAGCTCGGCCGCACCCAGGCCGCCGCGCTGGGGGCGGTCGTGTCGGGCGCGAGCCGTGTGGTGTGCAGCCCGTTGCGTCGCACCCGCGAGACGGCCGAGGCCATCGGTCTCCCGGTCGAGGTCGACGAGCGCTGGATCGAGCTCGACTACGGCGTCCTCGACGGCAAGCCCATGGCCGACGTGCCCGCGGACCTGTGGGCCCGTTGGATCGCCGACCCGGACTTCGTCCCAGACGGAGGCGAGTCCATCGCCGCCCTCGGCCAGCGGGTCCGTGCCGCCTGCGAGGACCTCGCCGAGGAAGCCGCCACCACCGACATCGTCGTCGTCACCCACGTCTCTCCAGTGAAGGCTGCCGTGGCGTGGACGCTGGGGGTCGGCGACGAGGTGGCGTGGCGCATGTTCGTCGCCCCCGCGTCCATCACCAAGATCTCCACGAGCAGCCCCCGCCGGTCGCTCCACAGCTTCAACCAAACGGCGCACCTGGACTGAGAAGGGGCCATACGGCCTACATCTACCTCGCGCGGACAGGCGTACACCTACAGGTGCCCCCGAGGGGGGACGCCTGGTTGGGACACAGGGTGCTGCGCTCCGGCGCGGCGCTCGAGGCCCGACGCCACCTCTCCACATGCAGATGGAAGAGGACGTCATGATGGCCACTCACACCTTCGCGGCACGCGCACGACGCGTCGCCGTTGCCGCCGCTGCCGGGCTGATGCTGCTCGGCACCGCGTTGCCGGCCGGAGCGGACTCGCCTCCGGGAACGCTTGCCACGATCACGATCACCGGCGGCGCTCTCACGATCACGGTGCCCACCGACGCCGGCAACCTCGGCACGCGAGCCAACACCGTGAGCGGCGGGACCATCAGCGGCCCGCTCGGCCCCGTCCAGGTGAGCGATGCCCGGAGCGCGGCCGCTGGTTCGGGTTGGAGCGCGACCGTCATCGCCTCGGCCTTCACCCCGTTCGCCGGGCCCACGGTCGCCGCCAGCGCGATCAGCTACAGCACCGGGACCATCACCAAGGTCGGCACCGCGACCTACGCGGCCACCAACCAGCTGGACCTCACCGGTGTGGTCCCCGCGGTCACGGCCACCGGCATCACGGGCGACAACTCCGCCACCTGGAACCCGACCATCAGCGTCGCCGTCCCGGGCGGCATGGCCAGCGGTGTGTACTCCGCCACGATCACGCACTCAGTCTCCTAGCTGATGCGGAGGACGGTCCTGGCGATCCTGGTCGTGACGGCCGCGGTCGCCGGGCCTGTCCGAGCGGCCTGGGCCGCGCCCGTCGCTCCGGTCACCGACCCCGACCTTGCGAGCATCGGGATCCGGCTGGTCGACGCGCCGGCCGACGCGGGGGACGATCCCCGGGCCCAGGTGCACATCATCGACCACCTCTCGCCGGGCACGGTCATCACCCGCCGCATCGAGGTGTCCAGCACCTCGCCGGCGCCGATGCACGCAGCGCTCTACCCGGCTGCGGCCAACATCGCCGACGGATCCTTCCTCGGTGCCGAGGGCCACACCGCCAACGACGTGTCGGAGTGGACCTCGGTGTCTCCGAGCGCCGTCGACGTCCCCGCCGGTGGGCAGGCCATCGCCACCGTCACCGTCACCGTTCCGACCGACGCGTCTGCAGGGGAGCAGTACGGCGTGGTCTGGGCCGAGGTCCGCTCGGCGCCTTCGGGCGCCGGCGGTCTCGTGCAGGTCAGCCGCGTGGGCGTTCGCCTCTACCTGTCGATCGGTCCCGGCGGGGCCCCGGCCGCCGACTTCACGATCGAGTCCCTGACCGCGCAGCGGACCGCCGACGGCTCGCCCGCGATCCTCGCCTCCGTGCGCAACACCGGCGGCCGGGCGCTCGACCTGGCCGGGACCCTGGAGCTGACCGATGGGCCGGGTGGGGTCCGTGCCGGTCCGTTCCCCGCCGTCCTCGGCACGACGCTCGCCATCGGCGAGGCCGAGCCCGTCACGATCCACCTGGACGGCGACCTGCCGGCCGGTCCATGGGATGCGACCGTCACCCTCCGAAGCGGACGCATCGAGCGGACCGCCCGAGCGACGGTCACGTTCCCCGACTCCGGCTCCGCACCGGCAGTGGATGCAACGTCACCGGGCTCGACCTCGCCGGCACCGGCCCTGGCGGCCGGGGCGGCGGTCCTGATGGTGGCTGCGGCAGCCTGCTTCTCGCTGCTCCGCCGGCGGAGGATCCACCTGCGCCTCAGCGTGGCCGCGTGAGGCCCAGGGTTCAGTCAGCCGCGTCGAGCAGGAAGACCGCGAGCTCGTAGCCGGCCTGGCGCTGGTAGCCGTCGATCTGGGGGAACACCGGGAGCAGGCGCTCCCACGCGGCCGCCCGCTCCTCGCCGGTCAGCTCACGGGCGCGCATCGGTGCGGCCCTTCGGTTGCGGGTGACGACGACCTTGGGGTCGGCGCGCAGGTTCCTCACCCAGTCCGGCACCCGGGTCTCGCCGCCCGCGCCGGCGACGACCGCGAGGGAGTCGTCCAGCTCGTGGTAGGCGACGACCGTGCGGCGGCGCTTGCCGCTGATCCGGCCCCTCGTCTCCAGGATGAGGACCGGCCTGCGGAAGATGAGCGACAGGAGGCTGCGCCCGAACCATCGGGTCTCCGCCGCCTCGATCGGCCCGATCAGGCGCCGGATCGGCCGCAATCGATCCGCTGAGCTCCTCTGCCCGTCGCCCATGCAGGCTGTCTAGCGGGGATCGGGGTAGGATTGCTCCCAAGCAGCGCCGATCCCTCGCCACAGCGGGACGATCGGGCGGGCTGCGCGTTGCTCCGGACCCTGGTGGCGCAAGAAGCGAACCGGGGGCACCACCAGATGAGCAGCGTTCCGAACACCGATTCGCCGGAGGTCGGTCCCCTTCCTGACCCCGCAGACCTCCTCCACCTCGCAGTGGTGGTGGTCGATGAGGGAACCGGGATCGTCGCCCACGTCAGTGGCGAGGTCGACATGGCGACCTGTGGGCGGCTCCGCGACGCCATCGAACCGCACCTCGGACCAGGACAGCGCGTGGTGCTCGATCTGTCGGGCGTGACGTTCATGGACTCGTCCTGCCTGGCCGTCCTGGAGCAAGCGCGCACCACGCTGACCGAGGATGGCGGCTCGCTGATCCTGCGGAACCCGTCCAAGGCGGCGCGCCACCTGCTCTCGGTGACGGGCATGAGCAAGCTGTTCCAGACGGAGATCGGCTAGCCAGTGGTGACGGTGAGCCGGCTTGTAGGCGGGGTTCTGTCCCTCTTGCGAGGGGGTGGCCATCCATCTGTGCGGTCTACCTGGGGAGATCGGCCGGGCCGGCCCTCCCACGTTTGACCTTGCTCCGGGTGGGGGTTGCCTAGCCGCCGGGGTCACCCCCGACGCTGGTGCGCTCTTACCGCACCGTTTCACCCTTGCCTGTGCCCCGGTTGCCCGGGGCCATCGGCGGTCTGCTCTCTGTTGCCCTGAACCGACAGGTCACCCCGTCCTGGCTCTCACCAGCACCCTGCCCTTCGGAGCCCCGACCTTCCTCGACGTGGTCACCACCCGAAGGCGACGCCACACCGCGGCCACCAGGCCGGCTCACCGTCAGGGTCAAGTGTAGGGGTGTCACGCGGACAGGACGGCGCCGTCGATGGCGGCGAGAGGGTTGTCGCCGGGGAAGAAGGCGCGACCCTCGGGGAAGACGTCGAGCGGGGACTTGGCCTGCGCCGCCATCTGCAGGACGACCGCGTGGCGGGCCTCGATGCCACCGATCGTCATGATCGTCGAGCGCAGCGCGGGGACGCTGAGCTGGCCACCGGCGAAGGCGTACGTCTGCGCCGCCGCCAGCTCGAGGTCCAGCGCGAGCTGCACCACGTCGGCCTCCGTCGTGGCTGCATCGAGCGCCGGCTTCACGATGGCGTCGAACACCGCGGCGTTCTGCTCGTCGACCTCGGTCCCGCCCGCTTCGCGGATGGCGCCGTTGAGGGCGTCGAGGTGGGCCTGGTGGTGCTCGAGGAACAGCGCCGCAGCGTCACCGATCGCCGCCGTGGTCACCAGACCGGAGCCCGCCGCGGTGGTGTACGTGTCGACCGCGAGCTTCTCGAGCGATGCCGCGGTGCGGGCCAGGGGGAGGTCCATGCCGTTGTCCGGCGTGGCCGCATCGTCGGTGGAGTCGTCGTCCGTCGAGGCGCTGTCGTCGTCGCCACACGCGGCGAGCACGGCGGCCCCCATGAGGGTGACGCCGCCGACCTTGAAGAGCCGGCGACGCCCGGGCGAGGGCACGCCCAGCAGGGCGGCCTTCTCGTCGGTCGACAGCTTGGTGCCGCCTCCGACGATCTGGCGCAGGGCGTCGTACCACTTCGGCATGACCGCCTTGTTGTCGTCGTCGATGGCCTGCAGCTCTCGACGGAGCTCGTCACGGTTCAGATCCATGGTGTCGTGTCCTTTCAGGGGATCAGGCGAAGACGGCCGGGTCGAGGCCGGCCTTCGGGTCGGTGCCGTCGCCGAGGGCGGCGGACTCGAAGGCGCCGGTGGGGAACAGCTCGTCGGGTCCCTTGCCGAGGGCGGCGGCCAGCACGGTGGCGTGCTGGGCCTCGATCGGCAGGATCGTGGACGTGGCCGCGGCGTAGGCGGGGTCGATGAGGAGCGTGAGGGCCGCGGCGTAGGTGTACGCAGCCTGGTTCTCGAGGACGCGGGCGAACTCGAGGACGGCACCGGTCAGATCCTCGGAGCCGGCCTGGCCGTCCGCCACGCCGGCGGCCACCGTCTCGAGGGTCGGGGTGACCGCCGCGACGAGCTTGGCGTTCGCCTCGGGCCGGGCATCGTCGCCCGCGACCCCACCGAACGCGTCGGCATGGTCCTGGTGGTGGCTCAGGAAGAGCTGGGCCACCGCGAGGGTGTCGCCCGTGAGGGCCGGGGCCGCGGCGGTGTAGGCGGCGACGGCGGCGAGCTCGACGCTCTGCGCGTAGCCGGCGATCACCGTGTCGGTGAGGCCGTTCTGGGCCGCGGCCAGGCCGCCGAGCCGGGTGAACGGCGCCAGGCCGCCTCCGATCGTGAGCAGCGTGCCCCCCATGCCGGCGAGGCCGGCCTTCTTGAGGAAGCCGCGTCGGGCCCCTCGGGCAGCCGTGAGGTGGAGCTCCGAAGCCTCCTCCTCGAAGGACCGCATCGCTTCGTGGTGCATGTCGTCGACGTCGCTCGCCATGTGGCGGAGCTCTCTGGCGCTGATCTGCACGCCGCTACCTCCTGTTGTCGGGATTGGGATGGGGTGGAGAGGGTGCGTGGGCACTGGGGTCAGGTGACCTCGACGGTGCCCTCCATGAACGGGTGGAGCGCGCAGATGTAGGCGAACTCGCCGGGTGCCTCGAACAGGACCGGTTCGGACGGCTCGTCGGGCTGGATGTTCCCGGAGCTCCAGGCCTTGTCGCCCTGGCCGGTCGACGTGTGGGCTTGCGTGTGGACGTTGGTCCACACCACCGAGTCGCACGCGCTGACGCGCACCGGAGTGGGGTCGAAGACGAAGTCGCCGATGTCGACCGTCACCGTCTCACCGGGCGTCGCGGCGCAGTCGACCGCCGGCGCGTCAGCGTCAGCGTCAGCGGTGTCGGCGGTGGTGTCGCCGCACGCCGCGAGCCCGAGCAGCCCGACTGCGGCGACGACGGCGACGAACGTGCGAGGTGGGCGGACCATCGGCAGCACTTCGGAACCGATGGCGACGCGGGATGACCGGCATCCCGAATTTCTCCTCAGCAGCTCAGAAGGACAGCGAGCTCAGCTCCGGGATCCAGCCGGCGGCGCGGTCGCACGCCTTCCTCCAGCGCTCCCGGTCCGTCGGCGCGCCCGGCTCCACGGTGGTGCGGGGTGCCCAGGTGGCCGCGATGTCGTCCCAGCCGCCCCACCTGCCGATGGCCAGGCCGGCCAGGAACGCGGCGCCCAGCGTGGTGGCCTCGCGCACCGGCGACACCTCCACCGGCCGCTGGGCCGCGTCGGCCAGGGCCTGGAGGAACGTCGGGTTGTCGCTCATGCCGCCGTCGACGCGCAGCGTCGGGATGGTCAGGCCGGCGTCGGCCTCTGCCGCCTCGACGAGGTCGGCGCCTCGCTCGGCCACGCCCTCGAGCACCGCACGGACGATCTGCGGGCGCTCGCTCCCGCGGGTGAGGCCGAGGAGCGTGCCCCGCGCGCCGTAGTCCCACCGTGGCGCGCCCAGGCCGAGCAGGGCGGGAACGTAGACGACGCCGTCGGCGCTCTCGCAGCGGCTGGCGATGTCGTGGCTCTCCTCGGCCGAGGCGATGATCCCCAGGTCGTCGCGCAGCCACTCGACGTTCGTGCCGGCGGAGAGCATGACCGCCTCGACGCCCCACGCGGTGACGCCATCGCGGCGCCAGGCCACGATCGGGAAGCAGCCGCCCTCGCCCTGGCGCTCGAACCGTGGCCGCTGCTCGCCCAGGTGGAGGTCGAGCATGCCTCCCGTGCCGAACGTGATCTTGGCCTGGCCCTCGTGCACGCAGCCCTGGCCGACGAGGCTCGACTGCTGGTCGCCCACGAGCGCGGCGATCGGGGGCGCCCCGTCGAGCGCAGTCGCCGGGCCGAGCACGCCGGAGCTGTCGACGACGTGGGGGAGCGACGCCCGCGGGATGCGGAGCGCGTCGAGCACCTTGTCGTCCCAGTCGGCGGCATCGCCGCGTTGCAGGCCCGTGACCCCGGCGTTCGTTGCGTCCGTGGCGTGGATGGCCCCTTCGGAGAGCCGCCACGTCAACCACGTGTCGACGGTGCCGACGCACAGGTCGCGCTGGCGGTCGGGATCCGCGAGGTCGAGGAGGAAGCCCGCCTTGGTGGCCGAGGCGTTGGGAGCGACGCGGATGCCCTGCTCCTGGAGCATGAGGCACGTCCCGGCCGTGCGCAGGTCCTGCCAGCCGATGCCGGGGCCGACCGGGACGCCCGTGGCGCGGTCCCACACGATGGTGGACGCCCGTTGGTTGGCGATCCCGATCGCGTCGACCGGCCCGGCGTCGGCCAGGACCCGCCGAGCCAGGTCGAGCGCCACCCGGGCGAGCTCGTCGGCGTCGAACTCGACGCACCCCGGTGCGGGTGACGAGGGGAGGAGCGCCTGGTGGTGCTCGATCGCGACCGTGGCGTCCGCGCGGACCGCCGCGGCGCGCACGCTGCTCGTGCCGACGTCGATCACGAGGATGGTCATGGGCGCGTTCTACCAGGCTGCCGCCCCGCCAGGGCGGCCGCGGCTGTTGCGAGTGCGATGGCGACCGCCGCGACGATGGGCATCGAGGCCCACGCGATGTCCTCGTCGGCCACCGCCCGACGGCCGGCGCCGATCGCCTGGATCACCGCGATCGCGGCCAGGCCGGTGATCCCGGCGAGGAGCAGCCGATCCTGCGTGGCCCGCCGACCGATCACCCAACCACCGACGGCCATCCCGAGCAGCACGAAGACGAAGAGGGGGTACGCGATGCCCGGGGTGCCGTCGCC
>Ga0190265_10001415_pt1 | contig 15792 bp, 12 predicted proteins | sample Popmic124T_FD_133135 | JGI IMG/M metagenome (GOLD analysis project Ga0190265, IMG submission 133135) | Populus adjacent soil microbial communities from riparian zone of Indian Creek, Utah, USA - 124 T | ecosystem: Environmental > Terrestrial > Soil > Riparian zone | place: USA: Utah | collected...
AGCCGCCCTGGCCGGCCGCGAGGAGGTCGTCCGCTTGCTGGTGGAGCGGGGAGCGCGGCTGGATATCAAAGACACCGTGTATCACGGTACGCCGCTCGGCTGGGCGATCCATGGCGGGCGTACGGACGTCGAAAAGTATCTTCGCGGTTTTTCTTGATCCGACGGAACGGACGGGGGTATGCTCGCTTTCGGCGTGCAGGACGCCACCCGTCCGCGGACAGGACCGAGTCCACCTGATCGAGTTTGCCAATCAAGGTTCTCACGAACCTCCTTTTCGCCCGATGCGAGCGGACCCCGGGCAGCTACCAGAAGGAGGTCCGTCATGGCCGCGCGACACTTTCCCGTCCGTCCCGATCTCGATCAACTGAAGCACCAGGCGAAGGATCTGCTCCGCGCGGTCCGGCGGGGTGATCCGTCCGCCGCCGCGGAGCTTGTGGAGCATCATCCCGGGCGGATCAAGCCCGGCGCTGTCAAGCTCGCCGAGGCGCAACTCGCGCTCGCCCGCAGCTACGGCCTGCCGAGCTGGCCGCGGCTCGTGCTCGCCTGCCGGATGATCGACGCGATCTGGCGCGATGACGCCGGCGCTGTCCGCGAGCTGGTGACGAAACATCCCCGGTTGTTACATGAGAACGCGCGCGGAGTGGAGAAGTGCAACTGGGGTCCGCCGATGTCCTATGCCGCGAACCTCGGGCGGGAGCGGATCATTGCGATGCTTCGCGAGCTCGGCGCAGACGACCTGCAGTCCGCGTTCGACCGGGCGTGCCTCCAGGGCCAGCTCGGCACCGCCCGCCAGTTGTACACCCTGGGCGCGCGCCCCGCCCTCGATTCCGTGATGGGGCCGGCCGAAACGCTGTCCGGCTCGGGGATGAAGTTTCTGCTCGATCTGGGGGCTGTAATCGGCGACGAGCATGGAGACCGGCTCGCGCCCGTCGCCATGCTTTTGGAAACCTATTGCCGGAATCCCGAAGGCAAGCATCAATGCCTGGAGCTCTTTGCCGAGCTCGGCATCGAGCTGCCGGACACGCCGCCGCTGGCGCTGCACCGCGGCCGGATCGACCTGCTCGAGGAGCATCTGAAGCGCGACCCCCGCCTGCTCGGCCGGACCTTCACGCACGAGGAGATCTATCCCCCCGAGCTGGGCTGCCATGACGATCGATCGCTGGCCCTCCACGGAACGCCGCTCGGGGGCACCACGCTGCTGCACCTCGCCGTCGACTACGACGAGATCGGGATCGCGCGCTGGCTGCTGGAGCGCGGGGCGGACGCGAACGCGAAGGCCGAGGTGGATGCCGACGGCTTCGGCGGGCACACCCCGCTGTTCGGCTGCGTCGTATCCCAGCCCTACCGCGTCCGCCAGAGAACGGATGACGCCTTCGCCCGCCTGCTGCTGGACCACGGGGCCGATCCCAAGCCCCGAGCGTCGCTCAGAAAACGGCTGCGGTTCGTCGACGACGAGTCGCTGCACGAATACCGCGACGTCACGCCGCTCACCTGGGGCGAGCGGTTTCACGATCAGTCCTGGGTGAGCAAGCCGGTGATGCGGTTGATCGTCGGGCTCGGGCGAGCGTGACGGTTAGATCCGCGGGGACGGGTCCCGTGCTTCCACCCCGCCGAAGACTTGGAAGCTGGCCCAGTTCCATTCCTTGAGAGCTGAGAGTTTGTGAATTAATTGGCTGAGGCGTCGAGGTGCTATTGAAAACAAATGACTTAGCGCCTCGAAAACGGGCTCTAGGGCGATTTTTTCACAACCTCTGAGCCCGCTTCTATCTCCGCGAGTTGGACTGTACGTAGGGCTGTGAGTGCGTCGGCACCGCGCAGCAGCTCTTGGTGAAAGCGGACGGCGAGGCGGGCGGTGCTCGCGTCCTCAATTTCCCACAAGCTGCCCATTACGGCGGGGACGCCTGCGGCGAGGAAGGAGTGAGTAAGGCTCAGCGAGCTTTCGCTCGACACGGGACCGGAGTTGCTTCCGCAGGAGGCTAACACTACCAGCCGTGTCCGGGGAAGGCGCCGCCCGACGAGGTGGTGCGCTGTCAGCTCTCCAGGATCGCTTCCGGAGGAGGAGAGCACGAGACCGGAGCGGGCCGGGTCCTGGGGATCGTTTAAAGCGTGGGTTCCAAAGTGCACGATTTCGGAGCTGCCCAGGGCAGCGAGAACGTTCTCGGGCGTCGCCTGCTCTCGCGTCAGCACCCGGGCGTCGAGTCGACGATAAAGGCGGCTCAAACCTTTTATTTCGAGTTGGGCGCCTGGAATGCCCGACAGGCCCGACCGCTCCTGCCGGTCCCAGACCGGATCACCCACCAGGAGCACGTTGGCAAGGGGCCTGGTCGAGAGGAGCCGGTCGCGCTCCACCGCGGCCACAAATTCGGAGGCGCTCGGTGCTACTCCCACGGCGTGGTCTTGGATCAGGTGGTGGCCAGAGACCGGATCGAGCAGCGCGGCGAAGGGGACACCATAGAGTTCCCGCGTTGGCACGAAGATAATGCGCTCACCGCCGCGGAGCTGTTGTTTCCAGGAAGTGATGAGCTCGGCATGGAGGCGTTTGAGGAGTTGGGTTCTTTCCGACAACCTCGCTGGACTGTGAGCCTCTCTCAGATGCCACGTCAATGCAGAGACCGTAGTCCAGTCAGGATACCTGGGTGAGAGCCAGATTCCGGAGGACCGGACGAGCCAGGTGACGAGTCGGCCTTCCACGACCGCGTAAACGACGATGACCGTGTGCTCGGGAAGGTGGCGGCAGAGCCCCCGCCAGTCCAAGAGAGGAGAGATCGTATTGCCTACGGCTGTCTGGATCCCCTCCACGGCGATCTCACGGATCTGGTTGAGAAAGACGTATCCGCGTAAGCGTTCCAGCACCTCCAAGGCCTCTTCAGGCTGTCCCCGCTTCAGTCGCAGCGCCAGCGCTCGCTCGTAGTAAGGCCCCGGCTGATTGAAGAAGAAGCCATAGGTTCCGAGTGGGATGGTGGCCCGGTACCATTCCAGCTTAGTCAAGGGGTGGCCAATGACGCTCTCAACGGCCTCGGTGTCGACGTTCTGAAAACCGACACTAAGCCGAACGGAGAGGTCTGTGGAGGGGAAGGCGAGGCGGGCCACTGGGTCCTCGCTAAAGTCTTGTCGTGCGGAGCTGAGCCAATCTGCGAGGCTCTCACGAGCCCCATTCGGTAGGCCCTCGAACGCACGGAGTGCCAGGCCGAAGTCTCGCCGGGCGTCCTCCTGCTTCCCGAGCGCTATCTTGAAACTGGAACTCTGCAGCCGCATGTGTAAAATATCTTTCGGCTGGCCAAGAGCTTCGACCACCTCGAGTGCGCGGCTTTGGAAGTTGAGGGCCGTTTCGATGTGCCGGTCTTTAAAAGCCTGCTGGGCGGCACTTTTGAAGATTCCCATGACGATATGGGCCTGCCGGCCGGCTGGCACCCGGCTGGCCCAGGCGAGGGAGAGATAGCGATACCGCCACGCTTGCGTGGATTGGCCAAGGATCGCAAGGGCGTCGGCTAGACGGTTCTCAATCACCGCTATCTCGGATTCCTCATCCAGAGCCCGGACAAGATTGAGGGCTTGGAGCGTCGTGGTGATCCCCGGCGCTCCCGCGAGTTGTAGCTCGGTATGCGCCGCCTCGGCGATCTTTCGCAACAGGAGATCTCGGTGGTTAACTGCTGACTGCCGAACCGGGTTGGAGAGGGTCTCCGCGAGATGGGCACGGGCCTCGGCGGCCCATGGAGAGTAGGCATCAATCTCAAGGTAGCGTCGCCAGCCATCGCGCGCCGCCTTTAAAAGAAAGAGTTGCTCCAAGGCAAGGGCGCGGTTGAAGACGGCTACTGCAAGATTGGGATCAATGGCGACCGCGCGCTCGGCCATCTCAAGGGATGTGACGTAATCCTCCGGACTCGCCTTTGCATGGGCGCGCTCTGCGTATAAAGCCGAGAGATCAGAGAGCAGAGTGGCCTTGCCGGGAGCCCTGCGGGAGGCCCCTTCGAGGTCTGCGATCGCCTTGTCCAGATTGCCTTTCAGCAGGTTGAAGAACGCACGCTCGCGGAGCGATAGGTGAAGCCGCCGGACGGCGCGGCTCATGAGCTTCTGCCCGAGCTGTTCCCGTATTGGATCGCCTTGGAGAAGCTGCGAGTAAGGCACGTATACCATCTGGCCAGCCAACCGTCCCTGGGTCATGCGTACGGGACCGAACACCGCGGCGAGGGTCTTTGGCTCCGCCGATGAGATATCCCGAGAGAAAGCCTGGCTCGCCTGGATAAGCAACAGCGTCAGGGTACACCCAAGGAAGACACCGTCAGCAATGTGCCACAAGTAGGAGGGTGCTGTCTTCTCACGAGAGGGTAAGCTCTGCCGCATGGCGTCAAACCTCCAAACTTTAAGTATAGTGGGGGCCCGCGGAGATGAAGTCGACGCCACGGCTGAAGTATTGCGGGCAGTTCCCCTGCAAACTGTGACCTTGGGTCGGGGTGGGGATTTCCACGACTCGGGATACAATAAGTACTCACCCCTGAGCTGTACGGTCGTCCGCAGGAGGAGAGTCTGCAGCGGACGCTCCTTCGACGGGCCGGAGGCTGGCGACCGCCCCTAAATCTCAAGCAATCGACACGGCACCATGCCACGGACCCGACCCGGCGATGAGGCCCAGCCCATTCGCCGGGCCGGGAGTCCGTCGAGCCCTACAAAGAGGTGGCCGGAGGAGGGGCCTCAAAAAAATCTCCCCCTGTCGGCTTCCCGCCTCCTCGTTCGTCTTCCAGATAGGGCCAGGGCCGCGACGTGGGAGTCGTGGCAGGCGCTATCATCAACCAAGCCAGAGGAGGGCTTCATGCGGATCAATACCTATCTCTACTTCAACGGAGATTGCGAAGAGGCGTTCAAGTTCTACGAGCGGGTCCTGGGCGGCAAGATCGTCGCGATGATGACCCACGGGGGCTCGCCGGCGGCGGAGCATGCGTCCCCCGACATGCAGGACAAGATCATGCACGCGCTCCTGACGATCGGCGACCGGGACCTGATGGGCTCGGACCTCCCGCCGGAGTACAAAGAGGACATGAAAGGCTTCTCCGTGGCGCTCCACGTCGACGACCCGGCGGAGGCGGACCGCCTTTTCAACGACCTGGCGGAGGGCGGGAAGGTGGTGATGCAGATCGAGCAGACCTTCTGGGCCGTTCGTTTCGGCATGCTGGTCGACCGGTTCGGCACCCCCTGGATGGTCAACTGCGCGCCGGCGGAGGCTAAAGGGTGAGCGGGGTCCGGGTATTGGTGGGCACGCGCAAGGGCGCGTTCATCCTGACCGCGGACGGCAAGCGCGAGCGCTGGGAGGTCAGCGGCCCCCTCTTCGGGGGCTGGGAGGTCTACCACGTCAAGGGCTCGCCCCTCGACCCGAACCGGATCTACGCGTCGCAGTCCGGCGGTTGGTTCGGGCAGCTCATCCAGCGCTCGGACGACGGCGGCAAGACATGGGAGCCGATGGGCAACAAGTTCGCGTATGAAGGTGTGCCCGGCACTCACCAGTGGTACGACGGCACCCAGCACCCCTGGGAGTTCGCGCGCGTCTGGCATCTCGAGCCGTCGCTCACCGATCTCGAGACCGTCTACGCCGGGGTGGAGGACGCCGCCCTGTTCCGCAGCGTCGACGGCGCGCGGACCTGGGAGGAGCTCTCCGGGCTGCGCAGCCACGGCACCGGGCCCTCGTGGCAGCCGGGCGCTGGCGGCCTGTGCCTGCACACCATCCTGCTGGACCCGAGCAATCCCGAACGGATCTTCACGGCCATCTCGGCCGCGGGCGCGTTCCGCACCGACGACGGCGGCAAGACCTGGCGGCCGATCAACCGCGGCCTGCGCAGCGAGGGCATCCCAGATCCGGACGCCGAGGTCGGCCACTGCGTCCACCGCCTCGCCATGCATCCCTCGCGTCCGAACGTATTGTTCATGCAGAAGCACTGGGACGTGATGCGCAGCGACGACGCCGGCGACTCGTGGCAGGACGTCAGCGGCAACCTGCCGTCCGACTTCGGGTTCCCGATCGACATCCACGCCCACGAGCCCGACACCGTCTACGTCGTCCCCATCAAGAGCGACTCCGAGCATTTCCCGCCCGATGGGAAGCTGCGCGTCTACCGCAGCCGGACGGGTGGCAACGAGTGGGAGCCGCTCACCAACGGCCTGCCGCAGAGCGACTGCTACGTGAACGTGCTGCGCGATGCCATGGCCGTCGATTCACTCGATTCGTGCGGCGTCTACTTTGGCACCACGGGCGGGCAGGTCTACGTCTCGGCAAACGCCGGCGACCGCTGGGAGCCCATCGTGCGCGACCTTCCGGCAGTACTCTCCGTCGAGGTGCAGACCCTGCCATGATCCGGGTCGTGCTGCCTGCTCATCTGCGGACCCTCGCGCGGGTCGCCGAAGAAGTGGAGCTCCAGGTCGCCCCGCCGGTCACCTTGCGGGCCGTCCTCGACGCCCTCGAGGCCACTCTTCCCATGCTTCAGGGAACCATCCGCGACCACGCCACGCAACAGAGGCGGCCTTTCCTGAGATTCTTCGCCTGCGAGCAGGATCTCTCCCACGCGTCGCCGGATACCCCGTTGCCCGAAGCGGTGGTCGCTGGGGTCGAGCCCCTTCTGATCGTAGGCGCCATGGCCGGCGGCTAGCGCCTTGGCCCGTCGTGAGAGGGGTGGACCGGTAGTATCGTCAGGACTCTAGAAGGTCGAGCTCTGGCCGTATTCCTTGCGGCGCAGGAAGGTGACGAAGCGCTCGACGAAGGCGACGGTCGCCACCTTCTCGTGGATCGCAAGACGCAGCAGGAGCACGGCCCGCTTGAGCTCGTAGCTGATGCTGAGGGCCTCGAAGACGTCGAGGGCTGCGAGGATGTCTTGCTCCGCCTCGTCGAACCGCTTCATCCGGAGCCGGACCATGCCGAGCTCCACGCCGGTGAGCGCCTCCTTGTAACCGAGCCGGGCCGCGGCGAAACCCCGCTTCGCGGGGAGGAGGTGTTGCTCGGCGCTCTCGAGCTCGTCGAGGCCGGCGCTGATCTGCCCCTCCAGCCAGTGGATCTTCAGGTCGTCGACCGATCCGGCGAGGAAGTGGCGCCGCTTTCTCACTTCCCAGAGCGCTGCGCGGGCCTCGCTGAAGCGGCCGCTGTCCGCCAGCCACTGGCAGAGGTTCTGGAATGCCGAGGCGACCAGGGTAGGCTCGCGCTTCTCGTCCACCCCGGCGATGCCCTCGTGGAGGAGCCGGATCGCCTCTTCGGGCTCGCCGCTGTAGCCGAGATACAAGGCTTTCTTGATCAGCGTGCGGCCGGCGAGGTGATCTTCTCCATGCCGTTCATAGATCACGCGCGTGTTGTTGAGGGTATCGATCACGGAATCATAAACTCGTTGGGCGCCGAAGACGTCGGCCTGAACGACGAAGAAGCGCGCCTTGAGAGGATCTTCGGAGACCTGGCCGAAGAGCGCGAGGGCCTCGTTGATCGAAACTCGGGCCGCGGCCAGGGAGTCCGCCACGCGATGAGCGTTGGCCAGCTCGGTCAAGGTTAGAAAGCGGAGGTCCGTCACCCGCTTCTTGTCAAACCCTTCCAGCTTGAGCTCACCCGCCAGGTTCGCGGCCAACTGGGCCAGGCGCACCATCTCCGCCGGATTGTCGTAGCGCTGGGTCTGGCTCCTCTCGACGAGGGCCTGAACGAGCAACGGGCCTTCAATTCTTGCCGGAGCTTCGGCGAGCTTGCGCGCCAGCGCTTCGGTGGGCACACCGGCGATGAAGGCCCGCGCTTCGGAGAGCAGGCGCCGCTGGACGGCGCTGAAAGCCCGGCTCAGCGCGGCGTCGTAGGCGTCGTCTTCTTGCGCCGAGAGCACTCGATTGTTAATGAATCCTTCGAGACAGGGCGTTACGAGACTTCGGCAGGATTCGCACCCTTGAATAAGGTGAACGACAACAAGGCGTGCCCGCTCGAACGGCAGCGTATTGAAGATAAAACCTTCCAGCTCCAACGCCGTCGGATGTTCGATCAATGGGTTTTCTCCTGTTTCCAGGAGTCTCCCACAAAGGGAAAGGGACCGCAAGGACCAGAAAGACTTCCAGGGAGGTTGGGAAGTCCTTGAAATTCTTTATGTTCTCTTGAGCATCAGCAGAGGAACATCGGCAGACCCATCACGCCGACGATCTTGGGGCGGTAGTTCTCGCGGTCGTAGAAGCGTGCGACGTCGACCTTCTTCTTGCCTTCGCCCACGGTCTCCAGGGGCTCGCTGGTGTAGCGGCCGCCCTGGATGGCGACGAGGCGGCCGGTCTTGCCGGCGAGGATGAGGTCGGCGGCGAGGACGCCGAAGTTCATGGCGACCAGGCGGTCGAGCGAGTCGGGGGGGCCGGAGCGCATGAGGTAGCCGAGCCGCTGGTAGATCACCCGCTCCCGGGTGTGCTTCTGGAGGGCCTCGCGCAGGTAGCGGCCGACGCCGCCCAACTCGCGGTTGCCGACGGCGTCGGCCTCGCCGGTCTCGAAGGGCTGGCCGCCCTCGGGGTAGGCCCCCTCGGAGACGGCGACCACGGCGTAGTTGCTGGGATTCGAATGCTTGTCTTCGGCGAGCAGCTCGACCGTGCGCTGGGTGTCGAAGGGGACCTCGGCGATGAGGGCGCGGTCGGTGGCGGCGAGATAGGAGGAGAGCAGGCAGGTCTCCCCGGAGTAGCGCCCGAAGAGCTCGATGACCAGGAAGCGCTCGTGCGAGCCGGCCACCGTGCGTAGGTCGTTGATGAAGCTGACCGAGCGGGTGATGGCGGTCGAGAAGCCGATGCAGTAGTCGGTGCCGTAGACGTCGTTGTCCATGGTCTTCGGCAGGCCGATGACCTTGACGCCTTCGAGGTGCAGGCGGCGGGCGAAGGAGAGGGTGCCGTCGCCGCCGATGGCGACCAGGGTGTCCAGGCGGAGGTACTGGAGCACTTCGAGGGCTGCGGCGGTGAGGTCGAGCCGGCCGTCGGGGAGCGTCTTGTGCTCGCGGCCCCGGAGGTGCTCGGGAACGCTGTCCGGCTTGGTGAGAGACGGGTTGATCCGCGAGCTGTGGAGGATGGTGCCGCCGCTCCGGTCGATGGTGCGGGTGTTGGCCCGGGTGAGGGGCAGGAGCCAGCTCGAGTTGTCGGCGTCGTGGTAGGGCTTGACGTTGAGGAGGGCGCCCCAGCCCCGGCGCAGCCCCAGAACCTCGTAGCCCTCCTCCTCCATCCGCCAGACGAACTGCTTGATCGCCGCATTCAACCCGGGCACGTCGCCGCCGCCGGTCAGGATGCCCACACGTTTCGCCATGATTACCGGTTTACAGCCCCCCGACCGCGGCCATGCGGTCGATCAGATCGACCACGCGGTTCGAGTAGCCCCATTCGTTGTCGTACCAGGCGACCACCTTGACGTAGCCGTCGGCGGCCGACTGGGTCGACAGGGCGTCGAAGATCGACGAGTGCGGGTTGCCGATGATGTCTGTCGAGACCAGGGCCACCTCGCTGTACTCGACGATCTTGTTGAAGGGGCCTTCGGCGGCCTCGCGCACGGCGGCGTTGACCTCGTCTTTCGACGGTTTCTTGGCCAGGCGGGCGACCAAGTCGACGATCGAGCCGTCGGGCACCGGCACGCGCATCGCCAGGCCGTCCAGCTTGCCCTTGAGCTGCGGCAGCACCTTGCCCACGGCGCGGGCGGCGCCGGTCGTCGTCGGGATGATGTTCTGCGCCGCCGCGCGGCTGCGCCGGAAGTCCTTGTGCGGGACGTCGGCCAGCCGCTGGTCGTTGGTATAGGCGTGGACGGTGGTGATGAAGCCCTCCTCGATGGTGAAGCGCTCGTCGAGGATCTTGGCGAGCGGCGCCAGGCAATTGGTGGTGCACGAGGCGTTGGAGACCAGGCGGTGCTCCGGCTTCAGGGTGTCGTCGTTGACTCCCACGACGATCGTGGCGTCGATCTCGTCCTTGGCCGGCACGGTGAGGATCACTTTCTTGGCGCCGCCCTGCAGGTGCTTTTCGAGCTGCTCTCTGGAGGTGAAGACGCCGGTCGACTCGATGACGATGTCCACCCCGAGCTCGCCCCAGGGAATGCGCGCCGGGTCGCGCTCGGCGGTCATCGTGATCTTCTCGCCGTCGACGTACATGAAGTCCTCGTCCGCGCTGACCTCCTTGGGGAAGACGCGCATCACCGAGTCGTACTTCAGGAGGTAGACGAGCTGCTGGTTCTCGAACAGGTCGTTGATCGCGACCACCTTGACGTCGTCGCGGTTGGAGAGGATGCGGAACACGCTGCGGCCGATGCGGCCGAAGCCGTTGATGCCGATCTTGACGACGCTCATTGAGCTGCCTCCTTGTCGAGCTCCGCGAAGCGGCGGAGCAGATCGACCACCCGGTGGGCATAGCCCCAGCCGTTGTCGAACCAGGTCAGGGTCTTCGAGACGTTGCTCCCGAGGACCATGGTGGCCAGGCTGTCGAAGACGCCCGAGTAGGGGGAGAGGATGATGTCGGAGGAGACGATCGGGTCGTCCTCGTACTCCAGGATGTTCCGCCAGCGGGTGCCCGCGGCGGCGGTGCGCACCACCTCGTTGACCGCCTCCACGGTGACCGGGCGGTCGTGCCAGCAGACGAGGTCGACGACCGAGCCGTTGGCGACCGGCACGTTCATCGCGAGGCCGGTGAGCTTGCCCTTGACCTCGGGCAGCAGGCCCATGATCACCTCGGCGGAATTGGTCTCCTGCGGGATGATGTTCTCGGCCGCCGCGCGTCCCCGCCGCGGGTCCTTGTCGGGGACGTCCGCCAGCCGCTGCTGGTTGGTGTAGGCGTGGACGGTGGTGAGGAAAGAGCGCTTGATGCCGAAGGCGTCGTTCAGGATCTTGAGCACCGGTGCCGCGGCGTGGGCCGTGCACGAGCCGTTCGAGACGATCTGGTGCTCGCGGCGGAGCTGGTCGTCGTTGACCCCCATCACCACGGTGATGTCCGGCGGGTCGGCCGGCGGCGAGCAGAGGATCACCCGCTTGGCCCCGGCTTCCAGGTGGCGCTCGATCTCCGTCCGGGTGCGGTACTTGGAGGTCGCCTCGATGACGGTGTCCACCCCCAACTCGCCCCAGGGCGGGGTCGTCTGCGCCCCCTTCTCCTCGGTGAGCATCTTGATCTGGCGTCCGGCCACGTAGAAGTGGCCGTCGCGCACGGAGAGCTCGTCCGGGAACCGGCCGAGGATCGTGTCGAAGCGGAGCAGGTAGGCCAGCGCGGCGGGATCCGCCACGTCGCTGACCGCCTCGATCCGCGGGTCATCACTTTTGTAAAGGATGCGGAAGATGTTCCTCCCGATCCGTCCCAACCCCATCAGCCCGATCCGACTGGGCATCGGTATCCTCCCTTCCGACCGTGGATATGAACGGCGGAGCGATCGCCCCGCCGCAGGTCCAATCGACAAGCTAACACGTTCCGTGCCATGAGGGAGGTGAGCTGAGGGTGACGGAGCGAGCCCGGCGCTATAATCCCAGAGTCCATAGACTTGGAGGACCCTCCGATGCTCGAAGAAAGAATCAAGGAGTGGCAAGCGGAGCAGCGCCGCGAGGGGCGTCAAGAGGGACGCCAGGAAGGTCGCCAGGAAGGTCGCCAGGAAGGTCGCCAGGAAGGTCGCCAGGAAGGTCGCCAGGAGGGTATGCAGAAAGTGATCCTGGATCTCCTCGGCCTGCGCTTCGGCCCGCTGCCGCAGACCGTACGACGGCGGGTCAAGGAGATCTCCTCCGAAACGAAGCTGCGGCAGCTCAGCAAACGGATCCTGATGGCGTCGTCCCTGGACGACCTCGACCTCAGGTAACGCGACGCCCTCTGAATTGACAGACATGTCACGCGGTCCCTAGAATCGGCCATCCTGACGGGGTCTGTTTCACAAAACCCTGGGGGGAGGTTCGACTGCGATCTCTCTTACCCGTAACGGGCCGCATCTCCTTCGCGAGACCGGCTCTGGGGCCAGCCCTTCTGGCCTGCGCGTGGCTCGCCGCCTGCAGCGGAGCCTCGACGCCCCCGGCTAGCCCGGCAGCCGCCCAGAGGCCGACCCAGGTCTCCCGAGTCTCCGTAGCACCCCAGGAAAGCTGGCAGGACGCCATCCTCTACTTCGCCATCGTCGACCGCTTCGCCGACGGCGAGGCCGGCAACAACGCCAACGTCGACCGCGCGGCCAAGGGCACCTTCCATGGCGGCGACCTGGCCGGCCTGCGGGAGCAGCTCGACGAGATCGCGAGCCTGGGGGCGACCGCCCTCTGGATCACGCCGGTGGTCAAGAACATCGACGGCTTCGTGACCGGCGCGGGCTTTCCCGACTGGGGCTACCACGGCTACTGGGCGGACGACTTCTACAGCCTGGACCCCCGCTTCGGCAGCGAGGCGGATCTGAAGGCCTTGGTGGACGACGCCCACGCCCGCGGCATCAAGGTGCTGCTCGACGTGGTCTACAACCACGCCGGGTACGAATCCACCTACCTGAAGGACCCGAAGACCCGCGGCTGGCTGCGTAGCGAGGCGCTGGGCACCTGCGGGCGGGACGACCTCACCTCGTGCGTCTCGGGCCTGCCCGACTTCAAGACCGAGCTGCCCGAGGTCGCCGACTTCCTGCTGGCCGCCCACCTCGGCCTCGCCCAGCGGGTGGGGCTCGACGGCTTCCGGCTGGACACGGTCAAGCACGTCGACCACCCGTTCTGGCAGGAGCACCGCAAGCGGACCCGCGATCTGCTGGGCAAGGACTTCTTCCTGATCGGCGAGGTCTGGGGCGGCGACGCGCAGTCGCTCGATCCCTGGTTTTCAGGCGACGAGATGGACGCCGGCTTCGACTTCTCCTTCCAGGGCAACACGGTCTCGTTCCTCCAGGGGCGCGGGCGCACCGTGGCCTTCGACCGCTACCTGAAGTCGCGCGAGAAGGTGCGCCCCGGCTATCTCCTCTCCCCCTACCTCTCTTCGCACGACGTGAAGGGGGCCCTCTCGATGCTGGAGGGGGACCGCGAGCTGTTCCGGCTGGCGGCGCTGCTCCAGCTCACGTCGGCGGGCCTGCCGATGATCTACTACGGCGAGGAGGTCGCCCGGCCGGGCGGCGACTGGCCGGACAACCGCAGCGACATGCCCTGGGGGAGCCGCAAGGTGCTGCCCGGCCGGGGCAAGCCTCGGGACGAGGCGCTGCGGGCCGATTATCAGAAGCTGATCGCCCTGCGCCGCGCCCACAAGGCGCTGTCGCGCGGGCCCCACACGAGCCTGTCGAGCGAGGGGGACCTGCTGGTCTTCCTGCGCCGGGACGAGGCGAGCCGGGACGCGGTGGTGGTGGCGGTCAACCGCGGGGCCGCACCGGCGACGGCGAGCTTCGAGGCGCCGGCCGAGTGGGGGCAGTCCCCGGTCCGGGATGCTTGGAACGGCGAGGACGTGCCCCGGACGGGTGGCCGGATCGAGGTGAGCGTGGCGCCGCGCGGCGCCCGCATCCTCGCTGTCGAACCGGCCCGTTGAGGAGCGCGGCGCAGGCGGGGGAGGGCCCCGCACCTACAGCAAGGGAGTCATACATGGCAGAGGTTACGCTCAAGGGGATCAAGAAGGCCTACGGGCCGGTCACGGTCATCCCCAATTTCAGCCTCGACATCAGGGACCACGAGTTCATGGTCCTGGTCGGGCCCTCCGGGTGCGGCAAGTCGACGGCGCTGCGCATGATCGCCGGCTTGGAGGAGATCAACGGCGGCACCATCGAGATCGGCCGGCGGGTGGTCAACGACGTGCCGCCCAAGGACCGCGACATCGCGATGGTCTTCCAGAGCTACGCCCTCTATCCCCATATGACGGTGCGCGAGAACCTCGAATTCGGCCTGAAGATCCGCAAGACCTCCCGCGAGGAGATGGACCGCCGGGTGGCCGAGGCGGCGCAGATCCTGGGCATCACCGACTTCCTGGAGAGGAAGCCCAAGCAGCTCTCCGGCGGCCAGCGCCAGCGCGTGGCGGTCGGCCGCGCCATCGTCAGGAAGCCCGCCGTCTTCCTCTTCGACGAGCCGCTGTCGAACCTCGACGCCAAGCTGCGCGTACAAACCAGGGCCGAGATCTCGAAGATCCAGAAGACGCTCCAGACCACCACCGTCTACGTTACCCACGACCAGATCGAGGCGATGACGATGGGCGACCGCATCGCCGTCATGAACACCGGCGAGCTCCAGCAGGTCGGCACCCCGCTCGAAGTCTACGAGCGGCCGGCCAACCTGTTCGTGGCGAGCTTCATCGGCACGCCGCCGATGAACCTGGTCCCCGCGACCCTCGCCGACGGCGGCACGACGGTCGCCGCCTCCGGGTTCAAGATGCCGGTGCCCGAGCCGTTCCGCGCCGCCGCCGCCGGCCGCGAGGGCCAGAAGGTGGTGCTCGGGCTGCGCCCAGAGAACATCCGCGAGGAGTCGCGCGAGGGGCGCACGTCGCCGGTGACGGCCAAGGTCGAGTTCGTCGAGCCGCTGGGCTACGAGGTCATCGTGCACGGCCTGGTGGGCGACAACCTGCTGGTCGCCAAGGTCGATCCGCACCGCGCGCCGACCATGGGGGCCGTCATTCCCCTGGTCATCGAGATCGACGCTGTACACCTGTTCGACGCCGCCACCGAGAAACGGCTCGGGGCCTGATAGGCCGCCCGGCCCCTGTTCAACCGATAGGAGAGCATCATGAAGCCCAACATCCTGCGTGGCACGCTCGGCTTGCTCGCCCTGCTCGTCTTCCCCGCCCTCGCCGCGGCCCAGAAGGAGATCGTGATCTGGCACGGCTACCGCGGCGGCGAAAAGGCGGCTTTCGAAAAAACGGTCGAAAACTTCAACAAGGCCAACGCCGGCAAGGTCAAGGCGACGACCCTCGCCGTGCCTTACGACGCCTTCGCCGACAAGATCACGGCGGCGGTGCCGCGCGGCAAGGGGCCCGACGTCTTCATCTTCGCCCAGGACCGGCTCGGCGGCTGGATCGCCTCCGGCAACACGGTCGAGCCGCTCGACTTCCTGCTCGACGACAAGGTCAAGGGGCGCTATCTGAAGGCCACCCTGGACGCCATGACCTACCAGGGCAACATCTACGGACTGCCCTTGAACTTCAAGGTCACCACGCTGATCTACAACAAGAAGCTGGTGCCCACGCCGCCGAAGACGACGGGCCAGTTGGTGGCCCAGGCCAAGAAGCTCACCAGCGCCGCCTCGGGCAAGTTCGGGCTCGCCTACTGGTATTCCGACTTCTACTACCACTCGGCCCTGATGAACGGTTTCGGCGGCGGCGTGTTCGGCCCCAACCGCAAGCCGGTCGTGAGCTCGGCGCCCAACGTCAAGTCGCTCGACTACCTCCTCACCTGGATCAACGCCGGCTTCATGCCGGCCGAGCCCTCGACGGCGCTGATCACCTCGCTGTTCAACCAGGGCAAGGCGGCGATGGTGATCTCCGGCCCCTGGTTCCTCGGCGAGGTTTCCAAGGACATCGACCTCGGGCTCGCCGTGCTGCCCACGATCGACGAGGCCGGCGGCAAGCCGATGCGCCCGTGGATCACCGTCGAAGGGGTCTACGTGGCCGCTCCGTCCAAGAACAAGGAGGCGGCCTTCGAGTTCCTGAAGTACGTGACCGACGTGCCCGCCGCCAAGGTCCTGGCCCTCGAGGGGCGGCAGACGCCGGCCAACAAGGCGGTCTACACCGACGCGGCCGTGGCGGCCGACCCGGTCTTGAAGGCCTTCCGCCAGCAGGTCGACGTGGCGGTGCCGATGCCCAACTATCCCGAGATGTCGATGGTCTGGTCGCCGGTCACCACCGCGATGAACACGGTCGTCAAGAAGACGGCGGCGCCGAAGCCGGCGCTGGACG
>Ga0190265_10001416_pt1 | contig 15783 bp, 11 predicted proteins | sample Popmic124T_FD_133135 | JGI IMG/M metagenome (GOLD analysis project Ga0190265, IMG submission 133135) | Populus adjacent soil microbial communities from riparian zone of Indian Creek, Utah, USA - 124 T | ecosystem: Environmental > Terrestrial > Soil > Riparian zone | place: USA: Utah | collected...
CGCCATCCGCCCGCCGGCCGCGGTGTATTGCAGCGACGGCCCCCCGCGTTCGGCCGCCACACGCGCGAGCACGCGCCTCACCTCGTCCGAAGGGCCGTCATACGGATTGGCGTAGGACAGATCGACGAGCTTCGGGCCAAATTGCCGGAACGCTGCGGCACCGAGCCGATCAAGACGCTCGAGCGGCTCGAGCAGCGGTTCCAGCCGTCTGACACTGTTCGACATACATCTCTTGGATCCGGCAGCGATCGGGTTTGCCAGACGTGGTCAGCGGAAATGCCGCCTGCGTCCAGACGACGTGCGGCCACATGTACTCGGGCATCTCGTTCTTGCAGAACTCCTGCAGCGCCAGTTCGCGGAAGCACCCGGCATCACTCGGGACGACCGCGACGACAAGGTCGTCGTCCGCTTCGCCGCGCGGCACTGAGAAGCTCACGACGTGCGTCACGAGGGTCGACGAGTAGATGCAACTCTCGATTTCCTCGGGGCTGACACGCACACCTCTCGACTTCATCAACTTTTCTTTGCGGCCAACGTAATAGAGATAGCCCTCCGTGTCGGTCTTGACGAGATCCCCCGAGAAGACCACCAGTTCCGTGTTGGCGGTGCGGCGCCCATCGAGAGGATGGGGCCGGAACAGCCGTGCGGTGCTTTCCGGGTCGCGCCAGTACCCCCGCGAGACGGTCGCGCCGCGGTGAACCAGTTCGCCGACCTCGCCTGGCTCACAGACGTTCCCGGCGTCGTTGATGACCAGGATCTCCACGTTGGGAATGGCTCTACCGATGGACGCCGGCCGGCGATCCACTTCGTCCGGCGGCAGAAATGTCGATCGGAATGCTTCGGTCAGCCCGTACATCAAGTAGATCTGGACGTCGGGATGCGCGGCTCGAATCTGCCGCACCGCGTGCTCAGGCAGGTGGCCGCCCGAGTTCGTGATGTAGCGAAACGCGGGAAAGCTGGTCTTCAGGAATGGCGAGTGCTGCCCGCATAGTTGAAGCCAGAGCGTGGGCACACCGGCCAGCGCGGTGATCCGTTGTCGTGTCAGGGTTTCACAGATGTCGCGGGGAAGCAGCGACCGTTGGATCACCAGCGTGCCGCCGGCCAGGACCGCGGTCATCAACTGGTTCAAGCCGTAGTCGAAGCTGAATGGCAGCACGCTGAGAATCACGTCCTGGTCTGTCAGGTGCACATAGTCCGCGACGATCTTTGCGCCAGACAGCAGGTTGTCGTGGGTGACCATCACACCCTTGGGAAGCCCCGTGGATCCGGAGGTGTAGATCAGGAGGGCGAGGTCCGCACCAATGACCGCCTCCGGAGAACACGAGGTGTCCGGCAGCACTTCATCGATGTTGATCACGCGGCCCCGCGGGAACTGCGACACCGACGCAAGCTGCCTGGTGTCAGTGAGGATCGCGGCGGCCTCACTGTGTTCGACGATGTGGTGCACCTGCCGCGTGCGCAGGCGCTCATTGATGATCACGGCCACGCCGCCCGCAAACCAGGTGGCAAACAGGGCCACCGCGGCATCAGCGGAGCGAGGCAGGAAGACAGCGACGCGATCACCCTTCGTCACGCCCGCGGCTTTCAACACGCTCGCATACCCCAGCGCGCGCTCACAGAGCGCCGCATAGCTCATCCTGCGCGCGCCGTCGATGATGGCCGTTTCGCTGGAGCGTGCTCCCCGCGATTGACGCATCAACACGTCGCAAACGCTGTAGGCGATCTCAAATGCAACCGATCGATCAGACATGCCACCGCTCCTGCCACGCCTGAAACATCACGACCGCCCAGAGGGCCGCGCCCGCTTGCGTGTGTCCGTCCTGTAGATCCAGCCACGCGCGGCGAACCGCCTGCCGGTCGAGAAATCCGCGGCTGGCGCCGGCGTTGTCGAAGAGCAAGCCTTCTGCCCACGGTCGCAGGGGGCCGCGCAGCCAGCGGTCGATCGGCACGGAGAAGCCCATCTTCGGGCGGTCGACGATCGCCCGCGGCACGCGGCGATACAGGATTTCCCTGAGCGCCCACTTGCCGAGCGTGCCGCGCAGCTTCAACGCGCGCGGCATCCGCCACGAGAACTCCACCACCCGGTGATCGAGCAGCGGGGCGCGTACCTCGAGGCTCACCGCCATGCTGGCGCGATCGACCTTGGCCAGCAGATCGTCGGGGAGGTAGGTGATCTGGTCGGCCAGCATCATCCGGTCGAGCAGGTGCTCCGGGTAGCCGGCGTCCACGATCTGCGCGTTGCGGTCGATGCCCGCCAGGTGATCGCCGACGAGGTCCTCGGGCTGCTGCCACGCCGACAGCAGCGACCGGTACATGCCCCCCATCGACGCTGCGCCCATCAGGCGTCCCAGCTTCTGAATCCGTTCGCCGGCGCGCTGGCTCGACATGCCCGGCACTACCGCGCAGGCGGCGCGCTCCACCCGCGCCCAGGCGGTGGCCGGCACGCGGCCGATGCCGGCGGCGACCGACTGGCGGATGGCGAGCGGCACGCGGTTGAGGCGCGGCAGGATGCGGGCGCCGAAGACGTAGCGGTTGTATCCGCCGAACAGCTCGTCGCCGCCGTCGCCGCAGAGCGCCACGGTGACGTGGCGCCGCGCCAGCTGCGACACGAGCAGCGTCGGCAGCTGCGAGGGATCCCCAAACGGCTCGTCGAAAATCTCCGCGAGCCTCGGCACCAGGGCGCAGGCATCGTCGGCCGTCAGCATCAGGTCGGTGTGCTCGGTGCCCAGATGCCGCGCGACACTCGCCGCGTGCCGGGCCTCGTTGAACGCCTCCTCGGCGAATCCGATCGTGTAGGTCTTCACCGGCCGGGCGCTCGCCTCCTGCATCAGGGCGACGATGGTGGACGAGTCGATCCCGCCGGAGAGCAGCGCGCCGAGCGGGACGTCGGAGCGGAGCCGGCAGCGGACCGCGCTCGCCAGCAGCGCGTCGAGCTCGTCGACGATCTCCTCGGGCTGACCCGTCAACGTGTGCTCGAGCCCGTTCCGCGCGGCTTCCTCGAGCGACCAGTACGCCGCCGACGCCGGGAGCGGCTGCCGGGGATCGGTCACCGTGAGGATGTGCGCGGCCGGCACCTTGATCGCCCGGCTGAACACGGTCCTCGGCGCGGGCACGTAGAGATACCGGAGGTAGCATGCGAGCGCGGTTTGATCGAGCGACCGATCGAAGGTCGGTCCGCCCGCGAGCGCCTTCAGCTCGGAGCCGAAGGAGATCAGGCCGGGCTCGCTGTAGACGTAGAGCGGCTTTTTGCCGAGCCGATCGCGAAGCAGCGACAGCTCCCGCCGCTCCGCGTCCCACACCGCCATCGCGAACATGCCGACGAAGCGGCGCACGGCGTCGCGGATTCCCCACTGTTCAAAGGCCGCGAGGATGACTTCGGTATCCGAGGAGCCGCGGAAGCGATGGCCGCGCGGCGCGAGCTCGCGGCGGAGCTCGTCGAAGTTGTAGACCTCGCCGTTGAACGCGATCACGTACCGTCCCGAGGCCGACCGCATCGGCTGGTGGCCCTGCGGCGACAGATCGAGGATCGCGAGCCGGCGGAACCCGAACGCGATGCCCGCCTGCTCGTCGGTCCACGTCCCACTGTCGTCGGGGCCACGGTGGGCGATCGGCGCGATCATGCGCTGTGCGTGATCGCCCAGCTCCTCACGCGTGAAGCCGGCGGAGCTCAGGAGGCCAGCAAATCCACACATATCGGGTCCTCGTCGCGTACGTCGTAGGCTCGCGACGCGGTGAGCGGCTGGTGCAGAACGGCATCGGCAATGGCGGCAGCAGCCCGCGTGGCTCCAGCCGGGGTCGCATGAAAACCGTCGTAATAGTTGTCGAGACTCGGCTCGAGCACCGGCATCAGATCGACCTGCTCGATCCCTTTCGCGCTGGCGATCGCTGCCGCTCTCGCATCAACGAGCGCCATCAGCCTGGAAACGACCTCGAAGGAGTAGTACGTGGTCACGTTCTCGCGCCAGGCCTGCCCTGCCCCGCCATGCCACATACAGGCGGCTTCCTCAGGGGTGTAGTCCTTGTCGAACCACGGCTGCCGCACGACGAGCACCCGATCGGCGTGCGCGGCGGCCTTGTCGAGGACGCCGCGGAAATGGAATTCGAATCGATCGAGCATCGGCGCGGGATCGGGCATGGTCTGCCGGATCTCGGTGGCGCGGGCGCGCATCGCGCGCGCCTCTGCGTACCAGTGGCCGGCTCGCCGATGCACGACGATCGGCCGCAACCAGCGCCGCCGGGCCCTCAAGATCAACTCCCATACCGCAAGGTCCTTTGGCTTCCAGCCGAAGGGGCCTTCGGGATGGCACCGGAAGATGTCGGCGACGCGGACCGGCGGCAGCGAGCTCGCGGCGCCGTACTCGAGCCACCGCATCACGTCGGTGGCACCAATCATGACGATGATGAGCTGCAGGCGCGGATAGTGCGGCAGGACGCGATCGAGCAGCAAGTCGAGCGCTTCGGATCCGACGCCGGACCGCGCGATGCTGCCGACATGCACCTGCGTTGCTCCCAGCCTCGCGAGCGACTCCCGCTGTTCGATCAGCCGGTGCACCGCGCCGGGCCACGCGATGTCCTGGTCGAGCAGGAACCCCTCGGGCTGGCTCCCGCCGGCAACCAGCACGCGATAGAGGCCGTCACTCGATGCCGGCAGTTCGTCGCCTCGCTCGCCGTCGCCATTCACATCAAATCGCGTCTCCCGCCCGAGTTGCGGAAACGTGTCACGGTCGATCTCGAGCCGGAGCCGAAGGCCCGGCGGCAATACGTAGTACTCATCACGGCGGCGGATCCACCACCGCGCCGCCAGCTCCGCGCCGACGTACAGCACCGGCACAAGCGCGACCACGAACATCCAAGCCGTACTCATCACGACATCCTCCACATCAGGCGCGTTGTGGATGGAACCTGAGCGACCACTCGCCATCGAAGCGGGAGAAACACGTGGCCCCGCTGTCGAGGGCGTGGAGGAGCTCTGGTTTCTTGGCCTTGATCAATACCCACGGGCCGCGGCGATGAAACAGGCAGTACTTGTCCGACAGGGCCTGCATGAAACGTGGGTCGAGCCGGCCGGTCACGGTGACGCCGCCATTGCGCCACGCGTCGTAGAAGAGGTGATCGAGCACGGCGTGAATCGTCGCCGGGCTCGCCATGAGTTGGGCGACGTCGGCGACGCCGTCCGGAGTGAGATGGGCCACGTACCAGCCCAGGACCTGCGAACCGTTCTTCACCACGGCGTTTAGCGCGCGGCCGCCGCCGCGACGGCCGGAGCGATCGAGCAGCCACTGAAGTGCGCACTCGGGGTACTTCACGCCAGAGCCTTCAGTGCCGGACAACCCGGCGGTGTGAGCGACGACGGTGCGCGCCGACAACGGCTCGCCCGTCGAGGAGGGTTTCGCCTGCCTGAAATGACGACTCGCGGGTACCCGGGCCATCAGGCTGTCGGCGACCGACGCGAATGGCAATCCCGCAACTGCGAGCGGCGCCAAGCCGCGCCGTCCGCGCAGATACGACAGGGCAAGACGCGCCGGCCGCAGCGCCCGCGTCCATTGCAGGCTGAGCAGCGTTGCGGTGGTGCCGCCAACGCCTTCCCAGATCTGGCGGGAGATGTCATTCGCTTCGTCGGCGATCGAGACATCCTGCGGCCCGTTGAGAGATGCCTTGGCCAGCCGCACCCCGACGAGACCGACGTGGCTTGCCGGATCGACGATGAATTGCGAGCTGACTGCGGCGAGATACTGCCGGCCCCCGAGCGTCAGGTACCGCGGTACGAGTCCCACAAACCCGGAGATGCGTCCGTCCGGCTCCTCGTAGACCAGCGACGAGATCAGGCGGTGCGGGGCCGGGTTCTCGAGAAAGACGCTGGTGAAGTACTCCCGATAGGACGACAGGGCGGGCGGATCGGCAATCCGGAACGCGGCGCGGTGCACCCACGCGACTTGCGGAATATCGGCCGCGGCAAACGGCCGCACCGATGCCGTCCCCCGCGACACGCGTGGCGCCGCCTCGGGCGCGAATCGCAGCAGCGTCATGGCCGAATCACCGGTGCCAACACGTTGCGAGCCGATTTGGCGAAGGCCCCGGCGGCTTCGCGCGTGGCGTGCCGCGCGCGGCTGAACTGCGCCGCCGGGTGTTCGGAATAGGCATCGGCGTCCATTGAGGAACGCTCGCGAACGGGCCAGAGATACTTGACCCGCTCGACGCCCTTGAGGAAGTCGAATTCCGTCGCGCCCTCTCTCGCGGCGGCGTCGATGGCCGCGGCCAGCGTGATCTGCCCGAGGTGAATACGACCCGCCCACTCGCGGTCGTAGCCCGCGAGGTAGTAGCCCCGCCAGCGGCCGACGGCAAGGCCGTAGAAGACCGCGACCGTGCGCATGTCGGATGAGATCCGGATCATCCTGAGGTGCCCGTCGCGAAGCAGCAACGGCATCACCTGACGATGGAATCGTTGCGCCCGGGGACGATCGAGAGCCGAGCCCTCGGCGTGGCCGCGCCACCGCGCATGGAGGAATTCCGTGAGCGAGCCGAGAGCGGTCAGCGCCTCGACGGGATCGTGGAGCATTTCGATCCGCAACCGGCCGCGCTTTTCGAGCCAGCGGCGATGCTTGTCGAGCGACGGGCCGATCGACGGCGCCCCAGAGGCCTTGCGCGATGCGGGATCGGCGAGCTCGAGATACGGCAGCGTGTGAATGTCGCGCGGCTGGAACGCCAGCAGGCTGGTGCGTTCGGCATTGAACCGGTGGACCGCTCCCCACAGCGGCGATTCGGCCGGCACGTCCCGCAGTTCGAACACGAAGCCGCGCCGCCCAAACGCCTGCTCGAGCCAGACCATCAACGTGTCCGCGCAGACGGTCTCGAATCCACGCGCCGCCAGCAAATCGACACGATCGGAGCCGAGCCCGCCGCCGAGGAGCGCCGCACGCACATGCGTCCGGGTGCGGCGCACCGCCAACGGCACCACACCACGCAGCGTGCCGCCATCTCGCCACAACATCAGCAAGGGCTCGCAGCCGTCCGGTGGCTCCGCAAAGAACCCCGATAGCCACGCCTGCGACATGAACACGCCGGTAGCCGGGCGGCTCGCGATCAGCGCAGCGAGCGCCGGCGCATCGTCGGGCCGCAGATCGAGATCGCGCTTGATCTCGATGGTGGGTTTGCCTGGAGACGATATGGGCGTCGCGATCGCCGCCGGTGATTCGGCGCCGGCGTCGAGTGCCAACGGCGCGCGACTCATGCCCGGCTCCATCCCCACCCCCGCCGGCCGGCGAGGTGCGCCCTGAGATCGACGTAGGGATCGTCGCGATACACGTACTGCACCCAGGTGATGGCGAACACCACCATCATTGCGGCCCCCGCGGCGATGAGACCGGCCAGGCTGTCGACCCGAAAGACGATGCCCCAGGCGACCAGGAACGCCAGCACGGGCACGCTGCCAACCGCGACGCGCGGCACGACATAGGTCAGATACGCGCCGGTCGAGAGGCCGAGCTCGCGGCACGTGATCACCAGCATCGCCACGGCAAACAGCACGTTGGGAATGGCGGTGGCCACCGCAACACCTGCCAGCCCGAGCGGCCCGATCAGCGCGACGCTGAGCGCCACCTTCACGGCGCCGGCAATCAACAGCGCCACCGTGGGGACTTGCGGCTTGCCGATACCGAGGAGAATCGGGATGGCGACGCCGCGGATTGGCAGAAACGCGAGGTGCGAGATCATCAGGATCTGCAGGACCTGTCCCGACGGGCCCGCGAATGACGGATCGATCCACTGCCCGATGAAGGCGGGTCCGAACACCACCAGGAACAGGCCGACCATCACGCTCAACGACAACGCGACTTTCGACCAGCGCAGGAAGATGTCGCGGAGCTGCGCGGTGTTGCCTTCGGTGCTCAGCTTCGTCGCCATCGGCGACACCACCGCGGCGATGGCGATCACGAAATCCATCACGTAGACGACCAGGCTGTTGGCGACGATGTAGTACGGAATCGATCCGACACCCATGAACGCGCCGATCACCACGGCGTCGGTTTCGAAAATCAGCCGCGCGCCGGCCCCGAGCAGCAGCACATACAAGCTGAACGACAGGATCCGCCGCAGCACCGCGCGATCGAAGTCCGCGATGCTGATGCGCACGCGGGGATAGCGGCGCCGGATCAGGAGCCACGACACGCCGAAGTCGAACGCCAGGCAGGCGGTCTGCACGAGCGCCAGCGCGATCAGTGAGGGGCTGACCGCCAGCGCGGCGAGGGTGAGGCCCAGCCGCAACAGCACGCCGGCGATCCGGATCACGTTGCGCACCACGAACTCGTGGTGCGCAAACATGATGCCTTCCGGAAGCAGGCCGATGAAGCCGGCCGACACCTGTACCGCCATCAGGGCACAGGCGATGATCGCCTCGACATGGAGCGACGGCGGCACCTCGAAGAACATCGCCAGGGCGGCGGTCAATGCGCCGCCGACCATCAACGCCGCCGCGCCGATCATCAGGTACAAGCCGACGCAGGTGCCGATCGTCTTGTTCATCTTCTCGCTGTCACCCTCGGCAATGTCCTGCGTCAGGTAGCGGACCGAGGCCATCGGCACACCGAGCGCCAGCAGGCTCATGTAGCCGGTCATGGCGGTAATCAGCGTCCACGTCCCATAGCCTTCCTGGCCCAGGGTGCGGATGATGAACGGTGTCAGCACGTAGGTGGCCGCGATGGTCACCAGGATCAACACCCAGTTGCTTCCAATGTTGCGCAGCATGATGGTTACGCGGACAGGAGGGTTCGGCCGAGAGCGACTTCGAGACCAAACTGGTGCGGTGATTCGTACCAGGGAGAGACCGGCACGCGGCGCAGGAAGAACGGATCCGTGCCGGCCGGGTTGGTGCCACCGAAGCTCGAGCAGCAACACCGGAACCCGGCGCTCTTCACCACGTCCCGGTTGGCTTCGGTGACGTGGCTCCGGCCGCCGTACGGATACGCAAAAGACTCCACGCGCGCACCAAGCTGCGCTTCGAGCTCCAGGCGCGCGCCGACAACTTCCGCCCGCGCTTCGGCCGGCGAGACCGCGCCCAGGTCGGCGTGGCTTCGTGTGTGAGCGCCAACTTCGAAGCCCCGCCGGTGGAGCGACCGCACCTCGTCCCACGTCATCCAGGGATGCCGAACGCCGCGTTCGCGGTCCCATTGCGGCACGACGTCGCTGCCCATCCAGTCGGTGACGACGAAGAACGTCGCCGGCAACGACAGTTTCTCCAACACGGGACGCGCAATGTCGAAGTTGTCGCGGTAGCCGTCGTCGAAGGTGATCGCGAGGTGGCGGTTGATGGGTTGGCCCTGCTCCAGCCGGTGCACCAGCTCGCGCAACGGGACCACGCGGAAATGGCGCCGGAAAAACCGGCAATGGCCCTCGAACGCAGCGGCATCGACCGTCAGCGAATCGGACGGATCCCCCTCCTGGACACGGTGAAAGGTCACGACGACGGCGCTGTTCCTGAGCAACAGCGCATCAAGACGTGTGGCGAAAAGCCCGTGGCCGAGCAGGCCCTTGACGGATCGTTTCATGGATGCTGCGGAGAATGGGAGAGCACCCCAATCACCGGGTGCACGGCCCGCGTGATGTGATCGAAGCAGGCCTCGAATACCGATTCGTTGCCGTCGACCGGGTCGCGAATTTCAAGGGGCGTGTCGGGTGCCAGGCACGACAGCAGAAACGTTTTGGCGCGCGCCTCGGGAAACCGCCGCCGCAGCGCCAGCAACTGCGGGATTTCCATGACGAAGATCACATCGCTCTTCGCCACGAGCGCCAGCTCGAGTCGCGATGCCGCGTGCGAGCTGAGATCAACGCGGCGCGCCGCCGCGGTGGCAAGCGCAGTCGGGTGCGGCGGCCGTCCCGGCATCGCTTCCAGGCCGGCAGACGCGATCGACACCGGGGCCTTTTCGCCGAGTGCCTGGGCGAGCAAGTTGGCCGCGAAGGGACTTCTGATGATGTTGCCGTGACACACGACCAGGATGTGCTTCCCCGCCCTGAGCGCATTCATCAGCGCCAACGGGCTGCGGCGCACGCGGTGCATCTGCCATCGCTCGATCGCATGGCGGGTTTTTCGAACCCCGTACTCCACGACCTGGCGCGCAAACCCTGCGGCGAGGCCCGGCACGGTGATGCGGTTGCGGTATTCACGGCGTGACAACTGTTCGTCCATGACGTGTGTGCCCTGGGCTGCTAGGCGTGGGGAGTGTTCGCCGCTCCGACGTGTCCGGCTCGCGCCGGCGCCGGCGCCATCGCGTGTCGTGCAAAGTGCGCGGCCGATGCCGACAGGTGACGCGCGTACTGTTGCGCCTCATGAATGAACGGCCGCGGGTCGTCGCGGCTGATCACGTCGTAGTGCAGACCGGAGCCGATCGGCTGCAGGAAGTCGAGCAAGGTGCGGATGCGTGACGGGGCGCCGTCCGGAAGATGCTGCTCGCCGTCACTGTGGAACAGGCGCATGAGCAGATGATCCAAATCGCCGAGCAGCCACCGGCTTCTGACGCCAACCCGGTAGGCGGCGGGGACCTCGAACGGCCGGCCCAGCGCCAGCAGGTAACTGAGGTAGGGAAAGTCGACGCCGGCCTGCACGGCCAGATGCAGCGATCCCCAGAAGCGGCCATTCACTTCCATCAGGAACGATTGGCCGGTGCGCCGGTCCTGCTTGAACTCCATCATCGCCACGCCGTGCCACTCGAGCGGCCCGAGCAGGCGCATCGCGTGATCCAGCAGCGCCGGGTCGAGCGCGATGCTTTCGCTGAGCACGCTCGCGCCCCCTGACGGCGGCTTCTCGCGGACGCGCCGATGCGCGAAGGCCGCGCGCAACTCGCCGCGATCGCACAGGACAAAGACCCCGACGCCCGGACCGACGATGCGCTCCTGGATCATCGACGGATACCGATTCAGGTACTCGGTGTCCCGGTATAGGCGAAGCAGGTCGGACGCGCTATGGGCGTAGTGCACCGACGACGACAACCACCCTGAATCCGTCCGGATGCGCGACCGCAGCGGTTTCACCACAGCCGGATACTCGATCCGGCCGATGATCGATTCCACGCCGGCGACGCCATCGATGCAATAGGTGCGCGGCGTTGGAATGCCGCACTCCGCGGCGCGCCGGACCAGGCGCATCTTGTTGGCCACGAAGTCGAAGGTCTGGAAGCGCGGTACCGCCGACGTGCAATGACGGCTGAGCGCGGACCAGTTCCTGGACACCAGATGTGTGGTGACATCGGTCACCGGCATGACCACGTCGATGCGCTCGCGCGCGACCAAGTCCAGCAGGAAGCGATCGAACGCCACGGGATCACGGTACGGCGAGGGATATGTCACGTGGCCGGCGCAGTACCGCGACGCGGACGCCAGGCTGTCGGGCTGCTCCGATCCCACCACGACCGACACGCCGCGCCGGCCGAGCGACCGCGTGATGGCGAGGGCCGGCCGCTGCTCGCCGTCAGTGACGAACGCCTTCATACCTGCAGCGCGACGCCCGCGCGCCGTGGGCCAGCATCGTGGCGTTTGACCACGCCGAGCATCGACTCGGCGACGCGGACGCGATAGCGGCGCGGTTTCAGGACCGACCACGCCGCAAGACGTTCGGGCCAACGGCCACGCGCCAGGGAGAACAGCCCGCGCGCCGTCGTCAGCCCGAGGGCAAGCACACTGATCGGCACCCAGAGAATTCGGCCATTCCAGCCGCGGCTGCGCAGCCGCGCGGCAAAATCCGCGCGCGTCGCAACCGTCGGATCGAGCAGGTTGACCACCGGCGGCGCTTCGTCGAAGTGCGTGGCGCACCACGCGATCGCCTCCGCGCACTGCTCGACGTCGCACACCGCGATCGGCAATTGCGGACGTCCGAGTCCCAGGTACCAGTTGCCGAAAAGACGGCGGCCCATCAGCCCGGGCAGCGATCCGTCGCGCCAGTCAACCAGCGCGCCGGGTCGAATAATGCGGGTCGTGATACCGAGCGCCGCGGCTTCGCGCTCGACGAGCTCCTCTTGCAGACATTTGCCCCAGGTGTAGGCGCCAAAGCGCCGGGGGTCTGGCGGCCGCGGGGTCTGCTCGTCCTGGCGTTCCCACGGTGTGCGAGGCGGCCGCAACACGGAGAGGCTGCTCACCAGGACGAGACGTGATACGCCCGCGTCGCGCATCGTGAGCAAGAGGTGGCGGGTGCCATCAATCGTGTTGCGTTGATGCGCGTCGTAACCGCCCGCGGTCTCCGCTGCTGCATGGACCACGACGTCGGCACCCTCAATTGCGCTACGGGACAGACCACCGCTGAGATCTGCCGTCACCCAGTCCTCCACCGCCGCATCGTCTGGCTTCGCGCCGCGGCCGATACCCCGCACCCGCGGCAGCGCGCGCGCGATTGCGGAGCCGAGAAAGCCACGCGCGCCGGTCACCACCGTGAGCGGCGCGGCGGTATTGCCCTGCGGTTGCGGCGCTGGCAAGTGCGCGCCCGCCGCGGCCTCGATTCTCCAGGCCAGATCCTCGAAGACCTGGGTGACCGACCGGAGGTGGCCGGGCGAGACCGGCGACACGCCACCGGTGGCCGCGGCCTGATAGAACGCGTCCAACAGCTCCGGGAGCCCGTTGTAGCTCGTGCTCGATCGGAACCTTCGCGCCAGGCTCAACCCGTTACGCGCCATCAGCTGCGCGCCCTCGACGACGGGATTCAACATCTTCTCGAGCGCCTCAGTGCCGGAGTTCGCGGCACCGATGACGATTGAGCGCATGAAGTCGCACGCCAGCGAGCCGTCCGTGCCGATCAGCGTGAGCGACGATGCGACCGGGCGCGCGCGCAGGCTGACCGAGAGGCGGCCGGTCATGGTCCCGGCCCTCAGCACGGCGTGCAGATCCGTCGGTTCGGCGTGCGCCCAGGCAAGCTCGATCGGCTGGCCGGGAGCGAAACGCTCCAGCACCGCGATCAGGGAGTACAGCGGGTGCGGCAGGATGTCGAGCAGCAGCTGGCTGAGGGCGCGCGAAGAACCGCGCGCCGGGTCGATACCAACCGGTCGAAACGCGAAGTGGCTATCGGCCTGCACCGGAGTTCCCAACTCTCCGGCGCGGGCGAGCATGCTGTCGAAGGCGGGATCGCACAGCAGCTGGTGGCCCGCGCAGACGAGCCGCCGCCGCGATTGCGCCAGATCGAGAAGCGCCAGGGCATCCTTCATCGTCAGCGCAAATGGTTTTTCGACGTAGACGTGCGCGCCAGCCTCGAGCGCGGCATGGGCGGCCGGAAAATGCGCGGCCGGCGGTGTGCAGACGTGCACGATGTCGGGCCGCGCGCCGGCGAGCAGTGCCTGTACCGACGGAAACGCCGGGGCGCCGGCGAGCGTCGCGAACTCCTGCGCCCGCTCGGCCGCGCCGTCGTGGACACCAACGACGACGGCGGGGGTTTTGACGCTCGCGATCGCGGCAAGATGATGGCGCGCCATCTGACCGGCGCCGATGAATGCGATTCGAAGGCTCATGATGTGGGCTCGTTGTGAATGTGACCGCCGGTCTGTCCCGTCACGGTCAACGGCAAATGCTGCCGGAGCGTGACGTGACAGTCGGCGGTTTGCACCAGCTCGGGCAACGCGCTGATGCGGTCTGATGGATTCCAGGTGGCGAGGCGCTCGCCACGCGCGTAGCGGAGCCACGCCGTCAGCACCCCGAGGTTCGCGAGGAAGAAGAACATCGGGATTCTGAACGCGTGCGCGCCGGTCCACAGGCCGCCGAGGGCGGCCGCGTAGAAGCCGCACTGGACGACCAACGTCGCGGCATAGAACGGTGAGCGATCGAGCAGGAAGGCGTTGCTGATGACCGCCGCGATCATCGCGAAGGGCACGAGCCACCGGCACACCTTGTGGCTGAAGAGCTGCCACGAGAACATCCCGTAGCGAAACACGTTCAACATGCCGGCATTGCTCTCGAGCACCGCAATGCCCCGCACCACGGTCCGGACTTTTCTCTGGAACTCGCGGCGATCGTCGGCGATGTTCCGGTAGTGGCCGATGCTGTCGGTGTCCAGCACACCGCGCAGTCCCATCTGGACGGCATTGAGCAGCGTGCTGAAGTCGCTCTGGCGGTCGGCCACCCAGCGGCGGCAGACGTCCTGCCTGGCGGCAAAGAACGATCCGCTCAGGCCGACCAATGTATTGACGCGGCTCTCGAGCCCGCGGAGCCACATCTCGTACCGGACGTAGGCACCCTCGCCGCTGGCCTTGCCTTCGGCATCAACCAGCCGATCGACGCTGCTCACGCAACCGACGCTCGGGTCCGCGAAATTCATCACGATGGCCGACACCGCGCTGGGCGGGAGCGCCGTGGCGCAGTCGGAAAAGACCAGGATTTTCCCAACGGCCGACCGCACCGCGAGCTGCTGTGCCGCTTCCTTGCCCCGCCGCTCGCGCGCGCGCACCAGCCACACGCGGCGTCCGTAGGAACGGACGATGTCGTCGGTGCGATCGCTCGAACAGTCCGAGGCGACGATGATCTCCATGGCGTCGGCGGGGTAATCCTGCTGGAGGGTGTTGTCGATTTTCTCGGCGATCCGGCGCTCTTCGTTGTGCGCGGCGATAATGAACGACACGCGCGGCCGAATCGGGGCCTTCTTCACCGGTCGATCCCGGACGACCGTGAGGGCCATCAACGCGCACGGATAACCGGCGTACGCGTAGACGACGAGCGCCACCGAGCACCAGAATGCGAGTTCGGCGCTCATTGCAGCGAGGTGGCGCGGCTGGCAGGCACGGCTGCGGTCGGCCGGAAAACGAACGCAGCAGGCTCAACACACTGGGCAATCGCTCTCTGGTCCTTCTCAGAGATCCATTGGTGCGTCGGGATGGTCAGGATGTGTTCCGAGACGCGTCGTGCCGCCGGAAAGCGCTTGCCGTCGAACATGTGGCTGATCTCCGGAATTTCGTTGATCGGCGTGGGATAGGCGCGGCTCACGCCCAGTCCGTGCTCTTGTGAGAAGGAATGGATGCGGTCCCGCCGCTGCGGCGTGGGCGCGAAGATGGGGACGCGCAGGTAGGGATGCGATGGGCCCTGCGGCAGGGTCAGCGACATCTGCCGACTGACCGACGCGGCGGCTTCAGATCGGCGTCGATTCGAGTGGCTCAAGCGGCTTTGCCAGTCGTGCAGGAGTCCGGCCTGCATGCCCGACAGCCGTTTCACGGCAACGCTCTTCGGGAAAATCGTCTGCCCGAGCCGGAGAAACGGCAGCGCGTTGGGAATCCAGTAGAGGCGGGGCCGAATGAAGATCGCCATGAAGACCAGCTTGGCGAAGTCCTTCAGCGATTCGGTGGGAAGCGGAGATTCGAGATGCGGAAACTGGGTTCGAATCGCCTCGGCGATCCGATCCGATTGCGTGACGACGATGCCGCCCGAGCCGCAGGTGATGTTCTTGCCGCGGCCGAGGCTGAAGATCCCGACATCGCCAAGCGTGCCGAGCTTGCGGCCGCCTGATTCGATGCCCATCGCCTGCGCGGCATCTTCGATGACGACGATGCCTCGCGCGCGGCACAGCGTGCGAACGCGCTCGATGTCTGACGGGATGCCGAACAGGTGATGCGCGACGACGCACAACGTGTTGTCGGTCAGCGTCGCTTCGAACTGCTCGTAGTCGAAGTCAAACGTCGACGGGTTGATGTCGCACAGGATCGGCCGCAGCCCGGCGCTGATCACTGCCGCCGGCATCGAGAAGCACGTGTAGGCGGGGATCACCACCTCCGTCTTCGACGACCCGGCCTTCAGGCCCATCAAGGTCATCGTCAGCGCGGCCTTGCCTGACGA
>Ga0190265_10001417_pt1 | contig 15773 bp, 10 predicted proteins | sample Popmic124T_FD_133135 | JGI IMG/M metagenome (GOLD analysis project Ga0190265, IMG submission 133135) | Populus adjacent soil microbial communities from riparian zone of Indian Creek, Utah, USA - 124 T | ecosystem: Environmental > Terrestrial > Soil > Riparian zone | place: USA: Utah | collected...
CCGCCGCGGACTGCATTGTCCTGGCGAATCCGAGTAGGCCTTCAACAGGTCCAGGACTTACCGGCGCAGTGAATGTCACGCTGACCTTCTGATCCCCACAAGGCTGAAGCGTCGACGGCGTGAACCTAGACGATATACGAAATGTATCCTCGGGAGCTCCACCGCTTGTCGAAATCGAGGGTTCGTTGGTGACCGGTGCAAGCGTAGACGGCGCCTCGTCCTGATATCTGAAGAGAACTTCCCGCGGCGCGCTCGTCTGACCGGCCACGACATCTCCAAAGTCCACAGCATAGGCACTTTGCGAAAACAATGCGCCGCGCACCGCGATGCCATCGATCGGCTCCTCAAATTGGATGCACCCATCGGGTCCATGGATCGTGAGTGCACCCTCTAGATTCGTGGGCGCATCAGCACGGAAGCCGAATCTGACCTCCATCGTTCGACCTGGTGCCAGTACGCGGGGAAGGCCATCAGCGACCACCGAGAACTCCTTGGGGTGGACTTCAAGCCCCTCGATGGTGACTGGTGAACTACCGCCATTCCGTATAAGCGCAATCGGATCGAACGTGCTGCAGCATGAGGAGACGTGTTGAAAAACGCCAAACGCAGGCGGAAGTGCTTCGAGCGTTAGCGTCGATTCGCCGCTGTCGCAGCCCATCCGGGCACTCTCCGCGCGAACCGTCGCATCCCGATGGATCGCCGGCTCTTCAGATCGCTCGCCCTCTTCACAACGGTTCGCAACTACCGCGTCCCTAATGCGAGAACTGGCAGGCGAGACCGGCTCCTGCCCGTTGCAGGCAGAGAGCACCGCGATCGTTGCGCAGAGCAGAAGGTGCGCCCCGCTCATGGCTCGGCTCGCTGCGAGGAGCGGCGCACAACGGCCAATAGATGGTCCAGCCCCGCTCGCGTTCGTTGATGAGGTGAAGCGGCACGCACGGTCGCCTCCAAGAGCCTTATCGCTTCGTCGTATTCCCGCGCGGCCATCCGAAGGTGGGCCACTCGAACCATCTCGACTAGTGGCGGCTTTCCTGCCACGACCTCGGCGTCCTTCAGATACAGGAGCAACTGCGACTCAGATATAATTCCTGCTCCTTGCTCATCCGCAAGGCTATGCTCAAACGCCAGCTTGCGCCCTTTGGTTACAATTGGACCGTCGTCCGAGCCAAGCGATGGCTTCTCGCGGAGCACTCGCGCGGGCACGAGTCGACTACGCTTCCCTCGACAGTAGAAACTCAGCAGAGCTTCGCTTGGCACGATGTCTCGCTCGAAGACGTCGATGACGACGTCGCCATCGAGACGCCCGCACGCACGATCTGCCACTGCCTGACGCACGGCTCCCCGCATTCGAATGCGTTGAAGATGCGTCGCTGGAAGGCGCTGCCGGCCGTCGCGCAGGTATACCCATACGGACGAGGCCTGGCCGAGCCCGGGCCATAGCTGCTGCACCTCGTATCGCGTCGACGCCCTGTCGCGCGCCTCTATCCGTATAGCCCGCCAGTCCGTGCTTGGCGGAGCGGCGCGCAATAGGCCAACGTCCCAGGCAACACTCGAAAGCGCCCGCGAGACGCGGTTGAGTTGAAGTGCAGTTGCGACTGAAGTAAGCGAAGTAATCGCAAGCGCGACTACGCCCACGACAAGCCCGGCGTCGAGCGTGGGAACTAAACGCTCAGGCCGCGATGGCAGCAGCGCCAGTACGGCCAAGACGCCGGCCAGCAAGATGATTCCGTCGATGGCAGGGTCAGCATCCCAGAAGCCACCAACGAAAATCAGAAAGGCCGCAACGGTGGCCCGACACCCTGGTGCATCCTGCGTGCGCCACGTGCCGAAACGCTGACGCTTGATTGGCAGTAGCAGCGACCAGAAGAGGATTCCGGCCAATAACTCGTCCGCGCGAGCAGCAACCGGGTAGCTGGCTCGACAATAGCCGGTGACGGTCAACCATAACCCGAAGGCCGCGATCTTCGGGTAGAAACCCCACATCAGGGCCAGTGATGCCATGATTGCCAGCGCGCAGAAGAACTCGACGTTACCGTCGAACATACGGACACGGAGTATGCTCGCGCCGACGCCAGGCAGACCGTCGACGGCGAGCGGCCCACCTGACGTACCGCTAGAGGTTGCGTATGGAGGCCACTTGGCAGCCAGCGTCCAAGAAAAATATGCCGCCCATGCTCCAACGAGGAAGCGAAGGAGAACAAGCGGCAGCTCACGAGGTGCCCCCAAGGCCCACCGCGTGATATCCCGTGCCGCTAGCTGCGATCCGAGCATCACAACGACAGTCCGTCCAGACCAAGCGTCGAGCTCAGCACCGGATTCATGCGCCCCGCGATCGGTGAACGGAGTACCCAAGCCATCATGAGCACATGCAAGAATGTAAGCGCAACGCCCACGATCGGCACAGCATACCCAAGCCCACTCATCGCTCCGAGACCCCAGCGCTTCTGAAGGGAGCGTGCGGCGGCGGACGCGGCAAGCCATAGAATGACGGCCCATCCAGCCAAGATGAAGGCGACCGTCCACGATACCGAGAGCTCGAACGTCGCCGGATAATTCCCGAAGTCATGGAGCAGACCGCACGCCCCAAAAGTTGCAAGGATCGTCGCGCTCTGCATTGCCGGACGCGGCGCCCGCGGGTTTTGCCTCCTCCATCTCATCGCAATGGGCATGAACACGTAGCTGCGTAGCCAAGCGCCCAGGTAGGTGTTCCAGCGCTGCCAGAATTCGAGCGGGCTTCGAGCCAAAATCGCCCAGTCGTAGCGTTCCGGAACCCGCCAGCCGAGCATCGCCATCCAGCCGATCTGTACGCTGGCGGCTCCCGAATGAAGCATCGATAGAGCGACGATATTATTCGCGGCGACTAGCGCCACCCACAGCGGCTGCGTTCGAACCTCGGAGTCGAGAACCAAATAGGACTGGCCGACGACGACGGCGCCCGCAATCGTCGCTGCACCTGCAACGATGCGCGCCGCAGCCGCAAATCGAAACCGCGGCTCACCAAACTGTGTACCGCGCTCGGACAGGACGAGTACTGGGTTGACCAAGAGAAAGAAGAGCGCGTCTGCGCGCGAAGACTGGTTGGTGGCCCTAGTTCGATCAACGACATAGCTGTATATCGACAGCATCAGCTCGAAGCCAAACAGGCGAATCACGTTGGCTTCGCCCGCCCGTGCGAACAGGCATGGAAGCAGCACGGTCAAGAATGCCGCCAGAGCGAACACGGCGGCCGGAGTCAACTGGAGCGCGCGGCTTTGGGTGGCAAGCCAGTGCGCCGCCAGCGCAACCCCAGTGAAGTAGACAAGCCCGAGCATGATGTAGAGCAGTTCGCCAGGATAGGACCCTCCAATAGCGATCAACAGCGCCGCGCTGGCCACGAGCGTACCGGCTGCGACGGACCTCAATGCGAGACATGATCGGCGTGATGACACCGCGAAGAGCAATGCTGTGCAGCTGCGTTGCAACACGATTGCCAGCGTCCAAACGAGGAGATTGCACCACCACTCCTGCGATGTGAGGTACTCACCTCGGACGAGCTCCTGCAGGTTGATCGAGACCTGCATGCCTGGTTCATGTGAGCTTTCCGGCATCGCCTTCCTCGTCATCGGCACCATCGGATCGACGAGGACGCCGGAGTGCGGCACGCCTCGGAGCCGGAAGGCGGATCAAGTCAAGTCGCAATAGCCGTGCGTGCGAGGTATTCGTTGCGGGCCTGCGCACGGCACGGCTTCCCGCTCGAGGTCTGAGGAAGCGAGCCGGCATCAGCAACAACAATATCGTGTGGGTTCACGCCGAACTCTCGAACGATCAAGTCGCGGATGAGCCGATCGAGGCGGTCGCTGTCGGGAACGACCAAACTCTCACAAACGATGACAAGACGCTCGACCTCGGGCCCGGGCACGGAGAATGCGATGACGTGGTGTGACCTGACACCGGGAAGATGCGAAACTGCCCACTCAATGTCCTGCGGGTAATAGTTCCTTCCCGCCACGATGATCAGATCCTTGAGCCGACCACTAATGAAAACGTGACCATCGTGAATAAAGCCGAGGTCGCCCGTTTTCAGCCAACCATCGAAAAAAATCTTCTTCGTGCCTTCGGGGTCATCGTAGTAACCGCGACATACACTGGGGCCTCGGAATAGAATTTCACCGACGCGATCCTCGGGCAACAAGTTCATCTCGGAGTCAGCAACAGCGACGTCGTGGTCAGGTAGCTGTATGCCGCAATCCACTACGACCAGACTTGGCTCGCCCGCCACAGCGAGTCGGACTTGCCGTTGACACTCGTACTCGTCGCGCGCAATCGAAAGTGTGCGCAAACGCGCGTCTGCGCGGTGTGTCGAGATGGCAAGTGTCGCTTCCGCCATCCCATATGCAGGTGTCAGCGCGGTCTCCTTCAGCCCTAATGGCCGCAACGCTTCGATAAAGTCCTCCGCAATCTGCGGATGAATCGGCTCGCCGCCAACCACGATAACGTCCAGACGACTCAAGTCAAAGGCAGCATCCCGCGCTAGTCGCTTCACGGCTGCACGCAACGCGTAGTTGTTAGCTGTCGTAATCGTGGCGCGGTATCGGTCTACGGTTTGCAGCCAGATCTGAGGCTGCCTCACAAAGGTCGCGGTTGGAATGAACACATGTCGACTGTGGTATAATGCCGATGGAATCAAAGATCCTATCAACCCCATGTCGTGGAACAGTGGTGCCCAAGTGACCGCGACACGTTGCTCCACGTCGGTGCCGAGAAGGTCATGCAGGGCTTCTGCATTTGCCATGACGTTGCCGTGCGTAACCTCAACGCCTTTGGGCTGACTCGTAGAGCCTGAGGTAAACTGCAATAAACATAAATCCTGCAACTGCGGTTCAACGACGTACGTTGAAGAGTCGTCATCGGTGCTGTAGCGCGATAGTTCCTCGTACGTGATCCGCGACCTCAGCTTCGGACACAGCTTTGCCAGCGCGTCCAATGACGAGATGAGATCTGCGGGACCGACTATACAGGTGGCGTGGCTGCGATTCAGAATTGACGCTACCCGCTCGAGCTGCAAGTCTCTGCGTCCGAATGGAGTCGGTGGACTCATTGGCACGGGAACGAGCCCACCGAGTATTGCGCCAAAGAAGTTGAGCACGAAGGACTCCTCCTCGTGCGCAAACATCGCTATTCGGTCCCCGGTCGTCAGCCCCGTCTGCAAGAGACGCGTGCAGCGGCGTTCGGCCTCAAGCGCGACCTGTTTCCACGTCAGGTCGCGGGTGGAAAGATCCGGTCCTATGAAGGTCAACCCAAGCCTGTCGATCGTCCTCGCACGCTGCAGCGCGTCCACGAGACTAGTCGGCCTGCGCAAGGCAGGTCGTCCGACATCCGAGTCGACATCACGAACCAACGCGTTTGTCATTGCGTAGAGTGCTCCGTGAGTACGCCAGCATAGACAACCACCTCGCGTATGAAGTAGTAGGTATGAATATGCTTGGCCGGGACGAGATTTCGACGACCGTGCAGCTTGTCCTCAGAAACGTAGTTCAACAATCCGGTCGACCTGCGCCGGAGATCGATGAAACCTCCAACTTGCTGGCCGACCTTGGTCTCAGCTCGCTAGACCTACCAGACATTGCGGTAGGGCTCGAGGAGGGGTTGCGGCTGCGCGAGTTTCCGATCGACGATTGGTTGAAGGCGGAAGGCATGCGCACGGACCCGGATGCGCTCACGGTCAGATCCCTTGTGGAGGCCTGCCGAGTGCTTGTGGCCGACCCAAGTGCCATACCGTCGGACGCAGAGAGCTCCAAAGCGCACCGGCGGTCGCAGCACCGTGTCGTGCACGGCACAGCCCCTGAGAGAGCGGCGAACTGGACACTGACGGCCATGCTATTCGTCGTGCTCGCGGTCGTCGGCCTAGTCGTTGCTCTGACCGCGGCCATGCGCGCCTCGCGCTGACCGCTCAGCGCCGCTACTCTCTCGGGCGCCCTCGGGCGCGAACGCGTTCGTCCAAGGCCCTCGGGCAAGGGTAGATCCCGATCCCCTGACTTTCGTGATCTACTCATTCTGCTACCGCTCGGTGGGTCCGCGTCCTTTTCGACGACGCTCGGCCTTGGCGTCGACTATCGCGCGAAATGTCTCGCCGACCGCGGCGGAAAAGATTGTCAGAGTAGCAGTGGACAGGTCCTTCAACACCAGCTGATACAGAAACTGCACGTTTTCACGTGCGGGAAGGTCTTGCAGCCTCATTGCCTCCTGCTGACTGCTGAATACGAGCGTAGCTTTGCAGACAGATCCCCGGCAAATGAGGTCGTGAGTGAACTGAACGCCAAGGGTATGCCTGATTTGAGTAAGGTAGGCGTCCATACTCTGGCGCGCTTCCTTGTTGTCGGTCGCCTTCACCAAATAGGCCTCAATTTCGGCCCGTGATACGTCGGTTACCGTTGGGACATCGGTCACTCGACGTACGTCCAACGGCGTCGACTCATGCTCCGAGCCGGTAAGCCGTTCGCGATCGGCGGCCCCCGCGTTTGCGGGTGACGCATTCTCCGTTGCCTCAGCAGTGCTGGGTGCCGATGCTGAATGTGCATCGGCAGAGTGCTGCGGCGGCGCCGATGACGAGTGGCCCAAGAGAACGCTCGTCACGAGCGCCAGAGCACCGATTGCGGGCAAGGCCACGCCCAACACGCGTCTTCGTATGCGATTCACGGTCAACTCCAACTGCGCCTCGGCCTTGCCGAGACGAACGTTACGAATCCCCCGCAGCCCCGCGGGTTCTCAAGACCCACGTTGCAAGCCAAGATCGCCGAAGGCGACCTTCGGCTCTGTAATGAAGAGTGTCAGCGTCGCCTCCGACGTGTCCACAGCCTCGAAGCTGTAGATGTATTGCCGATTTCGAAGGAGATTGTAACGGAGCAGCTTTGGGGGATCGGTGCGATCACGAAACTTCAGTACCACCTTGCAGAGACTCGCTCGACAGTCGACGGATCTCAGAAACTGCAGACCAAATTCACGCTGCAGCCGGTCGAGCAGTGCGTTGCTCTCCCTGAAGGCGTCGACGTTGGGAGCCGAGCGCACGAGATACCCCATCGCCATATCCTCCGAGACTCCTCTCACTGGGCCATCCTGAAAGCTGACGGCGAGCGGACTGGAGGCACCGGCGCCGGCGCGCAACGCTGAAGCGTCCGCGGGCTCGAAGGGGAGCGCCGCCTCAAGAGAACGCTCCGACGTCACCTTTGAAGGCCCCTGGGTCAATTCCGCGCGTGAGGCCGCGCCTGCCGGTCTTCGGGGTCGATGTCGCGGACCAACGCTTAGCCACATGCTCAACCCGATGCCGAGTGCCAGAATGACCAGCACGGCGGATACCCGATACCGCATACGTACGTATCCTTGAGGCGCCGAGCCGCTGCGTAGGTGGGCCAAACTCGCCGCTCATTGGGCACGGGGCCTGCATCGGGCCCCGTGCCCATGTCAGCATTTCGCTCTGCTCAGATCGCGTGTCTGCACCGTATCGTGTGGAACGCGCAACGACGCATGTCATTGGCGTTGCGAGCAGCGAAGCTGAAACACCGATTCCTATAGAGCGCGCCCTGTGCTGCGACTAGTCATTGCGGCGGTAGTATCCTTTGAGGCCAAGCGCCGCGATGAGATGATTGTCATTGGCGGCGTGTCCCAGGATGTTTCGTCGCTTGTCCTGAACTCCAGCGATAGCCAAGTCAGCTTCCAGTTCACCGCGCGCGCGAAGGCTACCGCTTAGGCCCAGCCCCAGTATGGAGCCCCGTGCCACGTCTCGGTCGGCGTTGTGCCGCTGCGCGATGAGAAACTCTAGCGCTTCGGCGCTCTGCGCGCGGTTGGCAATGTAGCCCAGCGCCATTGCTGCAGCGTACTTCTGATCCGAGTTGGGCGTGTACAGTATGTAGTCCATGATCGTATGGACGTCGTCTGCGTTGCCGTCACTGATGAGGCCGATTAGCGTCAAAATTGTAGTGTGATGATCGATTTGGTCGGCATCTGCAAGCATCTGCTTGAGTATCTCGACGTCCTTTTGACCATAGTACTCATCGACCTCAACCGGAATCCTATCGACGATGAAGCTGGCGCCCAGCTCCTCAATCGGCACATTGGCGAACCCCGAACGCTCGCTCTTTGCAGATTCGGTGGAGGGCGCCTCGCGAAGCCGCTCGGTACTTTGTGGCGCGGCGCCCGCGGCAGCCGACAAGGGATATAGCGAGCAACCTCCGGGGTTCCAGCAGCCAATGTCCTCGCGATACATCCCGCATCGCGTAGAAGTGCGGACTTTGACGTCGTTGACGGTCAAGATATCGGGATCCATGATTTGGAGCCCCGCGTTGTCGTGCTCGTTTCCCAAGACGTGGCCAAATTCGTGCGCATACACGATGCCCGCCTGGGCTGCGTTGGCAAGTGCACGAGTGACTATGAAGGGCGTGCCGCCATTAATGGGGTGGCCGCATCCACCAGCCGCACCGGTGGATCCGCACCAATTGATGCTGTCCACGATGTTTACGAATGTCGCATTGTTACGAAACGTCGTGTCAAAGTACTCAACATCATTGCTGACATTGTCGTCGCCTTCGGAGTATGTAACCTGTTCGCCATACCGTGCCATGTAGACATTGCAGTCGATGTCGTTTGACCCACTGTCCGTGGTAAGCGCATCCCCCGCGACTATAAAGGCCGCATCGTGTACGGCGTCCGACAGAAGCGTTGTTTGGGTATGGGTTCCTACCGAAAGTGCCTGGAGAGTAACTTGCGCGTGGGCGCCAGCGCTCCATAGGCATACAAGTGTAGACATAACGAGGTAGATCCGCATGAAGGACGCTCTCCGGTTCGTGATTGCGCTGCGCTACGGGGGGCAGCTCACACGACCACATGAGGAGTGTCAAGAAGCATGGAGTTCATCGTCAAGATTGACCTCGCCAGCCTTCTCGAGAATGGCCATCGTAGCTAGCCCCCTCTCGGCGCCCGGGAGTCGCGTCCGTGACGCGTGGCGACGACCGAGCCTGCGAATACTCGTCGAGCCCCAGCGCGTCGAGCGCTTGTACTGACCGGGGCCCGAAGGCGGAAGATAGCTCAACCTGGCCATTCAAGACGCGCCCCGATCTAGCGAGCTCGTTGAAGATCGCCGGGTTGTGGGGCGCCAGCAGCGTGCCCATCCGAAGCAGGTTGCAAGCAGTAGCTACGAGGGTCCGGCCAGTCTGTCCGCACAACGGCCGGACTTGCGTTTGCGTACGAACGGCACAACTACTACAGACTCGCAGCGTTCCGACAGAGCGATGCGACCTCGTTCGGAGCATCCCTGTGGGACGTCAGCAGGCAGCTACACCTTTGCATGTCCGATCGCGACCCCGGTCGCACGCCCCTGCTCCGCGTCAGTTTTCGCAGACCACAAGCGGCCAAGGGTGGATCGTGCTTGCAGCATTCGTTTCGGGCGCTGCGGGACTACTCTACGAAATTGTGTGGATAAGGTCGCTCGGCCTGATCGTTGGCGGGGAGGCGGCCGCAACGCACTCCGTGCTCGCCGCATACTTCGTCGGGTCGGCGGCTGGGGCGTACTTCTTGGGCCGTCGCTTCGAGCGCGCCGAATCACCGCTTGCCGTCTATGCGCTTCTGGAGACGGCGGTCATGGGCACCGGTTTGCTCTCTCTTGGCGTGCTTCAAGCCCTTGATCACACCGTTCCGCTCATTTCATCCGGGTCATCCGGTCCCGGGTTGGGTGCAATCGGCTTCGGTGCAGCACTCTTAGTCTGCTTCCCGGCGACCTTTTGCATGGGGGCTACGCTTCCCATCCTAGTCGGTGCCAGCGTACGCGGGGTCCTCGATACTCAACGGGCCGTGTCTCGACTGTATTGCTTCAATACTCTCGGCGCAGTGGGAGGATCGCTCGCGGCTGTCTTGGTTCTGCTCGTTGCCGCCGGCTCGCGCGCCACCATCGGCGCGGCCGCTGCGCTCAACCTCTTGGCGGCGCTGGTCGCTCTCGGCGCCCGCAAACAGCATTTGGCCTCGTCACAGCAGGCAATCTCGATAGTAGAGCACACTGAGTCCGGCCAGCCTGCTCGATGTCCTCATGGCGATTCGACAGGGATCACTGGTACACGGCTGCTGGCGGCTCTGGGGCTGGCGGGGTTTGCCGGCCTCGCCTTCCAAATTGCGGCCGTTCGCGTCCTCGCGCTGACCATCGAATCCACAGTCTATAGTTTCTGCGTCACACTGAGCGCATACCTCCTCGGGATCGTGGTCGCCAGCGGGCTATGCGCGCGCACTCGGATTGTCGAGGTCGCGTCCAAACATGTTCCCGTAGTTCTCGGTCTCGCTGCGTTGGCGCTGGCGGCGAGCGGCCATCTGTTGCGTGCTGCGCATCCACTGCACACGTATCTGCAAAGTGTATCCGGCGAGACGTTTTACGGGCAGCTCCTGGCTCAAGCGCTCACCGCGATGATCGTGGTTTTGCCGGCGGCGCTACCGACGACACTCGTGTTCTGCACCTTGACGCCTTCTCTCGCGCTCGCGAACGGCCGACCTATCAGTGCCGTGGGGAGCGCCGTCATGGCCACGACTCTCGGTAGCGGCCTCGCGCCATTGGTCGTAGGCTTCGTTGCCTTTGCCCTGGACGGCGCCCGTGGTGGAGTGTGGACCTCGGTCATCGCCCTAACGCTGGCAACCTTGATTGTCATGCCATGGAAGCAGCGCGCGGGCGCTTCCATTGCACAGGCGACTATTTTGGTCACGCCGACGGGGATCGCAGTCGCGCTGTGCCTCATGCTGCCTACCCCGCTCTTCACATGGCCTACACTTGACGGGCGTCAGTTGCTGTACTCGATCGAAGGTGCCGGTGCCGCGGTTGCTGTCGAGGAGAGCGGAGGACACCGTCTTCTGCGAACGGGAAGCAAGTACTTCGAAGGCGGCTCAGCCGGCGTTTTTGTTGAACGCCGTCAAGGCCACTTGCCGATGCTGCTGCACCCGCGTCCGATGAGCGCTTTGGTGCTGGGCTTGGGAACCGGCACGACTCTAGGTGCAGTGGCGGCTCACCCCGGTGTTCGCACGGATGGAGTGGAACTGCTGGCCGAAGTACTGGGCACCATGCAGTACTTCACCGCGTCCAATGGCAGCGTATTCGACTCCCCGGCGGTTCGGTTGGTACACGCCGACGCCCGTTCGTTCGTGAGAGCGAGTGCCGCGCGAGGGCGAAAATACGACGTCGTGATCGCGGATCAGTATCACCCTCAGCAAGCGGGTGTGGGCAACCTCTACACGCTCGAACACTTCCGAGCCACTCGCCAGCTGCTCGCACCTTCCGGCCATTTCATGCAGTGGCTTTCGCTGTACGAGCTTCCGCCAAGCGCACTAGCCGTCCTCGTGCGCACGTTTCTCGATGTCTTTCCGCATGTTTCGGGTTGGTATGCGTATTTCAATGGGAATACCGGCACGCTTGGCCTGCTTGGCAGCAACACTCCTCCCGCACTCGACTGGGATCGGGTGACCGAACGGAGCGCGAGTCCCTCAATCACCGCCATTCTCGGCGGAACCCTCTATCAACGGCCGATCGAGCTCTTCGGATCCTTCGTGATAGACCGCAAGGGACTTGAGCGCCTGGCAGGTCAGGGGCCGCTCAACACGGACGATCGACCGATCATCGAGCACATGGTCCCCCGCGGCTACCGCCACGACGTCGAACTACGCATGCAAAGCCTGAACCTCGTCCGCCGCCATCGGTCGCTGCCAGACTCCGACACAATCGTCTTCGCTCGGGACAGCGAACGTGCAGCGCAGCAGCGAGCGCAGCTTGGAGGTTGGCAGCAGGCCGTCGACGCACTGCTTCGTGGGCAGCAGGCAGCAGCACGTCGCGATGAGAAGAGCGCAGCGCAGGCGTTTGTGGAGGGGATTAGCGCCGCGCCGGAACTCCGGCTCAACTACCTCCTGCTTCGCGCTCTGATCGTGGAGTGGGCGCAGCTCGGCCGAGTGGCGGAAGCGCGAGACCTCATAGGGCAAGTCGTCGGCATCGATCCGTCGAACTCGGATGCGAGGATGATGCTCGAGCGCTTCGCGCAACCAACCCGTGAAGCGTCAGCAGCGTCAGGGGCGCACGCGCCGTTCGCTCTGTGACCGACACAACCGGGTCGCATGGGCCGCCTCGACCTTCAAGTCTGGTCGCGTTGGTTCAGCATGACGCCACCTGAGACCAAGATTCGCGGCGAGCTGGCATGGCGGGCTGATCAGCCCACCAGCCTGCGGGTCGCCAGCGGCAGCAACAGGTAGCAAGCGGCGCCGACCCCCAGCGTCACGGGCACGCCCCACACCATCGAGCACGCCAGCGCGAGACCGCTCGCGCACACGCCGAAGGCCCCGTTGATCCCCCACAGCCACGGCCCCAGCCGCGGCGCGGCCCCCGTGCGCGCCGATTCCATCTGCTCGCACAGGCGCAGCCCCAACGGGAAGCACAGCCCCATCGCCAGCGACGGCAGCAGCAGGATGCCCAGGCTCACCGCAATCCGCACCGCCACCGCGGCGTTCTGAAACGGCCGCATCGCCGGCAGCGCCAGCAGCGACGCGAGCGTGACCAGGAGCGCCGGCAGCAACGGGTACAGGCGCGCCCAGCGCCGGTCGGCCAGCGGCACCCACGCGCTGAGCAGGCTGCCCACGCCGGTGAACGAGATCAGCCCGCCGAGCAGCACCGCGAGCGCCAGGGTGGGATGACCGAGGAACACGCTCAGCCGCGAGAGCAGGCCGATCTCCACGAACATGAAGCCGAGCCCGATCAACGCGAAGTAGCTGAGCGCCGCCGCCACCTCGCCCTTTTGCAGCGCGCGCAGCTCGGACAGTCGCGCGCGCATCGGCCAGAGCAGCGCCAGCCCGGTCAGCAGCAGGCTCACCAGCATCGAGTACAGGAGCGACTGGGAGGCGACGAGGTTGCCGAGGAAGCGCAGGTCGAGCTTGTCGATCTCCTCGCGTCCGAGCAACCAGCTGCGCGGCCGCAGCATGTTGAAGAAGAACGGGCGCTCGTCGCTGGGCGGCGAGAGATCGAGCAGCTGCGCGTCGGCGAATCGCGCCAGCGCCTCGGGCGAGGGCTGCGAGAGCAGGTCGCGCAGCAGCGGCTGATCGGGCAGCTTGCGCGGTGTCGTCATCAGGCCGAAGCCGCGCTCCGCGGCGACGCGCTCGAGCAGGTCGAGCTCGGCCGCCGAGAACGGGCTGCGGCACAACAGCAGCGTCGCCACCAGATTGCTCTGCAGCACCACCACGTGCGCGCGCGGATCCTTCGCGCCGCTCTCCCACAGGACGGCGAGCGCGAGCGAGAGCATGCGCGCGGTCTCACCCGGATTCTCGGCGTAGTAAAAGCGCGATACCGAGAAGATGCCGTCCTTGGTCAGCCGCCGCATGAACGTGTGCCATGCCTCGACCGTGTAGAGCCCGTTCTCGGACAGGCTGTAGGCGCCGGTGCCGGTGGCCGCCCAGGTGTCGATCAAGGACATCACGATCGCGGTGTAACGTTGACGATCGTGGGCGAGGAAGCTGCGCGCTTCGTCGTGGACCAGAGTCACGCCGGGCAGATCGGCGATGCCCGAGAAGCTGCGCAGGAAGCCGGTGTGCGCATCGACGATCAGCCCGTTCAGCTCGATGCCCACGACCGTTTCGTGACCGGTCCGCGCGGCCGCGAGCACGTCGCGACCGCCGCCCACGCCGATCACCGCCGCAGGGCCGCGCGCCCTGATCTCGTGCACCGCCGCGGTCATCTCGTAGCCGAGGTGGGCGTGCGCTCCGAGCCCCGCCCCGAGCTCGACCATCACCGTGCCGGCGACGCCGTCGATCACCAACTGGCGCTGTGCGAGCGGCGCCAGCACCGTTTTGGGCGTGTTCTCGCCGGCCGCCCAGAAAGCGGGCGGACCGGTGACCATCTTTTCGATGCCGACGCGTGAGTAGCTGTTCCAGCGTATCGAGTCGAAGTATGCAACGTCTTCGTGTCTGCCCTTCACCCACGCGGGCCGTAGCGGCGGGAAGGGCTGGCTCGCGTTGAGGAGTGTGAGGCCGATCAGGCCCAGTCCGACCCAGACCGGCGCGCGCAGCTTGCCGCCCGCCGCGCCGGCGAAGAGCGCGGCGGCGAGCGCGGCGAGCGCGGCCGCCAGCAGCGCCGCGCTTGGCGCGTCGAGCCATGCGAGCACCGGGATCACCAGCGCGCAGCCGCTGGCGGCGCCGAGCAGATCGATGCCGTACGCGCGGCCGGCGGGCAGCCCCGACCGGGTCAGGGCGAGGGTCAGCGCGACCCCCGCCAGCACGAATGGCAGCGCCAGCGCGAGGCCGGTGCCCATCAGCGCGACGAAGTCCATCAGGCTCCCCCCCTGCACGAGCGGGTACGCGAGCGCGAGCGCGAGGCAGAGAGGGATCGCGAGGGCGAAGCCCAGCGTGCTCTCCGCCAGCCGGCGCGCGACGTCGGCGGCGGTGAACCAGTCGGGCCGCAGGAACACCAGCACCGCCCCGGCCGTCAGCCCGAGCATGGCGAGCGAGATCACGAAGAAGGCCAGGTGATACCAGGCCATCACACTGGTGATGCGGGTGAGCAAGACCTCCAGCATCAAGATGGCGAGGGCGAGCACGAAGATGCCCGCATAAGTGAGCGCACTGCCATTCTTCTGCGGCACCTTCATCGCTTCAGACTTCTTGCTCTTGGCCTTGCGCATTGGACTCCCCGTCAATACTTGTACTTGCTGACTTCATTGACCGACACATCTACGAAACGAGCTCTGCGTGAATCGAGCGTGTCCCAGTTCACCCGCTCGTCGAGCGCGCTCGGCAAACTCGAACGAAGCATTGCCGACGCATTCTCGGGCAGGCCGAACGTGAACCGGAACGATGCGTCGTGCGGACTGCTCGCCACGCCGCGACGGTACGGACACCTGCGCACTCGGGCAAGAACGCGGGTAGAACATAGTGGGCGCGACGCGGCAGCTCTCTGGCGCTGCCGGTACGCGCTTCATCGCCGGGTGGCAATCCCTTCTCCCGCTCCGCAATAAGCAAAGCAGTCTTGCAAAGTTGGCCGGGTGTTCGTTCGGGGGCCGAACACCGGGCAGCGAGACGATCAACCACTTGATCAACCAGCTCGCGGCGCGAACGCGTCAGGCATGAACGAGACGACGCGCACGCCGAGGTCGCGAGCCTCGTCCGCGCTCACCGTCGACGCATTCGTCCGGCAGGCACCGACGCCGCCCGCCGTTCGATTGGTCGCTCGCGTCTCGACAGGACGCATCGCGCTCGCCGCGCCGTGGCTGCCGCGCAGCGGCTTCCCCAAGGGCGTCGGTGACGCTCTACGCGGTCAACGCCGGGAAGTGGCGGAAGCGCGACCAGGTCATGGTGAACGAGCATCCCCCACCGCGCGGCTCGCTGGCGCCGCTCGAGAGGCTACGTCCGCCGTGCGCGAAGCCCGATCGCTGAAGCCGCGGGTCCCGGATTCACTCGACCGCCGCCCAATACATGCCGCGCCCGAGGCGCCTGACCAGCTGGCGCGATCACCTGTCGAGCTCGTCGCGGATCGCGATCGGCCGCTCGCGGATGGTCGCGAGCACCTTCTGGTACCCGGCCTCGACCTGCTCTGCGTCGTAGGGCTTGCGCGGATCTGCGAGCACGTGCGCCGCGATCTGCTCGTGGTAGCGCTGTGCCTTGGCCTCGAGCTCCAGGCTGTCGTAGACGGCCACGATCTCGCGCACGGCGTCGCGGTACTGCGCGCGGCACGCTTCGCTCTCGAGACAGCGCTGGAACAGCAGCCCCGCGGTGACCGGCCCCTCGGGCTGATCGCGCTCGCGCGC
>Ga0190265_10001418_pt1 | contig 15772 bp, 14 predicted proteins | sample Popmic124T_FD_133135 | JGI IMG/M metagenome (GOLD analysis project Ga0190265, IMG submission 133135) | Populus adjacent soil microbial communities from riparian zone of Indian Creek, Utah, USA - 124 T | ecosystem: Environmental > Terrestrial > Soil > Riparian zone | place: USA: Utah | collected...
ATCGAAATGAGGTCCCACCAGATGCGTCATCAACCTCGCAACGACGTCTCGGTAGGCTTCGGTCCGCACGTCTCCCAAGATGGGTCGCAGCCTGCCGAGGAGCGGCTCGGCGATGACCATCGCTTCCAGCAGGATGGCTCCGGAAATTCGATTCGCATAGCGAGCTGCCAAATCGAGCGCGATGATCCCGCCCATGCTGTGCCCAACCACGATCGGCGGCGGCAGGCCGAGCTGGGCGATGAGGAAAGCGAGATCGTCCGAATAGCCTTCGATGCTGTACGTCTGCCGCGGTGCATCGCTTTCGCCGAAACCGCGCAGATCCACGGCAACGACGCGGCGCGCACGTCGCGTGTCGTCGTAGAGCGGCTTCATCACGGTCCGATTCGTTGCCCAACCGTGGACGAGAAGAAGGGGCGGATCGCCGCGACCCGCCTCGTCGTATCCGAGCTCGACACCGTCTCGATGAATTCGCATGCCCTCTCTCCCTTCGGGGATGGATCTTGGTGGGAGAGCGCGAAAGATGATAGCTATCGCTTGGTCAAGGTGACTGCGGGGATGCGGCAGTGTCGCGCGATGCTCGCGCGCGTCAAAAGTGCATGAGCGTCTCTTCGACGCCGGGATATCCCGCAAAAAACCATACCCACCACGCGGTCATCATCGTGCCGTGTCCGACGAGAATGCCCACGTGGCTCCACATCTCCACGCGGTCGGCGCGCTCCCGCACGTACCTTCGCCAGTGGAACGCTTCGTCCACCAAGCTGTAGAGAAAAGAAATCAGCGTCAGAACCAGCGCCGGAATCCAGAACGGCCCCGGGCGACCGTACGATGCACAGAGCAAGATGCAGCTCGCGATGCCCGCGAAAATGGTGATGCCGTGCACGAGCTTCTCCGCGCCGGCGATGGCCTCTTTGTAGATGGTGCGGTGACCGATGGTGTCGACGGCGATGCTGACGGTGAACACCACGGCGCCGGCCGGCACGAGCCACGCCGCTTCCGGAAACCAAGCTCCATGGAGATAGCCGAACCCGAGAAAGCCGCCGGTCGACACGCAAAGGCCGACCATGAGCCCGACCCACGCGAGGTACACGATCCAGTCGTCTCGGCGAAATTCGCGGATACGACCGATGTAGACGGCGACTTCAGATGGAAATGACATCGTGAAATCCGAGCGAGCGATCGAGGGACGCGCGTTCGAAGCGGCGGGGTACTTGCCCGAGCGTCATGGTGAGAGCGCGGAGCATGAGTCGCAGTTTGCGCCCGGTGCCGACGACGGCTCGCGGCGCGAAGGGGTCGGCGTCACGCGCAAGAATGGTCCGACCGATATCCGCGTAAACGAGGCTCGCCGCGCGCACGGATAGTGCCGAGCGCAAGGACAGGAGGGGGATCCCGCAATTGCCCGATGCATAAAGAGTCTCCGCTCGCCTCAGGAGCTCGCACGTAACGCTCGCCACTGCGCGGCAAGCTTGTGGCGGCAATGGGCCACCGAGCCGAGCGCGCAGATCGGGCTGTCCCGCAACGGTGAGCCAATCGTCCGGCAGATAGAGCCTTGCGCGCTGCCAATCTTCGTGAACATCGCGGCAGATGTTCGTCAGCTGCATCGCCATGCCGAGGTGCGCGGCGTGCTTCAGCGCGACCGGATGCCGGACGCCCATCACGTGGCTCATCATCAACCCGACGGTTCCCGCCACGCGAAAACAATACGAGAGCAGCGTGTCATAGGAGTCGTACGCCGTCCCTTCGGCGTCCATCGCCATACCGGCCAGCAGCTCGCCTGGGTAGGCACTTGGGATCTGGCGACGGCCGACGACGGCTTGGAAGGCGGCGAGGATGGGATCCGCTTGGGCTTCACCATCGTAGATCGCCGCAAGCTCGTAGCCGAGCCGTGCCACGGCGTACCGTTGTTCCGATGGAGGAACGAGGTCGACGGCGTCGTCGGCGCGGCGGCACCAGGCATAGACGACCGCCGCCTCGTCCCGCTCGTCGCTCGCGAGAAACCGCGAAGCCAGCGCGAAGCTCTTGCTATGAAGAGCAATGCTGGCACGGCTTTGGACGAGCGCGGGATTCAAGCGGCAGCCTCCACCGCGAGATCGCGCAGCACCAGCGAGACGGTCGCCTTGGCCGAGCTCACCACGCCCGGAACCCCCGCGCCCGGGTGCGTGCCCGCACCCACCAGGTAGAGGCCGGGGATGGCCTCGTCGCGATTGTGCGGTCGAAACCACGCGCTCTGCATCAATGTCGGGGCCACCGAAAAGGCCGAACCCTGGTAGGACGCGAGCTCGCTCTGGAAATCGCGGGGCGTGAACCAGCGCCGGGTGACAACATGCTGCCGCACGTTCGGCAAGTGTCGCTCGAGCGCCGCCAGAATCCGGTCGGCATAACCCTCCGCGATCGACGGCCAATCGAGGTCGGCCTTGCCGAGGTGCGGAACGGGACTTAGCACGTAAAACGAAGAGCATCCGGGGGGCGCCAGCGAAGGATCGGTCACCGTGGGCGCGTGCAGGTAGAGGCTGAAGTCGTCCGGAAGTTTGGGTCCGTCGAAGATCTCACGCAGTAGCTCCTCGTAGCGCGGACCGAAAAGCACCGTGTGATGGGCGATGCCGTCATAGACGCGGTTGGTACCGAAATAGAGGACGAAGAGCGACATCGACCAATCGCGTTCTTCGAGCCGCTGCGCGCGTCGCTCCGCCACCTCGTTACCGGCGTAGAGTTTGCGGTAGGTGTGGTGGATGTCGGCATTCGAAACGACGATGTCGAAAGTCGACGTTCCGCGCCGCGTGGTCACGCGGTGCACGTCGCGCTTTGCTTGCCGTACGACCTCGATGCGCTGGACCGGCTCGGCGAGCCGCATTTCGCCCCCCAGTTCCTGGAACAGGCGGACCAGCGCGCGCACGAGTGCGCCCGTCCCTCCTTTGGGAAAGAAGACACCCCATTTTCTTTCGAGGTAGTGGATGAGCGTATAGATGGCGCTCGTGTCGAAGGGATTCCCCCCCACGAGCAGCGAATGAAAGGAAAGCGCCTGCCGGACGTGCTCGTCGCGCACGAAGCGCGCCACGGTCCCGTAGACCGAGCGGTCCGCACGCAGATACATGAGGTGTGGCGCGACCTTGACCATGTCCATAAAACGCGGAAAAGGTACACTAGCGAGCTCTTCGTACCCTTTCTCGAACACCTTCTTGGCGTAGTCGACGAAGGCGAGATAGCCGCGCGCATCGTCGGGATTGCGCCGTCCGATCTGCTCCACCATCGCCTCGCCATCGCCGCTGTAGTCGAACGAATCGCCGTCGTCCCACACCAGGCGGTAGAACGGCTTTACGGGAAGCAGCTCGACGTAGTCCGCCATCTTTCGCCCCGCGAGCTCGAAGAGCTCGGCGAGTGCTTGCGGTGCGGTGATGACGGTGGGTCCGGCATCGAAGACGAACCCCCCGTCTTCGTAGACGTAGGCGCGCCCCCCCGGCTTGTCGCGAGCCTCGAAGAGCACGGTGGCGACGCCCGCCGCTTGCAGTCGAATGGCGGCGGCGAGCCCGCCAAATCCGCTGCCGATCACCGCCGCACGCGCGGCACGGACGCGCCCCGCAAAGGCGGCCTTGCGCTGGTCAGACATAACTTCGCTCCAATCGTTCGAGCTCGAGCCGCAGCGCGCCGAGCTGCGGTCCGGCCGGCAGCGCGTTGGCGAACCTTACGAATGCATGTTCGAGAAAAGCGTGCACGCGGCGCTTGGCGTGAGGTGCGACGAGGGCGCCCAGCTTTTTCAGGAGCGCGCAGGCTGATTTTCCAGTTTCCACCTCGCGCACTGCCGCTTGCAGAGAAGCGAACCGTTGTTCGTCGAGGTCCGTCGAAAGCCAAGCCCACGGCCACGTCGGCGTTGCGTGTCCGAGGTCTTCGAGGCCTTTGGCGTAGCGATCTTCTCTCGTGAGGCCCGAGAGATCGTCGAACATTTGGAGACCGGTGCCGAGCTCGCGCCCAAAACGAACCGCCGCCCGCACGATGTTTTCGTTGGCGCCCGATGCCAGCGCACCGAGCCCGGCGGAAAGGGCCATCAAGCTGCCCGTCTTCAGCTCGGTGATGGCGCGAACGACGCCGGCCACTTCGCTTTGCTCCAGATCGGATAGACGAACCGATAGATCGAGCGCCTGCCCATAGTGGCACTCGAGGAGACACTTCGTCATGAGGCGGTAGCCCGCTGCCCGAATCTCCACGCTCGTTTCGACCTGTTGGAAGAGGCGGAATGGCCAGAAGTAAAGCCAATTGCCAGCATTGAGCGCAGCGGGCACGCCGGTCATGTGATGCAAGGCGGGACGACCGCGACGCTCGAGCGACGCGTCCTCGATGTCGTCGATGATGAGCGAACCTGCATGCAGCGCTTCCACCGCCAGAGCAAGCTCGGGCGGCGGCGGATCTTTGCGGCCCCCCAGATGCCAGCACTGGGTGAGAAGCTCGGCACGAAACTCCTTTCCCGGACGGCTCAAAAACTCGTGCAGCGGCGCATACAGGGCCTTACGCCACAGCCGCCAGGGGATGTCTTTGGCCGCCCCCTCGCCGAGCTCGGCGAGGGAACCGGCCGCGAACTCGTGGTCGAGCCGCTCGATGAAGAGCCCCTCTTTCTCGAGAGCGAGCGCGGAAGGTTTCATGTCGTGGCTCCAATGGCGGCGCGGATCGAAATGCCCCGCGGGGGGCGACCGCAGAGCAGCCGCAGGCGATCGCCGGGCGTCGTTTCGAGGGAGTAGAAGCGACGAATCGTCTCTTGTGGAAGCCGGTAAAACCGCGAGAGGGCACCCCATCGGGTCTCGGGAAGGAAGGCGCCGAAAAGCATTCGATTGAGCAGGGTGGCGAAACGAAATTGAGAACGGTGCTCGTCGACGAGCCTCCGCCATTCCGGTCCGAAGATGTCGCCGTCCGCCGCGTTGGCGATGTGGCGAGCCAAGCGAAGCGCCACGGGAAACGAATAGCCGGTGGCGGGATGAAAAAAGCCTCCGCCGTAGCCGGCGAGAAGAGGCGAGCCGCCCTTCGGCGGCGGACTACAGCGAGCGGGCAGCGGAAGCACGCCCACTTCTTCGCGGACGATGTCGGCCACCACGTACCCTTCCGAAGCGGTGTACGAAAGGATGCCCCTTCGCAACGTCGGAAGGTCGAGATCCCGCCTGTCGGAGAAATAGGTGTCTTCGACGAGAACGCGGCGCTCGCCCAGCGGCAGCACGTAGAAAAAACGAAAGCCGTCCTCTTGCGGCACACGGGCGTCCATCAGCATGGGATGCCGCCGTGGATGAGGTTTTTCGAGCGCGAGCTCGAGACCGACGAACTTCTGATACCCAGCCCGATCGAAGACGGCGCGATCGGGACCGCGCGCGTCGACGATGAGCCCCGCCTGCAACGTTCGACCGTCGGCGAGCCGAACGGTCGAGGCGTCGACGGGCTCGCCCTCCGTCCCGCAAAAGAGTGCGGCTCCCGGCGCCGCGCCAAAACGCTCCTCGACGACGGATGCAAGACGTTCACTGGTGATGGAGGCGTACGGCTCGACGATGGTGCGCCCCGAGCCGGGAAACGCCACGTCGTAACAAGACCATTGGGACGTCACGAGGGGGCCTATGAGCGGACGAGCCTCCTCCGGAACGTCGCCCGCGTGAAAGGACCAGGTGTGATTGCCTCCGATGCGGGCCTCACGCTCGACCATGACGATGCGAGCTCGAGGCCGGCGTTCGAGCAGGCAGAGGGCCACTAGCGCGTTCTGCAAACCACCGCCGAGAAGCGCGACGTCGAAGCGCGTCGTTGAATGCGTGTTCATATTGACCATGTATTGAATAGGTTCTGAACCAGCGATCGTCAAGAGGTGGCCCGCCGAGGCGCTCTTTGGCCCTAGCGAAGCCAGGCCCGATGGCGCATCACGCCCGCCCTGTAGCGGAACTTGGCATCGTCGAACGACGGAGGTCCAAAGAAGGCCTTGGCACCGCGCGACGTGACCCAGCTCTCGGTGGGAATGCCGAGGAAGTTCGTGTCGAGTCGCTGGTTGTCGTTCTCGTCGTGGAACGCGCTGATGCCGTAGACGTCGGGAGCGACGCTCGTGAACACGCACTCGCCTTCGCTGTCGCGAATGGACACCCGTTTCCACTGAATGGGCTCTTTCAGCCACCCGTCTTTACGGAAAAGCGCGCAAATGAGATGCCCCTTATTGCCATCCGTGGCCACGCCGAACCGGATTTCGTTGCTGGCGGGAATGCTCGGCGATTGCGCGCGGGCCGAGCCGCTCCACAAAGCGGCCCCCAGCGCGAGCGCCGCCACGAGCGCTCCCGGGGAAAGCTGGGAAGCCGGTCGGCCGACGCCGCCGATGCCTTCTCTTGCATCGTCAGGGGCGGCGGACGGCGCACGATGGCGCCCGGTGAGCCGAGCGACGAGCCTCTGAAATCGGTCGGCGTACGACCACCTGGCGAAGTCTTCTTTCACGCGCCGGGCCGCTTGCCGGTGACTGTCGGAGGACAGCAGCTCCGCGGCTGTCTCCTTGACGCGGTCCGCCGAGAGCGTGCTCGCTCGGAGAAGACGGCCGGCTCCGCTTTTTTCGATGGCCGTCATGGCCAGGTATTGGTCGAGATTGGAAGGAATCCCGAGCACGGGCACTCCTTCCGACAACGCTTGATAGCCGGTGCTGCTGCCGCCGTTCGATACGACCAGCGCCGATCGACGGGCCGCTAAATCACCCGGCACGAAGTCGGTCACGTAGACGTTGCCAGCGACTCTCGGTAGACGGCCTCGACCGGCCGTCGCCACGAGCACGTTGACCGGCAACCTTGCCAGTGACTCGACGACGATGGGAAGCACATCGACGTTGCCCGACGATCCCAACGTCACGTAGACACACGGACGAGATGGATCGATTTCGTTCCAGAACGAAGGCAGCGCGACGTCGGGTGACCAAAAGACCGGGCCGATGAACTCATGCGAAGCGGGGGTACCCGACATCGGCACGAGCGATGGTGTGTCGGCATAGACGACGTGATCGGCGTGAGTCAGTACCTCGAGGAGTCCGCCGAGACGAGAAAGACCATGAGCTTTCCGAACATCGTTCACCGGCTTGGCGAAATGCGAGAAAACGAAAGGGACGGCCTTCGGGAAATGCCTCGCCGCTCGCTCTTCACCGAGTAGCTTCACAATCGGGTGATCCGGCAAAGGAAACCCGTCGCGAATCGCGTACGGACTGAAGTAGGCATTGGCGAGTGCCACGTGAAAAACCCCGGTCAAAGGGGCGCTCACCGTGAGCGAGAGCCGAAAATCCCCCACCACCACGTCGGGTTCGACGCGCGAAAGAAGCGCGAGATCGTCTTCGACATAGCGCTTCAACACCCGAGCGTCGTAGATTCGCCGACCCTGACGGAGGGCCGACGCGACGTGCTCGGGCGAAACGGAATCGATGGAGTGGCGAACGAAAGGTGTTCCACGAAAACGAGATCGTCGAAACGGGCGCTCGCAAAGTGAAGCTCGTAGACGCGCGGATCGACGGCGCGCGCGAGCGAGACGAGGCGAACGACCTGGGCCAGAGTTACGCGCTCCGACACGAACAAGATTTTCTTTCGCATGTCTCCGCGTCTCTCCCTGTATACGTCGCATCGAGCCCGCAACGCCGACGAGAGCCTCATAGAGCTCCGCTTCGATCCGTCAAGTGGGGTGTCCGGCACCTGGCTCGGCGGGACGAGTGTCACGCTTTACAAAAGGCCCACGGCGCCTAGGATCTGAACAGGTCTTGGATAGAACAGCCCGACGTCGCTCCCCCGCCGCTTCGAAGGCCCGTACCCACCAGCCGGATGGGAGCGAGTCCCGCTCCGTGCTGAGTATCGGGGCGCTCTCCCGGGCCACCGGCGTACCGGTAGAAACATTGCGAACGTGGGAACGACGCTACGGCTTTCCGGCGCCGGTGGGGCGCATCGACTCCGGGCACCGTCGCTATCCACTCCAAAGCGTCGAACGGCTGCGGCTCGTGGTGCGCGCGATCGGGCTTGGACACAAACCTTCCATCGTCCTTCCCGCCTCTCCCAGCGCGCTTCGCGATTTGCTTTCCCTCGGCGAAATCGGGCCGCCGGCGCGGGTGCGCGCGGTCCCTCGCCTTCATGGCGGAACGTTCGCCGAGCGATGCCTCGATTGCGTCAAAAGGCTCGACGGCGAAGGCCTCGCCTTGGAGCTCGACCGCGCTTGGAGCGACATTGGGGCCATGGAGTTTCTTTCCGGCTGCCTCGGGCCGTTTCTTCGGGTGCTCGGCGAACGCTGGGAGCGCGGGGACGTGGAGGTCGGCCATGAACACTTCGCCAGCGAATACGTGCGTGAATTCCTCAGCGCCCGCTGGCGGCCGATGAGCGCCCGGGCCGACGGTCCGCGCATCGTGTGCGCGGCGCTGAGTGGCGAAGAACACGTGCTGGGGCTGCACATGGCTGCGGTGGCGCTCAGTCTCGCCGGTGCGCGCGTGGTTTTCTTGGGCGCCAACACGCCCGTCGAGGACGTGACATTCGCCGTCGGTGACCAGGCGGCCCACGCCGTGGCGCTCAGCGCAGCACTGGGCGTGAATCGCAAGGCGCTGGAGCGCGACGTGAAGAACCTGGTTCACGCGTTGCCGCGCGACGTGCGCGTCGTGGTCGGAGGCGCGGGTTTCGAGCCGCCCCCGCCGGACGTGAAGCGGATCGGCGAGCTCGCCGATCTCTCCGCCTTCATGCGGACCTTGTCATCGCGCGCCGGCTGAGAGGGGCGCTCGCCGCCTTTCGGTGAGCCGATGGACGGACCGGGGTTGACGATGGTTCAAATACTGTTCATTATTGGTTCACCATGACCCGGTCACCCGACCCTGCGACGTCCCGATTCATCGAAACTGCCAAAGCGGTTCCCCTCTTGAGCCGCGAGGAAGAGCACGCGCTCTCGGAGCGCGCGCGGGCCGGCGACCGGCGCGCCGCCGACCGCCTCATCGCAGCCCATCTGCGCGACGTCGTGTTCGTCGCCCGAAAGCATCGCTACTACGGGATGCCCCTCGCCGATCTCATCGCCGAGGGCAATCTCGGTTTGCTACGCGCGCTCGAGAAATTCGAGCCCGAGCGCGGGGTGCGGTTCGGCACCTATGCGGGATATTGGATTCGTTCCTTCATCATGGGCTACGTCTTACGGTCGTGGACGTTGGTCGGAGGTCGAACGGGTGTGCTGTCGAGCAACTTGTTTTTCCGCCTCCGCCGTGAGCGAGCGCGGCTCGAGACCCTGCTTGGTTCGAGCAGCGAGACGGCCCAACTTCTGGCGGAGAGGTTCGAGGTTTCCGAAGACGAGCTCGGCCACATGGTCGAGCGGCTCGACGCGCGCGATTTGTCTCTCGACGCGCCGATCCATCCCAATTCCGCCGCCACCTTGGGCGATTCGCTCGCCGCGGACAGCGATGCCGAGCGGGCCAACGACGCCGAGAGGCTGCGCCACGCCGTTGCGGCGGCTTTGCGGAAAGCGTTGCCCAACCTGGACCAGCGCGAGCGGTTCATCGCCGAGGCTCGCCTTCTCGCCGACACCGCTGACGAGCTCTCCCTCGCCGACATCGGACGCGAGCTCGGTGTCTCGAGAGAACGCGTGCGGCAATTGGAAGCCCGCACCTGCGCCAAGCTCCGTCGAGCGCTCCACGACGAATGCGGTGCGAACGCCGACTGGCCCGCGACGGCCGCGTGAGGCCGCTTGCTTCGCAGGTCAGGCGAGCGAGTCGCGAGCCGGCGTCACCGCGGCGAGCGCCAACTCCGCGCGCACGGGGAGATGATCGGAAGCAACGCGCGCTTCCATGGTGATTTTCGCATCGAAACAGACCAATGCGTCCTTCGGATGCACCCATATCCGGTCGAGCGCGAAAATGGGAAACCACGCCGGAAACGTCCGCTGCGCGCGACATTGTCCGAACCGCCGGTGCAACCACCTGAGCGGTCGACCCGCAACCAGCCACTCGTTGATGTCACCGAGCCGCACGATCACACCTTCTCGTTGATCAGCGGTCGTCTCCAGGATGCGCTGCACCTGGTGGCGTCGCTCGCGCGGCAAAAGCCCGAGATGGGTGGCGATCACGCGCACGTGCGTCCCCCCCACGTCGAAATCGACGTCGATGGCGCCGCGTGGCTCCCGGCGTCGAAAGGTGAGATCCAGCTTGCGAACCGCGCGGATGGGCAGTCTCGTGAGAAGCGCATTGCCGAAGTGGCCGTCGGCGCGTTCGATAGTCGGTCCGGACACTGCCGTCAGGCCGACCAGATGGGCAAGGACGTCTATCTGCATCGGTCCGTCGGCGGAGGCGCGACGCGATTCGACTTCTTGAAGAGCGATGATGTCCGCGTCGAGACTCTCGATCACCCGCGCCACGCGCTCCACATCGCGGCGGCCGTCGGTCCCGATGCAGCGGTGGATGTTGTAGGACGCCACCGTGAGGCGAGGACCGGGGTCGGCAGGAGCCATCAACTCTCCTTGATTTCGCGAAGGCCGGTCATACTTTCGAGTCGTCCAGCTCTGCGGAGGGCGCGGCGAATCAGCGAAAGCGCGCCCACGATCGCCGCGACGATCAGAACGAGCACGACGATGTTCTCGACGTCGGGTTCGGCGAGCGTGTTCTCCAATCGATCGGCGAACAACGTGAAACCCAGAATTCCCGGCAAGATCCCCAGGACATTGCCCACGAAATAGGCGCGAAAGCGGACGCCGAGAGCGCCGGCGAGCAAGTTGATGAGGGAGAAACTCCCCACCGGGATCAGGCGCGCCCCGAAAATGGCTGCGAAGCTCCGGCGCCGAAGCTCGTCACGGAAGCGACGCATGCGCGGCGTGCGCAGCATGCGCTCGATCACTGGACGCCCGGCGAGGCGACCGGCGCCATAGGTGGCACACGCCGAGGCGAGGCTGCCGATCATGGCAAACACGAAACCACGCGCGGGATCGAACAGGAGCGCCGTGCCGGCGATGAGCAGCGTAACAGGAAAAAAGAAGAACCCTCCCAAGAGAAACGCTGCCGTCACGTAGAGAAAGGCGAACGGGCTATCGCGGATCGAGTGCCCCATCTCGACCAATCGCTCCACGACCAAGAGCTCGCGAAGAGGCGTAAAGCGCCAGACGGTGCCCACCAGCAGGATCATCGCCAGCAGCGCCGCATAATGCAGGAGTGAGCGGCGCGCTCGCCGTCGAGAGCCGACGGGGACGAACTCCTCGATGAGCTTCTCCGGCGAGATGGGCCGCTCAGGATCGCATACCAGACCGTCCAGCATCGCCAGATGGACGGCGGGCTCGGGCCCCGACCCGAGCGGCCGAAGCCCACGCGGTCCGCCGCCGAGCGATTCGACCGCCGCGATCCAGGACTTCGATTCGGCGAACCGCGCTTCGAGCACGGGAGGCGCTACGCCGAGGTGTTCACCGAGCAGGCGCGCTCTCAGCCCCTGGATGGCGCGCGCGTGTTCGGGTTGCCGATCGCCGAAGGCGCCGAAGGCAAGGTCACATTCCGTGTCGAGGCCCATCGACCGATTGCTGAGATTGGCGGAGCCTACCTTGACCAGCGCATCGTCGATGATGAGAACCTTGGAGTGGACACCGAGGCACTGATCCTCGGGCAGTCCCGGGATGACGGGGTAGTAGATTCGAAGGCGGCCGTGGCGATCGCTCGCCCGAAGGCGCGCGAGCAACCTGTCGCGCAGAACGCCCATCGAGCTCTGTTCGAGCCAGCCGCCTTGATCGCGAGGCAGGATGAGGATCACTTCCGGCCCGTGCGTTTCTTGGAGGCGTTCGGCGAGCGCATGTCCGACGACGCCCGACGTCAAATATTGGTTTTCAATGAAGATGGTGTGCTCGGATGCGGCGATGGCTTGCAACGTCAAGGCCTCGATTTCGCGCACGCTCCGCGCCTCCGGCGTGGACGCCGGAGCGGTACGCGCGATTGCCACGTCGACGTCTTCGACGTCCGCGACCAAGTCCGCGGGCCACGGATCATTCGGCCTCGGGGCGGACGCAGAGGGCGGCCGCAAGATTTGCCCGGTCGCGGTTCGCCACCGGGATCGAAAAAGGTCGCCCAGCGCGGCCGCGACCTCGCCGCCGACTGCCACCTGCACATCGTGCATGGGTCGGGCAATCGTGCCGTCTTCGGTGGCGCGCCGCACGTCGTCGGCTCGATGTTCGGGCGTATCCCAACGCGCAAAGGTGAAATCCATGCCTCCTACGAATGCCATTCGATCGTCGATCACGACAATCTTCTGATGGTGCGACGCACCGACCGGATGTTCGCCGTCGAGCGCGAAGCGGAGCCGTCGGTGGCTGCGCCACCCGAACTTCATCGCGGGCAATGGCTCGCGTTCGAATGCGTAGATGACGGAGAAATCCCACGCCAGCACGTGAATCGAGAGTCCCCGGGTCTTTTCGCAGAGCGCGTTCAGGAACGCCAGCAACGTCCGCGGAAAGCCGTCGCTCGGAGCACCCTCCGGAGCGAGCGGAACATGGGTATCGAAATCCCAACCGACCATCACGATGGAGCGACGCGCTCTTATCGCGGCCTGGCGAAAAGCCGCGAAGTAAGCTGCGCCGTCCACCAGAAAAGCGACGCGGTCCGCGCGCGCCACGCGCCAGCAATTCTTGTCGGGTTCGAAATGCACGCCATGCAAAGTAGGGACATCGGCGTGAAACACAACGCGCGAACCCGGCTGTGGGAGCAAACCCGTTCCGACCAAAGACGGATTTTGCAGAAGACCGACAGGAGCCGCTGGGGCGGCCCCTGTCAGCGTCTGGATCCGAGATTAGAGACTCAAGGAAGAAAGCGCGAGACGAAGGACCATTTGGGCGACCTGCCCGCCTGCATCGCGAGGACGGCCGTGATACCGAGAAGAGCGGCGCCGGCGACGAGGTTCGTCGTTCCGAGCAAAGTCGACGCGCGCTCCAGCTTGCGCGACAACTCCGCCTCGTTTTTGCCGCCGACAGCGGCGTCCTCGATGACCGAAGAGACGGATGAGTCGTGGCCCTTCCGCAGCTCGGATGCGCCGTAGCCTGCCGCCGTGGCTCCCAAGCCGGACACCAAATACACGCCGGTCAGCGCGTCTTTGACGAGCACGAGCTTGCGAGCCGACTTTTGCACCTCGCGGCCGGACAAGAACGAACGACCGATCAGCCAGGTGACACCCACCGAGAGATGCGAAAGGAGATTGATGGGAGTGAAACGCTTCCAGGCTTCGCTGATGATTTCACCGCGGCCGTTTTGTGAATCCGAATGGGCGGCCCGGCGCAAGCCGGCTTTGCCGAAGACCGTGCCGCCCACGCTGGTGGCGAGGCCGAGATCGTGGAGCACCCATGCTGTGGTGGACAACGTTGCATTCATCGAGTCACCTCCTTGGCAGCCAACAATGCGTTTGCCGGATGGCGCATCCGGCGCTTCCGATGAGTCGGGCACGACCACTCTCTCGCCTCGCGCCCACTCGCGCGGGTGCTTGCATCTATCGCGCCCATCGCGACATGTGAGCAAGATTCCACCTCTAACAATCGATCGGGAGGATTCGGGCAACCGATTGCTCGACCTCGCTCGGTGCTCGGCGCAAGAGCTGCACTCACTTCCCGATCTCGAGTTGGCTTCGGCTTTGCACCCGATGCCGATCGATCCTGCACGCATCGGAACCTGCACGAATCGGAAGCGCGGCCCGCCCACCCAAAAGGATGCTCCTTTAGTTCTACGTTGGGGCTGGGTCGTCCAGATGAAAGAGGTAAAAATGGCTCGCAATCAGAATCGAAAGCAACGAATGCAGCTGAAGTCGCCCGCGGAGGAAGAGACGACGTCGGTACGCGAAGCGCCGCGGAAAGGACTGCGGGTGGACGAGGTCCCTCCTTCTCGGCCTCGTGCGCCGAACCGACATCGGACATTTCCGACCGGGGCTGCGCTTGCGGGGTCGGAGGTGCTCGAAGCCGTTGGCTCGAACGGGACGGTCGGCCGGGCGATGCACGACGTCATTCATACGCCTGACGACGAGAAAGTCGTCACTCGCCTCGGACCCGAGCAGGAGGCGAGCGTCGAGTTTCACGCCGACCGTGCCCTCGGCGATGCCGGGGCCGAGTTTGCGGAGGACTTCGGACGCGGCTTTCTCATGGCCGCCACGACCGGCGAGGACATCGGCGAAATGGCGAGTGAGTCGTCCTCGGATGCCTCCCTGTTGGGAGACTCCTTTCTCCATGTGACCGACGAGCTGGAAGATTTGACGGGGTACGCCGAATCAGCCGACGACGATGAGCCGCCGGCGGCGAAGCGCTAGCCGGCGGCGCCGCTGGACACACGGGAACGCCAGCTGCGGGTGGTGCCATGCCCGAACGACTCGCCGAGCACATTCGGGCCCAATGCGTGCGCCGCGTCGTTCTCCCCTGCGCCGAGGCGTTGCTGGAGGACGCTCCGGCGTGGGGGCTCAGAAGCCGGCGATCGGGGTGCCCGAGGGATTGCCGTAGCTCGGGACTTCCACGCCGAAGTATTTGAGCATTGACGCGTGGAGCGCGCCGGTCGGCAGGTTCGTGGCGGCGATCGCGCGGCCCGTCTTGAACCCACCGACGTGCCCGGCGAGCAGAACGGGCATGTTCTTGCGAGCGTGACTGTCGCCGTCGCCGTTTTCGGACGTGTACATCACCAGACATTCGTCGAGCAACGTACCGGTCGGCGTGGGAACACGCTTCAGCGCGTTCACCAAGTACGAGAACCGGCGCACCTTGAATCGTGACGTTTGCACCACGCGCGCATCGGCGATGCGCTGTGCCTCCGCCCTCGCCAGTCCGTCGAGATCCGTCGCCCGATCAGTGTCGTCGAGCTTGTGGGAAATGAAGTGATCGCTCCACTTGCCCACCGCTTCGGTGCCGGTACCGAGCGGGTAGTCCGTATAATTCACGCCCCAGCTGTCGCTGTATTGAATCGTGACAACGCGCGTGAGATCGCAGGCCATCGCCAAAACGGCGAGGTCGATGAGCTGTTTCGTCTTGGTGTGCCAGTTACCGCCCGTCGTCGGCTGCGCCGGGGCCATGCAAGTCGAAGGGGGCGTGGTTCCCACCTGCTTTTCGAGCTCGGTGACGGCCTGGAAATATTGGTCCACGCGCAGTCGATCGGCGGCACCGAGGCGAGCCGTGAGCCGCGTTGCGTCCTCGCGTACCAGGCTGAGCACGCTGAGCTGACGTAGTCGGGCCTTTTCGGCGGCCGACCCGGTGCCGCCGGTGCCCGCGCTGAACAGCGTCGTGAAAACGGTTTTCGGATCGCGCATCACCGTCGCGACCTGACCGCCGGCGCGGAAGGAAATATTTCCTTGGCCGATATCGGTGGTCCCCGTCGCCGACAGCGCGAGATTCCGGTGGGGCGTCTGCGCCTGGATGCGATCGGCCAAATATTGATCGAGCGTAGGCTCGGGCGGCGTATAGCTGTTGGCGACGCCTTTGTGCGCGGACAAGGCCATCGACGGCATGTGAATGTCGGTGCACACGCCGGAGTGGTCGATGCCGGTGACCGCCGCGACGTCCTGGACCAGCGCCTGCTCGGCGGGCCAGATGCCTTCGGCTGGGAAGCCGTTGAGATCCTGAAGGCACTCGGGAAGCATCGCTGCGTTGAGCGCGCCCGCGGCGGGATTCCATTTCCTCGGATCGGTGCCGTTCGGATAGAAAAACGCGATGAAGCGCCGAATGGGAGCAGCTTGCGCTTGCGCATGACGCGGCAACATCGCGTCCAAGAACGGAAGCGCCATGGCCACACCGGCCCCGCGCAACACCGTTCGCCTGGAGAGAGGTTTCATCGCCATCGGTTCCTCGTGCTGATCATGGC
>Ga0190265_10001419_pt1 | contig 15771 bp, 16 predicted proteins | sample Popmic124T_FD_133135 | JGI IMG/M metagenome (GOLD analysis project Ga0190265, IMG submission 133135) | Populus adjacent soil microbial communities from riparian zone of Indian Creek, Utah, USA - 124 T | ecosystem: Environmental > Terrestrial > Soil > Riparian zone | place: USA: Utah | collected...
CGATTGGGCGGAGGGCCCGGGACCGCCATATCCCGACGATCATCGTCTCCGGTGACGTGGCCCGGGACCTCACTTCCGCATGGGTCGAGGCGCAGCATCCGGGCCGACTGGTAGTCGGCACTCCGAGGGCGGCCATGTGGCAAATCGCGGGTCTTGGCCTGGCGGTGGTGCTCGAGGAGGGGCGGCGGGCGATGAAGGACCGGCAGACGCCCACCCTCCACGTCCGCGAGGTGATGGCCACCCGCTCGCGAATCGAAGGCTTCTCGCTCGTCTTCATAGGGCCAACGCCGTCGGTCGAGGTTCTCGCCTCGGGGCCCGAGGTCATCCGTGTCGGGGCCCGGGCCTGGCCTCTCGTCGAAGTGGTCGACCGGCGCGACGATGCGCCGGGTTCGGGGCTCCTGGCCGAGCGGACAGTGGCCGCGCTGAGAGCGACACTCTCCGCCGGGCGCTCGGCGTTCGTCTTCACGCATCGTCGTGCATCGGACTCCTCGATGCGGTGTGTCTCCTGCCGGCGGGTGAGGACGTGTTCGGAGTGCGGCTCGCGATTGGGGAGGGAGGCTGCCTGCCGGCGTTGTGGCCGGCCTACCGGGCCCTGCGCCCACTGTTCCGGGACCGGATTCGAGGAGATGGGCTCGGAGCCGGAGCGGCTCGTGGTCGAGATCAACCGCAAGCTGGGCAAGACAGTGGCCGGAGCCCATCCCACCGAGCTTCCGGTGGCGGTGGGCACCGAACGTGATCTGCCTTCGCTGACACCGGCGCCCCTGGTGGTGGCGGTCGACGTCGACGGCCTGATGCTCGGTCACAACTACCGAACCTCGGAGGAGGCCCTTCGCATCCTGGCCCGTCTCGCCAACACGGTGGAGCCCGGTCACGGCCGGAGGATGATGGCGCAGACCTCGCTGCCGGACGCCGCGTTGGTGACGGCGCTGAGACGGGGGGATGGGCTGCCCTACCTGGAGGAGTTACTCGTGGAGCGGGCCCGTCTCGGCCTGCCTCCGGCTACTGAGATGCTCGCCATCGAAGTCCGGAGCGATGAGCCCTCCGAGCGGTTCGACCAGGACCTCAGGGCCCTGAGCCCGGTGACGATTCTGGGTCCGGCCAAGGCGCCGGGCCCAGTGGCGATACTGGGGCCGGCCAAGGCGCCGCAGGGGTGGCGGTGGCTGCTTCAGGGCACCCTGGGGCCGGTGAAACCGGCGTTGCGGCCTCTGGTCCAGCGCTGGCGTGAATCCGGCGTCACGGTGCGGATAGACGCCGATCCGATCGATCTGTGATGCCGTGTGCAGTGGGCCACCGTGGAAGTGGCTGTGTGCACATGGGTCGGGGGCGTGTGATGCCTTGTGCAGCGGGCCACCGTGGCAGTGGTTGTGTGCACACGGGACCAAGGTCGTTGGAGGCGTGGACACGATTTAAGCTCCATCGCCAACATGGCCATCTACCCGATTCGCACCTTTGGCGACCCCGTGCTCCGTCTCGAGACCAAGCTCGTTGTCGAGATCGACGACGGAGTGAAGGCGCTGGTGCGGGACATGATCGAGACCATGTACGAGGCGCCCGGGGTGGGTCTGGCCGCCAATCAGATCGGGATCCCCCGGAAGATCGCCGTGTTCGACGCCCAGGACGAGCTCGGGCCCCGGGTGATGATCAATCCCGAAATCATCGAAGTCAGCGGCGAATGGGAATACGAAGAGGGATGTCTCTCGGTCCCGGGTCACTGGTGGGAGATCACGAGACCCGGTTTCGCCCGGGCCCGCGCCCTCGATATCGACGGGAACGAGGTCGAATACGCCGGCGACGGGCTCCTGGGAAGGGTCCTCCAGCACGAGATCGATCATCTGAACCAGCGTCTCCTCATCGACCACCTCGAGCGGCCGGTGCGGAAGAAGGCGCTCCGCGATCTCCGGGAAGAGGCGCTGGGGCTGGCGACCTTCGAATGAGCCGCGTTGCGTTCCTGGGGACCCCGGGAGCGGCCGTGCCCACCTTGCGAGCCCTGGCCGAGCGCCATGAGATTCCGATCGTCATCACCCAACCCGACCGGGCTCGGGGCCGGGGCCGCGATCTCTCGCCACCTCCGGTCAAGGCGGAGGCGATCCGGCTCGGAATCGACGTCGCCCAACCGGAATCAACAGAGGGCATCGAGCAGACCCTTCAATCAGCGGGCGACCTGGATCTGGGCGTAGTGGTGGCCTATGGCCGGATTCTCAAACCGGGGGCGTTGGGGGTGCCCGCCCGAGGAATGCTCAATGTTCACTTCTCTCTTCTGCCCCGGTGGCGGGGGGCAGCCCCGGTGGCCCGGGCCCTGATGGCGGGGGACCCGATGAGTGGGGTCACCATCATCCGCCTCGACGAAGGGCTCGACACCGGGCCGGTGCTCACCGCCCAGGGGATCGACATCGAGCCCGGGGAGACGGCGGGGGAGTTGACCTCGCGGCTGGCTGAGGTCGGGGCACGATTGCTGGTGAGTGCCATCCCGGGATACATGACCGAGGACCTCGAACCGATGTCGCAGAGTGACGAGGGGATGACCTATGCCGCCAAGATCGAGCCCGGGGAGCGGGCGATCGAGGTCGCCGGGAAGAGGGAAGCCGAGGTCAACCGGGTACACGGCCTGTCCCCGGAGCCGGGCGCCGTCCTCGTCATCGACGGCGAGCCCCATCAGGTGCTCAGAGCTCGCCTCCACCAGGCGACACCCGAGACCGGGACCTGGATGGCGGCGGAAGGGGCCCCGGTCGTCGGTCTCGCCGACGGGGGTTTCGAGTTGGTCGAGCTCCTGCCACCCGGGAAACGGCCGATGAGTGGGGAGGCGTGGCTCAGAGGCAGACGCCGGCAGTCGGGCACAGTGGCCTGATCCAGCCGACCGTCGAACCTTAGAATCGGGCCGAATGGCCACTCTGAAGATCGCCCCATCTCTGCTTGCGGCCGATTTCACCTGTCTCGAAAGACAGATTGCCGCGGTCGAGAGCGAGGTGGACTGGCTTCACATCGATGTCATGGACGGGCACTTCGTGCCCAACATCTCCTTCGGGATACCGGTCGTTGCCAGCATCAGGCCCATGACCGAGCTCTATTTCGACTGTCACCTGATGACCACCAATCCCGAGGCATTCCTGTCCGAGCTCGCCGCCGCAGGCGCCAACCTGGTCACGATGCACATCGAGGCCGTGCCCGACCCGACCACGGCCGCCAAACAGGCCCGAGAGAACGGGCTCGACTTCGGCCTCGTGTGCAACCCGGGCACGCCGTTCGCCGCCGTCGTCCCCTTCATGGAGCTGAGCGACGTCTTGCTTCTCATGTCGGTGGAGCCCGGTTTCGGTGGTCAGAGCTTCATGCCCGAGGTGCTCTCCAAGGTCGAGGAAGCCAGAGAATGGGTTGAGGAGCGTGGTTTGCCTACCGATATCCAGATAGACGGTGGAATCACGCCTGAAACCGCTCGCCTGGCCGCCGCGGCCGGGGCGAACGTGCTCGTGGCCGGCACGACGATATTCGGTGCCGATGACCCGTCGACGGCTGCTGCCGAACTGAGAGAGGCAATACAAGGCAAATGAGCGAACGAGTCCTCATTGCGGACGACGACCCGGATATCCTCGCAGTGGTCCAGGTCAACTTCGAGCTGGAAGGTTTCGAGGTGGACACGGCGGTCGATGGAGAGGACGCGCTCCAGAAGGCAACGGCCAACCCGCCGCATGTGATCGTCCTCGACATCATGATGCCTCGCATGGACGGGCTCACCGCCCTCCATCGGCTGAGGAGCCAGGCCGCGACCGGAAACATACCGATCATCCTCCTCACGGCCCGCGGGCTCCCCGAAGACCGGGTGCGGGGTCTCGAACTCGGCGCAGACGACTACATCACCAAGCCTTTCGACATCAACGAGTTGGTGGCGCGGGTCCGGGCGGTGGTGCGTCGCACCCAGGCGGCGCGTGACCTCTCACCGCTCACCGGACTCCCCGGGAACTTCAAGATCACCGGAGAGGTCGAGGAGCGGATCTCCTCCGGCCGTGACTTCGCCTTGGTCCATGGAGATCTCGACAACTTCAAGGCCTTCAACGACCACTACGGGTTCATGCGGGGCGACGAGGTGATCCGCTTCTGCGCCAAATGCTTCAACGACGCCGCCGACAGTCTCGGGATCGCCGGCGCCTTCGTGGGCCACATCGGGGGCGACGACTTCGTCGCCATCATCCCACCCGAGGTCTCCGAGCCGTTCTGCAAGGAAGTGATCGAGCGGTTCGACGACGGGGTCCTCGACCTCTACGACACCGCGGACGCCCTGCGCGGCTACATCGAGGTGATCGACCGGCGCGGGGAGCGATTCGCCTTCCCTGTGGTCTCCCTCTCCCTGGGTGTAGCGTCCACCGATGTGCGCGAGATCTCCACACAGTGGGAGGCGTCGGCGATTGCGGTGGAAATGAAGGAATTCGCCAAGAAGCAACAGGGCTCCACCTACCGCATCGATCGACGCACGACTTAGTGGTCCGTCGCGCAAATAGTGTGCGCGTGTCTCCGAGTCATCGGCGCTTCCTGGCAAGGAGAAGCGCGCAGTCGCAGCCGGGGAGCTGCGGCGAGCACTTCGACGCAGCCAGGGGCGTCGAGGGCCGGAGAGACGCCACAATTATTTGCCGGACGGGCCACTGATGGCGGAGGCTCGCCACATGCGGCGGGCCATCGAGCTCGCCGCCGGGCGAAGGACCCACCCCAACCCCAGGGTCGGGGCGGTGATCGTCGACGGAACGGGTGAGGTGGTGGGGGAAGGCGCCCACGACGGTGTTGGCCTGCCCCATGCGGAGGTGATCGCCCTCTCCCAGGCTTCGGATCGTGCCCGGGGCGCCACTCTCTACGTGACCCTCGAACCGTGCACTCACCAGGGGAAGACTCCGCCATGTGCCGGGGCGGTGGTCGAGGCCGGGGTGTCGCGGGTGGTCATCGGGGCCATCGACCCGGATCCCCGAGTGTCCGGCTCCGGTGTGACCTCGCTGCGTGAAGCAGGGGTCGAGGTGGAGACCGGGGTCCTGGAGCAAGATGCCGAAGAGGTCGACCCGGCCTACTTCCATCATCGTCGCACCGGTCTTCCCCTCGTCACCCTCAAGCTGGCCATGACCATGGACGGCGCGGTGGCGGCGCAAGACGGCTCGTCGCAGTGGATCACGTCCGAGGAAGCCAGAGAGGACGCCCACCGCCTGCGTGCGACAATGGACGCCGTGATCGTCGGCGCCGGGACGCTCCGCATGGACGACCCACGACTCAGCGCCCGGGTTGGTGATGAGTCGCTGGTGCAACCGGTCCCGGTGGTGGTGGCCGGGCGGCAGTCACTCCCCGTCGACAGCCGGATCTGGGAGAGGTCACCCCTGGTCCTGAGCTCTCATCCGGTCGGAGTCCCCTCCGGCGAGGTCATCGTCGTGGGCGGTGAGGACGACTGGCCCGACCCGGAGCCGGCGGCTCGGGCCCTTGCCGAACGGGGCCTGCTCGACATCCTTCTCGAAGGCGGACCGACGCTGGCCGGAAGCTGGTGGCGTTCGGGAATGGTGGGCCGAGCTGTGATCTACGTAGGGGCCCGGGTCGGGGGAGGGACCGGGATTGCCCCCTTAGGTGGGGATTTCGCGACCATGGCACAATCAAGGCCAGTGAATATCCGGGACGTGCGGATGGTTGGACCCGATATCAGAATCGAGATGGAATAGATGTTCACCGGGATCATCGAGCACCGTGGCTCGGTCGCCCGCGCCGAGAGCGAGGCCGAGGGCATGAGGATCGTGCTCGACACCGGGCCACTCCCCGTCATCGAGATCGGGGACTCCATATCCCTGAACGGGGTGTGCCTGACTGCGGTGGAGTCGGGCCCGGGCCGGGTCACCGTCGAAGTGGTGAAAGAGACGCTGTCCCGGTCCACTCTCGGCGGCCTCCAGACCGGCGACCCGGTCAATCTCGAGCTTCCGATGCGGGCCAATGGGCGGTTCGACGGTCACATCGTCCAGGGCCACGTCGACGGAGTCGGTGAGGTGGTGGGGCTCGAGCCTGAGGGCGGGGGGATGCGGATGCGGGTGGCCGTGCCCGCGGGGCTGATGCGATACCTGGTCGAGAAGGGCTCGCTCACGGTCGACGGGGTCAGCCTCACTCTCGCCGGGGTCAACGGCCGGGAGGTCGAGATCGCCCTCATCCCTCATTCACTGGAGGTGACGACCCTGGGGTTGCGCACGCCGGGAGAGAAGGTCAACCTTGAGGTAGACGTGCTGGCCAAGTACGTCGAGAGACTGCTGAAGGCAGACGAATGAGCTTCGCTGCGATAGAAGAGATCATCTCCGCGGTCGGCCGCGGCGAGATGGTCATCATGGTCGACGACGAGGATCGCGAGAACGAAGGCGATCTGATCGTCGCCGCCGAGACGGCCACGCCCGAGCAGGTCGGATTCATGCTGCGTCACACCAGCGGCATCATCTGCCTCCCGGTGGTCGGGGAGCGTCTCGATGAGCTGGACCTTCCGATGATGGTCGCCCGGAACACAGACGTCCGCCGCACCGCGTTCACGGTCTCGATCGACGCCCGGGAGGGGACCAGCACCGGGATCTCGGCCTCGGACCGCTGGAAGACGATCCAGGCAGTCCTGGCTCCCGAGACCAAACCGCACGACCTGGCCCGCCCCGGTCACATGTATCCCCTCCGCTACGAGCCGGGGGGTGTCCTCAAGCGGGCCGGGCACACGGAAGCTGCGGTCGACCTGGCCCGGATCTCAGGGCTCTACCCGGCCGGGGTCCTCGGCGAGGTGATGAACGACGACGGTTCGGTCGCCCGTCTTCCCGAGCTCATGGAGTTCGCGGCCGAGCACGGTCTGCTGGTCGGAACGATCGCCGGCCTCATTGCGTTCCGCCGGCGTCAGGAGAAGCTGGTTGAGCGGGTGGTCGAAGCCCGGATCCCGACCGAGCACGGCACCTTCACCGCAGTCGGCTATCGCTCGCTGGTCGATGATCGCCAGCACATCGCCCTGGTGATGGGCGACCTGGACGACGGGGAGTCGGTCTTGACCCGGGTCCACTCCGAGTGTCTCACCGGAGATGTATTCGGCAGCCTGCGTTGTGATTGCGGCGACCAACTAGACCAGGCCATGGCTCGTGTCGCCGAGGAGGGTCGGGGAGTGATCCTCTATATCCGCGGCCACGAGGGGAGGGGGATCGGTCTCCTCCACAAGCTGGCGGCGTACAAGCTCCAGGACGAGGGGTTCGACACGGTCGATGCCAACGTCAATCTCGGTCTTCCGGTCGACGCACGCGACTACGGGGTGGGCGCCCAGATCCTCTACGACCTCGGCGTTCGTTCGATGCGGATCATGACCAACAACCCGACCAAACGAGCCGGGATCGAAGGTTATGGGCTAAGGATCCTGGAACAGGTCCCTCTCTTCGTCGACGCCAACGACGAGAACCGGGACTACCTGAAGGCGAAGGCCACGCGACTCGGCCATCAGATGGATCTGGGCCAAGGGGCATGACCCGATCGATCGAAGGGGGACTGGACGGGTCGGGCCTGCACGTTGGGATTGCCGTGGCGAGTTGGAATCGCTCCGTCACCGACAAGCTCCTCGAGGGGGCGGTGAGCCGTCTGGAAGGGATGGGGGCCGAGGTCACGGTGGTCCGGGTCCCGGGCGCCCTCGAACTGCCGGTTGCGGCCAAAGCCCTGATCGACACGGGTTGTGACGCGGTGGTGGCGATCGGGACCATCGTCCGCGGTGACACCGACCACTACGAGATCGTCGTGCGGGAGTCGACATCCGGCATCGCCCGGGTGGCGCTCGACACCGGCACCCCGGTGGCCAACGCCATCCTGGCGGTCAACGAGTTCGGACACGCCGTCGAACGGGCCGTCGAGGGCCCTTCCAACAAGGGATACGAGGCGGCTGAGGCCGCCATCTCCACCGCCGTGGCACTGAGGGCGCTGCATGCTCCCTGAGCAACGACTACCGATTTCGGGGCGGTCACTGGTATCCTCGACCAGGACAAACGATGGCAAGAGCGGAAGTGCTGCTTCCCCACCCGGCCGCCGTGCGGTTTCCGTAGAGACCCAAAATGGCGAGCCGCGGTCCGATCACCAGACCAATGCCCGATCAGGGCTCCGGTCGGCGTCATGGCAGCAGGTCTTCCGCCTGTTGCCTTTTTCTTTCCCGGAAATGGATCACCAACAGGAGGTAAGAGCATCAACGAGCTCCGTGTGAACGGCGCCATCAGGGCCAAGGAAGTTCTGGTAATCGCACCCGATGGCGCACAGATCGGGGTCAAGAAGCTGAATGAGGCTTTGTGGCTCGCCGAACAGCTCGATCTGGATCTGGTCGAGGTCGCACCCAACGCCAAACCGCCGGTCTGCCGGCTGATGGACTATGGGAAGTACAAGTACGAGCAGTCGGTGAAGGCACGCGAAGCCCGGAAGAAGCAGACCCGGACCACCATCAAGGAGCTGCGGATGAAGGTCCGCATCGGAGAGCACGACTTCGACATCACCCGGCGCAAGGCCCAAGAGTTTCTCGAGGAAGGGGACAAGGTCAAGGTGACCGTTCGCTTCCGGGGCCGTGAGCAGGAGCGTCCGGCCTTCGGCAAGGACCTGCTCGACCGGCTGGCGGAGGATTTGTCCGAAGTTGCCGTGACGGAGCAGAGCGCCAAGCTCGAAGGACGGAGCATGACGATGGTCCTGGCGCCCTCCCGGAGGGCCAAGGCCTCGGTCGAGCCCACCGAGGAAGAACAGCAAGACGTATAGGAGGTAGCTGTGCCCAAGATGAAGACTCACAGCGGCGCCAAGAAGCGGATCAAGGTCACAGGGTCCGGCAAACTCATGAGAGGGCAGTCGGGACGCGGGCATCTGCGTCTGGCCAAAGGCAAGAACACCTACCGGCGCAGGACCGGTGAGGTCCAGCTCGCCCCTGGCGACGCCAAGGTCGCCAAGAAGATGCTCGGTCGGTAAGGCCCAGGAGGTTTTGAAATGGCACGTGTCAAACGAGCTGTCCACGCCAAGAAATCCCACAAGAAGGTCCTGGATCGGGCCAAGGGTTACAAGGGAGCTCGCAGCCGGCGTTACAAGACGGCCAACGAGCAGGTCATGCACGCGATGCAGGACGCCTATCGCGATCGACGTGCCCGCAAGGGTGAGTTCCGCCGTCTGTGGATTGCCCGGATCAATGCGGCCGCCCGTCAGAACGGGACCACCTACTCCCAGCTGATCGCCGGCCTCAGGGCCGCCGAGATCGAGGTCGATCGCAAGATGCTCGCCGAGATGGCGGTCAACGACCCAGGTGCCTTCACCCAGCTCGTCGAGGCGTCCAAGAAGAGCTGACCGGCCCCCGACCTGTCGATGGAGCCATTGGGTCATCGCAACCAGCGTGTGCTGGAAGCGGCCCGACTTCACCGGTCGCGACATCGGCGGGAGACGGGCCGAACCATCCTCGAAGGCCCCAACCTCCTCGAGGAGGCACTGGCGGCAGGGGTGCGGCCCGAAGTGGTGTTCGCTCTCCTCGATGACCAGCCCAGTGCGGCGCTGGCCCGGAGCCACGACATCGAGCTGGTTCCGGTCGACCCGGCTGCGCTGAAGCGTCTGGCGGGGACGACCACCCCGCGCGGCCCCGCCGCCGTCATTGCCATGCCCGCCCCGGGCCCCGTGTCGGGGACCGGGATGATCGTGGCCTGGAGTCTGGGCGACCCGGGCAACGTGGGGACTCTGATCCGAACCGCGGCCGCCTTCGGCTGGGATTTCGGGCACACACCGGGCACCGCCGACCCCTGGTCCCCGAAGGTCCTCCGATCCGGGGCAGGGGGGCATTTCAAGACCGGCATCATCCCGGTCGATTCCTTCGAGTCGCTAGAAGCTCTCGGGCTGACGACGGTGGCCACGGTGGTGAGCGGAGGCGTCGATCCGGCGACTCTCGGCCCGGGGCGTTACGCCGTGCTGGTGGGGGAGGAGGCCGCCGGCCTCCCCTCGGAGGTGGAGGACCGGGCCCGGCTCAAGGTCACCATCCCGATGCCGGGTGGCATGGAGAGCCTGAACGCGGGCATGGCCGCCGGCATGATCGTCTATGAGCTCTCCAAACCCGGAGGGGAGGGATGGGGTCGGGTCTAACCTGCCGCCGACATGGACCCCAGATCGGTGCTCGACGATGTGCTGGCCGCGGCGCCAGGCTCGATCGACGCCGCCGACTCGCTCGAAGACCTGGACCAGGTGGAGAGCGGCCTCGTGGGCAAGTCCTCGACACTTGGTGACGTGAGACGGTCGATGGCTGGGCTGGACGCCGAGCTGCGGCCGTTGGTGGGAGCCAGGCTGAACGAGGTCACCAGGCAGATTCAAGCTCTCGTCACCGCTCGCAGGGCCGCTCTCGAGGTCGAGGACGAAGCGCGGCGGCTCGGCGAGGACAGGGTCGACGTGACGCTCGAGTCCTACACCTTCCCCCGCGGATCGCTCCATCCGATCCAGCAGACCATCGACGAGATCGTGGATATCTTCGTTGCGCTCGGGTACAAGGTGGCGGACGGTCCCGAGGCCGAGCTCGCCTGGTACAACTTCGACGCCCTCAACACACCTCCGACCCACCCCAGCCGGCTCGAATCGGACACGATGTACCTCGACTACGGGGATCCTGCCGACGAGGTCCTGCTCCGCACCCAGACCTCACCGGTCCAGGTGCGCTGGATGGAGGAGAACGAGCCGCCCGTATACGTGGTGGTGCCGGGCAAGGTCTATCGCATGGAGACCACCGACGCGACCCACCTCCCGGTCTTCTATCAGATCGAGGGTCTGGCCGTCGATGAAGGGATCAGGTTCTCCGACCTCAAAGGGACCCTCGCCCATTTCTCGCGGGAGTTCTTCGGTCCCAAGACAGAGGTGCGGCTGCGACCCCACTTCTTTCCCTTCACCGAGCCCAGCGCGGAGCTCGACGTGTCCTGTTTCAACTGTGACGGCCGCGGGGATCCCGGCTGCCGGGTCTGCGGCGGAGCCGGCTGGCTCGAGATGCTCGGATGCGGGATGGTCGACCCCAACGTCCTCGAGGCCGTCGATTACGACCCAGGGCGGTACTCCGGGTTTGCCTTTGGCATGGGTGTGGAGCGAATGGCGATGGTCCGGCACGGGATCAGCGATATTCGCCATCTCGTCGACAACGACCTCCGGTTCCTGAGCCAGTTCTGATGAAGGTCCCCCTCCACTGGTTGCGGGAGTTCATCGACCTGCCCACCGCCGACCCCACAGAGCTCGCCCTGATGCTCGACATGCTCGGTCACAAGGTCGAGGGCTACGAGATTCTCGAGCCGGACTGGTCCGACGTCGTGGTTGGCCGCGTCGAGCAGATCGATGCCCACTCCGATGCCGACAAGGTCCGGATTTGCCAGGTGGACGCAGGCGCCGGGCTGGAGCAAATCATCTGCGGCGCATGGAACTTCGCCGAGGGCGCATACGTGGCGGTGGCGAAACCGGGCGCAGTCCTGCCCGGTGACTTCGAGATCGGGCGCAGGACGATCAGGGGAGTCGAGTCCAACGGGATGATCTGCTCGGAGAAGGAGCTCGGTCTCGGCGACGATCATGCCGGGATCCTGGTGCTGGATGGAGAGCCTGAGCTCGGGATCGACTTCACAGACTTGGTCGAGCTGCCCGACGTCGTGTTCGACCTGGAGATAACACCGAACCGGCCGGATGTCATGTCGCTGGCCGGCCTGGCCCGAGACATCGCCGCCCACTATGGGATCGAGCACCGCGTTCCCGAGCGCCCGCTGCAGACGGAGCCAGGACAGGCGTCGATCAAGGTCGAGATCGGCGATCCGACCGGGTGTCGACGGTTCACGGCGCGTGAGATCCGGGGGGTCGAGCTGGGGAGGTCCCCACTCTGGGTCCGTCATCGCCTCAACAAGGCGGGGATTCGGGCCATCTCCAACGTTGTCGACGTCACCAACTACGTCATGGTCGAGTTGGGACAACCCCTTCATGCGTTCGACGCCGACACCATCGTCAACGACCGGCTGATCGTGAAGCGGGCCGAGGCAGGTGAGACCCTGGCCACCCTCGACGGCGAAGAACGAGCGTTGGGGCCAGAGGACCTGATCATCTACGACGGGGAGGGCCCGACGTCGATGTCGGGGACCATGGGCGGGGCGCGCTCGGAGGTGTCCACCACGACGGTCAACGTCCTCATGGAGGCCGCCTCCTGGGACCCGCCGACCATCATGTACATGTCCCGGCGCCACGGGCTCCGCTCCGAGGCATCGACTCGATTCGAGCGAGGCGTTGACCCCGGCCTGACCGATATCGCCGATGCCAGAGCCGCGGCCATGGTCGTCGAGTTGGCAGGTGGGGTGGTGCTCGAAGGCTTCATCGATGAGATCGGCACCGCGATCGAGCCGGTATCGGTCCAGCTGACGCCGGCCGACGTCGAGCTGCTCCTCGGCCCGGGAATCGACAGCGAGGAGGTGAGTGGAATCCTCGGGAGGCTGGGGATGGAAGTCGAGGGCAACGCGACCCTGGCCGTGACGGTGCCCACCTTTCGGCCCGATGTCACCCGCCCGGCAGACTTGGTCGAGGAGATTGCAAGGATCCATGGGTTCGACCGCTTCGATTCCACCGTGCGCTCCGGCCCGGCAGGGGGTCTCAGCCCCGCCCAGCGGCGTCTGCGGGCACTTCACGTCGGCTTGGTCGGAGCGGGCCTGAGCCAGGCCGTGACGATGCCCTTCGTCGACATCGGCGACCAGGAGGGGTCACCAGACACCGCATTGCTCCACGTCCTCAATCCACTCCGGAAGGAAGAGGGAACGCTGCGCCCCTCGCTCCTCCCCGGTCTGCTCGACGCAACGAGACTCAATTTCTCGTACGGCGCTGCTTCGGTGGCCCTGTTCGAGACCGCGCGGGTGTTCCGGGCCGAGCCGGGGGAGGAGGATCCCCGGCTTCCCCGGCAGATCGACCGCCTGGCCTGGGTCATGGCCGGGCCGGTCGGCCCGTCGGTCCTGGGTGCAGAGCCGAAGGTGGCCGAGTCCGGGGTCTCGATCGCCTTGGTCCGGCACGTGATGGCAGTGTTGGGCCACACTGATTTCGGGCTCGTTCCCGATGATGCCCCCGGTTTCCACCCGGGCCGGTCGGCGCAGGTGCGTCTCGGTGGTGCGGCGATCGGTCATGCCGGTGAGCTCAGCCCGCGCACGGCCCGTTCCCTCGACCTCCAGGGGCGGGTGGCCATCGCCGAACTCGACCTTGGCCCTCTGCTCGCAGCCGTGGGAACAGTGCTCGCCGTCTCACCCTCGGTGTTCCCCCAGGTCGACTTCGATCTCTCCTTCCTGGTCCCCGACGATCTGATGGCGGGGGACTTGGTCGGCGCAACGGTGGATGCTGGGGCGGGGCTGGTCGAGTCGGCCCGGGTCTTCGATGTCTTCCGCGGCCCGGGTGTCGCCGAAAACAGTCGGGCGGTCGCGATCAGGTACCGGCTTCGCTCCGGTGACCACACCCTCACCAATGAAGAGGTGGCGCCGGTGCGCCAGGCCATGATCTCGGCCGCGGAGAGCCTGGGCGCTCGTCTGCGAGGCGCCTGACGTGGCTCTGGCCGAGTTGCTGTCCGGCAGCCCGGAGGAAGCCGCTCCCCAGCTTCTCGGCTCCTTCCTGAGCTCGGTGGTGGGCGGGACCACGGTCAAGGCCCGCATTATCGAGGTCGAGGCCTACAAGGGATCCGAGGACCCGGCTTCACATGCGTTCCGGGGCCGGACCCGGCGCAACGGGTCGATGTTCGAGGAGCCGGGCACCCTGTACGTGTATCACTCCTACGGGATCCACTGGTGTGCCAACGTCGCCTCCGGGCCCGAGGGTGTGGGTTGGGGAATCCTGTTCCGGGGCGCCGAGATCGTGGAAGGGATGGGTCTGGCCCGGTCCCGGCGGGGCCGCGAGGACCAGCTGGCCAACGGTCCGGGGAAACTGACCCAGGCACTGGGCATCGACCACTCCCACAATGGGGGGTATCTGCTCGATGACTCTTCCCCGATCCGACTCCAGCCCGGTCCACCTCCCGATCTGGTCATGGCCACACCCCGCGTCGGCATCAGTGAGGCACGGGACCGGCCCTGGCGCTTTGTCGCGGTGCCCAGCGCCAACGGACCGGTCGGGGGAGGGAGGACACCACGTTTACCCTCCGCCCGACGATGAGCCCCGAAGAGCAGCTCCCGCTGCTGCTCCGCTACACCGACCAGGTGGTCCCCCGCGACGACCTGATCGACAAGCTCGCGCTGGGTCGCCCGCTCCGGGTGAAGCTGGGTCTCGACCCCACCGCCCCGTCGGTGACGCTGGGTTGGGCGGTCGTCCTGCGCAAATTGCGTCATTTCCAGGAGATGGGTCACACCGCAGTCTTGATCGTCGGAGATTTCACCGCCCAGGTCGGCGACCCATCCGAGCGGGCCGAGACCCGAAAGAGACTCACCGCCGAAGAGGTCAACGGATACGCGGCGAACGTTCTGGAGCAGTTCCGCAAAGTGCTCTTGCCCGAGAACCTCGAGATCAGGCGCAACTCGGAGTGGCTGGCGACATTGGACATGCCCGGACTCCTCGAGCTGACCTCGGCGGCCACCGTCGCCCAGATGCTGGAGCGATCCGATTTCGCCAAGCGATACGGGGAGGGCACGCCGGTCTCGGTCATGGAGTTCCTCTACCCGCTCCTTCAGGGGTACGACTCGGTTGCCGTCGAGGCCGACATCGAGCTCGGTGGGAGCGACCAACTCTGGAACCTGATGATGGGCCGCGTCGTCCAGGAGCGATACGGGATGGAGCCCCAGGTGGCGATGACCATGCCGATCCTGGTCGGGGTGGACGGCCATCGACGCATGGGCCAGTCGCTGGGGAACTACATCGGAGTCGACGACGAGCCCGATGAGATGTTCGGCAAGACGATGAGCATCCCCGACGACGCCATGGGCCAGTGGCTGCGTCTCGCCGCCGACCTGGATCCGGCCGAAGTCGAGAGCATCGAGGCCGGGCTCGCGTCAGGGGCGCTCCATCCAGGTGAGACCAAACGTCGCCTGGCCCGTTCCGTCACCGCACTCTACTGGGGAGAGGAATCGGCGGCGGACGCCGAGGCGGCCTTCGATCAATTGTTCAGAGAGGGTGGAATTCCCGACGACATCGATGCGTTTTCTTTACCGGAGGGCGATTCGGTCGCGGTCCCGGGCCTGATCCGAGACATTTTCGGGCTGTCCGGGGCGGAGGCCAGGAGGTTGCTGACCCAGGGGGCCGTGAAGGTCGATGGGACGGTGTTGGAGACCCAGGAGGTCGCCAGAGCCGACCTCAACGGCCGGGTCCTCCAGGTGGGGAAGCGGCGATTCGTCAGACTCGTTGATGGACTTGACTAACTCAGGGGTATCGTTACTATTCGTTACCCGGCTGGAGAACACATCTCCGGCCACCCACTGGAAAACCGGGACGGCGCCTCTATCGCGTCGCCTCGGATTCACTTTGTATCGGGGCCACGACGACATCTCGATGTCACCGCCGGCCCGACTGACATCAGGAGTGGGAGCTCTGGGCTCCTTGACAACTGAACAATGTGCCAAAAGCCAGCATGCACACCCACTTCCCGGCGTCGTCATCGTGACATCGTCGAAGGAGTAGGTGAGCATCTGTATACAGCAATCAAGCTCTAGGGCCCCTCACGGGCCCTGGACCCAATTGCAAACTCAAACTGACAGGATTGGCCAATGTCCCTCGGGACAGGAGCCTTGAATGTACGTTGGAGAGTTTGATCCTGGCTCAGGACGAACGCTGGCGGCGTGCCTAATGCATGCAAGTCGAGCGACG
>Ga0190265_10001420_pt1 | contig 15763 bp, 17 predicted proteins | sample Popmic124T_FD_133135 | JGI IMG/M metagenome (GOLD analysis project Ga0190265, IMG submission 133135) | Populus adjacent soil microbial communities from riparian zone of Indian Creek, Utah, USA - 124 T | ecosystem: Environmental > Terrestrial > Soil > Riparian zone | place: USA: Utah | collected...
GACCGTCGAGGCGACGATCGGCCCATCGGTCTCGGGCCGGACGTTCGTCGTCGGCGTCGTGTGCGAAGGAGCCGGCGAGAACGCCTGCCTGCCGGGAATCGAGCAGGTTGCGATCACCGTCACCGGCAGTGGCGAGGCGCTCGGCTCGCTGTCGGCCGAGGACGTCACGCCGGTCGTCGACGTCTCGGGCCTGCTGCCCGGCGACCACTCGGTTGCGCTGACCGTCAACGGCCTGCCACCGGGTGTCGACCTGTTCGGCGTGTCGCCGGGCGTCATCCCGGTCACGATCGTCGCTCCGGAGCCGCCTTCCACGCCGGCGCCGACGCCGTAGATGGGCGGACGGTTCGGGACCGACGGCATCCGCGGGCGGGTGGGGACCGAGGTGGACGCCGCCCTGGCGTTGGCCCTCGGGCGAGCGACCGGCCACCTCCTCGGGGGCCCCGGCACGAGCGTCCTCCTCGGCCGCGACACGCGACGGTCGGGCGAGATGCTGGCCTCCGCCCTGACGGCTGGCCTCACCGCGACCGGCACCGATGTCGTGAATCTCGGCGTCGTGACGACGCCCGCGCTCGTGCACGCCTCGACCGACCCCCGCCACGCCGCCGGCATCATGGTCTCGGCGTCCCACAACCCGGCGCCCGACAACGGTTTGAAGGTCGTCATCGGCGGTCGCAAGGCAGGGGAGTCGACCGAGGCCGACCTCGACCGCCTGATCGACGCCCAGGCCGAGATCCCGGCGAGGTCGAATGACGAGCTCGGCCGCGTCCGTTCCGACCGTGCGTCGGTCGACGCCTACCTGCGCCATCTCCACGACGTGGCCGGGGACGCGTTCAACGGGCTTCGGATCGGGATCGACTGCGCGAACGGGTCGGCCAGCGTTCACGCCCCGGACTTGTTTCGCAGCCTCGGGGCCGCGGTGACGGTGCTCTTCGATGCGCCGAACGGCGACAACATCAACGACGGCTGCGGCTCTACGCACCCCGAACGCCTGGCCGGCACGGTGGCGGCCGCCGGGCTCGATCTGGGGTTGGCGTTCGACGGCGACGCGGATCGGCTCATCGCCGTCGACGAGCGAGGTGAGCTCGTCGACGGGGACGCCGTCATGGGCATCTGCGCGCTCGAGCGGCTGGCCGCCGGAACCCTCCGCAACAATGTGCTGGTGGCGACCGTCCTCTCCAACGGCGGCCTCGAACGGGCCGTCGTCGAGGCGGGAGGCAGGATGGTTCGGACCCCGGTCGGGGATCGGCACGTGTTCGAGGCGATGGAGCGCGAGGACTCGGTGCTCGGCGGCGAGCAGTCCGGCCACATCATCTTTCGCGACCGCTCGACGACCGGCGACGGTCTGCTGACCGGGATCGAGCTGGCGCGCTCGATGCGGGCCTCGGACGCGCCGCTTTCCACGCTCGCCTCCCGAATTCCGAAGCTTCCGCAGGTGATGCTAAACTCAGCCGTCCTTCGACGAGACACGTGGCACGAGGACGCGGAGTTCAAGGCCGCCGTTGAGCGTGCCATGACGGAGATGGGGGACCGCGGACGGATCCTCGTCCGCCCATCCGGCACCGAGCCAACGATCAGGATCATGGTCGAGGGCGACGATGCCGGCGAGATCGACCGAATCGCCCGCGAGCTCGCATCGCTCGCCGAGGCTCGACTCAACTAGCGTCGCGGACTCCGCGGCGAGGAGGACAACATGTGCGGCATCGTCGGCTACGTGGGTCCGCGTGATGCCGCGCCGATCCTCATCGAGGGGCTCCGCCGCCTCGAGTATCGCGGGTACGACTCGGCTGGCATCGCGGTTGTGACCGGCGGCGGTGAGGTGTTCATCGAAAAGAAGGCGGGCAAGCTCACGAACCTCACCGACCACCTGAACGGCAGCGCTCCGGCGGGACACCCGGGCATCGGCCATACGCGCTGGGCGACCCATGGAAGCCCGAACGACACGAACGCACACCCGCACACCGACTGCAGCGGGAAGCTCGCGCTCATCCACAACGGGATCATCGAGAACTACGCCGAGATCAAGCGGCGGCTGGTGGGCGAGGGCCATCGATTCGTCTCGGAGACCGATACCGAGGTGCTGGCGCACCTGATCGAGACGAAGTACACCGGCGACCTGGTCGAGGCCGTACGAGCGGCGCTCAACGAGATCCGGGGCGCCTACGCCATCGGTGTCATGCACATCGACCATCCCAATCGGATCGTGGGGGCGCGGATGAACGTCCCGTTGATCGTCGGGCTCGGCAATGGCGAGGGTTTCCTTGCCAGCGACGTGCCGGCCATCCTCGAGCACACGAAGAACGTCGTGATCCTCCACGAGGGCGACATTGCCGACGTGACGCCCGACGGCACGCGGATCCTCGGCCTCGACGGCGCCGTGGTCCACCGCGAGGTGACCGAGATCCACTGGAACATCGAGGCCGCCGAGAAGGGCGGCTTCCAGCACTTCACGCTCAAGGAGATCTACGAGCAGCCGCACGCGATCCAGGAGTCCCTCCGCGGTCGGGTGAGCCCCGAGGGCGAAATCACGATGATCGAGCTTGATGCGATCGAGGACAAGCTCCGCGCCGCCGAGCGCGTCTACGTCGTCGGATGCGGGACCGCGAGCTATGCGGCCCAGATCGGCGCCACCCTCATCCAGGAGTGGGCGCTCCTGCCCGCCGCGATGCAGATCGGCTCCGAGATGCGATACAGCCCACCGCCGATCGACGATCGCACGCTCGTCATCGGCGTCAGCCAATCTGGAGAGACGGCCGATACGCTCGCGCCACTGAAGCTGGCGGAGGAGCGCGGCGCGACCGTGGTCGTCGTCACCAACGTCGTCGGCAGCGCGATCACCCGTGAGGCCGATGCCGTCTGCTACCTGCAGGCAGGCCCGGAGGTCGCGGTGGCGAGCACGAAGGCGTTCGTGACCCAGGTCCTGGTGCTGCAGATGATCGCCCTCCACCTGGCTCGTCTGCGGGGAACGCTCCCGGAGAGCAAGATCCGCAGCTTCGGCGCGGCGCTTCGCAGCCTGCCGCGACTGGCCGCCGAAACGCTGAGACTTGCGCCGCAGATCAAGAAGCTTGCGCTCCAGTATGCCCACGTGCGGGACTTCATCTTCATCGGCCGCGGCGTCGGGTTTCCGATCGCGATGGAGGGAGCCCTGAAGCTCAAGGAGCTCAGCTACGTCCACGCCGAGGGCTACGCGGCGGGCGAGCTCAAGCACGGGCCGATCGCGCTGCTCGACCCCGACACCCCTCTCGTCGCGATCGCCACGGCCGGCGCGGTCTACGAGAAGGTCGTCAGCAACGTGGCCGAGGCTCGCGCCCGCTCGGCACCGATCATCGCGATCGCCACCGAGGGAGACGACCAGATCGATCACTATGCGCACGACGTCATCTACGTCCCGGAGACACCGGAAGCGATCAGCCCGGTCATCGCCGTGCTTCCGCTCCAGCTGCTGGCATACGAGGTGGCGGTCGCGCGCGGCACGGACGTCGATCAGCCGCGCAACCTCGCCAAGTCGGTGACGGTCGAATAGGACCGCAGGCTCGGACCCACCCATGAGCCGTCACGAGGTCGGGATCGACCTGATCGACATCGACCGGATCGTCGGCGTGCTTCAGCGCTTCCCGGATCGATTTCGGCTGCGGGTACTGACCGACCGAGAGCAGCGATACGTGGGCCACAAGGTCGAGCGCATGGCGGGCCGGTGGGCCGCCAAGGAGGCGATCAGCAAGGTCCTCGGGCTCGGCGTTCGCGGCGTGGGTTGGCGGGAGATCGAGATCCTTCCGAACCGTGCCGGTGCGCCACAGGTCTACCTGCATGGACGAGCGGCGCGTCGGGCGGAGGCGCTCGAGCTCGACGAGGTGACCGTCTCCATCTCGCACGAGCGGCGCCTGGCGGTGGCCGTCGCAGTGGCCCATCGGCGGCACGCGTAGTTCTGATGGCCAGCGCCGCCCGCTCGATCACGCAGCGCTGGGTGGCGCGCAACCTGCCCGTGCGCCCGGATCGTGCCCACAAGGGCGACTTTGGCCGCCTCCTCGTCGTGGCCGGGTCGATCGACTTCCCCGGGGCGGCGGTCCTCACCGGGTTGGGCGCGATGCGTGCCGGCGCCGGCGTCGTGCGGATCGCAGCCGCCGAGTCGGTCGCAGCGCGGGTCGCCGGATCGCTGCCCGAGGTGACCTGGATGGCGCTCGACGAGGAGGCCCCCGGGCTCATCGCTCCCGGTGGTTGGCGACGCATCACGGCGGAGGTTGGCGACCACGACGCGCTCGTCATCGGTCCCGGCCTCGGCAGCCAGCCCGCCACCCAGCGGCGCGCGAGGCAGCTCATCGCATCCGTCGAGCTGCCGACGGTCGTCGACGCCGATGGCCTCAATGCCCTGGCCGAGCAGCCCCGATGGTGGCAGGGCCTTGGCGCCCCCCTCGTGCTCACGCCACATCCGGGCGAATTCGCGCGCCTCACCGGGGAGCCGTCGCCCGACGCATCCGATGACGCCGAGCGTTCCGCGGCCGCGGCCGCGGCCGCGCTGCGCTGGGACCAGGTCGTCGTGCTGAAGGGCGCCCACAGCGTCGTCGCCGAGCCCGGCGGCGAGCTCCTCAGGTCCGATGTCGCGACGCCCACCCTGGCGACCGCCGGCAGCGGCGACGTGCTCGCGGGGGCGATCGGCGCATTCCTCGCCGGTGGCGCGCCGCCGATGGCCGCAGCCGTCTGCGCGGTCGCCGTGCACGGGGCGGCGGGCCTGCTCGCGGCGGAGCGGATCGGGCGGGCAGGCGTCATGGCTCGCGACCTGGCAAACCTGCTTCCGGAGGCGATCGCCCAGCTCCGCGGCGACCGCTCGTGAGCGCCCCCAGGAGCCCGCATCGCGCCTGGATCGAGGTCGACCACGACGCGATCCGGGCCAACCTGGCCGAGATCCGCGCTCTCGCCCCCGACGCGGAGGTGATCGGCGTCGTCAAGGCCAACGCCTATGGGCATGGGGACGTCCCGGTCGCACGGACCCTCGTCGATGCCGGTGTCGGCCGCCTGGCCGTGGCCACCGTCGACGAGGCGATCCGCCTGCGGGATGCCGGCATCGCCGTCCCGATCGTGCTGCTTTGGGGGATCGGCCCAGCCGAGGTGGATGCCGTGGCGGCGGCAGGCCTCGAGCCGATCGTCTATGACGAGCGGGCCGTCGCTCTTCTCGAGGCGGCCGGCAGCCCGATCGGGGTGCACCTCAAGATCGACACCGGGCTGGGGCGCCAGGGCATCGAGCCGGAGGCTGCCGTCGGGCTCGCGGCCCGGATCTGGCGCAGCGGCACGCTGTCGCTGGCCGGAACGATGAGCCATCTTGCCGTTCCGGGAGAGGACGATGCCTATACCGAGGTCCAGCTGCTGCGGCTGGCGAGGACCGTGGACGCGATGCGGTCGGCGGGCATCGACCCCGGAATCGTCCATGTCAGCGCGACCGGTGCGATGCTCGGCGGCGGCATCGGGCAGGCGACCGCCATCCGTCCCGGACTCGCGCTGTACGGCCTTGTCCCGAGCGCCGCGGCCGACCGAGGGCTGCAGCTTCGGCCCGCGCTCAGCTTGAGGGCCCTGCCGCTGCGTCTCTTCGACCTGCCGGCCGGAGAGGCGATCGGCTACGGCCTTCGGTTCCGCGCGACGACGTCAACCCGGATCGCCACGCTCGGCATCGGCTACGGGGATGGGTGGCCACGCGTGCACGCGAACCGTGGATCCGTGCTCGTGCGCGGCCAGCGCGCGCCCATCGTGGGGGCCGTCAGCATGGACGGGCTGACGGTCGATATCGGTGGAATCGCTGGTGTAACCTACGGCGACGAATTCACACTGATCGGCGAGCAGGACGGCGAGCGGATCTCGGCCGACGAGGTCGCCGACGAGCGGCGAACGATCAACTACGAGGTCACGACCGCGCTGCGCGGGCGGCTCCCGCGACTGCATCATGGGGGCAGCTGAGCGGGGCGAAGCGGGAGCGGAATCGGCGACATGGCAGAACCGATCGAAATCGACGTCTGGCAGGGCGAGATCGCGGAGCTCGAGGTCGACGCTCTCATCGTCGCGGCGAGCGAGTCCCTGTTCATGACCGCCGGCGCGGCGGCATCGGTCAAGCGCATGGGCGGCGAGGCGATCGAACGTGCCGCGGTCGATCAGGGACCCATCGCACCCGGCTCGGCGGTCGTCACCGGTGCCGGCACGCTGGCGGCGCATTACGTGATCCACGCGGTGGCGGTCGGCCACGATCGGATCAGCGATCCGGAGGTCCTCCGCGCGGCCGTACGGGCTGCGCTCGCGTATGCGGAGCCGCTCCAGCTGCGTCGCATCGCGGTCGCGCCGCTCGGCAGCGAGACCGGGGCATTCTCGCCGGAGGAGGCCGCGGCGATCCTCATCCCAGCCCTTGCCGAGGCCGCCCGCACGACGTCGATCCAGTCGGTCGTGCTGGCCGCGCCTCACGGCCACGAGGTTCGCGCGCTCGGAGAGGCCGTGCGCTCCATGGATGCCGGAGCGTCGGTGGCGTGACGGACGGGCCGGCGCGTCGCCTCGCCGAGACGTTCGGCAGGCGCGGCCTGGCAGTGCCCGCGCGCCTGATGGCCGACGCGCACCGGCCACTGGAGCCGCTGCTGTCGGATGTCGGGGCGGCGATCGGCCCGCTCATCGATCGGATCGGAGGGCGCCACGCCGATGATCTGCAAGACCTCGTGGACCGTCCCGGAGGGCTCGACCGCCTGATCGAGGCTCTCGACCGGCGAGCCACGGGGGGCTCACGTGCCGACACCCGCTGAGGCGATCGAGCAGGTCCTCACCTTCGTCGGCGACATCCTGAGCGCGTCGTCACTGCGGCTCGGCGTCGGCCCGACGCTGATCGTGCTCGGGGTCCTGCTCGTCTTCCTGCAGCTCGTCGCCCGGCCGGTGACGCGCTGGGTCACGACCGACGCGGCCGGGCTCGCCGGTGTCGGCCGCTCGATGGCCGTGGCCGCCGAGGCAGGCACCGATGCGGTCGTGACGCTCGGCGCAGCCGGGCTGATCCGGGCGACGGACGCCGCCGGCAGGCTCCAGACGCTCGCCGCGCTGCCAATTCTCGGGCATGTGGTCCGTGCCGCCGCCCGCAGCGGCGTCGCGATGCGCGTGCTCGTCAATGATCCACTGGCCGAGGTGGCGGCACGGGCGACCCTCGATGCCGCCCACGAGAGCACCTCGACGCGGGAGCGTGTCAGCCGCTCGAGGGTCGTCCTCGTGGGCGAGGGCCGCCCGGTCATCGCCGGCCTGGTGATGACCACGAAGGCCCGCCCTGCGGCGGCGATCGCGCTGGGCAGCCTGCGAGAGGAAGGGATGCTGCACCTCGACGGGCTGCGCGGCACGGCCGGCACGCTCATCGCCGGCACCGCCGAGTCGGGCCAGGCGGCGGCGCCCCTTCTTGCGGAGGGCGGGGCGCTCGTCGGCCCCGAGCTGCTGCAGGCGGCCGCCGATCTGAGAGCCGACGTGAACGAGCGCGCGACGGTCCTGGCGGCGAACCGGCTGATCGTCGCAGCGGTGGCCGTTCTCGTGGTCGGCAGCGTCCTGTCGGCTGTCGGCATCATCGTGCCGATCGATCTGATGCTCGGGCTCGGACGCCCGTGAGGCGGTTCACCTTCCCGGCGCTCGTGCTGGCGGTCGGTCTGCTCATCCTGGCCGACCTGCTGGTCGTCAACGCGTCGCTCGCCGGCGTTGCCGGCGTCGTGATCGAGGCGGTGATCCTCGTCGCCGCCGGCGCGGCCCTCGCCGCCGGCGGTTCACTCGCCATCCGTCGCGCTCGCGACCTGCGGGCAAGACGCGGCGATCCGATCGGAGCCCTGGCGGTCCTTGGCGGCATGGCGGCCGTCCTCGTGGCCGGCCTTCGGCCCGGAAGCGGTGGAGCGAGCGATCCGGCCGTCGGCTGGATCGTCGTGGCGCTGATCGTGCCGATCGGCGCCACCCTGTTCGCGCTCCTGTTCACCTCGACGCTGGCTGCCATGCGGCGCTCGGTCGCGCGGCGCGATCGTGAGTCGCTCGTCCTGGTGGCGGCCGCCCTCGTGGTGCTTGCGCTCCTCCTGCCCCTCGGTGGGGAGATCGGAGCCGGCCTCGCCGCCTCGGCCGGCTGGGTCCTCGCTTTCCCGGTGGGGTCCGTGCTGCGTGGGATGCTCATCGGGGTCGCGATCCTGGCCGCCGTGCTCGGCGCTCGGACGCTCCTCGGGGTCGGGCCATCCGATGAGTGACCGGCTGACCCGGATCGGCGCACCGATCCTGCTCCTCGTGGTGCTCGCGGCCGCTGGCCTCGTGCCGTCGGGTCTCGACATTGCGGATCCGGGCTCGAAGGCCGTGGACGAGCTCCGGATCGTCCTCGCCGAGCTGGACGATGGGGCGGCCGTCCTCGTCGGGTTCGACCCCGACGTTGGGACGTATGCGGAGATCCGGCCGACCGTCCGGATGCTCCTGGCCGAGCTCGCCGGCCGCGGCATCGACGTCTCGATCGTCTCCCTCACGCCGGACGGTCGGGCGCTCGCGCTCGCGGAACGCCAACGCGCCGAACGCCTGGCGCCCGACGCGCAGGAGATCGTGGATCTCGGATTCATCCCTGGTGCCGAGGCTGCGCTCGTGGCCCTGGGGGGCGCGATCGCCGGCACCTCGGAGCTCGCCTCGCCCGGCGGCGCCTCGCTGGAGGCGACCGACCTGATCATCGTCGTCGGCGGCAACGACCTCGGTCCGCGCAGCTGGGTCGAGCAGGTCCAGCCGCGCATCGACGCGATCCCGGTGATCGCCGTCACGCCGATCTCGCTGCTGCCAGAGGTCGAGCCCTATCGCCAGAGCGGGCAGCTCGCGGCCGTGATCGCAACGCCACGCGATGGCGCCGCGTACCGGCTGGTAGCGGATCCTGGCCCGTTCGCCGCACTGGGCGACGCCGATGGGGGTCCGCCCGCGCTCGCGATCGTCGTTGGCCTCCTCGCGGCGATCGGTTGGCTCGGCGAGACCGTCGTGCGCCGGATCGGCCCATCGCTCGGGCCGCGGCCGGAACGGGATCGCTCGTGAGCGGCATGGTCGGCGCCGATGGGCTCGCGACCCTCGTGGCTGCGATCGCGACGCTCGTCGTGCTCGGCGGGCTCCTCGGCGAGCGGCGAATCTTCGGTTGGTCGCAGCACCTGTTTGCTGGACTCGTCACCGGGTACCTTGCCCTGCTCGCGATCACCGAGGTCATCGTGCCGCGCGTGGTGGCCCCGCTCGTCGATGCGCCTGGCGATCGCATCGAGCTCTGGCTGGCAGCCGGCCTCGTCTTGTCGGCCGCCGGAGCGCCATGGCTTCCCCGGCTCGTGTCGGCGGTGCCGATCTCGATCGCCGTCGGGGGCCTGGCCGCCTTCGCGCTGGGAGGCGCGGTCATCGGGACGATCCTGCCTCAACTGACGGCCACCCTCGTGCGGTCCGACCTCGATGTCGCGACGACCGTCACGACGACCGGCGCGGCCGTTGTCACCTGCCTGGTGCTGATCGGCTTCCTGCACGGCGCCCCACGCGGCCGGGTCGTCCGCGGCGCCGCATCGCTCGGGCGGTGGCTGATGCTCGGCGGCATCGGCGGCTGGTTGGGCTACCTCCTCTTCTCCCGCCTCGTCCTGCTCGTCGACCGGGTGGGATTCCTCGTCGGTGACTGGCTCGGGCTGGGCCGATGACGAGCTCGGTGACTGGCGCCGAGCTGGCGCTCCTCGTCGACGTGGGATCCGCATGGTCGAAGGCGGGCGTCATCGGTCGCTCGCGGGGGGCCTGGCGGCTCGTCGCGCATGCCGCTCAGCCCACGGCGTGGGGAGCGCGTGAGCTGCACCGCGCGCTCGTCGACCAGCTCGAGGCGTCCGGTGATCGGCGTCTCTCCGGCCGCTTCGACGACCTTCTCCGTGGCGCCAACCGAATCGAGTGCCACAGCCCGCAGCGCCAGGGCCGTTTGGCCATCGTGGCCGTCTCGCGGGAGCTGTCGGGCGGGGCCGCTCGCCGCGCGGCGGAGTCGGCGGGGTGGCAGACCGGCCCGCTCGTCAGCCTCGATGATGGCCGATCGCTGGCGGAGCGGCTTCGGGTGCTCCAGCTGGCCGAGGTCGATGCCTGGCTCGCGGTCGGCGGCTTCGACGAGGGCGCAAGCCCGAGGGCGCTCGAATGCGCCGCCATCCTGGCGGCCGCCCGGCGGCCGGGCTCCGCCCCGGTGATCTGGGCAGGATCCGCGCGGCTGGCCGAGGAGGTCGTCGGGCTCTTCGAGGAGGGGGCGGCGACGAGCGTGCCGAACGCCCGCCCCGACGCCCGTCGCGACGAGGCTGGACCCCTGCGCGCACACCTGGAGGAGCTCTTGCGGAGCTTGTTGGTCGACGATGAGACGTCGCACCTCGCGCCGGTGACGCTGCCGCGGGCCGTCGGCGCGCTGGCGACCGAGAGCGCTCTCGGCATCCTGGCGGTCGACATCGGCGCACGCTCCGCGGTCCGCGTGCTCGCAACGCCGGCTGGGCAGACGACCGTCCGCGTCAGCGCTTCGGGTGGCCTATCCGGCGTCGTGCTCGTGCCAGGTGCGGCCGGTCGCGTTGTGCGCCTGGCTGGCGAGGTGGGTGACGAGGGGACCGTTGCGGACGTGCTCCAGACCCAGCGCGCTCACCCGGCCACCTTGCCCTACCTCGCAGAGGAGCTGGCGGCCATCCAGGCGGCCACCCGAGTGGCGATCGCGGCGCTCCTCGAGGATGCGTCGCCCGGTCCGGTCGACCTCCTCGTCGGATGCGGTCGGAGCCTGGCGGCGGCACCTCGACCCGCCGAGGCGATGCGCATGCTCCTCGATGGAGCGCGGCCGATCGGGGTGACCCAGGTGGCCGTCGACGCCGCCGGCGTGCTCGGACCGCTCGGCTCGCTGGAGGGGGACGAGCTCCGAGAGGGGCTGCGGCTTCTCGCCGACGACCTGCTCGTGCCGCTGGGTACGGCCGTCGTCACCCGGGGCGGCGAGCCCGGTCAGCTCGCGATGCGCGTGACGGTCCACCGCGCGGGTTGGCCGACCCCCGCCCCGATCGCGGTGCGGGTGGGCCAGGTCCAGGTGGTTGCTCTGCCTCGCGGTTCGGAGGCAGAGCTGTCGATCGAGCCCGGGCCGGGAGTGAGCCTCGGCGCATCGCGGCGCTCACCGCGCGTTCGTGCCATGGCCAGCGGCGGGGCAGTCGGCCTCGTCCTGGACGGGAGGGGCATCCCGATTGCGACGCCGAGGCGCGGGGATGATCGGCGAGCGATGCAGGCCGCGTGGGCGGACGCGATCGCGCGCGAGGAGCGGACCGGGTGAGCGCGATCCATCGCGTGCGGCTGCCGACCGGCGCACGCGTCATCGTCGAGATCGGCCACGAGGTCGAGCCGGCCGAGGTGCTGGCCAACCGTCGCGTCGCCGGAGAGGGCACGATCCTGCCGATCTCCACCCGCCTGCGTCGGTCGCCTGCCGCAGCGGCCGAGCATCTCGTCGCTCGGCCAGGCGCCCTGCTCGAGGCCGGCGAGCCAATCGCCTCCGACGGCCGTGGCCGTGAGGTGGTCGTGCCGGAGGCATGCCTCTTCCTCGGATACGACCTGGACGACGGCAGCGCGCTCATCGCGCCGCTCGGGACGGCGGAGCCCGTCATCGGCCACGTACGCGGCCGGGTGACCGGGATCTCGGCCGAGGCGATCGAGATCGAGGTGCCTGGCGCTGTCATGTCGGGGGTGGGCGGCATCGGTGGCGCCGTCCATGGCGAGCTCATGCTCGCGGTGTCCGCGCCGGCGGACGAGCTGCGTGCCACGGCGATCGACGTCAATGCCGCCGGCCGAATCCTCGTCGGCGGATCTCGCGCCTCCGGCGAGGCAATGACACGTGCCAGGGCGATCGGGGCGGCCGGGATCGTTCTCGGAGGCGTGCTCGACAAGGAGCTGCGCGACTTCGAGACCGCCCAGGCCCGGCGACGGGAGGTGGGTGCGCCACATGGCGACTTCGCGGTGCTCATGCTCGAGGGATTCGGCAAGGTCGCACTCGATGGCGCCCTCTTCGGATGGTTCGCTGCGCACGACGGCCACATGGCCAGCCTGTTCGGGGCCGATGCGCGCCTCTACGTGTACGAAGCTGAACCCCCGCCGGCTCGACGCGTGCTGCCTCGTCCCGGCGATCGGGTGCTCGCGCATCGCCGGCCGTTCGCCGGGGGCAGCGGACGTCTCGAGCGGATCCTGGACGGGCTGCGGGCGACGCCGTCCGGCGTCGCAACGCGTGCAGCGCTCGTCCGGTTCGACGATGGGCGCTCCGCGATCGTCCCGCTCGCGAACCTCGAGGCGACCGAGTCCTTCGACGGCGCCTGACGCGGGTCTTCCTATACTTTCGCAGCATGGAACGATCGGCCACACCGATGGCGACGCCCGTCGGCGGCGCGCTGCACAGCCCTGACCCCGCGACGACGCGGGCGATCGGCCGCGCCATCGGGGCCGTGGCCGGGCCGGGCACGTTCCTGGCGCTCATCGGCGAGCTCGGCGCGGGCAAGACCCAGCTTGCCAAGGGCATCGCCGAAGGACTCGGCGTGCGGTCGGTCGTCAACAGCCCGACGTTCGTCCTCATGAACGAGCACGAGGGGCGGCTGCGGCTGCACCATGTCGACGCCTACCGGCTCGGCGATCCTGAGGAAGCGATGGTCGCGGGTCTTCTCGACGATCGGCAGGCGGCCGGGGTCGTGGTGCTCGAGTGGGCCGACCGCCTGGCAGGCTGGCTGCCGCCGGATCGTCTCGAGATCACGCTCATCGCCGCCGATGATGGCTCCGACCTGCGGGAGCTGCGATGGAGGGCGCTCGGCGACGGACATGCGCGACTGGCCACGGAGGCGCTGCCGGGCCTGTGATCATCGGCATCGACGCAGCGTCGGCCAACCTGTCCATCGCGCTCCTCGAACCCGACGGTCAGATGATCGCCGACGACGGATGGGCAACGGCACAGCGGCAGTCGGCCGAGCTCCTGCCACGTCTCAATGACCTCGTGCGGCGCGCCGACCGACAGCTGAGCTCGACCACGCTCGTGGCCGTCGGGACAGGCCCCGGTTCATTTACCGGCTTGCGGGTCGCGATGGCGCTGGCCAAGGGCCTTGCGCTCGGGCTCGGGCGCCCGCTCGTGGGGGTCGGCAGCCTCCCCGCGTGGCTGGATGGGGTCGAGATCGCCCAGGCGGCGCTCGCGCGGGCCGGTGCCCACGATGCGTACCTGCTCACGCGCGAGGCCGCCGCGCCGGTCGTCGTCGACGGGGCGGCGGCCAGGGAGCACCTGGCGGGCCGCCCGATCGTTGCGCCCGAGGAGCTGGCGGCCGCCTTCGGACTGGAGCGCGCCGTCGCTCCCCGCGCGGCCGCCGCGATCGCCGAACGCGCGCGGCTCCGTCTCGCCGACGATCCGGCCGGCGACGACGTGCGCACGCTCGAGCCGAGCTACCTGCGCCAGCCGCGCGGCCTCGAGGCCACGACGCCGGAGACGGTCCGATGGCTCTGACCGCTCGCGTCGCGGTCGAGCCGATGGCGCTGGCCGACGTCTCCGCCGTCCACGAGATCGAGCGGCTCAGCTTCTCCGTCCCGTGGCCGGCCCATGCGTTCGAGCAGGAGCTGCGCGGCAACCGGCTGGCGCGGTACCTGGTCGCCCGGGCCGGGGAGATGGTCGTCGGCTTCGCCGGCACCCGGCTGATGGTCGACGACTCCCACATCACGACCTTCGGCGTGCACCCCGACTGGCGGAGGCAGGGAATCGGTCGACAGCTGCTGCTCGGTATCGCCGAGCTGTCGATCGCGATCGGCGCGCGGCGAATGACGCTCGAGGTGCGCGAGACGAACGAGGCAGCCCAGGCGCTGTACCGTTCGTTCGGCTTCGACATCGCCGGGCGTCGCCCGCGCTACTACACCGATGACGGCGAGGACGCCCTGGTGATGACGACGCCCGAGCTGACCGACCCGATCATGCGCGACCTCATCGCCACCGAGCGGGCGCGGCTCGAGGGATGAGCGGACCGCGGATCCTGGCGATCGAGTCCTCCTGCGACGAGACCGGAGTCGCGGTGATCGTGGGCGGCCGGCGCGTCGAGGCCAACCAGGTGGCGAGCCAGGTCGCGATCCACGCCGCCACCGGCGGGATCGTCCCGGAGGTGGCGGCGCGACAGCAGCTGCGCTGGATCGTCCCGACCCTCGAGGCCTCCCTCGACGAGGCGAAGATCGGCTGGGACGACATCGACGCCGTGGCGGTCACGTCCGGGCCAGGGCTCATCGGCTCGCTCCTGGTGGGAGTCAACTTCGCGAAGGGGCTGAGCGTTGCGCATGGCCTGCCGCTCGTCGCCGTGAACCACATCGAGGGCCACATCTACGCGAACTGGCTGACGGATGCCGCACCTGGCGAGCCGCAGCCGGCCGAGCCCGAGTTCCCGCTCCTGTGCCTGGTCGTGAGCGGCGGCCACACCCAGCTCGTGCTCATGGAGGGCCACGGCCGCTACCGGCTCCTGGGACAGACGGTCGACGACGCCGCCGGAGAGGCCTTCGACAAGGTGGGCAGGCTGCTCGGTTTGCCGTATCCGGGCGGGCCGGCGATCTCCGCCGCGGCCGCCGCCGCGACGCCGGTGACGCGCTTTCCCCGCGCTCGAACCGACGGCCCGTATGACTTCAGCTTCTCGGGCCTGAAGACGGCCGTGCTGCGCGAGGTGGCCGGCTACCGGGAGCGCGGAGAGCCGGTCCCGGTCGACGGGATCGCTGCCGCGTTCGAGGAGGCGGTGGTGGACGCGCTCGCCTCGAAGACGGTCGCCGCCGCCCGAGATCACGGCGTCGCGGCGGTGGCGCTCGGCGGGGGCGTCGCCGCGAACCGCTCGCTGCGCGCGACCCTGGCCGAACGCCTCGATCCGGAGGGCCTGCCGCTCCTCGTGCCGCCACCGGCGTGGTGCACCGACAACGGCGCGATGATCGGGGCGGCTGCCGCGTTCCGATATGCCGCCGGTGACCGAGCCGGCGCCTCGCTCGAGGCGACGCCCAACCTGGCACTGCCATGGCTGGATCCTGGGTGACCGACCCGCTGGCGGCCGACCGGCTGCGGCCACCGACGCCCGGCGAGCTCCGACGGCTGATGGGCAGCGAGGGCCTTCGGCCGCGCCGCAGCCTGTCGCAGAACTTTCTGACCGACGAGGAGGCGCTCGACACGATCGTCGCGTCGGCCGAGCTCGAGCCGGGCGACCGCGTCGTCGAAATCGGCCCGGGGTTGGGGGTGCTGACCCGCCGGCTGCTCGCCGCGGGTGCGTCGGTCCTCGCCGTGGAGCTCGACCAGCGACTCGCGGATTTCCTGCGCCGAGAGCTCGCCGGCGTCGATCGATTCGAGCTGATCGAGGCCGATGCGCTGACCCTCCATCCGCGCGAGATGTTCCCCGGCGAGCCGATCAAGGTCGTCGCGAACATCCCGTACCACATCACCAGCCCGCTGCTCCACACCTTCCTCGAGGGCGCGCGGCCCCCCGAGCTCACGGTCCTGCTCGTGCAGCTGGAGGTCGCCGAGCGCGTGGCCGCACCACCGGGCCAGATGAGCTACCTATCGGTCTTCGTTCAGAACGTCACTGCCGCCGAGGTCGTGGCGCGCGTCCCGGCCGCGGCCTTCGAGCCGGCGCCGGCGGTCGACTCGGCCGTGCTGCGGCTCCGGAGGCGCGAGACGCCGGCCGTGGCGGTCGGCGAGGAGCGCGAGCCGTTCTACCGCGTCGTGCAGGCGGCTTTCCGCCAGCGACGCAAGCAGATCCACAACGGGCTGGTCCGGGAGCTTGCCCTC
>Ga0190265_10001421_pt1 | contig 15762 bp, 16 predicted proteins | sample Popmic124T_FD_133135 | JGI IMG/M metagenome (GOLD analysis project Ga0190265, IMG submission 133135) | Populus adjacent soil microbial communities from riparian zone of Indian Creek, Utah, USA - 124 T | ecosystem: Environmental > Terrestrial > Soil > Riparian zone | place: USA: Utah | collected...
CAGCAACATCAGCGTCTTCGACGTCACCGACGGCGACGAGCTCCACGACATCCTGTGGAACCTCCCCCTGTTCCCCTTCATGACCGTCGCCGTCACCCCGTTGTCGGAACATCCTTCCGCGCTGTCGGCGAATCCCTGACCGGACCGCACCAGGTCCGCTGCGCGACCGATGGTCCGACCGCAGCCGCGCGCACACGACGGAGGAGAGCGTGGAGAGGTTCGACCCCTCGAGGACCGGCATCGTCGGCAGGGTCCTGCGCCGGGGCGAGGAGGGCTACGAACGGCTCCGCCGCGGTGCCGTCTGGCACGCCGGCGTCCCGGACCGCTTCCCTGAGGTCATCGTCTTCGCGAGTACCGAGGACGACGTCGTGGCGGCCGTGCGGCTCGCGCGGGAACTGGGCCTCCGGGTGGCTGTCCGCTCTGGCGGGCACAGCTGGTCCGGCTCGCACCTGCGTGACGGCAGCCTGCTGATCGACATGTCGAACCTCCGGCGGGTGGAGATCGACGAGGCCGGGCGGACGGCGACGGTCCAGCCCGGCGTGCGCGGTTCCGAGGTGCTGTCGATGCTGCGCCGGAAGGGCCTCTTCTTCCCGGTGGGTCACAACTACGCGGTCGGCATCGGCGGATACCTGCTGCAGGGCGGGTTCGGCTGGGCCGGCCGGGAGTACGGGCCGGCGTGCATGTCGGTCATCGGCATCGACGCAGTCACCGCTGCCGGCGACCTGGTCCATGCCGACGAGAGCGAGAACGCCGATCTCCTGTGGGCGGCCCGGGGCGCGGGGCCGGGCTTCTTCGCGGCGGTGACGAGGTTCCGCCTGAGGGTGTACGCCCACCGACCGGTCACCATGGCCAGCAGCTACGTGTTCCCGGCCTCCGCGGCCGCCGACGTGGTCCGGTTCCTGCACGAGACCGGGCGGGAGACGCCCACCGAGATGGGGGTCATCGTCCAGCGCCACCCGATCGCGGGCGACGAACCCGTCGTCCTCCTCTCCGCCATCGCGTACACGGAGACCGAGGCGGAGGCGCGCGAGCAACTGGCGTTCCTCGACGCCGTTCCCGCCCGGTCGAGGGCGCTGGCCGTCGACCTCTGCCGTCCGACGGTGCACGGGGCGGCGGAGCTCGACGAGTCGACCGCTGTGCCCAACGAGGACCGCCGGTGGCTCGCGGACAACGTGGCGACCAGTGCCGGCTTCGACGACATGTGGCCGGGGCTCGACGAGCTCATCCGCACCCTTCCGCCCGCGCCGACATACCTCCTGATCTTCACCTGGGACGGCTTTCCCGGAGCGCCGGAACAGCCGTCGATGGCCTTCTCGCTGCGGGGCGAGTTCTGCTACGCGCTGTACTCCGCGTGGGACGACCCCGCTGACGACGAGAAGTACCGGACCTGGACGACCGACCGGATGCGGGCCTGGGCCCCGCACTCGTGGGGCACGATGCTCGCGGACGAGAACCTGCTCAACAGGCCGAGCCGCTTCATGGCGGCGGAGAACCTGCACCGGCTCGATGTGCTCCGAGCATCGTGGGATCCGGACGACGTCTTCGTCTCGTGGCTCGGCCGGCCCGAGCGCCCGTGACACCGGGTCGACCGACCACCCGGCGCCGGGCGAGCGCACCACGCCCCGGTGCTACCTTTCTACATCGAATCGACATACATCGGCTCGACGCAGACGGATCATCACGGCTCGTCCGACTCCCCGCCGTCGCGACCGACCGGCCTGCCGTGCAGGCCTGTCTCCGGCGCCCCGCCGCACACCAGTCCACGACCTACCCCATGGAGGAGCCCTACCGTGCCCGATCTGACCTACACCGCCCCGACGACCGCGGTGCTCGTGGTCGACATGCAGAACGACAACCTCCACCCCGACGGCGCGTTCGCCTCGTCCGGCGCAGCGGTGCACGCCGCCGAGCAGGACGTGGTCGGGAACGTGGCCGCGGTCCTGACCGCGGCCCGCGCGGCCGGCGTGTCCGTCGTCCACAACCGCATCGTCGCCTACCCAGGCCGACCGAGCGGCGGTGCCAACGCCCCGATCTTCCAGATGATCGGACCCGACTCCCTCCTCGACGGCAGCTGGGGCGCGGCATCCGTGGAGGGCGTCGAGCCGGTGGGCGACGAGCTCGTCCTCGACCGCATCCGGATGAGCGCCTTCAACGGCACGGCGCTCGACACCGTGCTGCGCAACTGGCAGATCACCAGCGTCGTCGTCGTCGGTGTCTGGACCAACATGGCCGTCGAGCACACCGTCCGCGACGCCGCGGACCACGGGTACGAGGTCACCGTCGTCTCCGACGCCACCTCGACCATCAGCGCCGACTGGCAGCACGCCGCCCTCGACTACGCGCTCACCAACATCGCGACCGTGGCCACGACGGCACAGGTCAACCAAGCCCTCGCCGGATCGCCGCCGCAGGCCTGACCGATCTGGTCCGGTCCGAGCCCCGTGGCCCCGGACCGGACCTAGCGGCGTCGAGGAGCGAGCTCCACAGCGCCGAGGCCGCGGATCTCGGCCCGGTACACCGACCCGGGCCGCACCGGGACGGCGTCGGTGAGCGCTCCGGCCAGCACCAGCGCGCCCGCCGGCAGACGCTCACCGCGCCGCGCCAGGTGCTCTGACAGGTGCACGAGCGCGCGGAGCGGGTGACCGAGGATCGCGGCGCCCGTGGCCGTGTGCGCCACGACCCCGTCGACGGACAGGAGGCAGCCGGCCGTCGAGAGGTCCTCCACCGTCCGCCGGTGCTGCCACCTGCCGACCAGGAAGCCCGCGGCGCTGGTGTTGTCGGCCACGACGTCGGGCAGCCGGAACCCGAAGCCGGCGTACCGGGAGTCGATGACCTCCACGGCGACGGCGACCGCGTCGACCGCCTGCCCCGCGGTCCACGGCGTCAGCGGGCGGTCGAGGTCGCGGGCCAGCCGGAACGCGACCTCGGGCTCGACCCGGGGCTGGGCCGTCCGGTCGAGCACCTGCTCCACCGCCCCGGCGCACAGGCGCATCGCGTCGGTGAGGAAGCCGACGACCGGCTGCTCCACTCCCATCGTGCGCTGCTTCGCGCGGCTGGTGAGGCCGAGCTTCGCCCCCACGTGGCGCTCTCCGGCGACCAGGCGGTCCGCCCGGTCGAGGTCTTGCACCCGGTAGCCCCAGTCCGCGTCGAGCGCGGGGTGGGTGTCGGTGAAGGGCCGGCGCGGGAGCCGGGCCAGCCGGGCCTCCCGCAGCAACCCCGCGGCCTCCGCCGTCCTCACGGGGACCCCTCCGCCGACGTCGCGACGTGCAGCGACACGGAGCCCAGTCCGGAGCCGGTCGCCGTGATCACGTCGCCGGCGGAGAGAGGTACCGCGGCGTGCACGGCACCGGGCAGGACGACCTGCCCTTCCTGCAACCGCTCCCCCTGCTCGGCGAGGCGCCCGGCCAGCCAGGCGAGTGCGAGCACCGGATCACCCAGGACCGCGGCCCCCGCCCCCGTCGCCACGACCTGGCCATTGCGCCGTAGCACCAGTCCGGTGGTCCGCAGGTCACCCAGGTCCTCGACGGGGACGGGCCAGCCGACGACGGCGAAGGCCGACGAGGCGTTGTCGGCCACGGTGTCCTCGACGGCGATCCGCCAGCCGGCGATCCGGCTGTCGATGACCTCCAGCGCCACCGTCACGGTGGCGATCGAGGCGAGGACCTGCGCGCGCATGGCCCCGAGCGGGACCTCGTCGCCGAGCACGAAGGCCATCTCGGCCTCGACGCGCGGCGCGATCAGCCGGGCGGCGTCGACGACCGCCCCGTCCTCGAGCACCATTCGGTCCAGCAGGACCCCCGAGTCGGGCTGGTCGACGCCGAGCTGCCGCTGCATCGCCGCCGAGGTGAGCCCCACCTTGTGCCCGACCACCAGGTCCCCAGCATCGGTCCACCGCCGGACGAGTGCGCGCTGCACCGCGTACGCCCCGGCGAGGTCGAGGCCGGGGGCCCGGGGAACGAGGGGCTCCACCGGCCGGCCCCGCTCGGCGGACCCGGCCAGCTCGTTCGCCAGCCGCTCCACCAGCGCGCCGTCGATCACGCCGGCTGCCCCGATGCCCACGCATGGCTCGTCGTGACCACACCCACGACCGTCTCCAGCTCGGCTGCGTCCCGCGGACCGAACAGCATGACCATGCCCGGCGTGAGCCGGACGCCGGCCAGCGGATGGGCCACACCCCAGCCCTTCGCCACCACGTCGGCTGCGAGGGCCGGCGGCAGGGCGAGGTGCAACGAGCCGTCGTGGCCGGGGTGGACGTGGGCGAACTCCCCTGCGGACGGGACGATGAAGGCGTCCACCGGACCGAGCCGTGGCGGCGCCAGCATGAAGCCGCGCGCCCCCGGCACGGAGATCGTCGACTGCCTGGTGGTCACTCGCGGCAGCCCTGCGATGCGGGCGAACAGTTGCTCCTGCAGAGCCAGGGGGGCGATGTCGCTGCGCTGCTCCTGCGGGATGCCGGAACTCACGTCCGGTCGTTCCCCGGCCCGCACCGGAAGGCCGTCGTCGGGGAGCGCGATCCAGGCGGCCGGAGCGGCCGCGGGGGTACCGCGATCGGCCAGGAAAGCCAGGCGCTCCTGCAGCCAGCCACCCAGCGTCACCAGCGCCTCGCCGGAGAGGGCGTGCCCTACGGGGTCGCGCCGCGCGACGGTCGGGGCTCCGGACTCGTTGAGCAGGTAGGCCCAGGTGCGGTCGAGCAGCTCGCGCGGGATGACCGTGTCGTGCTCGCCCTGCGCGACGACGACCGGAACCCCGGCCAGGCGCGCCGGCGTGGTCGGCACGCCGGCGTCGAAGGGCAGCGTGCCGTAGAGGATCGCCGCGCCGGCGTACCGTCCCGGCTCGTCCAGCAGGAGTCCCCCGGCGAACGCCGCTCCCCCGCTGAACCCGACCAGCACGACGGGGCGACCGGGTGGGGCGATCCCGTCGAGCCACTGCCGGAACCAGTCCATCGTCGCGCGCAACGAGCCGGCGACCGGTCGTCCGATGCCCCGGTTGGCGAACCAGGCGTACCCGCTGCCCTCGGCGATCGGCGCACGGACCGCGACGTAGGTCGGCCCGGAGGGCAGGTGCTCGGCCAGCGAGATGATCTCCCGCTCCTGCGAGCCCCGCCCGTGCAGGAGCACCACGAGCGGCGCGGTCGCGTCGGGGTTCCCGACGGCCACCGCGACCGGCGCGGAATCGAGCACGGCGCTCACGACTGTGCCTGGGGAACGGCCCCGGCCGGCCCGGGGGCGAGGCGGCCGGCGGTCCCGACCCCGCTCCACCGCTGCACCTCGGCGGTCAGGTCCAGCGAGTCCACCGGTGCCGCGTTCTCGTAGGCGCCCCAGTCCTCACGGGGCAGCATCCACATGACCTCGAACTCGTTCCCGTCCGGGTCGATGCCGTAGACGCTCTTGGTCGCCCCGTGGCTGGATTCGCCGGTGTAGGCGCCGAGCTGCGCGAGAGTGAATCGGGCCTGTTCCAGCTCGTCGATCGTGTCGACCTGCCAGGCCAGGTGGTACAGCCCGACCGTGCCCCGGGCCCTCGGCGCAGCGCCGGTTCCGATGCCGAAGAGGCCGAGATCGTGGTGGTTGCCGGACCGGGGCAGGCGGAGGAAGGCGGCATCGGCCCGGGGCTCCCGGGCAGCCACCTGCATCCCGAAGGCGCCGGTCCAGAACTGCAGCGACCGCTCCAGGTCGCTGACGAAGAGGACGGCGTGGTTGAGCCGCACTGCGGCGATCGTCATGACGGTTCTCCTGTCCGGGCGATGGTTCAGGCGGTCGGGCCGACGAGCTGCCAGGCGCTCTGCCACGCCCAGCCGTTGGTCGCGTTGAGCGTGATGTTGAGGAACGCCATCTCCTCGAGGGACCGCGCCTGACGCAGACCACCGGCGTCGACCGGGGAGAAGCCCAGCGACGAGGCGAGTCCCGCCACCACACCCTTGGCAGCCGCGTCATCACCGGCGAGCAGCACCTGGAGCGGCGTCCCGGCCTCGCTCGGCACGGCGTACCGGCTGGCGAAGACCGTGTTGAACGCCTTCACCACCGGTGCCGCGCCGACGGCCCGCTGCACGGCCTCGGCGCCGGAGGTAGCGGTGACCGCCAGGTCGCTGTAGGTCTCGTTCAACGCGTTGGTGGCGTCCACGACGACGGCGCCGTCGATGACCGAGGCCAGTTCGGCGGCCACAGCAGGCGCGATGACGCCCGGCACGGCGAGGACGACGACCTCCGCCCCCTGGACGGCGGCGACATTGCTCTCGGCTGCTCGGGCGCCCGACGCCTGCGCCGTGGCGCGAGCCGTGTCCTGGTGGGCGGCACTGAGGACGACGTCGTGGCCTGCCGCGACAGCGGCACGCGCCAGACCTCCGCCGACGTTGCCCGCACCGATGATGGCGATCCGCATGATGACCTCCGAATAGTTGACTGCTCAGATAATGACTACGAGGAGAATCTAGGGCTCAGGTACTTGATTCGTCAACTACTGACGCGTTAGGTTCTGGTCGTGATCCCGATCTCCTGGAGCGACGACGCCCTCATCACGACCTTCGGTCGCCTCCTGGAGGTCCAGAGCCGGCTAGAGAGGCAGCTCGGCGCCGAACTCGAGGCCGGCTGCAACCTCCCGCACGCCTGGTTCGAGGTCCTGGTGCGCCTCAGCCGGTCGGAGGCGAACCGCCTCACCATGTCCGGTCTCGCCGAGCAGATCAGCCTCACGACCGGCGGCGTGACGCGGCTGATCGATCGGATGCAGGACGCAGGCTTCGTGGAGCGCGTGCCCTGTGCCACCGACCGGCGCGTCTCCTACGCGACCCTGACCCCGGCGGGCCGAGCGAAGCTCGACGAGGCGGCACCGCTGCACGCGGCCAACCTCCGCGCCGCCTTCGCCGCCCTCAGCGAGGGAGATCGAGCCCAACTCGACGACCTGCTCGACCGGCTGCGCGGTGCGGCGCCCCCGACCGGAGACGTGGGCCCCACTCCGCCGGGGGAGGCACACCACCGGCGCGCTCCTGACCATCACGGCGCCGGCCACCCCTGAGGCGGGCGGCGGTCGACGGACCGACCGGCTCCTCGCGGGCACCACCCATCCCGGGCGCCGCCGACTCGCTACTCGACCCGCATCGACGGATTCGCCACCGACGGGCTGATCGGGCGCCCGCGCCTTCCGCAGGACGTGTTCCATTCACGAACACTCGCGGCGCGTCCCGACGGGCCACTCTGACTGGACAGGTTCACTGCGGTCATCGGAGGCCCCATGTCGTACTCGCGCGTGCGGAGCGGGCCGGTGGAACCGGTCGGCGTCGAGCGCCGACGCGGCGCCGTCACCGGCTCCCCGGAGAACCCCGTCGCCCGCCACCTGACCGACCCGGCGGGCGGGCGGACCCATGAGAGCACCGACGCGCGGCGGCCTCTCGTCGCCCGGCGGGACATCGGCGATCCAGCGGAGGGCATGTGTCATGGACGAATCGACAGGTAGCGCAACCGACCCGACGTGGTTCCGTCGGGTCCTCGGGCAGTACCCGACGGGGGTCTGCGTGGTGACAGCGACGGAGTCCGACGGCGGGCGGGCCGGCTTCGTCGTCGGTTCATTCAGCTCGGTCTCGCTCGACCCGCCGCTGGTCGCGTTCTTTCCCGACAAGGGCTCGACGAGCTGGCCCCGGATCCGCGACGCCGGGAAGTTCTGCGTGAACATCCTGAGCGCGGGTCAAGAGGACGTCTGCCGGAACTTCGCGGTGCGCAAGGGGGACAAGTTCGCGGGTGTCGCCTGCCGCGAGGCCGAGTCCGGCTCACCCATCATCGAAGGCGCGGTGGCGTGGATCGACTGCGACCTCGAGTCGGTCACCGAGGCCGGCGACCACTACATCGTGCTCGGCCGCGTCCGCAGTCTGGACGTCCATGGCACGTCCCTACCCCTCCTGTTCTTCCAGGGCGGTTACGGCCGCTTCGCCCCCCTGTCGCTCGCGGCGGACGGCAGCGGTCTCATCAGGCAACTCCGGGACGTCGACCTCGTGCGGCCGGAGATGGACAGCCTCGCCGCTGACATCCCGGGGACCCGCTGCAATGCGTCCGCGCTGGTCGAGGACGAGATCGTGGTGCTGGCCAGCGCCGGCGTCCTGGACGGCATGTCCCCGGCCACGTTCGTCGGTGAGCGGCTGCCGTTCGTGCCACCGCTCGGCCGGGTCTTCGCTGCCTGGTCGGACGACAGGACGGTCGGCAGGTGGCTCGCGCACCTGTCCTCGGAAGAGGAGCGCGCCGGCGAGCGCGAGTGGCTCGCCGCGGTCCGCAGTCGGGGCTACTCAGCGATCCTGCGCACCGACGCCTGGCAGGAGCTCGAGTCAGCCCGGGGTCGCCTCGCGGCTGATCCCGGCGCCGTGGACCGCGAGGATCTGCACGGGAAGATCCAGCAGCTCGACCACGAGTTCGTCGCGCTCTCGCCGGAGGTGAAGATCGGCATCGGCGTGCTCCGAGTTCCGGTCTTTGGTCGGGACGGCGGGATCGCCATGCAGCTGAGCGTGTACGGGTTCCCTGAGCCGGCCTCGGCCAGCGCCGTCGACGGCTATGTCGAGCGGGTCCGAACCGCCGGCCGCCGGGCCACCGAGCTGCTCGGGGGGACCGCCCCTCCCGCGTAGCACTCGACATCCTCTGACGACCCCTGCAGCGGACGATCCACCCCGCGCAGAGTGAGAGGGCGTCGCGGTACCTGGTTCGGGTTCCGCGACGGGCATCAGGCTTTCCGACCCTCGGAGTGGTGGCCTTCGAGGGCGGCGCCGCGACGGCGGATGGAGTCGTGATCGTCAGGCCGGCCAGGGCCGCGGCGGCGTCCACCGGAACATGTTCATCCGTGGTCGTCCGTCGATTCAGTCGTCGAGACGGAAGCCGATCTTCAGCCTCACCTGGAAATGGCTGACTTCGCCGTCGACCACCTGTCCTCGGATCTCCTCCGTCTGGACCCACTCGATGTTGTGCAGGCTCGCCGCGGCCTTTCGGACGGCCGTGCGGATCGCGTCATCGACGCTCTCGGTGCTGCTGCCCACCACCTCGGTCAGCCGATACACGTGATCGCTCATCGGTGCCGCCCTCCCTGCCGCCGGCCGTGCGCCGACGACCTCGTGATCGCGGTCGACGCGCATCGACGCGTCACCACCTCGAGACCTCCCCGCGGGACCGGCTGCGGGGACCTGACCGTCTCAGCCTGACGTAACCGGGCGGTGTTCGGAAACGGAACACCTTCACGCGGCGAGCATCCTGCGCCCGGCTGCGAGGGGCGGCCTCCCGCGGCAGATCACGGCGCGTCCGGCCTCGCTGCACCCGGACGCCGGAGCGCTGTTCCACAACGGAACACCTCGGGGGGGCGAGCTCGTGTGACCGTCCTCACACGCCATCGACAGCCCGGCACGCGGCTTTCCGAGGCTGGTCCACCGTCGTCCTGACCGCGGGCCGCCGACGGAGGCATGTGCGTCGGATCAGCCGGGCCCCGGGCGCGGCCCGATGTTCCGACGGCACCATCGAGAGGAAGGCCGACCATGCGAGGAGCCGTCCTCCATGCCCCCCACGACGTCCGCATCGAGCAGCTCGCGGACCCGAAGATCATCGCGCCGACCGACGCGATCATCCGCATCACCGCTACATGCGTGTGCGGCACGGACATGTGGTCCTATCGCGGCACCAAAGCGGTGACGGAACCATCGCCGATCGGACACGAGTACTGCGGCGTCGTCGAGGAGGTCGGCAGCGACGTCACCACCGTCACGCCCGGCCAGTTCGTCATCGGGTCGTTCTGGGCCAGCGACAACACCTGCCCGCACTGCCGTGCCGGGTACCAGACCGCGTGCACGAGCCGCGAGTTCGTCAACGGCGCCCAGGCTGAGGCGCTGCGTGTGCCGCTCGCAGACGGAACCCTCGTCGCGACACCCGAGCTGCCGGCCGACGGGATGATCGCGAGGCTGCTCGCCCTGTCCGACGTCATGGGCACCGGCTGGTTCGCCGCCGTCGCCGCCGACGTCCGGCCCGGGATGACCGTCGCCGTCGTCGGCGACGGTGCGGTCGGGCTCCTCGGCATCCTGTCCGCTCGCCGGTTGGGCGCCGAGCGGATCATCGCGATGAGCCGGCACGAGCAGCGGCAGAAGCTCGCCGTGGAGTTCGGTGCCACGCACATCGTCACCGAGCGCGGGGACGACGGCGTCGCCCGGATCAAGGACCTGACCGATGGCGTCGGCGCCGACGCAGTCCTGGAGTGCGTCGGGACCGGCGAGTCGATGCGTCAGGCGATCCGGTCCGCCCGACCCGGAGGCGGAGTCGGCTTCGTGGGCCTTCCCCACGGCGTCGAGCTCCGAGGTGAGGAGCTCTTCCGATCGCAGGTCCGCCTGCAGGGTGGGCCCGCGTCCGTACGCCGCTTCCTCCCGGAACTGGTGGAGCTCGTGTGGAACGGCGAGATCGACCCCGGCCGGGTGTTCGACCTGACCCTGCCGCTCGACCAGGTCGGCGAGGCATACCGGGCCATGGACGAGCGCCGCGCCATCAAGGTGCTGCTGCGCCCGTAGGCGGCGAGGCGGATAGCGGCGGGCTGCCCGGCCCGCGGACTCGCCATCCGTCGCTTCGGCGATGGTGGTCTCGTGGGTACCGCTCGCCGACCCGGAGGCCGCCGGTGATCCGTATGGCCGGGACGCCGCTCATACGCAGCCAATACTTCTTCACGTGTGAAAGTGTGACTAGCGTCTCAATGCGGGCCGCGAGCCACCCGGGCGCCGCGGCGTTGCTGCACGCCCTGCGATCTCAGGGCGAGGGAGGACGGTGAGGTAGGTGGTGGGGTCCGAGTGGCCGACGAGCCTGCCGATCGATCCCCGGTCGCTGCGCGCTGTCCGGGAGGACATGCTCGCGCGCGGTCTGCTCGCACCGCGCGACGGAGGACCTGCGGTCAGGCCGGTCATCGAGCGGAGCTGGCGACGCTGCGTCGCCGACGCCGTGCCGACGGCCGGGAACGATCTCGCGCACACCGACCTCGCCACGATGACCGTCGCCCTGCGCGACGCGGCGGCCCCTGTCGTCGAGCGGATGAGCGAGCACCTCGGCGACCTACGGGTAGGGCTGTTCGTCAGCAACGACCGGGGTCAGATCCTGCTCCGCCAGGTGCAGGAGGCCCAGCACCGCCGGATCCTCGACCGGGCGTCCGCCGCCGAGGGATTCGACTTCTCGGAGGTCTCGGTCGGCACGAACGGCATGGGGACCGTGCTCGTCGAACGCCGTCCCATCCTCGTCCACGGTGCCGAGCACTACAGCGATCTGCTCGAGGACGTGACCTGCGCGGCGACGCCGATCTTCGAACCCTTCACACGACGACTGCTCGGGACGTTCTCCATCGCCTGCGCGAGCCGGGACGCCAGTCCCCTCATGTACGGGCTGACGACGGATGTCGGACGGCAGATCGAGAGCAACCTCGCCTCCATGCTCGGGGCGCGGGAGCAGGCGCTGATCCGCGCCTACCTCATGGCTGAGCACAGTTCCAGGGACCCCGTCCTGGTGCTGACCGAGCGGACGGTGTTCGCGAACACGGTGGGAGTTCCTCACCTGGACTCGACGTCGCACGCCCGGTTGTGGGGCCACCTCAACGAATTGGCCCCGTCGGCCGACCCCGTCGTCGTCCGGGTACCGGTATCGGGCGGATGGCGGGAGGCGCTCGTCGAGACGGTGGAGGGCAGCCGGGGCCAGCAGACCGCCTGGTGCATCCGTCTGCTCCCCGACCGCCCCCGCCGACCTGACGGCACGACCGCCGCCCCGGAAGCAGCGTCGACGCGGGCACTCCCGCGGGGACCGGCGACCCCGGCCGCACCGAGAGGTGCGGCCGCTCAGCCCGATCTCGCAGCGGCGCTGGACGCACGGCGGACCCTCGCGCTGGAGGGGGGACCCGGCACAGGAAAGCTCTACCAGGCCCGCAGGCTGCTCAGCGGGGCAGATCCCTTGGTGCTCGACGTGTCCGGCCTCCGCCCCTCCGACTGCGGGTCATGGTCCGAGCGTGGGCTCGACGCGATCGGCAGCGGGCGACCCGTCGTCCTCTGCCACCTGCAGGACCTGCACCGGCGCGATGTCAACCGTGTCCTGGCACTGGCCACAGCCGCGGCGACCGCTACGACAGCCGTGAGTCTCGTGCTCACCTGGGATGCCGGCGACGCCCCCGACCACGTCCAACGCCTCGTGACGCGCGCCGCCCCGCAGGTCCGGCTTCCGTCCCTCGCCGATGCCCCTGATCGGGTCGCCGACCTGGTGACGCACCTGCTCGACGATCTCGCCCCCGCCGGGCAACGCCCACACCTGTCCTCCGACGCACTCCAGTGCCTGATGCGCTGGACGTGGCCGGGCAACATCGAGGAACTCCGCACCGTCCTGCGCGGCCTGTGCCACGACTTCTCCGGTCATGTGGTGCGGCAGACCGACCTCCCCGCTCGCCTGCAGCAGGCCCGGCGACGCACCGTCACGCTGATGGAGTCCGCGGAGCGCCAGGCCATCGTCACCGCGCTCCAGCAGGCCGGCGGTAACCGCAGTCGTGCTGCCGATGTGCTCGGCATCGGACGGACGACGCTCTACCGCAAGATGCAGCAGTTGCGCATCGACTCCTGAGCCGACCGCTCACGAGTCGAGGAGCCGGTCACGGGGAGGACGAGGACTCCCGGGAGACCTCGACCAGGGCGTGGCCCATGCGGTCACGTTTGGTGCGCAGGTAGCGCACGTTGTGGGGCGTCTCCACAGCCGGCAGGGCGACCCGTCCGGTGATCGTGAGCCCGTAGCCGTCGAGTCCGCCGTACTTGCCAGGATTGTTGGTGATCAGGCGGATGCGACTCGCTCCAAGATCCCCGAGGATCTGCGCGCCCACGCCGTAGGAGCGGGAATCCACCGGCAAGCCCTGCGCGGTGTTGGCGTCCACCGTGTCCAGGCCCTGCTCCTGGAGGGCGTACGCGCGGATCTTGTGACCCAGCCCGATCCCCCGGCCCTCGTGCCCACGCAGATAGACCACCGCGCCGACGCCCTCGCCGGCGACCGCGGAGAGGGCCTGTTCCAGCTGTCCGCCGCAATCGCATCGCAGCGAACCGAGGATGTCTCCCGTCAGGCACTCCGAGTGCACCCGGACCAGGACTCCAGCTGGCGCGCGTGACGCTGCTGCCAGATCACCCATGACCAGTGCGAGATGCTCGGTGCCATCGAGGGTGTTGCGGTAGGCGAGGGCGCGGAACTCGCCGAACTCGGTCGGCATCCGGGCCGAGCCGACGAGCTCGACCAGCCGCTCGGTGTGCCGGCGGTGCCGGATGAGATCGGCGATGGCCAGCACCGGCAGCCCGTGCTGGGCGGCGAAGGAGGTCAGCGAGTCCCCGCGGCGCATGGACCCGTCCTCGTCGACGATCTCGCCGATGACCCCCACCCCGGAGAGGCCGGCCATCGTCGTCAGATCGACGGCCGCCTCTGTGTGACCGGCGCGGACCAGCACGCCACCCGCACGGGCCACGAGCGGGAACACGTGCCCCGGGCGACGGAAGTGGCCTGGGGCTGCGGAGTCGGAGGCCAGCGCGCGCAGGGTGGTCGCGCGGTCGACCGCGCTGACGCCGGTGCTGGTGTTTACGTGGTCGACGGTGACCGTGAAGGCCGTCCCGTGGACGTCGGTGTTGTCCGTGACCATCTGCGGCAGCCGCAGGGCCTCGGCGCGGGCGGCCGTCATCGGCGCGCAGACGATGCCCGTGGTGTGCCGGACGAGGAAAGCGAGCTGCTCCGAACTGACCAGATCGGCGGCGATGACGAGATCCCCCTCGTCCTCGCGGTCCTCGTCGTCCACCACGACGACCATGCCGCCGGCGGCCAATGCCGCGACAGCGGTCTGGACCGCCTCGGCCGGCGTCCGGCGGGTCATGACGCCAGCTCCAGCGCGGTGCGGGTGCCGAACACCCGCGAGTGGCAGGTCAGTCGGGGCAGGTCGGAGTCCACCTCCCACCGGACGCCGGCGAACTTGCCGGAACCGCCCTTCCTGGCGAAGGCCAGCGCCAGCTCGGACTGGGTCGCGCCCAGGACGTCGACCCCGAAGCAGCCGGTGTCGCGGACCAGTGCCAGGAGGTCCGAACGACGGTCCAGGGAGACCAGCACCATCGGCGGCTCCATGGACAGAGAGGCGAACGCGCTGACGGTGGTGCCGTGCGGCACGCCATGCCCCGTCGAGGTCACCACGGCCACCGGGGTGGCCACGTCGGCCATCACCTCGCGGAAACGCACGGGCAGATCCGACACGTCAGAGACCTCCTCTTCGCGGCACCCGGGAGGAGCGGGAGCAGCCCCGCCCTGCGCCGGACTACCAACCGTCCGACCCCACGGTGGCACCCGTCACAGCGGAGGAGGTGTTCCGTTCCGGTACAGCCCCGCTCGGTCGGTTGTGTCGGCGCGAGGTGTGACCTGTTCCACAACGGAACACCACCCCGCCGCTGCGACGTGTGAGCGTCCACACCGACCGGGGGTCACCGACCCCTCTGATGCGAAGGAGCTCCCATGGCCCTCATGTTCGGCACGTTCATGGCGCCGTTCCACCCGCCGGGTGCAGGGCGCAATCCATCGACCGCCTACGAGCGCGACGTCGCCGTACTCCAGCACATGGACCGGCTCGGCTTCGACGAGGCCTGGATCGGCGAACACCACTCGTGCGGCACCGAGCTGATCCCCGACCCGTTCATGTTCATCACGTACATGGCCAACCTGACCAAGAACATGAAGTTCGGCACTGGGGTCGTCTCGCTGCCGTACCACAATCCGTTGTGGGTGGCCGACCGCGCGCTGTTCGCCGACCGACTCCTCCGCGGTCGGTTCATGCTGGGCCTGGGCCCCGGTGCGCTGCCGACCGATGCCACGATGATCGGTCTGTCCCTGGAGGAGCAGCGCGGGGCCCTCGAGGAGGACTTCGACGTGCTCATGGCGCTCCTGCGCGGGGAGGCCGTCACCCACCAGACGCCCCGGTACAACCTGGTCGACGCTCGCACCCAGTACGCCCCCTACAGCGACTTTGACGTCTGCGTCGCCGCGATCGCCAGCCCCACGGGCCCGCGCGCCGCATCCAAGAACGGGGCGCACCTCATCTCGGTCGGTGCCACCGCTGCCGGCGGCTTCGACGCCCTGGCGCTGCACTGGGACGTCATGGAGGAGCGCTCGGCTCAGTTCGGCCACACACCCGACCGGTCGAAGTGGCGGCTCTGCGGCCCGATGCACCTGGCCGAGACGAAGGAGCAGGCCATCGAGGAAGTCCGCTACGGCCTCGACGAGTGGTGCGACTACACCCAGGACGTCCTCGCCGCCCCGCACTTCCGCGCAGCCGGCAAGACGTTCGACGAGCGGGTCGCGTGGGTCAACGAGTCCGGCCTCGGCGTCATCGGCACCCCCGACGATGCCGTCAAGCAGATCGACCGCCTCGTGAAGCAGTCCGGTGGGTTCGGCTCCTACCTCCTCATCGCCCACGAGTGGGCACGGCATGCGGACACGCTGCGCAGCTTCGAGCTGTTCGCAGACCACGTGATGCCCCGGTTCCAGGGAAGCGCCGACCGGATCCTGGCCGCGGAGGAGTACGCCCGCTCCCGCTGGGGCGAGTTCGACGGTCGCCAGGGGGATGCCATCGCCGCCGCGACCGAGCGGCACGCGCAGGAGCGGACCGGCGCCCAGGCCTGACCGGAAGTGCGGCCGTCGGGTCGGGGATGCCACCGCTCCGACCCGACGGCCCCCATCCACCCGCCTACGACCACGACGGGAGGTCGCCCTCCGTGTTGATCGCCCTCGATCCGCG
>Ga0190265_10001422_pt1 | contig 15756 bp, 20 predicted proteins | sample Popmic124T_FD_133135 | JGI IMG/M metagenome (GOLD analysis project Ga0190265, IMG submission 133135) | Populus adjacent soil microbial communities from riparian zone of Indian Creek, Utah, USA - 124 T | ecosystem: Environmental > Terrestrial > Soil > Riparian zone | place: USA: Utah | collected...
CACTGGAGTCGGGGATGGGATTACTGGGTTCTCACTTTCGCTGCCCTGGTCAGACACGCCGGTCCTCTTCCTGTCTCGCTGTTTCTCCTGCTGGCTGACTGTTCGTGAGGTCGTTGCTCGGGATTCACTGGGTCTGCGATCAGCCGTCGGGCGCGGTGGAGGACGATGCGGCGACACACTCGGGACACCGGCCCCAGTAGACGACCTCGGCTTCGTCGATCTCGAAGCCCGAACCGTCTTCGGCCGTCAAGCAGGGCGTGTAGCCGACCGCGCAGTCGACATCGGCAATGGCTCCGCACGACCGGCACACCACGTGATGGTGGTTGTCCTCGATCCGAGCCTCGTAGCGCGCCACCGAGCCCGACGGCTGGATGCGCCTCAACAGCCTCGCGGCGGTCAGTGCGCGCAGCACGTCGTAGACGGCCTGATGGGACACCTCGCCGAGATCCTCGCGCACGACACCGATGATCGAGTCGGTGTCAGCGTGCGGCCGGTCGTGCACCGCGGACAGCACCGCTATCCGAGGACGCGTCACACGAAGAGCAGCCCCGCGCACCATGGACTCGAAGTCCTTCGCTGTGGGCACGCACCGGAGTCTGGCCCAGCTTCTGGAACCAATCAAGAAGCAAGCGGCGACGAATGCCACCCTTCAGACCGTGCAGGTCACCCGGGTCACTGCGCCGATGTTCGAGCAGGTGCTGCTGGAGCGGGCCGGGCCGACCGGCGGCCACATCGTGCTGCCGGAGGGCACCGACGGCCGGGGCTCGCCGCCGCCGTGCTCGGCCGAGAGGACGACAGATGCATGACCGTGATACACAAGTTGTCCACACCGAGTTGATAGTTCGCTCAGGCAGCTTTAAGCCTCGCTCGCGTTTGGGGCCGTGTGTGGACCCGGCTCCTGGACCCGATCACGCGATGCGGGACATCGTTGCCTCGTCCTGCGCCCCGCCGAAGAACTGGTCCAGCACCTCACGGAAGGTTCCCTCCTCGGTTTCGGCGACGGAGGCGAACAGCGTCATCGACGATTGCAGCTTCATCGCGTCGACGGGGCCGAAGATGTCCGCGGCGCTGGAACCAGCTTTCGTCGTGAGAATCTGCGCACACTCGACGAGCCGGGGACCCAGGACCGGGTGCGCCAGGTACGCCCTCGCTTCCGCCTGTCCCGAAATTGCGTACTCCCTGGAGATGCTGCTGCGCCCGAGGCCGGCGATCTGCGGGAACACGAACCACATCCAGTGGCTCACCTTCCGTCCAGCCCGCAGCTCCTGCACGACCCGGGCATACGTGCCACCAGCATCTTGGGCGTCGACGAAGCGCTGAAGCTGATACCGGTCGCTCACTTCGGCAGCGTAGAGCAGGTGTCCCACGCCCACCGCGGCTTCGGCGGGAACCATCGGCTCGCGTTCAGCGACCGTCGAACCGCATGTCGCAATCTTGACGATCGTCACCAGCGTTGCCAAGCTCGGCCGGTGAACGCGCGCCGCTGCCTGGTGACCGGGGCGGGCCGCGGTATCGGGGCCGCGGTTGCGCGGCGGTTGTCCGCCGACGGGCACCAGGTGGCCCTCACTGCGCGATCGCGGTCCGCGCTCGAGGCGGTCGCCGCCGCATTGCCGGGGACATCGCTGGTCCTACCCGCCGACGTCACCGACCCGAGCGCGGTCCTGCGGCTGTTCGATCGGGTGGAGGAGGCGTGGGGGCCGGTCGAGGTGCTCGTGCTCAACGCGGGCGCCGGCGTGTCGTCCCCGCTGGAGCGGACCTCGGATGCGGATTGGCAGCAAATGCTCGAGCTCAACCTGACTGCGCCCTTCCGCATGCTGCGCCGCGCCGTGCCGGCCATGGTCGAGGCGGGCTGGGGCCGTGTCGTGGCCGTCGCGTCGGTGGCGGCCAAGCGTGGAGAGCCCTACATCGCCGCCTACACCGCGAGCAAGCACGGGCTGCTCGGCCTGGTGCGGTCCGCGGCCGCGGAGCTCGCGGCCACCGGGGTGACGGTGAACGCCGTGTGTCCGGGGTACGTGGACACGCCGATGACCGACGGCACCGTGCGGGCGATCAGCGGCTTCACCGGGCGGTCCGAGGCCGAGGCACGGCAGGCCCTGGAGGGCCGTCAGCCGATCGGGCGGCTCGTCACCGCCGACGAGGTCGCCGACGCGGTGTGGCTCTGCGTCGGGAATGCGGCGATCACCGGGCAGGGCATCAACGTCGACGGCGGGGCGGTGCAGAGCTGATGGGACTGGCCTGATGCTGGAGCGTGTCGACCCGCCGGAGCTGGCCCGGCCCTCGGGGTTCGCGCACGCCGTCGTCGCGACCGGCCGCATGGTCTTCCTGGCCGGGCAGACCGGGACGGACGCCGACGGCCGCATCGTCGAGGGCGGGATCGTGGCCCAGTTCGAGCGGGCGCTGACGAACCTGCTCATCGCGCTGCGGGCGGCGGGCGGCGGTCCGGAGCACCTCGCGCAGCTCACGATCTACATCGTCGACGTCGACGGCTACCGGGCCGGCACCCGGGAGATCGGCGCGACCTGGCGGCGGCTGGTCGGGACGGAGTATCCGGCCACGGCCGGGATCGGCGTGGCGCGGCTGTGGGACGCCGCCGCCCTGGTGGAGCTGCAGGGGACCGCGGTCCTGCCCTGAGCGGGCGCGGTCACTCACCCGGCGATCACCGCCTCGGCGTGCTCCCGGGACGGCACGGCCAGGCGCTCCTGCAGCTCGGCGAAGAGCTCACCGGCGCGGGCCTCGGCCCGGTCCGGAGGCAGCAGCTCCAGCGGCAGCCCCGGGTCGGCGTAGGCCAGTCGCCGCCAGTCGGTCAGCACCCGCACATGGTCGGCGAAGGCGGTGGCCGGGTCGGTCGCCGCAGCGCCGCTCCACCGCTGCCGGAGCGGGCCGTGGCGGTGCAGGAACTCCGTGTGCATCGCGTGCAGGGTGTCGAGGTCCCACCACGTCGCCACCTTGCCTCGCAGGTCGCCGAACGCCAGGTGCTCGCCCCGGAACAGCTGCACGTAGCCGTCGAGGCCGGCCCGGCGCAGCACCTCGGCGACCTCGTCGGCGAGGTGCCCCGGCGCCACCCACACCCCGGGCGCGACCGTGCCGAACCCGAGCGCGCCGAGCCGGGCGCGCAGCGCGTGCCTGCGGTCGCGCTCGGCCTCCGGTACGGAGAACGCGACGAGGACCCAGCCGTCGGCGGCGGTGGCCCGGCGGCGGCCGAAGATCCGCACGTCGCCGTCGGCGTAGAGGTCGATCGCGTCGCCGGACAGCGCGTATCCGGCGGCGCCCCCGACCCGGCGGGGCTCCAGCAGGCCGCGGCGCTTGAGCCGGGAGACCGAGGATCGGACGGCGGGTTCGTCGATGTCGAGGGCGGCCAGCAGGCGCACCAGCGCGGCGACGGAGAGCCAGCCGCCGTGCTCGCGCGCGTAGAGCCCGAACAGCGTGACGATCAGCTGCCGCGGCTGCGCCCGATCCGCGGCGCGGGCGTGCGTCTCCTCGACGACGGTCACGAAGGCACGATAACTCGTGACGACGACTTGACCATCGTCACAAAGGCGTCATACTCGGGTCACCGCCGCCACCGGCCCGTCGAGGTGCCCACCATGACCGCACCGGCACTGCTCTCCCCGTCGGCCCACCGTGACCCGTTCTGCCGGGAGCACCTCCCGCCGCCGCAGACCTGGCCGGAACTCGTGTTCGACCTCCCCGAACTGCACTATCCGGAGCGGCTCAACGCCGCCGCGGCGTTGCTCGACGAGCCGATCGAGCGGCACGGTCCCGACCGGCCGTGCGTGTCCGGGGGCGGCACGAGCTGGAGCTACGGGGAACTGCGCGCGCACGCGAACGCCATCGCCGCGGTGCTGGCCGGCGAGCTGGGCGTGGTGCCGGGCAACCGCGTGCTGCTGCGCGGCGCCAACACTCCATGGCTCGCCGCCTGCTGGCTCGGAGTGCTCACGGCCGGGGCCGTCGCCGTGACCACGATGTCCGCGCTGCGCCCGGCCGAGATCGCGACGATCGCCGACCTCGCCCGACCGTCCGTCGCGCTGTGCGACGCCCGCGACCTCGCCGACCTGGAGGCCGCCGCGGTTCCCGGGATGCGGATCGTGGCCTACGGCGGAGACGGCCCGGACGACCTCGCCGCGCGGTGCGCTGCCCGCGACGCGACGTTCCCGGCGGTACCGACGGCGGCCGACGACGTCGCGCTGCTCGCCTTCACCTCGGGCACCACGGGGCGACCCAAGGCGACGATGCACTTCCACCGCGACCTACTGGCGATCGCGGACACCTTCTCCCGCCACGTGATCCGCCCGCGCCCCGACGACGTGTTCAGCGGGACGCCGCCACTCGGCTTCACCTTCGGGCTGGGCGGGCTGCTGGTGTTCCCGCTGCGGGCCGGCGCGTCGACCGTGCTCCTCGATCGCACCCCACCGGCCGGGCTGCCCGACGCGATCGCCGAGCACGGAGTCACCGTGCTCTCCACCGCCCCTACCGCCTACCGCGGGATGCTCGCCGCGGGCGGGCTGGACCGGCTGGCGAGCCTGCGCCGCTGCGTCTCGGCCGGAGAGGCGCTGCCCGAGTCGGTGTGGCGGGAGTTCCACACGCGCACCGGGCTGCGCATCATCGACGGCATCGGCTCCACCGAGATGCTGCACGTGTTCGTCTCCGCCGCCGACGACGACATCCGCCCGGGGGCCACCGGCAAGCCGGTGCCCGGCTACCGCGCCGCGGTGCTCGACGACGACGGGCGCCCGGTCCCCGACGGCGACCCCGGCCACCTCGCGGTGATCGGCCCGACCGGATGCCGCTACCTGGGCGGTGACCGGCAGGAGACGTACGTGCGGCACGGTTGGAACCACACCGGCGACACCTACGTCCGCGACGGCGACGGCTACTTCCACTACCGCGCCCGCTCCGACGACATGATCATCTCGGCCGGCTACAACATCGCGGGACCCGAGGTGGAGCAGGCCCTGCTCACCCATCCCGACGTGCTCGAGGCCGGCGTGGTGGGGCAGCCGGACGAGGCGCGCGGGATGATCGTGCACGCGTTCGTGGTACTGCGCCCGGGCGCAGTACGCGACCCGGTGCCGCTGCAGGAGCACGTGAAGCGGGCCATCGCGCCCTACAAGTACCCGCGGGTGGTCACGTTCGTCGACGCGCTGCCCCGCACAGCCACCGGCAAGCTCCAGCGGTTCCGGCTGCGTGCGGAGCTGGCCGGGAAGGGGCTCGCGCGATGAGGGTGGCGCCATGAGGGTGGCGGTCGCCGGCGGTGGGCCGGGCGGACTGTACCTCGCGGCGCTGCTGAAGCAGCTCGATCCGGCGCACGAGATCACCGTGTGGGAGCGCAACGCCCCCGACGACACGTTCGGCTTCGGGGTGGTGTTCTCCGACGAGACCCTCGGCGGGATCGAGCACGCCGATCCCGTGGTGGTCGCCGAGATGCGCCGCCACATGGCGCACTGGGACGACATCGACGTGCACCACCGCGGCGTCGTCACGACCTCGGGCGGGCACGGGTTCTCCGCGATGAGCCGCAAGGACCTGCTGCGGATCCTGCAGCGGCGCTGCGCCGATCTCGGGGTGACGGTGCACTTCCGCACGCCCGCACCACCCGCCGCGGAGCTGATGGCGGCCGCGGACCTCGCGGTCGCCGCCGACGGGGTCAACTCGGTCACCCGCACCGCGCTCGCCGACGCGTTCCGGCCGGAGATCGCGCTGGGCCGCAGCCGCTACATGTGGCTCGCGACGGACAGGGTGCTGGAGGCGTTCACCTTCGACGTCCGGGAGACCCCGCACGGGGTCGTGCAGCTGCACGGCTACCCGTACTCCCGCGGCGCGAGCACGATCATCGTCGAGGCCCGCGACTCGGTGTTCGAGCAGCTCTTCGCCGACATCGCCGCGACCGACCTCGCGCCGGGCGAGAACGACGTCAAGTCCATCGAGGTCGTCCGCGAGCTCTTCGCCGGGCTGCTCGACGGCCACGACCTGCTCGCCAACGGCTCGCGGTGGCTGTCCTTCCCCACCCTGACGACCCGGACCTGGCGGCACGGCAACCTGGTCCTGCTCGGCGACGCCGGCCACACCGCGCACTTCTCGATCGGCTCGGGCACGAAGCTCGCGATGGAGGACGCGCTGGCCCTGGCGGCGTGCCTGCACGAGCGGGGATCGGTGGCGGAGGCGCTGGTGGCCTACGAGGAGGAGCGGCGGCCGGTCGTCGCCTCCACCCAGCGCGCGGCGAAGGCGAGCCAGGCGTGGTTCGAGGACATCGGCCACTACGTGGACCAGGACCCGCCGCAGTTCGCGTTCAACATCGTCACCCGTAGCCGCCGGGTCACCCACGACAACCTGCGGGTGCGTGACCCGGAGTTCGTCGGTGCGGTCGACGCCTGGTTCGCGGGGAAGCGCGAGCTGCGCCCGCCGATGTTCCAGCCGTTCCGCCTCGGGGATCTGGAGCTGCACAACCGGATCGTCGTCTCGCCGATGGACATGTACCGCGCGGTCGACGGCGTCCCCGGCGAGTTCCACCTCGTCCATCTCGGGAGCAAGGCGCTCGGCGGGGCCGGTCTGGTGATGACCGAGATGGTGTGCGTCTCACCGTCCGGGCGGATCACGCCGGGCTGTGGCGGGCTCTACACGGCCGAGCAGGAGGCCGCCTGGCGGCGGATCGTGGAGTTCGTGCACGCCGAGTCGGACGCGCGGATCGGGGTGCAGCTCGGGCACTCCGGGCGCAAGGGCTCCACCAGGCTCATGTGGGAGGGGATCGACGAGCCGCTGCCGGAGGGCAACTGGGAGGTCGTCGGGCCCTCCCCCATCCCGTACTCGCCGGCCAACGAGGTGCCGCGGGAGCTGACGGTCGCCGATCTGGCCGAGATCCGGGGGCAGTTCGTCGACTCGGCCCGGGCCGCCGCGCGCGCCGGGTTCGACCTGCTGGAGTTGCACGCGGCGCACGGCTACCTGCTGTCGTCGTTCGTGTCGCCGCTGTCGAACAGCCGCACCGACGCCTACGGCGGATGCCTGGCGAACCGGCTGCGCTTCCCGCTGGAGGTGTTCGACGCGGTCCGCGACGTGTGGACCGGGCCGATGTCGGTGCGGATCTCGGCGACGGACTGGCACGAGGGCGGCACCGACGTCGAGGACGCCGTGCAGGTCGCGCGGGCCTTCGCCGCGCACGGCGCCGACGCGATCGACGTCTCGACCGGCCAGGTCGTGTCGGGCGAGCAGCCGGAGTTCGGGCGCAGTTATCAGACCCCCTACGCCGACCGGATCCGGAACGACGTGCCCGGGGTCGCGGTGATCGCCGTCGGGGCGATCTCGTCCTGGGACGATGTCAACTCGATCCTGCTCGCCGGCCGCGCCGACCTCTGCGCGCTCGCCCGGCCGCACCTCTACGACCCGCACTGGACGTTGCATGCCGCTGCGGAGCAGGGGTACGCCGGGCCGGGCGCGGTGTGGCCGCTGCCGTTCCGAGCCGGGAGCCGGCGCCCGCAGACCGGCCGCAGCGACGAGCCGCGGTCGCGGCTCGACCTCGTGCGTGACGGGCCCAGGCCGACCCGCCACGCCCGGTGGCGCTGAACCTGCAGCCGCTGCCTGTGCCTGCGGCCACTGCCTCGTGATCCGACCTGGTGCGGCCCCAACCATCAGGGCGCGATGTCGAGGGCCGCCAGCCGTTGCGGGTCGGCCAGGATGTCGATCTCGACGATCAGCCCGTCGGCGACCGTGAACGCCAGCACCGCCACCGGTCGGCCGTCGATCGTGGACACAATGCCTGGGCCTCCGTTGACCACCGCGAACCGCGCCCGGAGCCGGGCTGCCCGGTACATCGTCGCCTGCCTGGCCACTTCGGCCGCCCCCCGCGCGAGCTTCGAACCGGCACCGCCGGTGTCGACGCGCAGCACGGCGTCCGGGTGCAGGAGCGCGACCAGCGCAGCGAAGTCACCACCGCGCGCCGCCGCGAGCCAGGCGTCGACGATCTCGCGCTGCCGCGCACGATCGGGCCGCCCGGCGGGTGTGGCGCCCTGGACCCGCCGCCGGGCCCGGCTCGCCAACTGCCGAGCCGCGGCCGGGGTCCGCCCCACCATCGGGGCGATCTCCTCGAACGGCACCCCGAACGTGTCGTGCAGCACGAACGCGAGCCGTTCGGCCGGGTCGAGCGCCTCCAGCACGACCAACAGCGCGAGCCCGACCGAGTCGGCGAGGACACCCTGCTCGGCCGGGTCGATCCCGTCGCCGGACTGCACGACCGGGTCGGGCACCCGCACGTCCAGCGGGTCCTCACGTCGGGTCGCCCGCGAACGAAGCATGTTGAGGCACTGCCGCGAGACGATCGTCGTGAGCCAGCCGGCGATGTTCTCCACGTCGTCGCCCGACGCGCGCGAGACCCGCAACCAGGCCTCCTGCACCGCGTCCTCGGCCTCGGCGAACGAGCCGAGCATCCGGTAGGCGACAGCCCTCAGACGGGGTCGGTGCTCGTCGAACTTCACCGCCCAGAATTCCTCGTCCTGCACCTGTCACATCCTCTCGATCCGGCGTGTCACCTACACGACCGCCCGGACGGGGCGGACGTGACAGCAGGAGGAACTGATGCAGGCTCGGATGACCCACCCCGTGATGGTGCTGCCGGACGCGATGAAGGCGCTACTCGCCCTGAGCAAGGCCGCTCACTCGGGCACCGTTCCCGAGGCGACGCACAAGCTGATCCACCTGCGGGTGAGCCAGATCAACGGCTGCAGCGTGTGCGTGGACATGCATGCCCGAGAGCTCAAGGACGCCGGTGAGAAGGACGAGCGGATCTGGGGGGTCGGCGCGTGGCGGGAGTCGCCGTTCTTCAGCGACGCCGAACGCGCGGCCCTCGCGCTCGCCGAATCCGTGACCCGGCTCGCGGACCAGCCCGACGCCGTGCCCGATGCCGTGTGGGACGACGCCGCCGACCTCTACGACGAGAAGGAACTCTCCTCGCTGCTGGTGTCGATCGCGGCGATCAACGTCTGGAACCGGCTCAATGCCGCTACAAGGCAGCCGGTCCCTTCCCCCAGGTGAGACGCAGTCAAGCCGCGTGAGCGCAGGCAACATCGAGTAGCGGCGCGGTGGGCCGGTACGGTCGCGTTGAGTGGAGGGACGACCGTGCCTGCCTGGATCTGCGTGCGCTGCGGCGTGCAGTACCCCGACACGCTCCGACCGCCGGACGGCTGCCCGATCTGTGCCGACGAGCGGGAAGCCGTCCAGGCGGGCGGCCAGCAGTGGACCACCGCGGACGAGCTGGCCACCGACCACGTCACCGAACTGCGCGAGGAGGAGCCGGGCCTGCTCGGCGTCGGGGTCGCGCCGTCGTTCGGGATCGGCCAGCGGGCCCTGCTGGTGCGGACGCCGCACGGCAACGTGTTGTGGGACTGCGTCTCCCTGTTCGACGACGCCGCCCGGACCGCGGTCACGGGGTGGGGCGGGATCGCGGCGATCTGTCCCTCCCACCCGCACTTCTACGGCGCGTGTGTGGACGTCGCGGAGGCGTTCGACGCCCGGGTGCTCGTCCCGCGCGCCGACGAGCGGTGGATCCAGCGGCCGTCGTCGCGGCTGACGCTGTTCGACGAGGAGGTCGAGCCGGTGCCGGGGGTGACCGTGCTCCGCGTCGGCGGGCACTTCGACGGCTCGGCGGTGCTGCACTGGGCGGGCGGCGCGGACGGGCGCGGCGTCCTGCTCACCGGTGACACGATCATGGTCGTCGAGGACCGCGCCTGGGTGAGCTTCATGTGGAGCTACCCCAACCTCCTCCCGTTGGGCGCGAGCGCGGTCGACGAGATCGCGCGGCGGGTCGAGCGGTTCCGCTTCGCCCGGGTGTACGGCGGTTGGTGGGGCGACGTGGTCGCCGACGGCGGCGCAGGGGTGGTGGCACGCTCGGCGCATCGGTACGTTGCGCGGCTGCACGGCGACCGGCCCGGGCGGAGCGGCGCCGCTCGGTGACCGCGGTGCCCGGCCGGCGCGGCAGCGAGGCCGGCATCGCGGACAGCTCGCGGGCTCAGTCCGGCACGAGCTCGATCCACGGCCGCACGTGCTCGGCCGACTCGACGTCGATGAGTTCCGGGTGCTCGGCCGCCACGTGCACCAGGATCAGGGAGACCACCTCGTCATCGGTCCGCCCGCGGGCGGTGTAGCCGCACTCGCAGCGCACCTGGCGGGTCATCGGCCCACCCCGGCGTATCGTTCCGGTCCAGCGCGGAGGTGAGCCCGATGCACGACGTCGCCGACGGCGCCCGCGTCCAGTTGTGCGGTCCGTTCGCGGTGGAGGTGCACGGCCGCAGCGTAGGCGCCGATCGACTGGGCCGTCAGGCCCGCGTGCTGTTCGCCTACCTCGTCCTGTGCCGACCGCAGCCGGTCGCCCGCGAGGCGCTGATCGACGCACTGTGGGACGAGGCCCCGCCGCCCTCGGCCAACGCCGCGCTGACCGTGGTGGTCTCCCGGCTGCGGGCCGCCGTCGGACCGGGCGTGGTCCAGGGTCGCGGGCAGCTGTCGGTCGTGCTGCCCGAACCGGCCCGGGTCGACGTCGAGGAGGCGCTGGTCGCACTGCACACCGCGGAGTCGGCCGTGGCCTCCGGTAACTGGCGGCGGGCCTGGTTCGCGGCGCTGACCGCGCAGTTCGTCGCGCGTCGGACGCTGCTGCCGGACGCGACGAACCGGTGGGTCGACCAGTGGCGCCAGCGGCTGACCGACGCCGGCGTCCGCGCCCTGGAGTGCTACACCACCGCCTGCCTGCAGCTGGGCGGATCCGAGCTGCCCGCCGCCGAACGCGCCGCCCGCGAGCTGGTGACGACCGCGCCGATGCGGGAGACCGGTCACCTGCTGCTGATGCGCACGCTCGCCGCCCGGGGCAACGAGGCGGAGGCGCTGGCGGCCTACGAGCACCTGCGCATCCTGCTCCGCGACGAGCTCGGCACGACGCCGAGCGAGCGGGTGCGCAGTTTCCACCTCGAGCTGCTGCGCTGACCGCCACCGCAACGTTCGCGCAAGGTTGGGCCAGCCCGGCGCCTCGATCGGTGCCCCACGCTGGACGTCTCACCGAGGAGAGCGGAGGGGACCGACATGACCTGTTGTGCGCACATCGTGACCGGCATCGACGAGCCGGGGGCGCGGCCGTGAGCGCGGCCACCGGACCGTCGATGATCGACCTGCACGGGCGGGTGGCCCTGGTGACGGGCGCGTCCTCGGGCCTCGGCGCCCGGGCGGCGGGCGTGCTGGCCACGGCCGGCGCCGAGGTCGTGCTCACCGGCCGCAGTACCGAACGGCTGAAGGAACGAGCGGCCACCCTGGCCGGGGCGCCGCTGATCGTGCCCGGCGACCTGCGCGACGCCGCCTTCCGCGCCGAGCTCGTCGACGCGGTGCGGGAGCGGCACGGCGGCCTGGACGTGCTCCTCAACGCCGCCGGGACCTGCGACAACGGACCGCTGGAGGGGCAGTCGCTCGCGGACGTCGCCGACATCGTCCAGATCGACCTGCTCGTCCCGATCGACCTGTGCCGGCTGGCCGCCCCGCTGCTGTTCGGTCGCCCCGACCCGTCGGTGATCAACATTGCGTCGATCTTCGGTCAGATCAGCTCCGGAGGCGGGATGGCGGGCTACCACGCCGCCAAGGGCGGGCTGATCACCGTCACCCGACACCTGGCCGAGCAGTGGGGCGCCCGCGGCGTCCGCGTCAACGCGCTGGCGCCCGGGTTCTTCCCGACCCCGCTGACCGGCGAGCTCGCCGACCCCGACCAGCGACAGCGGATCTGCCTGCGGACCCTGCTGCGGCGGGTTCCGGACATCGCCGAGATCGACGGGCCGCTGCTGTTCCTGGCGTCGAACGCCTCCAGCTACGTCACCGGGCACGTGCTCACCGTCGACGGCGGCTGGACCGCGAACTAGGACCGGTGCGAGACCAGCTCCAGCGGTCGAACGGCTGTCCCGCATCGACGACCGAACCTGGGTCGACATGCCTGTCGGGCGCTCGGCGGCGTGGTCTCTACCGCAACCACCTCGTGCGACCCGGCGGACGCGACGCTGCTCCGCGGCTCAAGCGGCCCGGCCACGTCCTGGCCGGGCTGGGCCGAGCCCGATCACGCACAGCGTATGTGCGGCGACGAGCTGCTCATCGACCCAGCCGCGAAACACGGTGTCAGCGCCGTCCATCCCGCAGCGGGCACAGACACCCGCCGCTTCATTGATCACCTTGAGCCGCAGGAACGTCCAGCCGCCATGGTCTCTGATGGCCGGCAGGTCGCTGCGGGCCGATGCGCCGGCCGGCCCGGCCACTGTCTGGTGGGAGGCGGCGGGCGGATTGGGCTGGTAGGCGGTCATGACTACCTCGGTTGTCCGACGATCCGATGGGGGGAGGATCGGCCGAGGTCCAGAGCCAACAAGTCAGCAACCGTACGCCGTCCCCGCGCCGCCCGCCATCGGACCCGCCATCGCCGCCCGACATCGACCGCAATGCGCACCTTGCCGGCTGAGCTGATGGTGCAGGTGCTTGGTTCGGCGCGGGAGCCTCTTCACGACCCAGGGCAATCCCCTACCTGGCGAAGAGCCGTCTCCTGATTGCCTCGCGCACGTCGGCGCGACTGCGGGTGCCGTGGTCGGCGGCGATGAAGTGGTCGGCGATCGCCACCGAGAAGGCAATCAGACAGCGGGCCTCGAGATCCTCGTCGTCGTCGCAGACGGTGCCCAGCAACGTACGCAGGTAGGCGATCCGGAAGTTGTCGACGCGTCGCAGGCGCTCAGCGACCGGCGCGTCGCGCCGGGCCCAGTCGCGGACCGCGAGGTCGATCGGCAGCAACTCGGCGCTGAACGTGAGCTCGGCGGCCCGCCGCGCCCTGGCCATGGCGTCGCCGCCCTCGCGCTCGACACGCTCGATGACGTGCTCGGTGCTCCTGAACTCCCATGTGTCGAGCACCTCCTCCAGCAACGCGCGCCGGCCGTCGAAGTACCCGTAGAAGCCGCCCTTGCTGACGCCCAGCGTCCGCGCCAGCGACTCGATCTGGACCGAGTCCGGCCCGCCGGCGGCCAGCGCTCGCAACCCTTCATCGAGCCACCTGTGACGAGGCGTGCGAGCCACCGCCATGGCAGCTTCCCTTCTTTCGCTGGCATCTATACGGCACCGTACACATGCGGTACCGTCCTAGGCATATACGACGTCGTATAGATGGGACGGACATGGGTACGACACACGAGGCCCTGCGGGTCGGCGGCTCGGCAAACGTGGCGGATCACAACCAACCCGGCAGCGCGGAGAACCGCCACGGCCTGAGGTTGCCGCCGGGCCAGCGTCCGGTAGCAGGGTTCCCGCGCTTCGGCACCCATCTCCATCATCCCCCGCCGCCGATCCCCGATGATCACGCGATCGAGATCAGCGGGGTCGTGGCCGAAGCCTTCGCGCTGCCACTGGCCGAGCTCAAGCGGCTACCCCGCCGCGAGCTCACCGCCGACTTCCACTGCGTCGCCGGCTGGTCGGCCATCCACCTTCGGTGGGAGGGGGTCGCCTTCGAAACCTTCTACAGCGAGATCATCGAGCCGGCCCTCGACCGAGCCTCCCCGGTCACCCACGTCGTCTTCGAGGGGCTAGACGGCCACAGGTCGGTCGCGACGATCGAGGACGCGCTGAACGACGACGTGTTGATCGCCGAGAACCTCGACGGCCGGCCGCTCGACAGCGACCATGGTGCGCCAGTCCGGCTCGTCAGTCCGAGCCAGTACGGCTACATCAGCACCAAGCACCTGAGCCGGATCGAGGTCCACACCTCCGGGTTTGCGCACGCTCACAAGTCCTTGGCGGACCGGCTGCTCGAGGAGCATCCGCGCTCGCGGGTCTGGGAAGAGGAGCGTCATGGCCGCTTCCCCGGCCGGTCGGTACGGCCGGTCTACCGGCTTCTGATCCCGCCGATCCGGTACCTCTGCGCGCGTGGCCGCCGGCGCACCGTCGCTCCGGAGTGACTCGGGGAGAACCGGAGCCGGGCATCCTCGGCCTCGAGGATCGACCGCGCTCCTCCCGCTGGCGCGCTGCGGCGAACGCCCACCCGACCTCGGCGGACTCCCGCCGACCCTGAACTGGGCCAGCCACCGCGAGTAGAGCTCGTGCTGGACACGTCGGTCGAATATTCTGCCGCTTCCACCCGGAGGCGGACGCGCTGTGCCGATCACCAGCGGGTCCCGGCGCCATCCGACACCCCGACAACTTCATGCTGTAGCCAATTGATTACGGTATGAGTACAGTCCGAGTTACATCACCCAGTCCCCGTGATCAGCACGACGCGTAAGCGCCCGCCCCTGCTGCTCGTCACGAGGTGCCCCATGCCACTCCATCCTCCTCGTCACCCCACCGATGACGTGTTCGAATCGTTCGTGCGCGAGCTGGCTCGCAGCCCGCAAAGATCGCATATCCTCACTCAACTGACAGAGGGACACCACAGCGATTCCCACGGCTGGTGCAGCCACTCCGCACACGCCCACCGGTGGGAGCGACATCCCTGCTCAACGCTGCGGCTGGCCAATGTGGTCGCCACCGACCGTCCGGGCGCATGACCCGAGCCCGTTCATCAGCAAGCGAACAACCGGCGGCGTGACAGCGCGATCAGTTCCTGTGCAGTTGACCGTGCGGCCAAGTGGGTCTCCCGGCGCGTGCCCGTCGAGGCCAGGTCAGCTGACGCGCTCGCGCCGGGCGATGGTTCGCTCGTACCACACACTCCCCCGTAGCGCCATGCCGAGCCCTCGAGGGTTCTGGCAGTAGCCATCGACGCGGTGGAGGTCGAACAGCTGGGACTCGTCGAAGGTCTGGTGGCACCCGCCACAGTGAGCGCGCACAGAACCCATCCACGTGTTGCCGCAACCACAGCCGATCGGCTGGTTGGCCAGGTTGGGCTCGCGCATGTCGCCATCGTACTCCTGGATTCAGCCAGCGACCCTACGCTGGCCCTACTCGTAAAACGCAACACGAGCCAGGATGCTCTGTGTGGTCACAATCTCCACAGCGGGGTCGATCGGCGTATTACTCATCTTGCCACCCAGCACGCGCAGGCCCGTCGAGGTCATCCTGTTGTGTCAGTGCGAAGTTGTGCTTCGATGGCCGGCCGGTCGATCAGTGACGATACCGCTGCAATACGACCGTCGCGGAAGTGGTAGAAGACGTGCTCCGCGAATGAGAGACGTTCGCCATTGGGCGCGAAGCCGAGAAATTCGCGCTGTGGCGTGCAGTCGAAGACGAGGCGGCATGCCACATGATCGCCGGCGGCGACGATGAGGTGTGCGTCGAAGATGAGATCGGGGATCGCGGTGATGTCGCCGGCGATCATCGCCTGGTATTGGCGACGCGTCATCGTCTCACCGTTGTACGACAATTCGTCCTGCACGTAGTGTACGAGATCATCGAGGCGTCGTTCGTTGAGCGCGTCCAGGTATGCACGATAACGGGTCTCGAGATCGCCATTAATCATATCTCAACTCCTGTCGGCGTGCGGGCTACGGCGCGAGCGCACTCCTCGTCGTCTTGATGATCACCATAGAGGCGGATCCCGCTGCCGTCACTTCAGAGGTGGACGATGTCGGGCAGGTCCGGCTCGGCGAAGCGCAGGATGGAGAAGGGCCCGCCGGCGGCGGCGTGCCGGCCGAAGCTGAGCGGAGCGATCTGCACCGAGACGTTCGGCCGCTCGTTCATGGCCAGCAGGTGATCCAGCTGGGCGCGCAGCAGCTCGGGCCCGTTCAGCGAGCGGCGCAGGGCGGCCTCGTCGATCACTGCCCACAGCGTCGGTGCGCCGGGCTG
>Ga0190265_10001423_pt1 | contig 15755 bp, 15 predicted proteins | sample Popmic124T_FD_133135 | JGI IMG/M metagenome (GOLD analysis project Ga0190265, IMG submission 133135) | Populus adjacent soil microbial communities from riparian zone of Indian Creek, Utah, USA - 124 T | ecosystem: Environmental > Terrestrial > Soil > Riparian zone | place: USA: Utah | collected...
AGGCTGGCCGACTTGCCGCCCAGCTCCAGGGAGACGCGCTTCACGTCGCCGGCCGCCAGCCGCATCACCTCGCTGCCGACCTCGGTCGAGCCGGTGAAGGCGATCTTGCGCACGTCCGGATGCTGCGCGAGGGCCGACCCGGCCGCGCCGCCCGGCCCGGTCACGACGTTGAGCACCCCGGGCGGCAGCCCGGCTTCCGCGGCCAGCTCGGCCAGGCGCAGGGCCGTCAACGGCGTGGCGGAGGCCGGCTTGAGCACCACGGAGTTGCCCAGCGCCAGGGCAGGCGCGACCTTCCAGGTGGTAATGGCGAAGGGGAAGTTCCAGGGCACGATCAGGCCGCAGACCCCGACCGGCTCGCGGAAGGTGAGTCCTGTGCCGGGCGCGCCGACCGGGACCGTCTGCCCTCCGAACGCGGGGATCAGGCCGGCGTAGTACTGGAAGCAGGCGGCCCCCATCTCGATCTCGCCGCGCGCCTCCTGGATGGGCTTGCCCACGTTGCGAGACTCCAGCGCGGCGAGCGTCTCGGCCTCCGCCCGGATCCGCTCGGCCAGCCGGAGCAGCACCCGCGCCCGCTCCATGGCGGGGGTCCGGCGCCACTCTCCGTGCTCGAAAGACCGGCGGGCCGCGGCGACCGAGGTCCCGACATCCTCGGGCCCGCCCTCGGCTACATGGGCGAGGACCTCGCCGGTCGCGGGATTGACGACGGGGGTGGAGCGGCCGGCCATGGAGGCCGATGATACATCCGACCTGTGCCATCATTCCGTCCATGTCCATACGACACTCCGGGGCGTGCGCTCTGGGGCTCGCTGGTATCCTCGCGGGGTGCCTGGCAGGATGCCGGGAAAGCGGAGCCCAGAGCTGTCTCGACCTGAACGAGGCGCAGCAATACGAGGAAGCTGCGCGGAAATGTGAAGAGGTCTACGAGGCCGGGGGAGACCCTCGCGCCGGGGCCATGGTGGCGCGGGCGCACTACTTCCTCGGACACGCCGACGAGGCCCTGGCCTGGACGCAACGGCTGTCGAAGACCGGCGAGGCCCAGCCAGGCGTCGAGGCCCTGGCCGCGGCCATCCATCAACAGCGCGGAGAGATCGGGGAGGCGGAACGGGCCTACCGCCGCGACCTCGAGCTGTCCCGGGCCGCGGGCGACCACCGGCGGGCGGCGGACAACCTCTACCGTCTCTTCTACCTGTCCTGGGTCGGGGGCGGCGGCCACCGAAAAACCTTTCTGCTGGCGAGCGAAGCCCTCCAGGAGGCGAGGAAGTCGGAGGACCGGCAGCTCCAGGCCGTCACCGCGCAGGCGCTCTACACCTCGCTCTTCGAGGTCGGGGATCTCCAGGGAGCGCGCAGGGCCCTGGAAGCGGCCCAGGAGCTGGTCGGCGAAGAGGACCGCGACGGCAAGGCGAGCCTCCTCAGCAACCTGGGCACCGTGCATTTTGCCGAGGGCCGGCTGGCGCTCGCCCGCCACTATTTCGAGCAGGCACTGGAGCTGCTGGGGAGCGGGGAATCGAACGAGCTGTTCCGCGGCGTGAACCTGAACCAGACGGACGTCCACCTCGAGCTCGGCGACGTGGAGCGGGCTGCCCATCACCTGAGCCAGGCCTGGGAGAGCCTGGAGCCCGGCCAAGCCGCGCCGGCATCCCTTCACTCCTACCGTGCCCGCGTCGCCCTTGCCCGCGGACGTCGGGAAGAAGCGGCCGTGGCCGTCTCGAAAGGCCTGAGCGAAGACCCGGAGCCGGAGTGGGCCTGGCAACTGGAGCACCTGCAGGGCCTGCTCGCGGAGGCCCGCGGCGATCTTCCGGCGGCCGAGGCCGCCTACCGGAGATCGATCGCCGTCGTCGAGGAGATGAGACGGTCGCTCGTCTTCGACGAGATGAAGGCCTGGCTCCTGGACGAGAAGAGGCAGCCCTTCGAGGCCCTGTTCCGCCTGCAGGCCAGGGCGGGCCGCGCGCAGGAGGCTCTCTCCACGGCCGAGCACGCGCAGGCGCGGACCTTCCTCGACGCCTTCCTCCACGCCAGCTCCTCGGTCCGCGCCCCCGGGTCCGGCGCCTCCCTGCAGCGGATCGAGGGATTGGAGTCGCTGTTGCCGGCGATGAGCGAGTCCCCGGTGGCGGCCCTGCAGCCGATCGACCGCGTCCTGACCGCCTTCGGCGACCGCCACGGCCTCGTCTACTTCGAAGCGGGTGACGGCCTCTGGCTCATCACCGTCGCCGGAGGGCGGGTCCGCCTGCACCCTCCGGCTCCGGCGGAGGAGGTCCGCCGTCTCGGGGAGCGGTTCCTCGCCGATCCGGGGGATGCCCGGGTGGCGGACAGGCTCGGAGAAATCCTTCTGCCTCCTGGGTCACTCCCGGAAGAGGGAACGGCCGTCCACGTGGTCGCCGACGGCCTGCTGGGGAACCTCCCTTTCGCGGCTCTGCGCCGGCAGGGCAGGTATCTGGTGGAGGACCATGCCCTCCTCTTCATCCCCAGCCTGAGCTCGCTGACGGCCCTGGAGGAGCGCCGCGGCGAGTCTTCCGAGCCGCCGCTCGTGCTGGCGGACCCGCGGGGCAACCTGCCCGCGGCGGAGGCCGAAGGGCGGGAGGTGGCGAAGCTCCTGGGCGGTACGGTTCTGACCGGGGGGAAGGCCCTCTCCGGCGAGCTGAGGAAGGCGTCCCGCTCCCGGGCTCTCCACCTGGCGGCGCACAGCGGCCTGGGCCAGCGCGGAGCCTGGGTCGAGCTCGCCGACCGGCAGGTGAGCGCGAGCGAGATCGTGACGGACCGGATCGGTCCCCGTCTCGTGGTGCTCGCGAGCTGCTCCTCGGGGGTGCGGCCGGGGCGGCAGATGTGGGGCTCGCTTGGCGCCGCCTTCCTGGCCGCGGGCAGCCACGCCGTCCTGGCCTCTCTCTGGTCCATCGAGGACGAGCGAGCACGCGAGCTCGTCCTCCGTTTCTACGCGGAAGGAGGGGCTTCCGACCCTTCCGGAGCGCTTGCCCGCGCGCAACGTGTTGCGATTCGGCAGGCTCAGTCGCCTCACCACTGGGCCCCATTCCTTGTCTTCGGGTCCGACCGGCCTCTGCGCGAGGCCTCGCAAAGGAGGGAAACATGAAGACTCGTTGGTTTGCAGGTGCACTTCTCTTCATCCTCGGCTTCGGCAGCGCCATGCTGGTCAGGCTCCCGTCGGCCAACGCCAACGCCACGCAAGGGGTGGTCGACGGCACCCTCAAGTACGACGACGGTCCTGACGAATTCCGCCTGTCCTATCCACCGGGCGGCAAGGCCAAGTACCTGGCCGTGGTGACGCGTGATCCGGACATGGTGATCATCGATGAGCCCCTGATCACCTACGTGGCGGGAGAGGCCGCCTTCTCCAAGGAGGGTCTGGAGAGCGTGACTGTCCTGAAGGTCGAGCCTCTCATCATCTGGAACGACGACGTCTTCCGCTGCGGCAACGGTCCCGTTCTCTGCCCCTTGCCGCCGCCTCCGGGGCCGCCCATCGTCGAGAGCCACACGTTCATCCAGTCCCGCCCTTGACTCATGCTGTCGCTGGTCCATGATTCGCGGGAGCTTCCTGCGGCCGTCCTCCCTGATCCGGAAAGGGCGGCCCTGGCGGCCCTCGACCGGGGGAACGCCGAGGAGGCTCTGTCCGTCCTGATGCGGGCCTATGGGACGATCGTGTACCGCTATTGCCGACAGATGGTTGGGAATGACGATCTCGCGGAGGAGATCCATCAGATGACCTTCATCCAGGCTTTCGAGGGGCTGCGGAAGTTCGCCCGCCGGTCGTCGCTGCGCACCTGGCTCTTCGGCATCGCCCGGCACCGCTGCCTGGACCTGGCGAAGATGAGCCACCGGCGAAAGAGGCGCTTCGGCCCCCTCGACGACGCGCCCGAGCCCCCCGAGCCGGGCACGAGCGTGGAAGAGCGGCTGGCGGAGCGCTCCCGCTCCCGGGCCCTCGAAGCCTGTCTCCACACGCTGTCGCCGAGGGTGCGCGCCGCCGTGCTCCTGCGCTTCCAGCAGGGGCTCTCGTACCCCGAGATCGCCCGCCTCACGGAGGAGAAGGCTCCGGCTCTCCAGGTCCGGGTCGCCCGCGCGCTGCCCCTCCTGCGCCGCTGCCTGGAGGAAAAGGGGATGGCGCCATGACCCACGCCATAACCCCCGGAAAGACCCGCTGCGGCCGGTTCGAGGCCGAGGCCGTCCTCCTCCTGGAGCAGGGCCGGCCCTTGGACGAGCACTTCTCCTCCTGCCCCGACTGCCTGGCTGAGCGGACCGCGTACGAGCGGCTCCGGGAAGAGCTCCACTCGCTCGGCGAGGAGGACGAGCCGCCGGCAGGATGGCAGGCGCGGGTCTGGGAGAAAGTCGACCGGCGGCAGGGGCGCAGGTGGGCACCCTGGTGGCGCCGCTGGATACTGCCGATCGGGGTAGCCGGCGCAGCCGCCCTCGCCGCCCTGTTCCTGGTCCGGACGCCCGCGACAGCGCCTCCCGGTCTGCGCATCGGGATCGAGGCCGGGGAGACCGTCCGCCGCGGCACCGAGGCGCAGCCGGGAGACCTCCTGCAGCTCACGGCGACGACCGGGGACGCTCCCCACACCGAGCTGCGGGTCTACCGCAACGACACCGAGCTGGTCCTGCGCTGCTCGACCGAGCCGCCCTGCACCCGCCGGGGTGAGGAGCTGAGCGCGTCCGTCGTCCTCGACGGCGTCGGGAGATACCAGCCTCTCCTGCTGCTCTCCGAAGACCCGCTCCCCGACGTCGCCTCCGACCTGGACACCGACACGAATGCCGTGCTCACCTCCGGAGCCGGCGTCGAGCTCGGCCCGCGGGTGGTCGTCCGCTGATCAGATCTTGGGTCAGGGCGCGAGGATCCGGATGCGGCAGCGCCTGGCGGCGCGGACGATGCGCGGCCAGACTTCGGGATCGCCCACGTCCCGGTCGACGAGCGCTTCCAAAGAGCCCATATCCGTCCGATCGTTGAGCGCAAAGCAGACCGCTCCCGCCTGCCGGCCGCGCCAGCGAAGCCCGAAGATGCCGGGATAGCCCTCGTAAAACGCGCGCGCCCATGCCTGGCAGCTCGTGTAGTCACGGCTGGTCGCAATGCGCTGATCCAGGCCAAACGCCCGCGGCGCGGCTCCGGCCAGGTCGAGGACCACGATCGGCTCACGTACACGCACCAAGCAGATTCGGCGGCCAGAGCCCCGATCGATGAAGCCGTTATTCCCGAACGCCTCGGCCACGGCTCCGAGAACGGAAGTAGCGGCATACCACACCGAGCGATTCGTGCTCGAGCCCGGCGGCGGAAGATGATGGTCGAAACGGAGCTCGTGAAGAGGGCCGTAGGTGCGCAGGGCATCCCAGCCTCCATGCGCCGGGTTGTAGAAGCGCACCAGCAGGTCTCCCTGGGCGAGCTTGTAGAGCCGGGGCCGCGGCGGCAGGTCCGCCGGAGGCGAGGGGAGCGTCAAGGCAGGAGGCTCTGCTCCCGGGCGAGATCGATCACAGGTTCAGGCCTCCGCCGGCGAAGCAGCTCGACCGGAGGATGTCCTCCGAGCCGCTCGGAGGGCTGAAGGAGCCAGTAGGCGGCACCGACGGGGGAGAGGGCAAGTTCATGGAGGACGTCGTCCAGACCAGGGACGACTCCGCCCGGAGAGTCGGAGTCGAACTGCCAGCGGGGATAGCGCCACTGGGCGCCGACGCGAAGGGCCAGGAGGCGGCCGGCTCGACGCAGCCGCTCGAGGGCCTGTCTCGATCGTCCGATCAGGCGGGCGGCGTCGGCAACGCCGATGCACTCCCGGAGAATCGCTTCGCGCGTTGCCTGAGCCTCCATCTCGGCCCAGGCAAGGCTCTCGGCAGCTTTGGCCGTGTCGAGCGGCTCGTCCACCGCGGCCAACGGGTCGAGAGCAGGCTCTTCCGGAAGGGCTTCGAGAGCTCGCTTCACGCCCCGGGATACGGCGGACCGTCTCTCGGTCGGCACGCCAGCGTCTACGAGGTGGAGCAGCTCCCTGACCAGGGCCATCTCGTCCCGCGAAAGCAGACGGGCGGCCCGCACCATCGTCTCCAGCCGCTCGGGAGAGATCCCGAAGCGGGCCGACGCCTCCCGGAGGAACACAGTGTGCGAGGCGGACACGGAGGTCTCTCTCATCGCCCTCAGCTTAGCGCCTACAGGCAGCGGATGCAACTTGTGCTCACCTATTAGCGCGAGGCCGGGGCCTCCCGCGGACCGCCCGTCCCCAGCATGGAACGGGACCGGAACGCTCCGTAGTGCAACTGGGTGTCAGGGTTCCAGTTCCCGGTCGCGACGAGGTTCTCGGGGGTGTAGGGGCGCTGCCGGAAGCTGTCCTTGCCGGTGCGCTCGACGAGGAAACGGTAGGGGATGGCGAGCTCGCCGGTTTCCGTCGAGCAGACGAGCTCTCCTTCCAGGATGAACCAGCGGCGCTCGGGGATCAGGACGAGCGCGATGCCGTCGCGGCCCGCGGCGACCTTCTCCAGGACGTCCTCCGTCTTCAGGTCGTAGGTCCGCCACTCCGAGGTGAAGAACCGTCCCTGCTCGTGCACACCGCAACCCGCCCGCAGCCGCCCCTTCTCATCGGTCTTCGTGCAGGCGAACGACAGGTCGTGCTCGCCGCAGACGTGATCCGCCGCCTGGACGGAGAAGGGGGTGGTCAGCAGGAAAAGACAGATAGAAAACACGGTTCTGGTGCGCACGAGGCCTCCTTTCAGACACCTTGGGCCTGCGCGGCGCCTTCGGCATCCCTTAACGCTCTTTGGATCGACTGGAAAAAGAGTACACCGGATGGCGCCGAAAGGACAGGGGGAATCGTCAGCGTTCGTCGTGCTGCAGCCAGAGGTGCAGGGCCGCGTAGGCCCGCCACGGGCGCCACTTCTCGGCTCCAGCCTCCTCCTGAGGCGCCGGCCTTCCGCCAGCAAGCCGCAACAAACGACAATGCCGCCGCGTCTATGCCCATCGATGCCGCGAAAATCTGCAGGCGCGCCGGGAAATGCGTGGCCCGGCTCCTCTGTCACGAAGCGGGGGCCGTCAATTGATCGGAGGTTGCGGCGCGACGAGCCCGTTTCGCGGCGAGCGTTCCGTCCAGAATCAGCGGGTAGAAGATCGGTGAGCCCGCGAAGTTGGGGGAGAAGGTGGAAAGACGCTCCAGTGCCGCGAAAGCCGAGAGCATGTCGCGACTTGTCCTCTTCCAGAGGAGGGAACACGCTCTATGAAGACGAATCGTTGGGAGCTGATACCATCCGCCGCGCTCATGTTGCGGACCGTCCAAGCTACCCGGTATGTCACTCCTCTCCGCGAAGGAGGCTCCCTTCCCGCCATCGTGGAAGCGGACGACCTGGGCCTTTACGTGCTCAAGTTCCGGGGAGCGGGACAGGGCGTGCGCGCCCTGGTGTCCGAGCTGATCGCGGGCGAGATCGGCCGGGAGCTCGGGCTCAAGATCCCCGAGCTGGTGCTGGTGGACGTGGACGCGGCCCTCGGCCGCAACGAGGCCGACTGGGAGATCCGCGAGCTTCTCAAGGGAAGCGTGGGATTGAACCTGGCCCTCGACTACCTGCCGGGCTCCGTCATGTTCGACCCTGCGGCCAAGGCCTCCGTAGACGAAGGCATCGCCTCGCGGTCAGTCTGGTTCGACGCCTTCGTGACCAACGTCGACCGGACCCCGCGGAACCCCAACCTCCTGTACTGGCACAAGACCCTCTACTTCATCGATCACGGCGCGTCGCTCTACTTCCACCACAACTGGCAGAACGTGGAAGAGGCGGCGCGGAGCCGCTTCCCCGCCATCCGCGACCACGTGCTCCTGCCCTGGGCAAGCCACATCCGAGAGGTCGATCCCGACCTGCGATCGCGGCTCCATGAGGCTGTTTTCGCAAGGATTCTCGAGCAGGTCCCCGATGACTGGCTCCTGCCCGAGCCGGGCATTTCTACTCCGGCGGAAAAGCGAGCGGCCTACGTGAGTTGGCTGATACAGAGGCTCGAAGCCGCGCCGATCTTCATCGAGGAGGCCGTGCGTGCCCGCGCTCAGCTCCTTTGATTACGCCATCATCCGGGTGGTGCCGCGGGTGGACCGCGAAGAGTTCATCAACTCCGGAGTGATCCTCTTCGCCCTTCAGAAAGATTTTCTCCAGGCACGGGTCGAAGTGAACGAGGCCCGCCTGCGCGCGCTCTGGCCCGAAGTGGACGTCGAGCTGGTGCGCCAGCATCTCGAAGCCATCCCCAGGATCTGCGCCGGAAGCCCCGATGCCGGCCCGATCGCCAGGCTCTCCCTCCGCGAGCGCTTCCACTGGCTCGTTTCGCCGCGCAGCACCATGATCCAGGTCTCGCCCGTCCACAGCGGGCTTTGCGACCAGCCGGAGAAGGCGCTCGAAGAGCTCTTCCGCAGGATGGTGCCGAGGCCGGCGGAGGTGGAGGGCTGACAGCCCTGACCGAAGCGTCCCAGTGCTAGACTCCCCGCAGTCTTCACCGAAAGGGGCTCACCTTGCGTCAGCCGGACGAGCCGCCCATCGCGGCAGCCCAGGAGGAGCGCGTCTGGGAAGAGGACCTCGAGATCCTCACTCCCCACTACGGGATCGACGACGTGCCCCCTCCCGCCGAAACGCTGCTCTATGCGTGGCAGCACACGCTGGTCGACATCTCCCCCTTCGTCCTCCCCCTGATCGTGGCTGGAGCCGTGGGCTACTCCCCGGCCCAGGCGGCATACATGATCTCCGCCTGCCTGGTGCTCATGGGCGCCGCCACGTTCGTCAACGCCACATGGGGGAACCGGCTGCCTTCGGTGCTCGGACCTTCGGCGACCGATACCGGGGCGATGGCTACGGCCGGATCGATCTTCGGGGCTCCTGCCATGTGGATGGCCGGGTTCGTGGGCGGACTGTTCGAAACCGTGGTGGGGGCGAGCGGCGTGCTCCGGTATCTGCGGCGTTTCCTGCCTCCCTATGTGTGCGGCATCGTCGTGCTGACGATCGGCATCTCTCTCGCCCGGGTGGCGGGCGGATGGATCTTCGCGGACACTCGGCCGGTGATGCTCGGGCTCGCGTCGGCCGCCGTCGCCTCCATCCTGCTTTTCACCGTGATCGGCTACCGGTTTCGGATGGGGGTTCTCGCCCGCGGATCGATCCTGTTCAGCCTGCTCTTGTGGGGCGTCGGCGTCGCGGGTGCTTTAGGGCTGGCCGACTTCGAGGCGCTCGCCCGGGCTCCCTGGATCGGGGTGCCTCGGCTGTTCGCGTTCGGCGGTCCGGGATTGGGATGGACGCTCGCGGCCGGGGCGGTGTTCGGAGTCGTGATCGGCTACGTCGGCTCGATCGCCGAGTCGATCGGCGACTATGCGGGAACTTGCGCGGTCTCCGGCGTCACCTACCGGATGCGGCACATCCACCGCGGCATCACGGTCGAGGGGATCGCCTCGGCGGTCGGGCCCCTCTTCGGGGCGCTGCCTCTCACGACCTACAGCCAGAACACGGGCGTCATCGCCACGACCCGGGTCGCGAGCCGCCGGGTGGTCCAGGTCGCGGCGCTAATCCTGCTGCTCTACGGGCTCTCTCCCAAGACGGGCACGCTCCTGGTGCTCATTCCGCGGCCGGTCGTGGGAGCGGTGTTCCTGGTGATCTGCGGCATGATCGCCACCGCCGGTCTGCGCCTGCTCGCCTGCGGGCAGAAGGATGAGGTCTATCTGATCACCACCGCAGTCTCGCTGATCGCCGCCCTCACCCTGCCCCTCGCAGCCGGAGGCCAGAAGGAGTGGCTCGCCTCCCTCTCCCCCACGGCGCAGCTCTTCCTGAGCAACGGCGTGGTCATCGCGATCACCCTCGGGATTCTGCTGAACGCGGCACTCCGGGCGGCGCTCGGAAGAGGTTCGGAGACGTAGTCGAAACTCTGTAGGTCACCTGACCTGCCTACTCGGTTGAGAATGCGAATCCCATGAGCGGCGGGCCCCGCCTCAGGCCGAACCTCATGAGTCCATCGGTTTTCAAAGAACGTCGGGAAGTGGCGAGCCGGCTTTCTGCTCGTCTTCCTCGATTGCCTATGCCTACCTACGAATGCGGATTCCCTTCCGTCTAGACGCTTCGGCCCGGAGGCTCGTATGCCTGTATCGCAGGTCACACAAGGAGGTTTGAGATGGCAATCGTATTTCTCTTCATGAGCTTACCCACGCTGCTGACGCCGAGCAGCCAGGTATCCCGCTTCGACGCGCACTACGCCATCCTTCCCCAGATCGACCAGACAGGTCCTCGCTCGGCAGATCCGGACAGGGCATCGGCAGGGCAGGATGCAGACGATCTGCGGCCGGCCGTGGAAGGAGACGCCGGAGCCGCCGCCGGATCTCCGGACAGCTTCCTCTTCCAATTCCGTTCCTGATCTTCGTAGTTAGCCTGCCCTCCCGCGCTGTCGGCGCGTCCCCGCTCTTCTGCTCCCTCCGAACGCTGCACTGTCCGTCCCAGCGCACCGTTGAGCCGTCAAACGATCGGTTGAGCCGTCGAAAATTCCATTGAGCGGTCCAGAGCAACTCTGGACGGCTAAATCTTCGGCTGAGCCGTCAAAAGTTTCTTTGACGAGTTCGGCGTAACTTTTACGCGCCGCGAGAAACTCTGACGCGCCGAAAATTTTTTGAGCCGCCGATTCTTCCGTTTAGCCGTCGAAAGTTCCGCTGAGCGGTCCAGCGGAATTTTTAGCGGTCCAGAGTTGCTCTGGACGCCTAAAAATTCCGTTTACGCGTCGAGCGAGCCGGTCGAGCGCTCCGCGAAACTGCCTTGCGGCTCTTCCGCGACACTCCGGGCCGGGGAAACGTATGAACGTCTGGCAAACGAGCAGGCACATCCAGGAAGAAGGCTGCAGGTTCTTTGAAAATTGAGCCGGACGGCGGCCTCCGAGCCCAAGGACGCCGCCGTCCAACAGAAGGGGACCTGGTCTCCAGGGAAGCCGTGCGTCCTTCTCCCGCCGGGGAGAGGACAGGGTCGGCTCCGGGGGGAGACCGGGACGAGGGCGCATGCCCTGAAACCTTCCCCTCCCACCTCGCAAGATACTACCCTTCCACGAAGCGAGGTCCGAGCCCGGAGCCGGTCCGGTTATAGGAATGTCGAAGAGTTCTTTGGAATTCGCCGGAATCTTGCGGGAGAGGGTCGCGCTGGTATATCTTTTAGCCCTCAATATGAGGCTTGTTGATGAACAGCTCGTTCGGCACAGCCCGAGGCGTTCGCGCAGAGATCGAGAAGCTCGGGTGCCGTTCGAGGAGCCCACGCAGGATCTGAACGCCTCCGCAGGGACGGAGAACAATGGCGAAAACAAGGCTCAGTGCAGGTCTTCTGCTATACCGTCGGCAGGGCAATGAGCTCGAAGTCTTCCTCGTCCATCCAGGTGGCCCGTTCTGGGCCAAGAAGGATTACGGCTCCTGGTCGATTCCCAAGGGGGAGTTTGAGGAGCCTGAAGATCCACTTGCGGCCGCGCGTCGCGAATTTCTCGAAGAGACCGGTTTTGAGCCATCAGGCGCCTTTGTTCCCCTGAAGCCCTTGAAGCAGCCCAGCGGCAAGACCGTTCATGCCTACGCCGTTGAAGGTGACTGTGATGCCGCTGCAATCCGGAGTAATTCCTTCTCAATGGAGTGGCCGAGAGGCTCAGGAAAAACGCAGGAGTTTCCAGAAGTAGATCGTGCTGCGTGGTTTGAGATTTCGGAGGCGTATCGGCGGATCTTGCCTGGGCAAGCGGGCTTCCTCGACCAGATTCAAGAACGCCTTGGTTGAGTCGCGGAATCCTGGGGAGGCTGCTGAGCAACAAGAATTCCTTTGGCAGCGGAGTACTGCGTATGTCTTCCGGGGAGGCGAACGAGGCAAGAGGTGAGTTTCGAGGATTCTGGCACCTTTTTCCAGAGGGTGAGAAGAGCGAGATCGTCACCGACGCCGTCCGTCCGTCGGGCGGCAGAAGGCTTCGGCGTACGCCAGCCATGAATTTGCCGAGTAGGCTCTCAAGTTGTATTTTTACGCTAAGCTGGTTCGGCAAGTACTGCGAGTGTGAGCGGACGTGAGCGTGCAAGGTAGCCCGAAAAGTCGGCAATTTTAGCCATAGCGTAGTCTCGGTTGAAGCGTACCGTATTCTGTTGACTCCCTCTGTTATATTCTCCTACTGCCACTGATCCGTAGATTCCGATATTGGGTATAGAGCCTATACGTCCCTGGCCAACCTCTAGATAGGAGAGTCGCACACCTGCCGCAATTTGCTCACGCAGGTCCTGCCGAACGGCCTCAGGCTGTCGCAGAAATGCGAGTACGTCCTCCACAAGAATAATTCGCACCACTTGTGTTGGGTAATACTGTGGTATGCCTAGGATGAGCACCCTTGCGTCGCGCGTGCCCAGTTCCTCAAGAGAAGCCGTCGCTCTGTAGAGATCTCCCTGCTCCAAGACGCTTCGGAGGAGGACGTTCATCATGAGATGCACTTTCTCGCCCTCAATAGTAATCGTGCTGCTGCGGAGAGCGTCGACCAAGTGCCGAACCTTGTCAAGTGCCGAACTGGATCTGTCTGAGAGCAGCAATTTACCATAGGCAGCCCAGAAGACTGTATCGATCTCTGAGCCGCCAAAAGCGCCTGCCCTTAGGACGCTCATCACTAAGACATCTTCAAGGTTTTCGTGTCTCCTTGGCGCCAAATGCCCATACAGAGCAGCTTCAACAACTGTTTCGTGGCGGCGTGTCCGGAGGGCATGTACGTAGAAGGCGAACCACAGAACCACTAGAGACGCGCCGACGACTGCCCAGTACAGCGACTGATCCGCCCCAGTGAAGGCGCGGAGTAGCGTACCCACCAAAGCGGTACCTGTACCGGCGATACCAAGGGCGTGGATTAGTTTATCCTCAAATCTCATAGAGTTACCTTTCTTCATTTGGCAATTTGAGGCGAGAAGTGAACGTGCCGGTATTAGCTTCCCTTCCCCCTCCCGCTGACGTAAGGGGTGGCGATTCACCTCTCACTGAATTTCAGATTCTTCAAGCCAGCTTACACCACGTCCATGTCAGCGTCAAACGATAGAAAATACAGCATGAGTACTCCGCCTTGGCTCCAGCTTCTTCAAGGAGAGCTATTTCGGCGAGTGGGTTCTCAGCCCAGAGTCGTTACCCTCCTTGATCGAGGGCGACTTTTCTTCCTCGTGAAAAAAGAGGCAGGACTGCAGCTTGCGCCCGTCCGGTTGGGAGAAAGCGGGAGGGGCAGGTAACAGCCCTCCCTCAATAAGGCAACTTGGCGGGCTGCCCGTCCAGGTGCCTACTGGTTCACGCGTTGGTTTCTTGCCTGGCTGGCCGGGCCGAGCCGCCGATCAGCCACAGCAGGGCAAGCATGGAGGGCCTCCTTCCTGGGAGGCTGGAGCCGGGGCAATCCTTGACCCGGGTCAAAGAATTCTTCCGTCCGGCAGTGATAGATTCCGGGAACGTCTTGACGTCTACGGAGGTGTCCATGAGCTGCCGAAAGACCCTGGTTGCACTCTTCTGCGCTCTCGCGCTGTCACCGGCCGCTCTTGCCCAGCCGGAGGTGGAGGAGGCCCTGGCGGGGATCCGGCCGGAGGCCATCCGGGCACATATGCTCTTCCTGGCGGATGACCTGCTGGAGGGCCGCGGCACCGGGTCGCGGGGTTATGAGCTGGCGGCGAAGTATGTGGCTTCCCGTTTCGAGGCGCTGGGACTGGAGCCGGCGGGGTCCGGCGGCAGCTACTTCCAGCCCGTGCCGCTGCTCCGAGCCAAGCTGACGGAGTCCGAGGGCTCGCTGGCCCTGGTCCGGGACGGGGAGCGGACCGAGCTGAAGTACGGGGAGGATTTCCTCCTGGATCCGTTCACTCCGGAGCCGGAGTCGAGCGTGACGGCGCCGGTGGCCTTTGTCGGGTTCGGCATCACTGCTCCCGAGCTGGGGTACGACGACTATGCCGGTATCGACGTGCGGGGCAAGATCGTGGTCCAGCTCTCCGGAGCGCCGGCTTCCTTCCCTCACAATCACCGCGCCTATTACTCCACGAGCCAGGTGAAGCAGATGAATGCGGTGTCGCGGGGCGCCGTCGGGGTTCTCGCCGTCCTGACCCCGGAGGACGAGCGGCGGGCTCCCTGGCAGGACATGGTGCGGGCTTCCAAGGCGGCGAGCTTCCGCTGGGTGGACGGGACAGGCAAGCCGCCGGATCTCCGGCCCGAGTGGCGAGGCAGCGCGCTGCTGAGCCGCAAGTCCGCGGAGACGCTCTTCACCCGGGCGCCCCGGCCGCTGGCCGAGGTCTTCGAAACCGCCACGGCCGGGAAGCCGCAATCGTTCGACCTGCCCGTCCAGGCGAGCCTGAGGACCGTGGGCACCCGGGAGCGGGCCGAGAGCCCGAACGTGGCCGCCGTGCTGCGCGGCTCGGACCCGAAGCTGCGCGACGAGTACGTGGTCCTCACCGCCCATCTCGATCACATGGGCATCGGAGAGCCGATCGAGGGGGACTCGATCTACAACGGGGCTTATGACAACGCTTCCGGGATCGCGGCCCTGCTGGAGGTGGCGGGCGCGTTCGCCAGCCTGCCGCAGCGGCCCCGGCGCTCGGTCCTGTTCCTGGCCGTCGCGGCCGAGGAGCAGGGGCTGCAGGGCTCGGATTACTTCGCCCGCCATCCGACCGTGCCCATCGGAAAGATTGTGGCCAACGTCAACGTGGACATGTTCATGATGTTCGCCCCGTTGCACGACGTGGTCGGTTTCGGAGCCGAGCACACGAGCCTCGGGCAGACCGCGGAGCAGGCAGCCCGCCGGCTGGGTGTCGAGATAAGCCCCGATCCGTTTCCGCAGGAGGTCATCTTCGTCCGCAGCGACCAGTACTCGTTCGTGAAGCAGGGGATTCCCTCTCTCCTCCTGACGACCGGCTTCCAGTCGGAAGATCCCGACGGCGGCGGTCCCCTCTTCCTGAAGTGGCTGCGGACCCACTATCACAAGCCGAGCGACGACCTGAGCCAGACGTTCGATTTCGAAGCGGGCGCGAAGTTCACGCGGCTCAACTTCCTGATCGCCCTTCAGGTCGCGCAAGAGGTTGCGCCGCCGCGCTGGAACGAGGGAGACTTCTTCGGCGGGAAGTTCAGCCGCAAGCCTGAGCTATGATCGGTAGCTGGTCGAGGCAACGGCCTCCGAACGCGATGATGTACCCGTCCGGGTCCTCAACGTAGAAGTCCTTCGTACCCCACGCCATGAACAGCGTCGTCTCGCCAGGTCCCACCTCGTTGCCGTCGAACTCGCCAAGCCCGCCGCGCTCGATGTCCTCAATTAACCGGTCCTCAATGGTAGCCAAGTCGCACTCCTGATAAACCTGGTCAGGAAGCCCAGCACCATCGAGGTGAACAAGCACTGCCTGCTGAGGCTGCGACTCTGGCTGCCCCTGGTCTGAAGGCTTCTTTCCGAATATACGTCCCAAGATGCTCATGGTGTGCTAGTCGTCCTTTTCATGGTGCTAGTCGGCCTCGACCTTCCGCCCGCTCACGATTTCCCCGCTGTCGAGGATGTCGAGCCGTATGACCTGCGATCCTTCCTTCACGAAGGTAAGGGTCCACGGCCGGATCTTCAGGAAGAACTGCGAGGGCGTTTCGGCGAACAGCTCGCTCCGGTCGCCTTGGGGGACGTCGAGGTACAGGCGGCCGTCTTCCTCGGTGACGGTGACCACGCGGTGGGGCAGCTCGTAGCGGCCCGCGTAGGCGGCGGCCAGCTTCGGGTCCAGCGGGATGGCCTTGCGCGCCTTGGTACGGCGGTCGGCGAGCCATTTCGCCAGCGCGGTGCGCGAGCTGCGCGCGCAGTCCCTGGC
>Ga0190265_10001424_pt1 | contig 15754 bp, 12 predicted proteins | sample Popmic124T_FD_133135 | JGI IMG/M metagenome (GOLD analysis project Ga0190265, IMG submission 133135) | Populus adjacent soil microbial communities from riparian zone of Indian Creek, Utah, USA - 124 T | ecosystem: Environmental > Terrestrial > Soil > Riparian zone | place: USA: Utah | collected...
GCCGTTATCCACCACGCTGATTGCCACGCCGGAGTCCTCCAGGCGGCCCCGGCACACGATGCGCCCACCGCGTCCGGTATAGCGAAGCGAATTGTCGAGTAAATTGGTGAGGACCTGGCGCAGAGCGTCGGCATCCACCTGCACCGTCTCCGCGCCAGGGGCGAGATCGACCTCAAACTGCACCCCGCGCGCCTCGGCCCGCTCGGCAAACTCGTTCCACACCTCCAGGGCAGCGTCCCGCAGCTGCACCGGCTCCGGCTCCGGCTGCCAACGACCCGCCTCAATCCGGGCGAGATCGAGCAGGTCATCCACCAGCCGCTGCATTCTCCTGGCGTTGTCGAGAATGGTGCTCAGGAACCGGCGGGTTGTCTCCGGCTCCGGTGTGTCCGTCAGCAGGGTCTCGGCGTAGCCCGAGATCGAGGTCAGCGGAGTCTTGAGCTCGTGCGACACGTTTGCCACGAAATCGCGGCGCACGGCCTCGAGCCGGCGAAGCTCGGTCAGGTCGTGGATCACCAGCACCGCGCCTCCGGCCGGGAGAGGCCGGGCGTTCATGAGGATGGCACGTCCGTCGATCTCGAGCTCCCGGTCCTCTACCGCCTGACCATGCAGCACCGCATCCACGACCTCACGCGCCGCCTTCACGCGAAACAGCTCCGGCAGGTCGGGAAGAGCATCAGCCACTTCGTAGCCGAGGAGTCGGCGGGCTGCCGCGTTGGCCGTCACGGTGCGACCCCGCTCGTCGGCCGCGATCACGCCCTCCACCATCGATTCGACCAGGGCGGCCGTCTCGGCCTGCTCTCGCCGGAGCTCGTCAAAGCGATCGCCCAGCTGCTGGTGCATCTGGCGCAGCGCCTGGACCAGCCCGTCGATGTCGGGAATGCCGGAGCGGGGAAACCGAGGAGGGGCTCCCGCCGCGATGGCCCGCGCGGCAGCGCCAATGGCGATGAGCGGCTGAGCAATGGAGCGTCCCGCCACCAGGGCGAGCAGGCTTCCCACCAGGAGCGCGAGGAGCGCGGCGCCGGCGACCGCGCGCTGAGCGCTCCGGACCACCTCATCGACCTGGTCCAGGCCGGCTGCCACCCGAATCACCCCTGGTCCTCCCGGGATGGCGACGTACAGAAACGGACGGCCAACCGTTTCGCTTCGGCGGCGGGCAACCCCGCGCCCGGTCGCCAGCGCGGCGCGCACCTCGGGCCGTCCGCTGTGGTTTTGGATGGTCGGCAGGGGGCCATCCGGAAAGTCGCTGTCGGCTCGAACCCAGCCGTCCCGGTCGATCAGGGTAATGCGATGTCCGGTCTGGGCCCCCAGCCGGCGGATATCGGCCTGCCAGCCGGTCGAGTCTGCCGGGAGAGCCTCGCGTACCAACCGGGCCTCCCGCTCGAGGCTCTGGCCGATGTCGCCTTCGAGATCCCGCCGCAACGAGCGTTCGGCTACCGAGAGCAGGATCGAAACCGCCAGAACGAGGATGAGAACCGATCCGAGCACCAGCCGCTTGACAAAAGTCACCGGCTCTTGGCCCCTCGCTCGTTGCCCTTGAACCGATAGCCGAAGCCTCGAACCGTCTCGATCATCTTGCCCGCTTCACCCAGTTTGGTGCGGAGCCGCTGAACGTGCATGTCCACCGTCCGGGTCTGGATGTCCGGTTGGGCTTCCCAGACGATTTCCAGAAGCTGGGGACGGGACTGCACCCGCCCCCGACGCTCGACCAGGGTGAGCAACAGTTTGTATTCGGTGGCGGTGAGGCTGAGCTCCTGTCCGTGGATCGTGGCCCGGTGAGCCGAGCGGTCGATCGAGATCGATCCCGCGGTGAGCGTAGAGCCGGCAGTCACCGCCGGCGAGCCCAGGCGACGCAGCAGCCCGCCGACCCTGAGAGACAGCTCCTGGGGCGAGAACGGCTTGGTGAGGTAGTCATCGGCTCCCAGCGAGAGGCCTCGGATTCGATCGGTTTCCTCCCGTCGGGCGGTGAGGAGGATGACGCCGACTTCCCGGGTCTCGTCGCGCTTTCTCAGCTCGGCCAGGACGTCGTAGCCCGACACTCCCGGGAGCATCAGGTCCAGGATCACAATGTCGGGGCGCTCTTCTCGCGCCGCTTTCAGTGCATCGGTCCCGTTGGCGGCGGTCGACACCCTGAAGCCGGCCTTGGCCAGGTGATAGGCAACCAGCGCGGTAATGTCCGGCTCATCGTCCACGACCAGGATGCGGTGAGTCATGAGGGCCTCTTCTGTCGGGCTATCTGGCCGGCGAGCGGCTCCTGCACACGGCTTCGGGTGTGAGTGCGGCTGCGGTCCGCGGCGCGGTGCCGCTCCGCACGCATGTCACCGTCATCGTGAACCACGGCATCGAGGATCGCCGCCAGCATGCGACCGTGCTTGCCGCTATCGTGACGCAGACGGTACAGCACGAACTGGGCGATGGGTGTGTCCCGGACCAGGTCGGCCCGTCGCAACACCTGAAGGTGTCGAGACACGGTCGGCTGCGGGAGGTCCAGCACTGCCTGGAGGTCGGAGACGAATAGGGGAGCGGCGGCAAGACAGTTCAGGATCCGGAGCCGGGTGGGCTCCGCAACCGTGACCAGCAGATCAGCAGCGGACGTCGTGTTCATATGCGCGTAAACATATATATCCGCAGGCGGATGAAGGCAAGGGGCGGACCCCGCCCTTCCATCCGTCCCCCCGTTCCTGATATTTCCCCCGATGCCCTCGCTCATTATATCGCTGCACCTTCTCATAGCCGCAGCTCCACCGGTCGGCTCTGGCTGTCCGCCCGTGCGTCCGTCCACCTGTCTAGCTGCCCGCCCGTCCGCCAGTCCTGCCGTCCGCCAGTCCGACACGGCCCGCGTTGTCGTCGTGGCCACCACGGATGTGCACGGGCACGCCACCGATTGGGACTACGTCGCCAATCAGTCGTCCGCTGGAGGGCTGACCCGGGTAGCCACGATCGTCGACTCGCTGAGGGCGCTATATCCGGGGCAGGTGGTGCTGGTCGACGCGGGTGACCTGATCCAGGGTGACCCGTTCGCCACCTACTTTGGCCGGGTGTCCCTCCGAGATCCCAATCCCGTCATCGAGGCCATGAATCTGACCGGGTACGACGTTGGAACGCCCGGAAACCACGATTTCGACTGGGGCCTCAGGATGATGCGTCAGTCCTTCGCCGGGGCTGCATTTCCTTACGTGAGTGGCAACCTCCGCACGCTACCGGGTGACTCGCTCCTCTTCCAGCCGTACGCCGTCCTGAATCGTCAGGGCGTGAAAGTCGGAATCACCGGCTTTACGACACCGGGAACCGCGGTGTGGAATCGCGATCAGCTTCAGGGCAAGCTCCGGGTGGATCGCATCTCCATCGCGGCGGGACCGGTTATCCAGGCGCTGCGGCGAGAGGCTGACCTGGTCGTGGCACTGGTCCACAGCGGCCTGGGGGGCACGGGCTCCTATGACACGTCGGGTGTGGGCAGTGAGAACGAGGCGGCCTCGCTGGCCGGCCTTCCGTACCGGCCGGACCTCGTGGTGGTGGGCCACTCACACCGGGAGCTGCGCGACTCGGTGCTGGGAGGCGTTCACTTCGTGCAGCCCCGGCCCCACGGTGGCAGCGTTTCCGTCACCCACGTGGATCTGGTTCGGGAGGACGGGCGATGGAGACCGGTGCGGATCCGCGGCGAGCTCATCTCGACGGCTCGCACGGTTCCATCAGGTCGGCTGGTCCAGCGCCTGGCGCCGGCCCATGAAGCGGTGCTCCATTGGACGGATATCGCGCTCGGCGAGGCCACCGGGTCGATGCGGGCGGCGAGCGCGCGGCTGGAGCCCACTCCGATTCTCAACTTCGTGAACGCGGTCCAGCTCAAGCGGACCGGCGCTGACCTGTCTGCCGCTTCGGCGTTCGACCTGCGAGCCGGCTTCGACAGCGGCACGATCCGGATGCGGCAGCTGGTCGCCTTGTATCCCTTCGACAATACCCTGCGGGTTGTTCGCATCAGCGGCGCGCAACTGAAGGAGTACCTGGAGCACAGCGTCCGGTATTATCGCACCGATGCCGTCGGACGAGTCTCGATCAATGACAGCGTGCCCGGTTACGACTACGATGTCATCGCCGGGGTGCGATACGACGTGGACTTGCGGCGCCCACGGGGAGATCGGATCAGAAACCTGTCCTTCCGGCGTCGGCCGGTCAGCCCCACCGCAAGCTTCACCCTTGCCGTGAACAGCCATCGTCAGACCGGGGCCGGAGGGTACGGCATGCTCCGGGGCGCCCCCGTCGTATACGACAAGGGAGAGAACATTCGCGAGCTCCTGATCGAGGAGATCCGGAGCCGCAAGGTGATTGATCCGGCCGACTATGCCATCCGCGAGTGGCGGATCGTCCCCGATGGGGCAGCCTTGGCCCTGCGTGCGCAGTTCCGGATTCCCGCGCGCCCGCTGCCAGTCGGAGCGCGGGATACGGTGCTGCTCCGGGTGCTAGCCACCACGGACCTTCATGGGTCCCTGCTGCCGAAGACCGACTCGCAGGGCCGCCGAGCGGGCGGTCTTGCCGCGCTGAAAGGGCTGATGGACAGTCTCGACGCCGAGTGTGGTTGCCCGGTCCTGCGGCTCGATGCCGGCGATCAAATGCAGGGCACCTTCCTTTCCAATGTCACGGCTGGCCGGTCCATGATCGAGGCGCTCAACCATCTTGGTCTAACCGCGGCGGCCATCGGTAACCACGAGTTCGACTGGTCGGTGGATACGCTGCGCCGCCGGATGTCGGAGTCGCGGTATTCCTGGCTGGCTGCCAACGTCTTTGATTCCGCCTCTGGCAAGCGGCCCGAGTGGGCAACACCGTACCGGATGGTACAGGTGGGTGACCTGAAGGTGGCGGTCGTGGGGTACATTACGGCCGACTCCAAGGAAGCGATCAAGGCCCAATGGACCGCGGGACTTCGCTTCGGCGAAGGCGTGCTTCCAATAAATGACGTGCTGATCGAGGTGAGGGCCCTGCGGCCCGATGTGACGATACTACTCGCTCACGCCGGGGCCGACTGCAAGGGCAGCGTATGCACCGGCGAAATGATTCGATTCGCGGATGCGGTAGAGTCGAAAACGATCGACCTTATCATCGCCGGACATACGCATGAGCTGGTCAATACCAGGATAGCGGGCGTCCCGATCGTCGAGGCCGGGGCGGGAGGAAGGGCGCTCGCGGTTGCGGATCTGGTCAAGACACCCGCGGGTGGCCGTGAGGTGAGGACGCGGATCGAGCCGGTCAACCCCGATTCGATTCGAGAAGACGCGGCCGTGTCAGCCCTGGTCGAGGGCTATCGCCGCGGCGCCGAGTCCGCGACGAAGCGGATCGTAGCCTCGATCAAGCTGCCGCTCTTCCGCAGCGGCCACCAGTATCCACTGGGGCGCATGATAGCGGAGGCGCGCAGGAACGTACTCCGGGCCGATCTCGGCCTGGTGGGGAACGGCGGGATTCGGGGTGAGCTGGCGGGCGGACCGGTCACCTACGGGCAACTCTACGAGGTGCAGCCCTTTCAGAATACGCTGGTGAGACTGACCCTTACAGGACGTCAGCTGGAGGAAGTCCTTGAGCATGCACTTGGAGCGGACGGCGGCCCGTCGGCGCACGTGGCGGGTGCGGTGGTGCGTTACGACCCTCGCCGGCGCGCCGGCCAGCGCGTACGTGGAGTCGAGTTCCAGGGACGTGGGTTGCGGCGCGATGCACGGTACACTCTTGCGGTGGACGACTTCCTGGCAGGCGGCGGTGACGGTTACAACATGCTAATCGGCCTCCCCTCCGAGCCCGGCGGCATACTGGATGTGGATGCGGTGATCACCTACCTTCGGCGCCTTCCGCAGCCGGCTGAGATCACCACTCGGCCCGGGTTCGTCTCCAACCGCTGATGATGATACCATGCGAGTCTTTGTAAACGCGGGCGCCGTGGACCTGCCGTCTGGCGCAGACGTGGGGGCAGCGGTGCGGGAGTTCGATCCTGCGCTGGGGCGGCAGATCGCGTCCGGCACCGCGTATGTGACCGATGGCCGCGGCATCGAGATCGACCCCGCCGCACCGCTCGAGGGTGGTGCCATTCTCCGGGTGGTGGTGCGGGCGCGGCGGAGTGAGAGTGGTCATGCTGACGCGTGAGCTGCTCGCCCGCCTGCCCAAGGCGGAGCTGCACACCCATCTCGACAGCGCGCTGCGCCCGGCGACGATGGTGGAGCTCGCCCGGGAGGCGAAGTTCGCCCTGCCAACGACCGATCCCGACGCGCTCCGGCGCTTCATGGTGGTGAGCGACGCCGGCAGCCTGGAGGACTACCTCGCGCGGTTCGAGTACACCATACCGCTCCTGCAGACTCCCGAGGCGGTCGAGCGGGTGGCCTACGAGATGGTGGAGGACGCGGCCCGCGACAACATCCGCTATCTCGAGGTCCGGTACTGTCCGCACCTGAGCCAGAGACAGGGCATGACGCTGGATGAGGTGATGGAGGCCGAGCTTCAGGGGCTGGCGCGGGGTGAGCGCGACTTCGGCGTTGTGGCCCGGGTGATCAACTGCTCGCTGCGGCACTACGATCCGGCCGTGTCGGTCGAGATTGCGGAGTGCTCGGTGGCGTTCCGCCATCAGGGCGTAGTGGCGTTCGATCTGGCCGGAGGAGAGGCCGGGCGTCCTCCGGGCAACCACCGGGCCGCGTTCGATGTGGCGGCCCAGGGGCTCCTGGGCGTGACGGTACACGCGGGCGAGGCGGCCGGGGCACAGTCGATCGCTGATGCCGTGCAGCTGTGTCACGCCGACCGGATCGGGCACGGGACCCGGCTCTACGAGAGTCCGGACCTCCAGGCCTACATTCGCGACCGGCAGATCCTGATTGAGGCCAATATCACCAGCAACGTGCAGACCCGCGCGGTGAGCCGGGCGTCGGAACACCCGGTGCGAGGCTACTTTGATGCCGGCCTCAATGTCACCTTGTGCACTGATGGCTGGCTCATGGCCGGGGTGTCCCTGAGCGACGAGTACTGGCTGGCGCACGAGCAGCTCGGCTTCAATCGAGCTGAGATCGACCGAATGATCCTGAACGCGTTCGAGGGGGCGTTTCTGCCGTTGCCCGAGCGGCTCGAGCTTCTGAGCCGGGCGCGGGACGAGCTGGCCGACATCCGCTGAGGGAGACGTGAGCATGCGTGCTGCGATCCTTGCGGTTTTCCTCTTCACCGGCGCCCTGTTCGCGGCCTGGGTGGTCCCGGGACTCACCTGGCAGGGCGTTCACCGCGTACTGGCCCAGCAGGCGCCGGCGGTTCAAACCGATTCTCCCACGGTCGCGACCCCCCAGGCCCCCGCCTCCCAACCCACACCCGAGCGGCCGGGATTGTTGCTCCGCCTGAGGGGCCTTCTCGGTATCCTCGCCATCCTGGCGATCGCCATCGCCTTGTCGCACAACCGGAAGCAAATCCGCTGGCGGGTCGTGGCCTGGGGTCTCGGACTCCAGCTGCTGTTCGCCATCTTCGTGCTCCGGATTCCCGCCGGCCAGCAGCTGTTCCGCGCGCTCGGCAACTTCGTGACCTCCATCCTCAATTACTCGTATGTCGGCTCGCAGTTCGTCTTCGGCGAGCTGGGCAAACCCGACTCGAGCCTGGGGGTCATCTTCGCGTTTCAGCTGCTCCCCGCCATCATCTTCGTCAGCGCCCTGTTCGCCATCATGTACTACCTCGGGATCATGCAGCTCATCGTGCGGGCGTTCGCCATCCTGATGAGCCGGGTGATGGGGGCCAGCGGGGCTGAGAGCCTCAACGTGGCGGCCTCGATCTTCATGGGTCAGACCGAGGCCCCGCTGACCATCCGCCCCTTTCTGGCCCGGATGACGCGCTCGGAGCTGATGACGGTCATGACGTCGGGGATGGCCCACATCTCCGGATCGATCATGGTGGCCTACATCGCCTTTGGGATCGAGGCCCGGCATCTGCTGACCGCCGTCATCATGACCGCGCCGGGGACGATCATGATGGCCAAGCTCTTCGAGCCCGAAACCGAAGTGCCGGAGACCTATGGGAAGGTCAAGCTGGATATGCCCAAGCAGGACGTGAACCTGCTCGATGCGGCGGCGCGCGGCACCAGTGAAGGATTGAACCTGATGCTCAACGTCATCGCCATGCTGGTCTCGTTTGTCGCGCTGGTAGCGCTGCTGAACGGTGGTTTCGGAGCCGTTCACCGATATGCCGAGTGGTTCCCCGCCAATCTCCAGACGGTGCTGGGCTGGATCTTCCAACCGATCGCGTGGCTCATGGGCGTGCCTTCGCAAGACAGCGGCGCGATCGGAAGCCTGCTGGGTACCCGCATGGTGCTGAACGAGTTCATCGCCTTCGCCGAGCTCGGACCCATGAAGGCGCAGCTGGATCCCCGATCATTCACCATCGCGTCGTTCGCTCTGGCCGGGTTCGCCAACTTCAGCTCGGTGGGTATCCAGCTCGGTGGCATCGGTGCATTGGTGCCGGAGCGAAAGCGCGACCTCGCCCGGCTCGGCATTCGTGCCATGCTGGCGGGAACCCTGGCGAATTTTCTGTCGGCGACGATAGCGGGGATTCTGCTGTGAAGCAGGCGGGGACGCTTGCAGGGGGTGACCAGTTAGAAGCTGCGGCGGAAGCGGTTCGTAAGCGGCTGGGCAGTCGACGCCCAGAGGTTGCTGTGGTGCTCGGATCTGGGCTGGGGTTTCTCAGCCAGGTCATGGACGACGCGGTGACCATCCCCTATAGCGAGATTCCAGGTTTTCCCAAGACAACAGTGATCGGGCACGGGGCTGAGCTGGTGGCGGGCAGACTTGGCGGTAAGGAGGTACTGGTCCAGAGTGGCCGCTTTCATTTATACGAGGGCCACGACGTGGCGACCACGGCCCTCCCGGTCCGGGTGTTCGCCACCCTTGGCATCAAGACGCTGATCCTCACCAACGCCGCCGGAGGCATTCGGCGCACCTTTTCGTCTGGCACGGTGATGTTGATCGCGGATCACATCAATCTGACCTTCCGTAATCCGCTCATCGGGCCGGTGCTTTCAGGCGAAGAGCGGTTCCCCGACATGTCGGACCCGTATGACAAGGAGCTCCGGGCACTTGCCAGTGAGGTGTCGCGGAGCAAACGGATCGCCCTGGACGAAGGCGTGTACATCCAGCTCCTTGGTCCCAGCTACGAAACGCCGGCCGAGATCCGGATGGCGGACCGGCTGGGTGCCGATGCCGTCGGGATGTCCACTGCGGTCGAGGTCATCGCCGCTCGCGCACGCGGCCTCAGGTGTCTCGGCTTCTCGGTGGTGACCAATCTGGCCGCCGGCATCTCACCGACGAAGCTCGGTCATGTCGAGGTGATGGAGACTGCCAATCGGGTGCGGCACGAGCTGGCGGGGCTGGTCGAAGGAGTCATCGCCCGGCTGTAGGCGCGGGCACCGTATGATTGAGCGGGCCAAAGCCGGCCCCGAGATTCGGAGCCGCGGCAATGGCCCGGTGTACGAAATCCAGGGCGGTGTCGACGGCGTCCTCCAGCGGACGACCCAGCGCCAGGCCCGCGGTGATGGCGGCCGACAGAGTACAGCCGGTCCCATGGGTGGACGTAGTCTCGATCCGCGGATGGGAGTAGCGGCGGAAGCCCGAGGGCGTGGCCAGAATGTCCACGATCTCGCCAGCCGACAGGTGACCACCCTTGAGCAACACCGCGCCGGCTCCGAACCGCAGCAGCGTCGTGGCAGCGCGCTCCATCGTGGCCACGTCGTGAACCACACGGCCGGTGAGCAACGCCGCTTCATCGGTGTTGGGGGTGACCAGGGCGGCCAGAGGAAGCAAGTCGTCCCGGATGACCTCCTCCGCCTCGGCGGTGAGCAGGCGGGCTCCCGAGGTTGAGACCATGACCGGATCCACGACCAGAGGAGCCCACCCATTTTCGCGGATGGCGCGGGCGACGCGGCGAACGACGCCGGCTTCCGCCAGCATGCCGGTCTTGAGCGCAGCGGGGGGAAGGTCTTCCGCCAGTGCGGTGAGCTGTGCCGCGATCATCGAGTCCGGAACGGTCTCGACCGCGCGCACCGCCAGGGTGTTCTGCGCTGTGAGGGCCACGATGACCGAGGTACCGAACACGCCGAATTGCTGGAAGGTCTTGAGATCGGCCTGGATGCCGGCGCCACCGCCGGAGTCGGAGCCGGCAATCGTGAGCGCGATCTTCATCGGGTGAGTATCTCCATGAGCAGCTCCCTTCAGACCCTGATCCGGGATCTCCGCCGCCGCCGCGGGCGCGAGCGGCGCGGTCTGGCCCTGGCCGAAGGGGTGCGTCTCGTCGAGGAGGCGCTCGCTACCGCAATCCCGTTCCGCGGCGCCGCTGTGTCGCCGGCGCTGGAAGCTACCACCCGGGGGAAGGCGCTCAAAGCCGCGCTGCTGGTGAAGGGCGTCGCGGTCGAGGCGGTAAGCGAGCACGAGCTGGACGAGCTGGCCGACACCGAGCATCCCCAGGGCATCGTAGCCGTGGTCGAGCCGAAGGAATGGACCCTGGCGGATCTCCGCCTGTTCCCCGGCGGCACAACCCTGGTGTTGGACGGGGTACAGGATCCCGGGAACGTCGGCACCATGCTGCGCACCGCCCTGGGCCTCGGGGCCGCTGGCCTGGTCGCGCTCAAGGGCACCGCCGATCTCACTAATCCGAAGGTCCTCCGGGGTGGCATGGGCGCGAGCTTCCGCTTGCCGGCCGCTCCGGCGACGCCCGAAGAGCTGGTGGCGTGGGCCCGGCTCCAGCGGGCGGAGATCTGGGTGGCCGACATGGCCGGCGAGGACCTGCGCCGGTCGCCTCCGCGGACTGCGCAGCGGCCACCCGTCCTGCTGGTGGTCGGCAACGAAGGGGCCGGCGTCGGTCCGACGATGGATGCCGCAGCCGACCGGCGGATCGGGATCAGTCTGACTTCCGGGTCGGAATCGCTCAACGTGGCGGTTGCTGCCGGCATCCTCCTGCATGAGGTAACGCGTGTCGATTGATCTGCTCCATCTCGGTCCCTTCGGGATTCCCGTCGCGGCGTTGCTGGGCGCCGCCATCGGCAGCTTCCTCAACGTCTGCATCCTGCGCTGGGGAGCGGAGCCCAAGGAGTCGATCGTCAGTCCGTCGTCACACTGCCCGCGCTGCGGCAGAGGGCTCGCCTGGTACGAGAACATCCCGGTCGTGTCGTGGCTCCTGCTTCGGGCTCGCTGCCGCGGGTGCGGCGAGCCGATCTCGATGATGTACCCGCTGATCGAGCTCGCCACCGCCGGCATCTGGGCCTATATGGCGTGGCGTCACGGGGTCTCCATCGAGGCGCTCCGCGGCGCCGTCTTCGGCACCATCCTGCTGGGGATCGCCATGACCGACGCGCGCCAGTACATCATTCCCGACGAGTTCAGCTGGGGTGGTTTGGTCATCGGTCTACTATTCAGCCTGGCCGGTGGCCTTCCGGGTCTTTGGACAGCACTGATCGGCGCCGCCGTGGGCTTCGGGCTGCTCTGGCTGGTGGGTACGGTGGGAACCTGGGTGTTCAAGGAGGACGCCATGGGAGGCGGCGACATCAAGATGATGGCGATGGTCGGAGCCTTCGTCGGGTGGCAAGGAGTACTGCTCACCATCTTCCTCGGGGCCTTGGCGGGCACTCTCGTCTTCGTGCCAGTGTTGCTCATGGGCAAGAAGAAACTGGTTCCCTTCGGCGTCTTCCTCGCGATCGGGGCCGCAATAGCCTATGAAGCCGGGCCGGCGATCATCGGCTGGTATGCCCAATACCTCACTGGCGCATGAACCCACGACAATGCTCGAGCGCCGGCGCCGGACTGCGCCCCTTCGCGCTCCTCGGAATGGTGGCGCTGGTCGTCTTGACGGCGCCTCTCCTGTCCTGCCGCGGCGAAGCCCCGGCCACGACCTCTCGAACCGGTCGCCTGCAGGAAGTGGTGGACAGCCTTCGGGCCCCGGTCGAACGCGCCACCGGTCTCACGTTTAAGGCGAACCCGCGGGTCGCCACCCGGTCCCGCGAGCAGGTGCGGGCCTACCTCATCCGCAAGCTGGACGAGCAGCTCCCGCCCGCCAAACTGAAGGGCCTGGAAACGACGTATAAGCTGTTCGGTATGCTGCCCGATACGCTCCAGCTCCGCGCCTTGCTGGTGGACCTCTACACCGAGCAGGTCGCCGGGTACTATGACCCCGACTCGGCCACGCTGTTCGCCGTGGGCGATGCAGACCCGGTGCAGCTCCGGCTGGTCCTGGCGCACGAGATGATCCATGCGCTGCAGGGGCAGTACATCCCGCTCGATTCCATCCTGCACGACACCTCGAACAACGACCGGCTGACTGCGGCGCAGGCCGTGCTCGAGGGGCAAGCCACCCTGGCTTCCATCGAAGTGCTGGCCCCGGGGCAGGACGTGGGCGCCAATCCCGAGTTCTGGGAGCTCTATCGCGACCAGGTCCGGCAGAAGCAGTCGTCCATGCCGGTCTTTGCCAAGGCGCCGCTGATAGTTCGCGAGTCTCTGATCTTTCCCTACCTGGCTGGGGCGGAGTTCATGCATTGGTGGAAGACCTCGCCGCTGCGGGACACGGTTCCGTACGGGCCCCGGATGCCGGTCTCCACCGAGCAGGTCCTGTCTCCGCCTCGCTACCTCAGGGGCGACACACCGCTGGTGCTGACGCTGCCGCCCAGCTCCGAGGTCATCCACGAAGACGTGCTCGGCGAGAACGAGATGCGCGTGCTCATGGCCCGGCTGTCCGGGGCGCAGGAGGTCCGCACCGGCAGCCCGATCGGATGGGGAGGCGATCGATACCGGGTGTTCCCCACGCCGGCGGGCCCGGCGCTGGTCTGGTACGTGGTGTGGGACGATGTGAGGTCGGCAGAACGCTTCATCTGGGGCTACGGCGGCAAGCTGAGAACAACCGCGCGGGAGGGCTATCGGACGGTGTTGGAGAGCTTGGAGCTCGACAAGAAGCCCGCGATGCGATACGTGCTTGCGCCAACGGCGTGGGAGGGATGGAGCGACGTGCCGGACGTGTCCGTGGGGGCGGTAAGGCGGTAAGGCGGTAGGGCGGTGGGTACTCCAGGCAGCTCCTCATCCCAAGCGACGCGAGGGATCTAATCCGATGATCCCTGGAGGCCTTCTCCGGCGTGCACTTCATCTCTCGTACCGCCCTACCGCCCTACATCAGTTGGGTCACGCTGTAAATGATCAGGCCCACCAACCCACCCACCAACGTCCCGTTGATGCGCACGTATTGCAGGTCCCTCCCGACCAGCAGCTCGATGCGGCGGGAGGTCTCCTCGGGGTCCCAGGCGCTTACGGTCTGCGCGATGAGCTGGCCTGCCTCGTGGCGATGCTGCTCCACCACGCTCAGCACCGCTCCGATCACCCACCCGTCCACCTTCTCCAGCAGGGCCTCGTCCTCCAGAGCCGCGTTGGCCAACGCCGAAAGGCCCCGGGACACGGCGTCGATGGCGCCGCCTTCACCCGGCGTGTTCTTGCGGCCCAGCGCTTCCTTCACCTCGCCCCAGAGCGACGCGGCCAGCCGACCGCTGGTCTCGGGATCCAGGATCTGCTGTTTGATCGCTTCGGCCCGGGCGATCACCTCGGGGGATTGCTGCAGCTGCACCATCCACTCTGACAGCAGCTCATCGAATTGATGCCGGAGGGGATGATCGGTATCGGCGCCGACTTCGAACAGCGTCCGCTCGATCCCTCCCAGGACCTTTCGGTGGATCCGGTCGTCCACCATTTCCGGTACCCACCAGGGACTCTCTTCCCGAATGCGGTCGCGGATCAGGATCTCATTCTCCGCTACCAGGCGGGTCAGGCCATGGATGACCCGGTCGAGCAGCTGCTGATGCCGGTTATCCACGGTGAGCAGCTCCAGGCCCTTCGATAGCACTGGCGCGATCGGCATCCGGCGGAGCGGCTCCATCACGCTGCGGTCGAGGAGGGCATGGACGTCCTCGTCGTGAATGACCCTGCCCGCGCTCGTGAGCACCGTGGCCACGTGCTGCGCCGCCTTGCGTGCGTTCTCCGGCTCGGCGAGCCACTCGGCAGCGCGACGACTGATCGAGGCAGCTCGAAGCTTTGCCGTCAGGACCTCGGGCGAGAGAAAATTGTTCTGGACGAAATTGCCCAGGCTTCGCCCAATGCGGTCCTTACGGCTCGGGATGATGGCGGTGTGGGGAATCGGCAGGTTGAGCGGGTGGCGGAACAGGGCGGTAATCGCGAACCAGTCTGCAACTCCGCCTACCAGCGAGGCTTCGGCGGTGGCCCGGATGTATCCCACCCAGGCGTGCTGAGGCTCCAGGACGCTGGCCGCCACGAACACCGCACCCATGAGAACGAGAAGGCCCGTGGCCCGCCGCTTCATGCGGTCGAGGTTGCGCTGTCGCTCTTCGGCGTTGCTGATGTCCTGCATGCTGTAAGATTAGCCTTACCGCCCGTCTGTCCGCCAAGTATTCTTGAGCCGTGTCTCCCCAAGATTCCCGGTCTGTGCCCGACGTCCAGAACCTCCTGCGAGCCGCTCTCAGCGACCGCTATGACCTGCAGCGGGAGGTCGGCCGCGGCGGCATGGCCACGGTGTATCTGGCCCAGGACCTGAAGCACCGGCGCTCCGTGGCGGTCAAGATCTTCCATCCCGCCCTGGCCGAGACCCTCGGCCCGGAGCGCTTTCAGCGCGAGGTCCAGATCGCGGCCCAGCTGAGCCACCCGCACATTCTTACCCTCTTTGACTCAGGCGAGGCGGACGGCCTCCTGTACTACGTCATGCCATTCGTGAGTGGTGAATCCCTTCGAGCTCGGCTCTTGCGCGAGCCGCAGCTCCCGGTGGATGAGGCGCTCCGCATCACCCGCAATGTTGCCTCAGCCCTGAGCTACGCCCATGACCATGACGTCGTTCACCGGGACATCAAGCCGGAGAATGTCATGTTGTACGAGGGAGAGGCGATGGTGACCGACTTCGGCATCGCCAAGGCGCTGACGGCGGCGGGTGGCGAGACGTTCACTCAAACCGGGTTTATCGTCGGCACGCCGACGTACATGAGCCCCGAGCAAGCGGCCGGCGAGGCGGTGGATGGCCGGAGCGACGTGTACAGTCTGGCGTGCGTTCTGTTCGAGATGCTCTGCGGCGAACCGCCGTTTGGCGGTGCACCGCTTGTCTCACTGGCGCGCCGGCTAGCTGAACCGCCCCCCTCCGCACGAGCGCGGCGGGATCAGGTCTCGGAGGCCCTGGATAATGTCATCGCCGGCGGACTGACTCGAACCCGCGAGGGACGGTACACGGCCGCGGAGTTTTTCACCGCGCTCAGCGAGCCAGGGCCCGATCCACGTCCGGAGAGCGCCGCTCCCACCGCCGCAGCGGCGAGTGGCCTGGGAACCGGTTCCATCGTGGTGCTGCCGTTCGTCAATCTGAGCCCGGATCCGGACACGGAATACTTCAGCGACGGCATGACCGATGAGCTCATCAGCGCTCTCACCCGGGTCGAAGGCCTGCATGTGGTCTCCCGCACCTCTGCGTTTGCCTTCAAGGGGAAGCCGCAGGATGTCCGCACGATCGGTGCCCAGCTCAATGTTCGGACGGCACTCGAGGGAAGCGTGCGTAAGGCGAGCCGGCGGTTGCGGGTGACGGCCCAGCTTACCGATGTCTCCAGCGGCTACCAGATCTGGTCGGAGGTCTTCGATCGAGACCTCGAGGACGTATTTGCGATTCAGGAGGAGATCTCCCGCGCAATCGTCAGCGCGCTCCGCGGGAAGCTGCTCGGTCCGGAGACCACCCGGTTGGTGCGTCCCGCAAC